>BNJT01000054.1_pt1 | contig 160564 bp, 297 predicted proteins | sample 8540491 | NCBI WGS metagenome assembly BNJT01 (sample SAMD00202455, study PRJDB9452) | human saliva metagenome | host: Homo sapiens
ACTCAACCTGTAGCACTCCTGTGGCGGCGGAACCGCCACCGATCGGCGGATTCAGCGCGCGACGACCGGCGCGGCAGTCGCAGCAGGCGCGCGGGCGGCCCACTTCCTCCATCAGGTCAGCCGTCACGCGCTGCCAGCTGCGGGTCGGCGTGACGTGCGCTCCAGGTCGGCGATGCGCCGGGCGCACTGGTGCCACATGAGATCGCAGGCGCCAGGCTGGACGCATCGGCACCGGGCGTGCATCGCGCCCTCGCCGGCCAGATCCACCACGCCGCCGCCGTGCACGCATGGACCACCCAGGTTTCGCTCCACGTTGCAGGCATTGGCAGACACTGTGATGGTCAGCCGCGCCGGCTCCGGCACCCTTCGATGTGGCCGGGTCGTCGGAAAGACCTTTGTCGTTCATGCGTTGCGCTGTCCTCTCTCGATTCGTCAGGTTGCCGAACGCCTTGCGCCCAGGCGCGGCATGGAAGCTTCACGCTGGGCATCGGTGGTGGCACGCTTTGCGTGATCTCCGGCACCAGAGTACAGGGTCGCCCGGCGGCTCCTTGGCCCGGCAGGCCTGCAGATGCGGATGCGTTTTGCGACCGAGCTGGCTGCCGGGCGGAAACGGCTGACCTGAAGGTGCCGGCCAGGGTGTGCACTCGACCGGGCCACCGAGTGCGGCCTGCCAGGCGTGAAGCATGCACCTGTTGCGCACGTCCCGCCTTCGGCACGCCAGCGCCTGCCGCCGGCAAACTACGCACCTCGCAGCAGGCCGCCTGCGGGGCCCCACGCCCATGCCGGGCTGACTGCCGCCAGGCGGATCATCTGCCGCCGCGCCCTTCGGAATGCTCACTTCCAGCTCACGCACGCGCTCTCGTGCAGCATGGCCCTCGCCATCCAGCTCGACGGTGCGCGGTGCCCGGTGTGCGCTTCGTTGCCGTAACAGCTTCGGGCACCGTCATGTGACGGTGGCGTGCTGGTGGCGCGCCCGCATGTCGTGCGGCTGGCGCCAGCCGGGCCAGCGGTTACTGCACCGCCAACAGCTCCTCGAAGCTGCTGCTGCCGCAGCGGCACCACCGAAACCATCGCCCGCTGGTGGGTGCCGAGTCCCGCCAGTGCCTGGAACAGATGCCCTCTGTGCGCCCTGCCAGCCCGGCAGGCTGGGTCACGCTGCTGGAGCTGGGCGGCATCACCCAGCTGCGATCGGCGGGCGGCACGCCGCTCAGTCGGACAGCACCGTGTTGGCCGCATTGTTGATCTCGGACATCCGCGCTCGGCCGCATCGTTCCTTGCGGCGTCCGGGTAGGTACTGCGTGCCAGCCGACGGATAGGGCCTTCTTGATCTCGTCTGCCTCGCGCTTCGACGCGGATCTATAGTAGCATCGCCTTAGTCCTCGACCCCTGTCTGGTGGTGGGTTGTGCGCCCCAGTTTGTCCGTGCGCGTCGGCGCCCGGCGGAAAATTTTCCGGAAGGCGGACGCGCCGATGGGGATACGGCCGATGTCGTAGCTGACGTTGCGCACGATCACCCGCAGGCGGTCTCCTGAACGCGCGCGGACGAACGGCGGCTGCGAGGCGCGCCGACGCGAGAACGTGTCAGAAGTCATTGTCAGTTATGGAATAATTAAATCAAAAGCAGTTCACGCAGTGTAAAAGACTATTTCACCGTGGCGCCCGTGGTGCGGAGATGACCGCATCCCCTTCCCCGTCCGCCCGGCTGTCGCGCGGCACGTCACCAGCGCATCAACTGGGCAAAACGATCATGCGCAAACGCTTCAGACCACCAACCTCATCATCGGTTTCGGCGAGGCCACCGGCAAGACGGCACTGCCGACCTGGCTGGGCACGGCCGGGACGTGATCCTGTGAAAGCCTCCGACCAGATGTACGGAGGCACCTGCATCAATATCGGCCGCATCCCTCCAAGAAGCTGCTGGTGGAAGTGAACGCCGTGCCGCGTGCGCGACCGAGGGGCCGACGTCTTTGAGGCGGGCGGCGATGAGCGCCAAGAATGGCCTGATCCCCGATGCTGCGCTGCTGCCGCCAACTTCCGCCAAGCTGGACGAGATGGAGCGGGTGCGCGCGTCAATCAACGCCCGTGCTCGCTTCGAGGATGCCGCGAACACCGTATGATCGTCACCGGCGCCGTGGGCGACGCCGGCGAGCAGAGCGCGCCATCCGTGCGGAGCGCTATCTTTCATCACTGCTCGGCAGCCCGCCGGTGATGCCGAATCGGCGTGGACGGGCCCCCGGATCCACGGACAGCACTGGCGATGTATGCTGTCGCTGGAGGGCCCACTCGGCGGATCGGTGATCGTCGGCGAAGTGCTGCATCGGTACTGGAATTTGCCAGCGTAGCGCGCTCAGCATTCTGGCATCGGAAGTGACGGCCATCGGGACGCGCTGGACACCTTCCTGCCGCGCGCGAGGACCGCGACATTACGCGGACGAGATGCGCCGATGCGGGCAGCGCGGCGTGAAGATCGTGCTAAGGCATGGTCACGCACTTCGAGGAAACGTGAAAGAGCGCCGAGGAGCAAGGATCAGACCCGGTGGTGACGCGGAGGGCGCAGCTCGTCGCCGATGCCGTGCCGCTGGCTCTATTGGCCGTCGCCCCAACACCGACGTGCCGCTGCAGCTGGGCGTGCCGGGGTGCACACCAACGCACGCGGCTTCATCGAACCGACGACGACCACCTGCGCGCTGCTCCGCACATCTGGGCCGCGGCGACGTGGCGGGCAGCCCCAGTTGTGCATCTGGTCTCGCTGATGACTACCGCATCGTGCGTGACCAGCTAGCTGGGCAGCGGCCAGCGCAGCTGCGCGACCGTGCCGTCTCCCCCACGGCCGTGTTCACGCAGCCGCCGCTGGGTCACGTCGGCACGACCCGAGAGTGCTGCACGCGCCGCTGGCCGCAACATCCGGGTGGCCTACGATGAAGGCGATGGCATTCCGAAAGCCAAGGTGCTGGGCCAGACGGACGGGCTACCAAGGCGGTGGTCGATGCCGATACGGGTCGCATCCTGGGCGTGACGCTGCTGTGCGCCGAGGCCCAGCGAGGCGTCATCAACCTCTTCAAGATGGCGATCGACCACGATATTCCGGCCCGCTATGCGAAGGACCAGATCTCACGCACCTGACGATGGCCGAGGCGCTCAACGACCTCTTTCGCCACGCTGGGCTGATATTCTGTTCCGGCCGGTTGCCCCGGCCGGCCTCGGCTTCGACGGCGCCGTTTTTGGAAAAATAGTTCATATGCTGACATGCTAGCCTGCCTTGAGGGCCACATGTCGGAATTGGCGAATTTCCTGTTCAACCAGCCCATGCTGGCACTCTGCCACCATGGCGCTGGGACACGGTAGGCGCCGTCAGCAGCAAGGGTTTCTCGTTGGGCCTCGGGGGCCGTGCTGTCTGTGGCACTGGCGGTCGGCGCCTTTGCCCCGGCATCGGCCATGCCCTCGGCGCTCGGGTCGCTGGGGCTGCTGCTCTTCCCTGTACGGGTGGGCCTGGCCTATGGCAAGCAGTTCTTTGACGGCCTGACCAGTCCCGGTGGGGTTGCGGGACAACGCCGCCTCGATCATCGGCGTGGTGACTCATGGCCCTCGATGACGGTGGCCACGGTCTGGCTCTTCCCCGACATCCGCTGCCCTGAGACGCTGGGCGTCTCGCCGGCGCCGGCACCAGCACCTCGTCGCTGCAGGCGGCCATGGCGCTGACCGGCAACAACCTGCCGGCCACCGGGCTATTCGGTGGCCCATCCATTCGGTGTGGCCATCCCTGATCCTGGTCATCGGCCTGTACAACGCTTTCTTCCGTCCACGGATCGCGCCGCAGGAGCGCATTTCGCTGAAGATGCACGCGCGGTACGCGTGGAAAACAGTTAGTCGTGGGCAAGACCCTCGCTGGAGCTGGCCAGCTGGCTGCCCCAGGGCGTGGCGGCTTCGACCGTCTATCGCGACGGTCAGCCCATTCGGCCGAGGTGCACGCCGCCGCAGCTGGGTGACGTGGTGCTGATCACCGGCGTGGACGCCGAGCGCATGACCGACGCCGAGAAGATGCTGGGCCAGCACGTGGGCGACACCTTCCGGCGCAGCACGGCGAGCTGGACTGATCTGCGGCTCTTCGTTCACACCAAGCTGGCGGGCAAGACCATCCGTGAGGTCAAGCGGATGCTGGACTTCGAGACCAGCTTCCTGCACGTGCGGCGTGTCGACGAGGACATCAGTGTCACGCTGGACCTGACGCTGGAGGTCGGGACCAGATCGGCGTGCTGGCCCATATCGACCACATCCCCTGACCTGCGGCGCGTCTTTTGGATGACTCGGTGCGCGCCAGCGGCGAGATCAGCTTCATCGGAATCGGCCTGGGGCTGCACTCGGGTCTGGGGCTGGGCGCGCCATTCCCATCTACCTGCCGGACTGGGCCACTCTCGCTGGGCTTTGCCGGCCTGCTGCTGGCGGCCCTCATCCTGGCAAGATCCGCAAGACCGGCCGCATCACCTGGACGATGCCGGTACCTGCCAACCTGGCGCTGCAGCAACTCGGCCCGTCGCCTTCCTGGCGCAGGTGGGCATGGCCTCGGGCGAGACCTTCGCAGACCGTCACCCACAGCGGCGTGTACCCGCTGGCGGGCATCGTCTTCGTGACCGTGCTGAGCCTGGTGGTGCTGCTGTTGTCCCTGCATGTCTTCGCTGCCCTTCGACATGGCGGCTGGCGTGATGTCCGGTGCCACCGGCAACCCCGCCATCATCGCCTTCACCAGCCGCACGCTGGGCACCGACAAGCCCGATATCGGCTGTGCGATGATCTTTCCCGTCGATGACGATCCTGAAGATCGTGATGGTGCACATCCTGGGGGCCGTGCTGCGTGAGCTGATTCCCCGCCGATCCTGCCTGGCAGGCCGCGTGCCTGTCTCCCGCCGTCCGGAAGCCGGATTCAACAGGGCATCCCTCTCAAGGGGCTCCATCAGGGGCCCTTTCTCGTTTGCATGGCCTGCGTGGTCGGTGCGTGGGTTCGCTGATCTTCCGTGGTGCCGCTCCCCGTGCGGGCCAGGGAGGACTTGCATCCCTCAGTCAGATCAAGGCACCGTGTTGGGTCATGAAAGGCTTTCCGGGAAAAATCGGCATACTTTTACAATCGCCGGTCTACTTTGAAAGTGACCCATGAATCCGTCCACCCTGGTACTGGATCGTCGATCCGCAGAACGATTTCAGTGACCCGTCGCCGGGACCGACAGCATTTCCGGTCAGCTGATCTTTCCCTCGCTGCCCGTGCGCCCGGCGCCCATGCCGACATGCGCCGCCTGGCCTCCTGGCTGGACGAGAATGCCGATCACATCGACGACATCGTCGTGACGCTGGACCCCATCAGTACTTCGACATTGCCCATCCGGACTGCTGGCGTACCGGCAAGGGGGACGAGGTGGCGGCTTCACGGCCATCACGGCCGCCCGGTGCGCTCGGGGCAGTTTCGCACGGCCAACCCTGCGCTGCAGGCCTATGCGCTCAACTACCTGGAGGCGCTTGAGGCGCGAGGACGCCACACGCACATGGTCTGGCCCGTGCACCGTCAGCTGGGCAGCTGGGGGCATGGCATCCACCATGCGGTCCTGGGGGCCCTGGAGCGCTGGCAGCGTCAACGCCAGCGCGCTGCCATGTCGGTCATCAAGGGCACCAACCCCCACACCGAACACTACAGCGCCCTGCAGGCCGAAGTGCCCGACCCGCAGGACTCCCCAGCACCCAGCTGAACACACGCTGCTGGAACGGATTGCGCGCCGATCAGGTCGTGATTGCCGGGTGAAGCTCAGCAGCACTGCGTGGCCTACACCGTGCGGGATCTGTTTGCCCACCCTGCCCGCCGAGAAACCTGAAAGCACTTCGTGCTGCTGACCGACTGCATGAGCCCGGTCTCGGGCTTCGAGCAGCAACATGCCGCCTTCCTGCAGGAAGCGGCTGACCACGGGTGTTGCCGACCAGCAGCGGAGAATTCCAGCCGCCGAGGGTGAGACGCCGCCCCTTCATGCAGGGGAGAAAGAAACGGCACCTCAGGGTGCCGTCTTCTTCTGTCAGGGCGCAGCCTTGAGGCAATCGCGCCCCTGCCCCACGTCGTCGCTTAGTGCGGCGAGGACTCCCAGCTGTGGGTGCCCAGCTTGGTGGACGGCGTGGTGATCTTCCGCCGGGTCTGGCCCATGCAGCTGACGCGGACGGCCGATCTTCTGGTCGGGATCGCCCAGCATCTCGCCCATTGTGCAATCCAGCCCACGGTACGAGCCATGGCGAAGATGGCCGTGAACATGCTGGTGGGGATGCCCATGGCGCGCTGGACGATGCCCGAGTAGAAGTCCACGTTCGGGTAGAGCTTGCGGGCGACGAAGTAATCGTCTTCCAGCGCGATCTGCTCGAGCTTGCGGGCCAGCTTGAAGAGCGGATCGTTCTCCAGGCCCAGCTCGGTCAGCACCTCGGCGCAGGTTTCCTGCATCAGCTTGGCACGCGGGTCATAGTTCTTGTAGACGCGGTGGCCGAAGCCCATCAGCTTGACGCCGGACTCCTTGTTCTTCACTTGCTTGATGAACTCGCCGATCTTGTCGACACCGCCCCTGGGCCAGCAGGTCTTCCAGCATGCGAAGTGCGGCTTCGTTGGCGCCACCGTGTGCCGGGCCCCACAGCGTGGCGATACCGGCAGCGATGCAGGCGAACGGGTTGGCACCCGACGAACCCGCCAGACGCACCGGAGGTGGAGGCGTTCTGCTCGTGGTCGGCGTGCAGGATGAGAATGCGATCCAGCGCACGCACCAGCACCTCGTTGAGAACGTACTCGTCGCAGGGCGTCGAGAACATCAGGTGCATGAAGTTGGCGGTGTAGCTGAGCTTGTTGCGCGGATAGGCGAAGGGCTGGCCCTGCGAGTATTTGTAGGCCAGGGCAACCAGCGTCGGCATCTTGGCGATGAGACGGATGGAGGCCACGTGGCGGTGCTCTTCCTGGTGATGTCGAGCGAGTCGTGTAGAAGGCGCCAGTGCGCCCACGCAGGCCACCAGCACCGACATCGGGTGAGCGTCACGACGGAAGCCGCTGAAGAAGCGGACCATCTGCTCGTGCAGCATGGTGGGTGCGTGACGACATAGTCGAAGTCGGCCTTCTCCTGGGGCGAGGCAGCTCGCCCTTCAGCAGCAGGTGGCAGACATCCAGGTAGTCGCAGTGCTGGGCCAGATCCTCGATGGCATAGCCGCGATACAGCAGCCTCGCCCCTTTGTCGCCGTCAATGTAGGTGATGGCGGATTCGCAGGCCCCGGTGGACATGAAGCCGGGGTCGAAGGTGAACTTGCCGGTGTTGGTGTACAGCTTGCGGATGTCAATGACATCCGGCCCCATGGTTCCTTTGTAGACCGGGAACTCGGTACCGGCGGAACCATCCGAGAACGACAGCGATGCGGTGTAGGCAGGTTTGGCGGTTGTCATTGTCTTCCTTCCAAAGTGATATCAGACAGGGCCGGGACCATGAGGCAGTCGGCGCACTGCAAGGCAGTGGAGATTGCGCCACCGGCTTTTTGCGCCCGTTACTGAATCTTAGCCCTTTAGCGCAAAGATGCAGGAGACAGGGGTTTTCCTCAGAGGACAGGGGGTTTCTCAGAGCGCCCGGATCTCGGTCAACAGCGCCCGGATTTCCGGCGTGTCCAGATCGCCAGGCTGGCTGCGCTCCAGGATCAGGTCCAGCAGGACCGATCGGTCAGATCCAGCAGCTGATCGAGCGCCCGCAGTTCGATTCGAGAAAGCCCCGGCTGGCGCATGTCCAGCAGGCGATTGAGCAGGATGTCGTTTTCCAGCAGGCCGCGCCGGTGCGCCAGCGCAGTCGGCGGAAAACGGGCGGCAGCTTTCGTCGTCTGCCCTCAGGGCGATGCGATGTGATTGTTGCCGGACATCGGTACTTTCCCCAATTGGCGCGCCCTGGGGGCGAAATGGACAGAAGCGTCCCGGCGCGCTCTCCTGCACCTCGCCCGCATGAAAGAACCGTCGTCCCGGATATCGGACGACGGACAACGACGGGCTGGACAGGAAGGCCGCCAGGAACGCCCTGTGGACAGGAGAACCCTGCGGCGGCGAGGCTTCGTTACACGGTCCGCCGGACCATCAGTTCCTGATCTTGCCGATGGCCCGCGTGGGGCTCAGCCCTCGGGCAGACATCGACGCAGTTCATGATGGTGTGGCAACGGAAGAGGCGGCACTGGATCTTCCAGGTTGTCCAGACGCTCGATTGGTGGCCCTGGTCACGCGTGTCGGCCAGGAAGCGGTAGGCGGCCAGCAGGCCGGCAGGACCGACGAACTTGTCGGGGTTCCACCAGAACGACGGGCACGACGTGGAGCAGCACGCGCACAGGATGCACTCGTACAGGGCCGTCCAGTTCCTCGCGGTCCACGGGCGACTGCAGGCGCTCCTTCTCGGGCGGCTGGAGTGTCGTTGATCAGGTACGGCTGATGGACTCGTACTGCTTGAAGAACTGCGTCATGTCGACGATCAGGTCGCGAATGACCGGCAGGCCCGGCAGCGGCTGAGAACCACCGGCTCCTTCAGCGTCGCCAGGTTGGTGATGCACGCCAGGCTGTTCTTGCTGCTGATGTTCGCATGGCGTCGGAACCGCACACGCGCCCTCACGACAGGAACGGCGAAGGCGAAGCTTTTCGTCCGCGTCCGGCCTTGATGCGCATCAGCGCGTCCAGCAGCATCTGTCGGTCGGCAGCAGCTCGACCTCGATGTCCTGCATGTAGGGTTTCTGATCCTTGTCCGGATCGAAACGGTAGATGGAGAACTTCATTCTCCGACGATCGGTATTGGCCATTTTGTGCCCTTTAATCGGTCGGCGTCCGCAACCCGAAGGCCACGGACGCGCAATGCTCAATGGAAAGGATGCGGAATCAGAACGTGCGCGGCTTTCGGCTTTGAAGTACTCGACGGTGAGCGGCTTGAGCACCACCGGCTTGTACGTGAGGCTGTTGTCTTCCGAATGCCAGAGCGTGTGACGCATCCAGTTCTCGTCGTCGCGCTGCGGATAGTCGCTGTGAGCGTGGGCACCACGGCTTTCCTTGCGGGCCTCGGCCGAGATGATGGTGGCCTTGGCGACCTCGATCAGGTTGGCCAGCTCCAGCGCCTCGACGCGGGCCGTGTTGAACACCTGGGACTTGTCGCGCAGGTGGATGTCCTCGGCACGCTTGACGTGGCTGAGGATCTTGCCCACACCTTCGGAGAGCAGCGCCGAGGTACGGAACACGCCGCAGTGCGACTGCATGTCACGGCGGATGTCGCCGGCCACGTCCTGCACCCGCTCGCCCGAGGTGGAACCGTCGAGCTTGGCCACGCGTGCCAGCGAGAAGTCGCCACTGTTGACGGGCAGCGGCTGGTGTTTTCGTTCTTGAAGCCCGGATTCGACGATGTGGTTGCCGGCGGCACGGCCGAACACCACCAGGTCGAGCAGTGAGTTGGTGCCCAGCGGTTGGCGCCGTGCACGGACACGCAGGCGCATTCGCCGATGGCGTACAGGCCGCGGACCACGTTGGACGGGTTGTCGCCCTTGGGAACCACCACCTGACCATGATAGTTGGTGGGGATGCCACCCATCTGATAGTGGATGGTGGGCACGACCGGGATGGGTTCCTGATGGGATCGACGTTGGCGAACTTGAGCGCGATCTCGCGGATGGAAGGCAGGCGCTGAGGATCTTCTCGGCGCCCAGGTGATCGAGCTTGAGCAGCACGTGATCGCCGTGCGGCCGCAGCCGCGCCCTTCCTGATCTCCTGGTCCATCGAGCGCGACACGAAGTCACGCGGTGCCAGGTCCTTCAGCGTGGGCGCATAGCGCTCCATGAAGCGCTCGCCGTCCTTGTTCAGCAGGATGCCGCCCTCGCCCCGCACGCCCTCGGTGATGAGCACGCCGGCGTTGGCCACGCCAGTGGGGTGGAACTGCCAGAACTCCATGTCCTGCAGCGGGATGCCGGCACGGGCGCACATGCCCAGGCCGTCGCCGGTGTTGATGTAGGCGTTGGTGGACGCCTGCCAGATGCGGCCTGCGCCCCGGTGGCCAGCACCGTCACCTTTGGCTTCGAGGATCATGACCTCGCCGGTTTCCATTTCCAGGGCCACCACGCCCAGCACGTCGCCTTCGGCGTTGCGGATCAGGTCCAGCGCCATCCATTCGACGAAGAAGGTGGTGCGTGCCCCTGACGTTACGCTGGTAAAGCGTGTGCAGCAGGGCGTGGCCGGTACGGTCGGCGGCCGCACAGGCGCGCGGCACGGGCTTCTCGCCCAGGTTGGCCGAGTGGCCCCGAACGGACGCTGGTAGATGGTGCCGTCGGGGTTGCGGTCGAACGGCATGCCGAAGTGCTCGAGCTCGAGACGACCTGGGGCGCCTGGCGGCACATGAATTCGATGGCGTCCTGGTCACCGAGGTAGTCGGAGCCCTTGACGGTGTCACGAACATGTGCCAGTACCAGTTGTCCTCGCTCATGTTGCCCAGCGAGGCTCCCGATGCCGCCCTGCTGCCGCCACCGTGTGCGAACGGGTGGGAACACCTTGGAGAGCACGGCGACGTTGTAGCCGGCCCTCGGCCAGCTGCAGCGAGCAGCGCATGCCGGCACCACCGGCACCGACGATGACCGCGTCGAACTTGCGGCGCGGCAGGCTGTTGGAGAGCTTGTTCAGATAGTCGACCATGTCCTTATGCTCTCCAGAGGATGAAGGCTGCCCAGAAGGCGTAGCCCGTCAGCAGCACGAGGGTGCCCACTTCGAGCACCAGGCGCACCAGCGTGTTTTTCAGATAGTCCATGAACAGGTCGCGGATGCCGACCCAGGCGTGGTAGATGAGCTGCCAGCACGGCCACCATGGTGGCCACCTTCATGAACTGCCCCTGGAAGAGCTGCGACCAGGAGATGTAGTCGAGCTGGGGCAGCGTACAGACGCTACTGAGCAGGAAGATGGTGTAGAGCGCCATGATGAGGCCCGTGATGCGCTGGGCGAGCCAGTCGCGCAGGCCGTACTGGGCGCCGGACACGATTCGCTGAATGGTCATGTCGAACCTTGATGACGAAAGGGATGAGGGAAAGCAGTTCAGGAAAGGAGCAGCAAGCCGCCGAAGATGACGGTCATCGGGAGGCTGACGGCCAGGACGACCTTCGCACTGAACATGGCCTTGGATTTCTCCGTAAGGAAATGCATGTCGAGAACAATGAAGCGGAATCCCGCAGCCATGTGATGACAGAACGACCATATCAGCACCCAGAAGAACGAGTTTGCCAAACCAGGAATGGACCACGGCCGAGTAGGGCCTCGAAGCTGGACTCGGACGTGATGCTCTGGGAAAGCAGATAAAAGCATGAACGGGATGCCGATGAGGAACATCAGCGCCCCGCTTGCACGATGCAGGATGGAAACCTGCGCAGCCGGCGCCATGGCCGGAAGATAATGGCCCAGCAACTGGTCCAGGCCGACGTTGGTGGGTTTCTGACGGCTGCCCGCCTGGCGCGCCGTGCCTCGGGATTTTTCTCCCGGGTGGCCGGGCGCCATCGAGACGCCCATGTTGACCACTTCTGTGCCGTTGCCGGCCTTGGTGTCTGTCATAACGATCCTCCAGTCCTCTATTGCCTGAGAATGCTTTCCATGCCAGTGGTCCGGGAAAGCGGTCAGGCACTGTCATGCCCGTGCCGGTTCCTTGCAAAAGACCCGGATGCCGTCTCCGATGGGCTGCGATCGCCTGCCACAGGAGCGACCTGGCGGACGTGCCATGACTTTCCCGCGACCGGGTCAGTGACCAGTATCGGGCGGTACAACCCGACTGACCATAGGGATAATGACCTATTGTTACGCATTTTTGTGCCCTGAACAACGCGACCACACCCCGTAAAAGCTGCGCAAGATCAAGGAATTTGAACGCTGAACGCCCTTGCCTGCAGTCCGTGGCGAATTGCCGACGGCGAGCCAGGTGCGGACGTTCGTTCACATGTGCTCCTCCTTTCTCTCTGGCGCAAAGCTACTCCCAATCCCCGGCACGGGCGAGAATTGCAAAACATATTTTCATGTCGGTGGGAGCGCAGGCCACCGCGGACGCCCGCCCTTCCTGCTTCCGGCCGGGCAATGATCCTCACAAGGCACCCGGAAGCACCTGTGTGACGCAGCGCCATTGGGGTTCTCCTGAGGCTGCCCGGAAAAGAGTCTGCGGTAACATGTTTAACGATCACCTTTTTCCAACCTCACTGGGGACATTTCCGTCATGAAAGCTCCGAAACGTGTTGCCGTCACCGGCGCCGCCGGCCAGATCGCTTACTCCCTGCTGTTCCGCATCGCCAACGGGGACATGCTGGGCAAGGACCAGCCCGTCATCCTGCAGCTGCTGGACATCACCCCCGCCATGGCAGCCGTCAGGGCGTGGTGATGGAGCTGGAAGACTGTGCCTTCCCGCTGCTGGCCGGCATCGTCGTCACCGACGATCCGAACGTTGCCTTCAAGGACGCCGACTATGCCCCTGCTGGTGGGTGCCCGTCCGCGCAGCAAGGGCATGGAGCGCAAGCGACCTGCTGGAAGCCAACGGCGCCATCTTCACCGTCCAGGGCAAGGCGCTCAACGACCATGCCAGCCGTGACGTGAAGGTGCTGGTGGTGGGCAACCCGGCCAACACCAATGCCTACATCGCGATGAAGTCGGCCCCTCGATCTGCCGGCCAAAGAACTTCACCGCCATGCTGCGTCTGGACCACAACCGCGCCCTGTCGCAGCTGGCCGCCAAGACCGGCCGCACGGTCGATTCCATCGAGAAGCTGGTGGTCTGGGGCAACCACTCGCCCACCATGTATCCGGACATCCGCTTTGCCTCCAGCAACGGCGATGCCATGCCCAAGCTGGTCAACGACGAGGCCTGGGTGAAGGACACCTTCATCCCGACGGTCGGCAAGCGCGGCGCCGCCATCATCGAGGCACGCGGCCTCGTCGTCGGCCGCCTCGGCAGCCAATGCAGCCATCGACCACATGCGTGACTGGGCGCTGGGCACCAACGGCAAGTGGGTCACCATGGGCGTTCCCTCGCAGGGCGACTATGAGATCCCCTGAAGGCGTCATCTACGGCATGCCCGTCACCCGCCAGAACGGCGAGTACACGATCGTCAAGGGTCTGGACATCGACGCCTTCAGCCGTGAGCGCATGAACGCCACGCTGGAAGAGCTGGAAGGCGAGCGCAACGGCGTCAAGCACCTGCTGGGCTGAGTCTCATGAGCAGCCAGGCCGCCCCCGTTCCCCGGATCCGTCCTGTATCGGGAACGTGACAGCCGGCCTGTGCTGCCCGTCTGCGACCATTACTGCGGCAGTCCGGCGCTGCTGGCCAAGTCGCTGGCCCTTCAGGGTCGACTGGGCCCGGTGCTGGACATCACGGCCGACTGCGAGGATGGCGCACCCGCTGGAGACGAGCTGGGCCACGCCCTGCGGATGGCCCAGGCCATCGATTCTCCGGACAATCGCGTTCAACCGGGTGGGCGCGCGTACCCATCCGGTCTTCCATGCCCTGTTTCAAGGCCGAACTGGACACGCTGATGACCCATGCCGGGCATCGGCTGGCCCTATCTCACGCTGCCCAAGGTCCGCAGCGTGGCCGAGATCTGCACGGCCAGCACCCTGTGCCAGCAGCACGAGGCACGCCTGGGGCTGACCACGCCCCGTCCCCTTCCAGGTGCTGATCGAAAGCCCTGCCGCACTGGCCGAGGTGCATGCCATCGCGGCCCATCCGCGCGTGCAGGCGCTGTGTTTCAGGGCTGATGGATTACGTGAGCAGCTTCGAGGGCGCCATCGGTGCCGACGCGCTGCATGGGGCACGTCGGTTCGAGCATCCGCTGCTGGCCCGCGCGCTGACCGACATCTCGCTGGCGGCCCATGCCCACGGCAAGGTGGCGGTGCACAGCGTCACGCTGGCCATTGGCGACGGCACGGCAGCCGGGCGAGGATGCCCGGCGGGCCGCACGGGACTTTGGCTATCAGCGCAAGTGGAGCATCCACCCCCGCCAGGTCGAGCCGATCATTGCGGCGTTCCAGCCGCCCGCGCAGGATGTCCGGCGGCTGGCGAGATCCCTGCTGGCCGCGCAGGCAGCCGACTGGGGCCCATCCGTCACGCCGACGAGCTGCACGATCGCGCCAGCTACCGCTACTGGTGGCACGTGCTTCAGCAGGCGTGGCGCACCTGTCTGCCGCTTCCCCCGGACGTGCAGGCCGCGTTCTTCGGCGACGCGTGAGTGTGCCCCAGGGCATCATTCGACCAGGCCACCCAGCCTACACCATCCAGCACCACGCAATGTGATGATCAGGGCGGTTGCACGGCGTTTTTCCGAGGCATCGGGCGATCAGAAAGTGTTCAATATCGCACAACGCCTGTAACGGGTCATGGCTGGGATGAACACAAATGTCTCCCCCGCCTTGACTGGTTCTCGGCTGTCAGTTATCACGCCATGGGTGTCCTGACCGACATGTCCTCTGCGCGCCTCGTCATCGCTTGCCCCTGCCTGGGTGGCGTGCGTGATGAAGGGCGTGGCGGGACAGCACGATCATCCGCCCGCGCCCACGGTGTGGGTCCCGATAACCCGACATTCGCCCTCCTGGAAGAACAGCCGTGACGACGATAGCCGAGCCCGCCAGGCCGAGCTTCGACCGACCGGCCGACGTCCTGGCCGTGCTGCCGGTCGCAGTCTGACTCATCTGGAACCCTGTCATGGATCTGAGCTTCTCCCTCCCCAACACCGTGCCGCCGGTGCCCGCCGCCTGTCGCTGCTTGCCGCCCTGCCCGTGGTCGCTGCTGCCGGCATGCTGATATCGCCACCGTCCGTGCAGGCCGCTACCGACAGCGCGCACACCACGAAGAGGCCGCCAAGGCCAAGGGCAACGCAAGGCTGCCAAGCTCGTGCCTCCCCATGCCAAGGCCGGTCATGCGGCTGCCGCCGCCGCTGCACTGGCACCCATCGTCGTGCAGGCGGCCGACAGCCAGCAGATGGCGGCCTTTGACCGGGTCAACCTGGGCGTCAGCCAGTGCGAGTTCCGGCAGACGGTCAGCATCAACAGAGCACCCAGCACCCCGGCTATGTGGATCTGGGCTTCAAGGGCAAGCAGTGGCTGATGAAGCCCGTGCTCTCAGCACCGGCGCGCTGCGCCTGGAGGACGTGCGCGGCGAGACGCTGTTCATCCAGATCCGCAACAAAGTCGATGCTGATGAACCAGAAGAGCGGCCAGCGTCTGGTGGATGACTGCGTGCATCCCAGCCAGCTGCAGGCGATGAGCAGCAACTGATCCTGCTCCGACCGCAAGCGAATGCCGCCTCCTGCAGCGCCACGCACCGTGCCGAGGCGCTGCAGACCGCATGAAGCGCCCTGCGCTGCCCATGCGGGCCCTTCATGACAGGAAGCGCACGATTCACGCGACGGCCGAGTAGCCCACGGAATGACGGGCTCCGTCCTGCCATGCGAGACATGGCATGGCCGGATGCGTTGTCTATCGAGGACAAGCCGTTCACAACCGATTACCATGGTCCCGCCAGGCGCCCGATCACCCGGGCGCTCACTCTCGATCCCGTCCTCCGAGGCCTTGTGAGATCCACCTGCCCCGTCCATGCTTTCTGCCCTTGTCCGCCGGCACACGCTCGCTTTCCCTGGCCGCCCCAACGGTGCCGCTGCGCACGGGCCCGGGCTGCCTGAGTGCCCTGCTCGCGGTCGTGGCCCTGGCCTCCTGCGGCTCCCGCCGGCCAAGGCTGCTTCGGAGGACAAGGCACTGGACAGCGAGCTGACGTCCCGCTCGACTGCATCGCCAGCCCCGGGCGGCTGGACTATCCGCGGCGCAAGCCGGGCTGTGGGAGATCCGCAGCGGCGCCGAGCGAACAGCTGGGACTGCCGCCGGTGCGCCTGTGCGTGGGTGACCAGACCGACACGCCGAACACCACCTGGACCGCAAGGTGGGCAAGCGCGGCGCCTGCCAGCTGGGCGCCTTCAAGCGGGTGGGCATCAACTGGGTGCTGACTCCACCTGCAGGACAGTCGAACCACCATCGTCAGCCAGTCCACCGTGACGGGCGACTTTCCAGTCGCACTACCGGATCGATACCGTCATCCTCTACTTCGCCGCCGCTGGCCAACAACCGGCGCGAAGACAGCGAGTACACCGAGGCACGCTGGCTGGGCCCCTGTCCAGACAACCAGAAGCCCGCTGACCTGACCATTCCCGGCATGGGCGTGCTGAACATGCTGGACGGGGGACTTCGCCCGGAGTCGGCCGGGCAGCGCTGACCAGCCGGCGCGGTGTTGTGCCACCCGACGCGGGCGTCTCGCAATCTACGACGCCGGCATCGAAATCCCATGGCTTATGGCGAGCCTCCGGGTATTCTCGCGACAGATCCTCATGAAAGTCCCGTCGCGCTGAAGGTTGACCCGTGTGAAGCGTCTCGCCCAATTCGAGCATCTGCCGCTGGCCGTGCGTTGTCTGCACGCGGCCGGCCTGTCCCTGTTGTTGTGTGCCGTGGCGCAGCTCATCTCGGCCGGTTCGGCCTGGAAGCTGCTGATCTGGCCCAGCGCGCCGTCGGCTTTGCCTTTGCCTGGTACCACGGACTGCGCTGGCTGCCGGTGGCTGCCGCAGGGAGCTGGCCTGTGGGCGCTGGCCGCCACGCAGGACCCGCGCTACGCACTCATTCTGGGCGCGGCCTCGATGCTGGGCCCTGGCGAGTCGAGTCCGCCTGCTGCGCCGTCTGGCGGACTGGAAGCCGCCCGAGTACCGACTGGACTCGGTCAGCCGCTTTCCTGGCCATGAGCCTGCTGGTCTCGGCCCCATCAACGCCCCTGCTCTTTCGGCGGCCTCGTCTACACCTTCCAGATTGCCCCTGCTGCATCAGTACGGTGTTGCCCAGCTGCTGCTGTCGGCCTGGCTGGCCGATGTGCTGGGGATGCTGCTGGTCTGTCCCGCACTGCTGGCCTGCTCGCGCCCGGCGCGGCTGACGGCCGATGAGGAAGAAGCTGCGGCCGATGCAGCCAGTCCGCGCTTCAGCATCCTCACCGTGCTGGTGGTGCTGGGCATTGGGGCACTGGCCTATGTGCTGCATCGACTGGGTCAGGGCCACTATGCGGGCCTGGTGCTGTTTGCCGTCTTCGTGCCGATGATCTGGGCCGCGGCCTCGCAGGCCACCGACGGGCGGACGCCTACACGCTGCTGCTGGCCCGGATTGCCGCTGCTGGCCAGCTCGGGCCTACGCCGTCACCGATACCCACGGCGCAGGCTTTGGCGAGACGGTGAGCGTCTCGCTGCTGCTGTGTTGCGCCGTGCTGGCCGCCCAGCTGCTGCAGGCGCTGGCCGCCGATCGCAGCCTGGCTCTGGTGCGGATGTCGCGCCAGGCGCGCCAGGACATGAGCACGGGTCTGCTGAACGACCGCGGCATGATCGCCGAGCTGACTGACCGGCTGGCCTCGCCCGAGCCGCCCCCGCTACGAGGGCTGATCGGGCTCACATCAGCAACTACGATGCCATCCACGACCTGTGCGGCACGGTGGAGGCCATGCAGCTGGAACAGGCGACGGCACAGCTTCTGATCCAGCAGACGGGCACCCAGCTGGCAGCGCCGCCTCGGCCGGCCGCACACGATGCTGATTCATGCCGAGACCGTGGCGCAGGTTCGCGCCGTGGCGCGCGAGATCTACACGCAGCTGAGCGGCCAGGTCTTTTCAGACCGAGCATGGCAGCATCCGGCTGCAGTGACACATCGGCGGGCTGTTGCTGGATCCGAATTCGCAGATCAGCAGCGAGGACTGCCTGTCGGCCCTGTCAGATGCGCGGCCATTGCCGCCAGCGTGCGCGACCCGCAGCTCTTCGTCGAGCCGCTGTCGCAGACGATGATCGACGCACGTCGCGCCCACCAGAAGAAGATCGAGCACATCCGTGACGCCATCCGCAACGACCGGATCGAACTCTATGCCCAGCCGCTGATCGATCCGGAGGCGCCTTCGCAGAATGCGCTCCTACGAGGTCCTGACGCGGCTGCGCGACAAGGACGGTCAGCTGATCCGTCCGCCCGAATTCCTCACGCCGCTGGCCTCGCAGGCCCAGATGTCGGTGCCGCTGGACCGCGGCGTGATCCGCCTGGCCTTCGAGTGGCTGGCCGCCAATCCCGAGGCGCTGGCACTGACCTGGAAGTGCTCGATCAACCTGGCCGGCGCCACGATGAGCGACGACACCATCGCCGACTTCATCCGCGAACAGCGTGCCAACAACGCCATCCCGGCCGCCAAAGGTGGTCTTCGAGATCACCGAAAGCGAGGCCATCCGGAATCCGGCAGCCGCCTCCCGACTGGTGGACGACCTGAAGGCCCAGGGCTTCGGCATCGCGCTGGACGACTTCGGCACCGGCCTGGCCACCTTCGAGTACCTGAAGCGCTTCCCGCTCGACTACCTGAAGATCGACGGCTCCCTTCGTGCGCAACCCTGATGACCAACCCCATCGACGAGGAGATCATCCTCTCCACCGTGCGGGTGGCCAAGCGCCTGAAGCTGCGCACCGTCGCCGAGCACGTCCACAACGCCGCCATCTACGAGCGTCTGACCGATCTGGGCGTCTCGTACCTGCAGGGTGACTTCTTCGGCAAGGCCATGCCACTGGGCCGAGATGTTCGAGCGTCAGGCCCCATCCACGGCCCACCTGCGCCAGCCTCCACCGCGGCCGCTGTCTGGTACACCGCTGCCCAGCGCTCCGCCGCCCTCGGTCGGCAACACGGTGGGCGGCGCGTCGGTGCACTGAGACCTGCCACCCGAGGCATCAGGGCGTGGTCCCCTGCCTGTCGTCTGTGCTCGGGGCCTTTGGGGGCTGCTGCAGACCCGCTCGTGGCCAGACCCGATAAGCCAGGCATGGCGTGGGCACAACAGAAACGACACACAACCGGCCCCAAGGATTTGCGTTTCAGGAAAAAGATGCTGTTATACTGTGGGTCTGTCGGGGCGTAGCGCAGTCTGGTAGCGTACTTGCATGGGGTGCAAAGGGTCAGTGTTCGAATCACTCCGTCCCGACCCAAATCTCCCTGAAAGCCGGTTGTTCGCAAAGAGCAACCGGCTTTTTCATGGCCACTCCCTTGCCCGTCTGCGAATGAAGATCACCCTGCAGCGCCCCAGCGGCTTTCTGCGCAACAGCGTGGCCCGCGCACTGTCGCTGACAGTCTTCCTGAATGGCGAGCCCATCGGCAAGCTGGCCACGGGCGAAAGCAAGGTCTTTCCGCTGCCGGATGAAGGCGGCGTGCTGCAGGTGGGCATATCCTGGCGGGACGAGGGGCCTGGAACCCATCAACCGGGATCCGGATCGGCGCATCTCCGGCTAGCTCGATCTCCAGCCCAGGGGCTGGCACTAGGGCCCCGAAGACGATGGCGCCACGCTGCAGGCCGTCCGGCAGGGCTGGGTCATCCTCGACCCGTTCATGCTGTATATCCTGCCCTGGATACGTCACAGGGTCTTCAGATCCGGCGAGCCGAGGGCTGATCCGTCTATCCCAAAGGGAATTTTCCTCTCATGCAGGACAGAGAGCCCTTTCTGTGGACCTCCGGCACCATCAATGGCCGTCACCGTCAATCGGATTGACTCATCATTAGCATATTGAGGCAGTACGCACGGTGGCGCACTGCCTGCCAATGAAGGAGGAGTCGCCGTGACCGACAAGATCTCTCCTGCCACTGTCGGTGCCCTGTCGGAAACGATGCTGAGTCCCGCTGTGGGCCAAGGCCGTGGAACAGCAACGCCCCCAGCCGCTGCTGAAGGACGCTGAAGCACCACGAATGCTGGCGATGATTGACTACGACTTCGACCGCTTCAAGGGAGCGCGGATGTCGCAGCCTGGCTGCTGTGGTCGAGCGGCGCTGATCGACGACGAGGTGCGGGCCTTCATCCGACAGCATCCCGATGCCGTCGTGGCGCAGATTGGCGCCGGCATCGATGCGCGTTTTCGAGCGCCTGGGGCGGCCTGCCATCACGGCCTGGGTGGACATGGACCTGCCCGAGGTGATCGCCCTGCGCCGCAGACTGCTGCCCGCTTCCACCAACATTTACCTGGAAGGCTCGCTGCTGGACGAGGGCTGGACGGCCACGCTGGCAGCCTACGGCAAGCCGGTGCTGCTGGTGCTGGAGGGCGTCCTGATGTACTTCGATCAGGCACAGGTACAGGCCTTCTTTGCCATGCTGGCGCGCCGCCCTGCCGGGCGCGACGGTGGTCTCGACATGCTGCCGCCCTTCGTGCTGAAGCACGGCAAACATCACGACGCGCTCAAGCGCATGGGTGGGAGCGCCCCTCCTTCCAGTGGGCGTTGCGCGAACCCCGAGACATGGAAGGCTGGCAGCCCGGTCTGCGTGTGCAGGTGACGGGACACCTCAGCGAGCGCTGTGGCAAGCGCTATCCGTGGCTGCTCCGGATGATCTACCGGACGAACTGGGGCCGTCAGAACATGGACCAGCGCATCATCCGGGCGGAAGTGGGAGCTATCCCCATTGAAGCCCTCAACAGGGGCTTCTGGCGTTCGGAAACGCCTGCATGAAGAGCTTCTGGGGCCCACCATTTCAGGTGGGACCGGAAAGCCGTGAGAGGAAGCTGAAGGGAGAGCGGCCGGATCAGGTCGGCGCGTCGCGCAGCAGATCCAGCGCCACCATCAGATCCCTGGCGGATAGCCTCGACGTCGGACTGACGCAGGCTCAGCGTGATGTCCACCGGCTGGGTGAGTTCCGCTTCCTTCTTGCGGCCGGGCTGGGCCGTTTCCGCCAAGCGGTTGCAGGGCCCCGCTGATGGTGAAGCCGTGTTCGTACAGCAGCTCGCGGATACGGCGGATGAGCAGCACCTCGTGGTGCTGGTAGTAACAGCGGTTGCCGCGCCGCTTCATCGGACGCAGCTGGGTGAATTCCTGTTCCCAGTAACGCAGCACGTGGGGCTTGACGCCACTTTAAAGCTCGCTCACTTCACCAATGGTGAAGTAGCGCTTAGCCGGAATCGGCGGCAGGATGGTACGGGTTTCGAGTGGCCTTGGCGGCAGATGCACTCATGATTCAGTGTGGCCAGAAATGGCGCCAGCGTTCAGCGGCAGCGCGGCGGCCGGGCGATGAGGCGCCTCGATCTGGGCCTTCAGCTTCTGGGAAGCGTGGAGGTGACGACCCGACGCGCCGAGATGGGGATCTCCTCGCCCGTCTTGGGGTTGCGACCCGGACGCTGCTGCTTGTCGCGCAGCTGGAAGTTGCCGAATCCCGAGAGCTTGACGCTTTCACCGCGGATCAGCGCAGCGCTGATCTCCTCGAAGAAGGTCTCGACCATGTCCTTGGCTTCACGCTTGTTCAGGCCCACGCGCTCGAACAGCATGTCGGCCAGCGCCGCCTTGGTCAGCGTGAAGGCGGGCTTGGCCAGCAGGTCCGCCAGGCTCTGCCCGGCGGCCAGTTCGCCGGATTCGGGTTCCATCGGGTTCTGCGTCATTGTGGAAACAGCTCAGGCACGCAGCCGGGCACTGAACCGTGCCGTCAGCCGCCCGAGGATCAGGGCCACCACGGCCTCGACTTCCTCATCGCTCATCGTCCGGTCAGTATGTTGCATCCAGAGTCGGAAGGCAAGACTTTTCTCCTTATTTTTCCAACCCCTTACCGCGATACTGGTCGAAGAGTCGCACATGTCGGACACTGGCGGCAGCCGGCTCGTCGCGCACCACTGCCCGGATTTCGGCCAGGACCTCGGCAGCCGGCACCTGTTCATCCAGCACCACCGCCAGGTCACGGATGGCCGGCGGGAAGCGGCTGTCACGTTGGTAGGAGGCCACAGGGCGCGTCTGCACGGCCGACCAGTCCAGCTCGGCCAGGAAGACCGGGCCCGGCAGGTCCAGTTCATCGATGAGCTGCGGATGCAGCGCCCCTGATCCAGCCCACGGGCGTGCCGTCCGGCAGCTGGATGCGTGCCGACTGGCCGGGATGCAGGCCGGATGGGACGCAGCCACGAACTGCAGGTTCGCTTCGGGTGTGCGGCTTCCAGATCGCCCTTCAGGTCGTAGAAATCCACCGACCGGGTGGCGGCGCCCCACTGCGGATCAAGCACGCTGCCATGGACCAGCACGCCCAGCTGCACGGGCTGCGCGATGTCGGCCAGTGCCAGCGGGCCGGCGGGTTGCCCCGGCGCGGGCCAGTAGACGCGACCCACCTCGAAGAGGCGCACACGCTCGGCCTTGCGATTCAGGTTGTGGCGCAGATTGGCCAGCAGCCCGCTCCAGAGCGACGTGCGCATCACGTCCAGATGCTCGGCTATGGGGTTCTGCACCCGGATAGCATCGCCTGCCGGCCGGAAGCGGCGATCGTCGGCGCTGTCGACGAAGCTGAAGTTGATGACTTCCCTGGTAGTCGCGCGCGGCCCAGCGGCGCTTGAGCGCCAGCGTGCCCAGCCGTGCCTCGGGGCCGGGCGCATGGCGATGCGCGCCTGCGGCGGCCGGGTCGGGATGTGCTCATAGCCGTGCAGGCGGATCACTTCCTCGATCAGGTCCTCCTCGATGGCGATGTCGAAGCGCCGCGACGGCGGCGTGACCTGAAAGACCGTATCCGACGAGCCGTTGCCGGCATCGGCAGTCTTCTGCTCGAAGACGAAGCCCAGGCGCCGGAAGGCATCGGCGCAGTCGTCAGCCGACAGCGACAGGCCACTGACGCGCGCCAGGCGCGACAGGCGCATGGCCACCGGCTTGCGCTCGGGCAGCCCCGTGACCTGATCGCTGACCGGACCCGCCTCGCCTCCGCAGATCCCCAGCACCAGACGACTCAGGTACTCCAGATGCTCGACCACCGTTTCGGCATCCACGCCGCGCTCGAAGCGCTGGGCGGCATCGGTGGTGAAGTTGTAGCGGCGCGGCCGGCCCATGATGGCGGACGGCCACCAGAAGGCGGCCTCCAGGTAGACATCGGTAGTCTTCTCCGCATCCACCGCACTGCCCTGCCCGCCCATGATGCCGGCCAGGCTCACCGGGCCGGTCATCATCGCAGACCACGCCCTACCGGCAGCCCCTGGGCATCCGGCTCCACGGTCACGGTCTGGCCGTTGAGCAGCTCCAGCTGCTCGCCGGCACGGGCCCCAGCGGACATGCAGACCGCCCTTTCAGGCGTGCCAGATCGAAGATGTGCGTGGGACGACCCAGTTCCAGCAGCACGTAGTTGGAAATGTCCACCAGCGCCGAGATGGGGCGCTGACCGGCACGTGCCAGACGCTGCTTCATCCAGTCCGGCGTGGGCGCAGACGCATTGACGCCGCGAATGACGACGACCGGCAAAGCGTCCGCACAGTGCCGGCTCCTCGATGCGGACCGGCAGGACAGCGTCACTGGTCACGGCCACGGGGCGAAGGCGAGTTCCTGCACGGGAATGATTGGCCAGCGCGCCCAGATCGCGCGCCACGCCCAGCACCGACATGCAGTGCGCCAGGTTCGGCGTGAGCTTCAGCTCCAGCACGTCCTCGTCCAGGTCCAGTGCCTGGCGCAGGTCGGTACCCGGCTTCAGGTCGGCCGACAGCTCCAGGATGCCGCCGTGATCGTCGCCCATGCCCAGCTCACGGCCCGGAGCACAGCATGCCGCCACTTTCCTGGCCGCGCATCTTCGTCTTCTTGATGCGGAAATCACCGGGCAGCACGGCGCCGGGCAGTGCGCAGGCCGTCACCAGCCCGGCGCGCGCATTGGGCGCACCGCAGACGATCTGCACCGGCTCGGCCTGAGCCCACGTCCACCATGCACACCTGCAGGCGGTCGGCATCCGGGTGCTTGGCGGCGCTGACGATGCGCGCGACCACCACGCCGGAGAACGCGGCCGCCACCGGCTCGCGGGACTCCACTCCATGCCACCCATGGTCAGCAGGTGCTCCAGCGCCGCCCCGTCCACCGGCGGATTGCAATAGTGGCGCAACCATTTCTCGGGAATTTCTCATGATCGGATCAACACCTGCTAGGGAAAATCGGAAGGCATGGCCGGTGCGGGCATGACGCGGGCCGTGCACGAAAAAGGAAACCCCGGCCGATCGCTAGGGCCGGAGATCATCAGGCGAACTGTCGCAGGAAGCGCAGGTCGTTCTCGTAGAAGAGGCGCAGGTCATCGACGCCATAGCGCAGCATGGCCAGTCGCTCGATGCCAGAGCCGAACGCGAAGCCGATGTGCTTCTCGGGATCCAGCCCCAGGTTGCGCACCACGTTGGGATGCACTCTGCCCTCGAACCGGACACCTCCAGCCAGCGCCCTTCAGCGGACCGTCGGCAAAGCGCATGTCGATCTCGGCCGAGGGCTCGGTGAACGGGAAGTACGACGGACGGAAGCGCACGTCGATGTCGTCACGCTCGAAGAAGCGATGGAGGAAGTCGGTATAGACGCTCTTCAGGTCAGCAAAGCTGATGTTCTCGTCCACCCACAGGCCTTCGACCTGATGGAACATGGGCGAGTGCGTGGCATCGGAATCCACCCGGTACGTCTTGCCCGGCACGATGACCTTCAGCGGCGCCTGGTTCATCCGCGCATAGCGCACTCGCATCGGGCTGGTGTGCGTGCGCAGCACCAGCGGCTGGGCCGAGGCATCGGCCTGGCTGCCGGCAGGCCGCTCGATGTAGAAGGTGTCGGCCATCGACCGCGCAGGGTGATTGGGCGGGATGTTGAGCGCCGTGAAGTTGAAGTAGTCTTCCTCGATCTCGGGACCATCCGCCACGTCGAAGCCGATGGAGCGGAAGATCTGCTCGACCCGCTCGATGGTGAGCGTGACCGGATGCAGGCCACCCGTGGCCGCTCCCCGACCGGGCAGCGACACGTCCAGCCGCTCGGAAGCCAGCCGCTGGGCCAGCCGTTCGGCACGGATTGCCTCGATGCGGGCGTTGAGCTGCGCCTCGATGCGCTGCTTGACCTGGTTGAGCGCCTTGCCACGCTCGGCCTTCTCGGCCCCGGTCAGCGAAGCCAGTCCCTTGAGCAGCGCGGTCAGCGCGCCACTCTTGCCCAGGAAGGCCGCCTTGGCATCTGCCAGCCCGGCCTCGTCGGCCACGGCGTCAAAACGGGCGCGGGCCTCTTCGACCAGCTTCTCCAGATCATTCATCATTGCTTGCGCTTCCTGTCCAGAAACATGTGTAGAACTGCCATCGGCGACCGCCCCAAAAGCAAACGGGGACCGATACTCCGGCACCGGCTCGGTGCGGCTATCGATCCCCGTCGGTGACCAACAAGGTGCCGGATACCCCTCGTCTTCAGGCCTCAGGACATCCGGCAGTGTCGGTCAACCGCAGTGCCTCAGGCCGCAGCGGTACCCAGCGTCGACTTGACCTGCTCGACGATGGCGCTGAAGGCCGGCTTGTCGTTGACGGCCAGCTCGGCCAGAACCTTGCGGTCCAGCGCGATCTCGGCCTTCAGCAGACCGTTCATGAACACGCTGTGGGGTCAGGCCATGCTGCGCACGGCGGCGTTGATACGGGTGATCCAGAGGGCGCGGAAGACGCGTTTGCGATTGCGGCGGTCACGGTAGGCATATTGCCCAGCCCGCATGACCGCTTCCCTGGCGATGCGGTATACGTTCTTGCGACGACCGCGATAGCCTTTGGCCTGGTCGATGACTTTCTTGTGACGGGCCCGTGCGGTAACCCCTCTCTTGACTCGTGGCATGTTGGTACTCCGGTTCGGTCAGGTTTCAGGCGTAAGGGCATCATCGCGTGGATGCTGCGGGTATCTGCCTCATGGACATCAACCGCACCACGCAGGTGTCGTTTGACCTGGTGGTCTTCTTCGTGAGGATGTGACGCTTGTAGGCCTGACCGCGCTTCACGGTACCGCCCGGACGAACGCGAAACCGCTTGGACGCGCTCTTCTTGGTTTTCATCTTGGGCATGACTTTTTCTCAAGATAGCTTCTGCGCCCGATCGAGGTGGCCAGCTGGCAGAGCCGGCACTTCCATGACCCGCCCTGACGTTCAGAGTAAGCTTCGGATGATAACACGTCCGGCGCCGTATCTGTGAATACGCTGCAGGGAATGGCCCGCCGATCAACGCCCCTGGTGCACAGGGGAGGCGCAAAGAAAAACGGGTTGCAGGCTTAAAAGCTTGCAGCCCGTTTCAGGTATCTGGTAGGCGCGATTGGATTCGAACCAACGACCCCACCATGTCAAGGTGGTGCTCTAACCAACTGAGCTACGCGCCTGCTGTCGTGCAGTGAAGCTGCGATTATAGAGGTATTCCATGAAATGCAAGCGGTCCACGGAAATTTTTCTTGCAGGCTGTCAGCGTCCGCTCGACGGGCACCTGCCGGGGCTGCAGCAGACGCGGCAGAGGCCGCGCCGTTGCTGCCACGGGCATCAGCCCCTCCCAGGCCTCCCCGAGGAGGCCCGCCGATGTGCGTCCTGGACAGGCGTGCGCACCTGCCCGATCCCGCCCTGCGACGGGATCCCTCGGTTCAGAAGTGCCATGGTGCCTTTGCCTGTGCTTACCAGACGAAGTACAGCCGCCCCTGACGGGCCCGCTTGACCAGCGAGGCAACCTCGCGCGTCATGATGCGCTGGCCCGAGGGCCAGCAGCAGCAGCGCCATGGTGCGACGCTCGTTCAGCCACACCACCTTGGCGTAGTCCACCCGGCCACTGCGGCTGATCAGCTCCAGCCACCGCCCCGGCTGCATGGCGGCGGCAAAGCGCTCGACCGGCAGGTTGAAACGGCGCGGCGCGTTGGGCAGGTCATCCATGCGGGTGCTGCGGATGAGGGCCTGAAGCTTCTCGCGGGCAGCCGCCACGCTGATCGGGTCATGCGCCGTGAGGTTCGCGGCACCGTGGTGGAGGTTGCCGGCGGCATGCCCTGATGGGCCGGCTGTGCAGCAGGCGCCGGCATGGAGGAACGGAAGCCGGCTGCGACGGGTGCAGGATGGTCGTGTACGGTTGCGAGGAATAGTCCTCGACCGGCGTGGGACGCGGTGCCTGACGCCAGGCATCAGGCGCAGCCTTGTCGAAGGCAGGCCGGGGGCATAGTGGTGCCGGGCGGTTTCGGCCTGCCGGGCATCCAGCACTGCCACTGCCCTGCCCCGCGCTCCTGGCCGCCCAGCCGACGCTGCCCCCACGTTGGCGGACGCCTGAACCGTGCCGGCAGCCTGGGCGTGCGCCTGGGAAGCGTCCATCGCGCCTGAAGCCAGCGCCACCTCCGGCGTGGGAGACTCGGCCTCACGTGCAATGAGGGTGACCGCCGAGCCTTCTTCGCCCTGCATGCGGCGCAGGTGGATGATGAAGATCTCGTCGAAGAAGGTGCGGAAGCTCTCGGGCCGTGCGCCCACTTCGCGGATGCCGATGGTGAGCATGTTCAGCATCGGCGGGATGCTCTGCACCAGCTCGGCACGGGCATGGGGATCAGCGCCTTCCTGGCCCAGCGTCCAGAGCAGGGTCGTCCACCACTTTCAGGGCCAGACGATGGGACTGGCTGTCGGTGCCGTCGCGCAGCACGGCCGTGCGCAGGTGGCGCAGCCACACGTCGTACAGGGAAGGTGCGCACCGAGGCCGGCACCCGGCTGCTGCCCAGGCGATGGTCCAGCAACCGGCGGATGTCCTCGGAGACGGTCTTCTCGCGGGCCGCCGACGGACGATGGGCAAAGTCGCGCCGGTTGCGCTGGCGCCGCTGCTGGCGGCTGGAGCTGCGACGGCTGCGCGACAGGCTCCGAGAGCAGGCGACGCATGCCGTCCGTGGCACGCTGGTACTCGTGGTCGACCTGGGCCGTGAGCACCTGGCTGCGGATGTGGAAGGCATGGGCCACGATCTCGACCGCACGCACGATGGTCTGCAGGCGCTGATAGAGCGGCTTGTCGGGCCGCATCTCGTCCGGATAGCTGACGGCAATGGCGGCCAGCTGTTCGATGAGGCGGCGCACCGAGCGGGAGTCGTCGCTGAGGTAGCCGGCATCGAGGCTGGCCAGCGTGATGGCGGGCACCTGCAGACGCCAGAGCAGGGATGCGTGCCCCCTCGGGCAGGCGCTTGTCGGCGGTGGCGTAGTCGAACAGCGTGCCCACCAGATCGATGACGGCCAGCACGGCGGTGTCGCCCCCGGCCGCGATGATCTGCTGGCGGATCTTCTGGAAGAAGCGGGTACGGGCCTCCTGGCTGAACGGGGACCACCTGGTGCTGTTGCGCAAACGCGACGGCGTCGCGCTCGATCTCCTCGACTTGCGGGAGGCGCGTTGCGTTGCGGTGGGCAGCCAGGCGGGGATGCCTGGTCGACAGGGGATTGGCGGCCATGACGGCAGAGGCGCGAATGTCGTTCAGTACCTGGTGAGAGGCGTGTTTGACGAAGCTGTTTCTGAGATCTTCGGTTGGAAAGATACCAGTATAGGGTTCGGCGTGTTGGGTTTGAGTCGAAACAAGGGCGCCTTCCCGATGCTCCCCACCCTTTTGCCCCCATGGACAGCTGCAGACTGGCGGCCTGTTGTGCTGCCAGCACACCGCTGCGGCGCAGCTCGGCATCGCAATCAGCCAGCAGCCGGGCCAGCGGGAAGACAGCCTGCGACAGGATGATGGGCCGCAGGTGCAGCGAGATGGGCTGCAGGTGGGTAAAGGGTTCCAGCGCGAGGATGAAGGCCATGGCCAGCGCGCGGGCTCCCAGCGGGTGCTGGTCGTCACGCAGCTGAGTCTGTGCCAGGCTCTCCAGGCGGCGCAGATAATACAGGTAGGAGCCCCGAATGCCGAACGCATGCCGTTGGCCAGCTCGCGCGCCAGGATCTGTTCCAGCAGGCCGACATCGCTGGCAGGCTCGGGCACGCCCAGGTCGGTGATGGTGGACGGCAGCGAGGGACTCTTCGGCCAGAGCCGTTCAGGTCCAGGCCCACGAAGTTCTCAAGGGCGATCTCGGCCCTGAACGGCGGCTTCTTCCCGCAACCGTCGTGCGGTGTCGGTCAGCTTGGCCGCGACGTTGGTGTCCAGCCCGTCGGCTGCGTGCGTCAGCAGCGCGTCGGCAATGTCGGGCAGGAGCTTGAAGACCACGGTACCGAAGCGATCTGCCATGGTTTCATGCGAGTCGCGGATACAGGGATGGATCGATGCTGGAGGACACGAGCTTGCCTCTGGAATCAGGATACTGCCGTCAAAAGGAGGAGGACCGGCGTGGCACTGGCCGTGAAGCACAGGGCCGAATCGGTGGCTCTGGCCATGCATGGACAGACACATGCCGGTCGCGTAATCAACGGGCATCTTATGAGCGGCAGGGAAAGGCAGCTGTGACGAAAGTAACGCTGGTTTTTCGTGTTTGACCGACACGGACGGTGGAAATCAGCCGACAGGCGGCACCATGGCTGGATCGGGCAGACAGGAGACTTCCGCCCACCCATCCAGCCTGTCGAGCGGGTTGTTCGCGTTCCTGTCGATTTGTCATCGGATCGATGTCCGATTTTTCGACACGGGACGTGGTGGCGACGCCCTTGAGACCAGATCAGCCTCGGTCCGATCCGATGTTGGCGAGGCGCCCCTGCTCCGGGTAGCCGCAGCGCAGGCAGAACCCGGCAGGGCATTGAGGGTAGTAAGTTCTTCCACGGCCTGCAATGAGAGCCCGCGCAGTTCTGCCAGCACCTGCGCAATGCGCGCCAGCTCGGCCGGCTGGTTGCGGCCCCGGATGGACCCAGGCCGGCGAGATGTCGGGCGCATCGGTCTCCAGCACCAGGCTTTCGGCCCGGCAGACTGGCAGCCAGGCGGCGGATGTTGCGGGCGCGATCGAAGGTCATGGCCCCACCGAAGCCGATGGCCATGCCCAAACCGATGAGATGTTGGGCCTGCTGCGGGCTGCCGTTGAAGGCATGGGCAATGCCGCTGGGGGCGGAAGCGTCGCAGCTGCTTGGTGACGGCATCGACCGAGCGACGGGTATGCAGGGATGACGGGCAATCCGAACTCGGCTGCCAGCCGTACCTGCGCCTCGAACACCGTCTGCTGGCGTGCGGGATCGAGACCGGGCACGAAGTAGTCCAGCCCGATCTCGCCGATGCCGACAAAGCGCGGATGATCCCGCACGGCCATGACGCGCTGGCGCAGGTGCTCCAAGTCCTCGGGACCGGCATCATTCACATAGAGCGGATGCAGCCCCAGGGCGAACCAGACATCGGGTTCACGCTCGGCCAGCGCCTGCACCGTGTCCCAGTTGCGGCGGAACACGGCCCGGCACGACGATGGCGCCCAGCCCCGCCTGACGGGCCGCCGTGATGACGGCGTCGCGGTCTTCGTCGAACTCAGGCGCATCCAGGTGGCAGTGGGTATCGATCAGCACCGCTCGCCTCCGTCAGACGCCCGCCTCGACCAGCATGCCGTCGCGCAGCGTCACGCGCCGGTCGGCACGGGCAGCCAGATCCAGGTCATGGGTGACGATGACCACGGCTGTACCAGTTGCCGTGCCAGGGCCATGCAGCAGGCCGAACACGCTGGCGGCGGTCTGGGCGTCCAGGTTGCCGGTAGGCTCGTCGGCCAGCACGCAGCAGGGTCGGGTCACCAGTGCGCGGGCCAGTGCCACCCGCTGGCGTTCACCGCCCTGACAGCTCGCCGGGTCGGTGCTCGCCCCGCTCGGCCAGACCGACCAGCCCCAGCATCTGTCGTGCTGCTTCCTGAGGCTTCGCCACGGGCCGCCCACGGATCAGCAGCGGCATGGCCACGTTCTCGATGGCGGAGAACTCGCCCAGCAGGTGGTGGAACTGGTAGACAAAACCCAGCTTGTGATTGCGCAGCTGCCCCCGGGCCGTTTCCGAAAGCGCATCCAGGCGCTGGCCGGCCACGGCCACCCAGCGGCACGGCTGATCCAGCCCGCCCAGCAGGTGCAGCAGCGTGCTCTTGCCCGAGCCCTGAAGCCCCGACGATGGCCACCACCTCGCCGGGCGCCACGGTGAAGTCGACGTGCTTCAGGATGGTGAGCTGGCGTGCGCCCTGGTCGTAGTGCTTCCTGAGCCCCTGGCACTGCAGCACGGGTTGGGAGGCCTCGTTCGGGGCGCAGGGGGGCGCCGTCATGACGGGCAGAAACGGTTTCGGCATGGGCGCCCGCAGAGGACATCCCGGCAGCCGTCGTGTCCGGCCGAGCGCCGGCAGAAGGTGTCGTGGAACTCATTCGTAGCGAAGGGCCTCGGCAGGACGCACGGCGGCAGCCCACGCAGGCTGGGATAGATGGTGGCCAGCAGCGCCAGCACACAGGAGATCAGGGCCACCCAGCTCACGTCCTCCAGACGCAGATCACTGGGCAGTTCGGAAAGTGACGTAGATGCCCGGCGGCGGCAGCCGCACGCTCGAGCATCTGCTCGAAGGCACCACCACCGGACCGAGGTTGAGCGAGACCAGCACGCCCAGCGCCACCCCGGTGAAGGTGCCCAGCAGGCCCACCAGCGAGCCCTGCACCATGAAGATGGACAGGATGGAACGCGACGAGGCACCCAGCGTGCGCAGGATGGCAATGTCGGCACGCTTGTCGGTCACGGTCATCACCAGCATGGACACCAGGTTGAACGCCGCCACCGCGATGATCAGCGCCAGGATGATGAACATCATGCGCTTTTCCACCTGCACGGCCGCAAACCACACCCGGTTCTCCAGCGACCAGTCACGTACCTGATAGCCGTCGCCCAGCTCGGCGCCCAGCTGCTGTCCGATCTCAGGAGCCCGCTGCATGTCGTCCAGCCGCAGCCGCAGGCCCAGCGCCACCGGTGCGGAAGAAGGTGGCGGCATCGTCCAGGTTGGCCAGGATCAGCGTGCTGTCGTACTCATAGTGGCCGGACTCGAAGATGCCGCGCACGGTGAACTGCTTCATCCGTGGCACCACGCCGGCGGGGCTGACCGTGCCCCTGCGGCGCGATCAGCGCCAGCCGATCACCCTCGATCAGGCCCAGCTGGTTGGCCAGCACCCGCCCGATGACGATGCCGAAGCTGCCCGGCGTGAGCGCGGACAGGCTGCCTTCGACCACCTGCCCCGCCATGTCGGAGACCTGCGGCTCGATGGCCGGCACGATGCCGCGCACCAGTGCCCCGCGCACCGTCTGGTTGCGGGAGATGACGACCTGCCCGGACACGAAGGGGCGGCCCCCGTGACGTGGTCGTGGCCACGCAGCTCTCGGCCAACGGCTGCCAGTTCAGCGGGCCGTCGACGTGATAGACCTCCACATGCGAGAGCACCGACAGCATCCGGTCGCGGACTTCCTTCTGGAAGCCGTTCATCACCGACATGACGATGATGAGTGCCGCCACGCCCAGCGCGATGCCGGCCACCGACAGCGCCGAGATGAAGGAAATGAAGCCGTTCTTCTTGCCTGCGCGCTTGCCACTGCGGGTGTAGCGCAGGCCGACGAACCATTCAAAGGGTGAAAGCAACGGGGAAACTCCGGAATGAAACGGGGTTGCCTGGAAGGCATGGGCAGGCATTCAGGCCTGCCCCGGTCTTCCAGGAGACCGGGACTGGCAGTTTGCCACAGCTGGCGCTTTCCGCACGCAGGCACCACGTCCCGGCCGGGGCGCACGCACGAGGCCAGCCAGCGATGCCCTACAATAGCGGCGTGAACGCCACACTGCCCTCCATCACCCCCGGCACCGGGGGTGTCGAGAAGACTTCACCGTTGAACACCCGCGGCTGCGTCTGCTGCCCGGCGCCTGCTGCCCACCCACTGGCTGGGGGGCGGCCTGCTGCACGACCAGCTGCCCGGCATCCGCCAGGCCCTGGCCGAAGGACGGCTACGCCTGCGGACACTGCCCTCGAGCGCACCAGCCGACAGCGACTGGGCCCATGACCGCTGGCTGCGCGAGGCATCCGTCGCTGGCAGCGTCTTCGGTACCGGCCGGTGCCGTCGCCGCCAGTGCGTCGCCTTCGCCACAGCGCAGGCTTCCCGTCCCCGACGGACCGTGCCCCGGCAGCGCCAGCAGCCCTACAGACATCGGCTAACGCGCCATCCACGGCCGCAACGCCCGGCTGGCTGCTGCAACCCGTCACCTTCCGGCTGACCACGGACCGGATGATGCTGGACCCCACCCGCAACGGGCCGTGGATACCCGCCCATGGCGGAGCGGATGATCCAGGCCATCGCCCCGTTGCTGGCCGACGAGGGGCTGGACATCGAGATGCAGACGCCGACCCGCTGGCTGCTGCGCCCACGGACCGGTACCGCTGGCTGGCGGCTTTGCCCTGCACGCCGATCGAGGCGGTGGGCGAGTCGCACATCGACGTGCTGATGCCACAAGGGGCTGGATGCGAAACGCTTTCTGCGTCTGCTGAATGAAGTGCAGATGAGCTGGAACCTGCTGACGCTGAACGAGCCGCAGGATCTGCCCGTCAACGCCATCTGGCCCAGCGTCCCGGCCCATGCCCCGGCCATCGACGCCACGCGTGACCTGCTGGCCCGAGGTCTGGTGGTGGATGATCGCTTTTCTGATGGCCCGGCTGACGCAGGACCTGTCCGCCTGGCTGGACGCCCCTGCCCGCACTGGATGCCTGGTTTGCCGATGACCCGACCGGCTTTGCCTGCCTGCTGGCCGGAGAGCACGGCCTGCACTGGCTGCATGCCCCGAACGTGCCCGACGAGACCCTGAAAACTGGCGGGCCTGATGCCTCAGCCGGGCGCCCCTGCCAGGTGCGCAGCAGACCGTGGCGCAGCAGGCCCCGATCACGGCATGGCAGGCTCCACGCCCCATGCGACCTCGGAACGCCCAGGACGCACGGCAGCGCCCGTTGCCGAAGGCGAACGGCCCAGCTGGCTGGCTCGCCTGGGCAGCCGCCTGCAGGGCATGGCGGGATCGTTCACGACGCCCAGGGGCATGCCAGCGACCGGAACGACACCGCTTCTACAGGGCACGCCCTCTGCCGATCCCCTGGATTCCCTCTTCCGCGACGAGGCCCCATGACGCTCGAGTCTTCCGCTTCCACCTTCGGCTGCATACCCGCCCGGTTGACCTGCGCGCCCGCCAGACGCTGCTGCAGGCCGGTGTCGATCCGCTGCTGGCCCGACTGCTGGCCGCCCGCGGCATCCGCCATCCGGACGAGATCCGGCTGGACCTGGCCGGCCTGTTGCCGCCCGACACGATGCGGGTCTGCCCGAAGCCGTGGCCCGGCTGTCGCGTGCCATCGACGACCAGGGGCCGATCCTGGTGGTGGGCGACTACGACTGCGACGGCGCCACGGCCATCGCCATCGCGGTGCAAGGCCTTCGGATGATGGGCGCCACCATCGACTACCTGGTGCCCAACCGCTTCGAGAACGGCTGTGGCCTCACCCCGGAGTGGTGGACGCCGCACTGGTGCACCCGCGTCTGGGCCCGGCTGGCCCTGCTGCTCACCGTCGACAACGGCATCGCCTCGGTCGCTCGGTGTCGAACATGCCAACAGCCTGGCCTGCCTGTCATCGTCACCGACCACCACCTGCCAGCCGAGACGCTGCCGGCCGCGCTGGCCATCGTCAACCCCTAACCAGCCCAGCTGCCCCTTCCCGGACAAGAACCTGGCCGGCGTGGGCGTCATGCTCTATGTGCTGATCGCGCTGCGCAGCCACCGCCGCCAACTGGGGCGCTTCGACGGGCCACCGCCGTCGCTGTCGCCGCTCATGGACCTGGCAGCGCTGGGCACCGTGGCCGATGTGGTGCCGCTCTCCCACAACAACCGCGTCATCGTCAGCGCGGGCTCGCGCGCATTCGTGCCCGGAAGAGCCCGCCCCGGCATCGCCGCCCTTGCTGCAGGTGGCCCGCCGCAGCGCCCACACGCTGGCCGCCACCGACCTGGGTTTTGCCATCGGCCCGCGCATCAACGCCGCCGGCCGACTGGCCGACATGTCGATCGGCGTGGAATGCCTGCTGGCCACCGACCTGGCCCGCGCCACGCAGCTGGCCACCGAGCTGGACCAGATCAACCAGCAGCGGCGCGACCTGGAAAGCAACATGCGCGAAGAGGCGCTGGCGCTGATCGGTGAACCTGCCGCTGACGCCCGCACGCTGGTCATCCACGACGACAACTGGCACCACGGCGTCATCGGCCTGGTGGCCTCGCGCATCAAGGAGCGCTACCACCGGCCCACCATTGCGCTGCTGACCAGGACGGCATGCTGCGCGGCTCGGGCCGCTCGATTGCGGGCGTGCATCTGCGCGACGTGCTCGACCCTGGTGGACAAGCGCCACCCGGGCATGCTGGTGAAGTTCGGTGGCCACGCCATGGCGGCGGGCCTGACGCTGCCAGCCGAGCGACTGGAGGACTTTCGCCAGGCCCTGGAAGACGCCGTCCGCACCCTGGCCCGGGACGACTGCTTCGAGCGCGACGTGACCACCGACGGCGCTCCCGCCCTGCTGATGCCATCCATATCGGCACGCTGGAGCTGCTGGATACCCAGGTCTGGGGACAGGGCTTTCCGCCGCCGCTCTTTTCCGGACGTTTCAATATCCGGACCCAGCGGCTCATCAACAACCGCCACCTGAAGCTGGAACTGAGCCCGGCCGACGATCCCGGCGTGCGCATGTCGGCCATCTTCTTCAGCCGCACCGAAGCGCTGCCCCGAAGCGCTGTTGTCCTACCGGATCCAGCGCGACGACTACCGCGGACGTGACGCCGTGTCCCCTGCAGATCGACCAGGTCCCGCTGGACGATGCCGCGGCCTCCCGACGCCGCCCGCCTGACCACCGCAGTCGGCGAAATCCGGCCACCGGCCGTTCGCGACAGCTTCGACCTCATGCCGCATCCACCCTGCGACCCGTGTCGCAGCCCCAGTCAACGGCACCGACAGCCCCGTGGCCTGCCCAGGCTGTCCGAGCCCTTTTTCGACGGATGGTTCCATGTCGAGATATTCCGTTGCCACCTATCCTGAAACCCCACGTGCTGTCGACCCTCGTGACGGTGCCCACCCAGCCCGCTTCGTTCCAGGAACGGTTCGCCGCCCACGCGCCGGTGAGCGTCAGGTCCGCCAACCCTGCCGCGCCTGCGACTGGGCCGCATCGCCTCGGCCCTGCTGCTGGCCTGCTACCTGCCCATGGCCTCTGCCCAGCTGGTGGCCGACCCCGGCAAACCCGATGCTGCCCAGCAGAAGGACGTGCTGCCCTACGCCATCGACCTCGACGGCCCTGGCGCCCCACCGTGAGCACTGTGGACGGTGACGGCTTCGTGACGCTGTCCTTCGGTCCCTGCAAGCCCCAGGATGCGCCCGCTGGCTGGTGATCCGTCCCCGGGAAGGCCACTGGGACTGGCACGCCGTGAAGAGCCTGCGCATGCACGTGCAGAACGCCATGCCCTGGGCGCTGACACTGCTGATGCAGCTGAAGGACGAGCAGGGCCAGACCCTGCAGGCCACGCTGGCGCTGCCACCCAGCGGACCGTTTGCGCTGGCCATGCCGCTTTCGGCCACCCTGCCCCTGCAGATGGGCATGCGCAGCGGCCCCGTCATCCCCTGGACCGTGAAGGACACCAACGGCGCCGAGAGCCCCAGGGCCTGGTGGAGACCACGGCCGGCACCCTCGACACCACGAAGATTCGCGAGATCCGCATCGGCATGCCGCCGCCCGATGCCGAGCAGAAGATCCGGCTGGGCGGTCTTCCTGCCCCCATCGGCACCGATGACCTGCAGGCCGGCTACACCGGCATCGTCGATGCCCTACGGCCAGTACACCCGTGCCGACTGGCCGGGCAAGTACCGCCTGCCGCGCAAGCTGGCACGCGCGCTGGAAGAAGCCACCCCGCCCGATGTGAAGGCTGCCCGCCGCAAGGCGAGCGGCGTGAAAGACGTTCGTGACCTGAACGGCGACGGCAAGGTCTCGAAACGCGAGCAGCGTCTGGCCCGTACCGAGGAGCAGGCCGAGAAGCGGCTGACTGCACGCCGAAAGCCAAGCGTGCAAAAGCCTGGCGCGACGCCCAGGAAGCCGCACGGGCCGACTTTGCCTCCACGCCCGCCAGGCTGACCAGAAGCTCGCCAACGCCCTGGCGGCCCTGCAGGACGAGGACGAGGAAAATGCCGGCCAGCAGCTATTCCGCCGACAAGCACCGCCCAGCCCTGGACCGCTTCGGCGGCATCACCGGCATCGAAGGCAGCAGCCACGGCAGCGGCTGGTTCCGCACCGGCCACCTCACGCTGAAGGACGGCAGCCGGCGCCACATCCTCATCACCCCCGATGGCAACCCCTTCTTCTCGTTCGGCGTCAACGCGGTACAGCGTGACAACAGCGAGCATTCGTGGGCGGACGCGAATTCCAGTTCACCAGCCTGCCCGTGCGCGGCATGGCCGAATACCGCTTCACCCAGAAGAAGGACAGCACCGAGACCCTGCGCCGCCGACAGCGGCGCCCAGCGGAACCGGCGCTTCCTGAAGGGCAGAACGCACGACTTCTATCACGCCAACCTGTACCGCCGCGATGGTGATGACTGGGCACAGCGCTGGGTCACGCGCACCGGCAAGCGGCTGAAATCCTGGGAGTTCAACACCGTTGGCGCCTGGGCGACGACAGCATGAACCACGTCAAGCTGCCGTACACGCGCATCGCCCACGTGAGCGGCCCGTTTGCCCGCCTCAGCGACGGCAACGACTGGTGGCGAGGGCATTCCCGATGCCTTCGACCCCGCCTTTCGGCCAGGCCCTGGAAGCCACGCTGAAGAGGAAACGGCCTCCAGTCAGGACGACCCTATCTGATCGGCTGGTTCGTGGACAACGAGACTGGGCTGGGGCAACGGCTCGGCCCCCGATCCGCTGGCCTGCTATGCGCTGGCCTACTCGGCCCTGAAGATGGATGCCGCGCAGCCCCAGGCGCACGCCAAGCGCGCCCTGGTGAAGCTGCTGCGCGAACGCTATGGCGACGACGTGAAGGAACTGGCCCGCGTCTGGCAGCGGCCGCTGTCGGACTGAGGCGCTGAAGCCGCCTGGCCTGCCGAGCGCCCGCCCGACGGCGAGGAATCCGCACGCGGCCGCCGACCTCTCGGCCTTCCTGCGCCTGCACGCCGATGACTTACTATTCAGCAGGTGGCCCAGGCCCTGAAGAAGCACGACCGCACCACCTGTACCTGGGTAGCCGCTTCGCCGGCCGCACGCCAGAATCCATCGCTGCGTGTGCCCGCTGGTGCGACGTGGTGAGCTTCAATCTCTACATCCCGTCGCTGCGCGAAGGCTTCGAGGCCGAGGAATTCGCCCGCATCGACAAGCCGGCGCTGCTCACCGAGTTCCATTTCGGCTCCAGCGACCGGGGGCCGTTCTGGCCCGGGGTGATGGTGGTGAACACCGAGGCCGAACGCGGCCAGCCTACCGGAAGATGCTGGAGTCGGTGCTGGCCAACCGGCAGTTCGTGGGCGCGCACTGGTTCCAGTATCTGGATCAGCCGGTGACGGGCCGGTGGCTGGATGGCGAGAATGGCCACCTGGGACTGGTGGGCATCACGGATGTGCCATGGCACGATTTCGTGCTGTCGGTGGCGCGGACGAACCGGGATGTGCTGGGGCAGCTGCGGCGGGAGGCGGCGTCCGTCTCGATGTCGGGCAAGTCTACCGACTGAACAGGCAGGCCAGCTCCGTTGACCGAACGTAGTGGTTGAAAGACAGCTTCGATGGGGGCGCCCCGTGACCCGGGTACCCTCCTCGGCTCATGCTGTCGCTTCGCTCCCAGAAATCGCCTGTGGGGCACCGCTCCGGTGCGCTTCGGTTCGTGTTGGTTGCCGCTCTGTTTGGGTTGTTGTTTTTGTTGGAGGGCATGCGCCTTTGAGAAGACGGTTTCGACAAGTGCTCCCCAAGCTCTCGTCTCCGCAAGCTGAGAGGCCAAGGGGCGGGTATCTGCCGACGAATCCCACCGCTTGCGGTTGTGAGGAGGTAGATGCCGCAGTCCCCTTGGCCCGGCTGTCGCGTGCCAAGGGCTTGTATACGAAGACGCCCCTTCCTCCTCCTTTGGCCGATGGTGGCCTAAAGAGATCCGGCACGCAGACGCACCGCCCCCTCATGGCATGCACGCAACCTCCGCCGGAAGACGCCCCCTTCACTCCACCCGGAAACTGTTAGAATCAAGGGTTACCCTGAACAACATTTTTCAACACACTCAGATGGATGCCGAGCGCTTGAATCAGCTGGGAGGCCCGCCTGGAGAACCTCGGCCAGCGGCTGGAGGATCTCAGGGGTATCTTTGACTTCGACGAAAGAAAAAAATCGCCTGACCGAAGTCAGCTCCGCCCCTGGAAGCCCCCGACATCTGGAACGACGCCGCTGCGGCGCTGGAACTGGGCAAGGAAAAAGCGCGCTCGACAACGTGGTGGGCACCATCGAGCAGCTCACCGGGTCGCTGTCCGATACTCGCGACCTGTATAGGGAAATGGCGGTGGCCGAGAACGACGATGCCACACTGGAAGAGCTGGAGCGCGAGTCGCTTGGCATCGAGAAAGGTGTGGAGGGGCTGGAATTCCGGCGGATGTTCTCAACCCGGCCGACCCCGGCCCCTGCTTCCTGGAGATCCAGGCGGGCGCCGGCGGTACCGAGGCCTGCGACTGGGCGGCCATGCTGCTGCGTCAGTACCTGCGTTACTGCGAGCGGCGCGGCTTCACCACCACGCTGCTGGAAGAAAGCGAGGGTGACGTGGCCGGCATCAAGGGGCCACGCTGAAGGTGGAAGGTGAATACGCCTATGGCTATCTGCGTACCGAGACAGGCATTCACCGGCTGGTTCGCAAGTCGCCGTTCGATTCCAGCGGCGGGCGACATACGTCGTTTGCCTCGGTCTATGTCTACCCCGAGGTCGATGATTCGATCGAGGTCGACATCAACCCGGCTGACCTGCGCATCGACGTGTACCGTGCCTCGGGTGCGGGCGGTCAGCACGTGAACAAGACCGAATCAGCCGTGCGTATCACCCACCCTGCCCACCATACCGTGGTGCAGTGCCAGAACGACCGTTCCCAGCACCGCAACCGCGACGAGGCCATGAAGATGCTGCGTGCGCGGCTCTTCGAGCTGGAGCTGCGCAAGCGCCAGGCCGAGCAGGACAAGGTGGAAGCCTCCAAGACCGACATCGGCTGGGGCCACCAGATCCGTTCCCTATGTGCTGGACCAGTCCCGCATCAAGGATCTGCGCACCAACTTCGAGACCAGCAACACCAAGGCGGTGCTCGACGGCGATCTGGACGACTTCATCGCTGAGAGCCCTGAAACAGGGCGTCTGATCCCGTCCGGACACCGGATGCCTCTCACCCGGGCATCCGGTGCCCATCGCCCCTGCCAGGCTGCCAGGAACGCCCGGCAGCTTTCACGTTCTGCCCCCGAAGGCTCCGCACCCGCTCCGGTCAGCCTTCGTTCATCTTTTCACTCGATTCCTTTTTCATCATGTCCGAAACCCGCCCGCAGGAAGCCGCTCCGGCAGCCGAGCAGCGACACCGAGCTGCCCATCGGCGAGAACCAGATCATTGCCGAGCGGCGCGCCAGCTGGCGGCGCTGCGTGAAGCAGTGGCCGTGCCCCTTCCCCAACGATTTCGTGCCGGCCGACGGGCGGGTGCCCTGCTGGCCGCACACGACGGCAAGACCCGCGAGGAACTGGAAGCCGACAACATCTCGGTATCCGTGGCAGGCCGGATGGTCCTGAAGCGCGTGCAGGGCAAGGCAAGCTTTGCCACGCTGCAGGACGCCACGGGCCGCATCCAGCTCTGGATGAACGATGACGGCGTGGGCGCCGAAGCGCATGATGCCTTCAAGCACTGGGACCTGGGCGACATCGTGGCCGCCGAGGGCACGCTCTTCAAGACCAAGAAGGGCGAGCTTTCCATTCGCTGCAACATGGTGAGGCTGCTCACCGAAATCGCTGCGACCACTGCCCGACAAGTTCCACGGCCTGGCCGACCAGGAAATGCGCTACCGTCAGCGCTATGTGGACCCTGATGAGCAACGAGTCCACGCGCCAGACCTTCATCATCCGCAGCAAGGCCATCGCCGCCATCCGCCAGTTCATGGTGGACAACGGCTGCCTGGAAGTGGAAACGCCGATGCTGCAGCCCATTCTCGGCGGCGCCACCGCCCGTCCCTTCCAGACGCACCACAACGCGCTGGATCAGGCCATGTTCCTGCGCATCGCACCCGAGCTGTACCTGAAGCGCCTGATCGTCGGCGGCTTCGAGCGCGTGTTCGAGATCAACCGCAACTTCCGCAACGAGGGACTGAGCCCGCGGCACAACCCCGAGTTCACGATGATGGAGTTCTACGCGGCCTACACCGACTGCCGCTGGATGATGGACTACACCGAGCAGGTGATCCGCCATGCCGCACAGGCTGCGCGGCAGCACCGTGCTGGAGTATCAGGGCCGTCCGGTGGACCTGTCCAAGCCGTTTGCACGCCTCACCATCGTGGAAGCCATCCGCACCCACGCGCCCGAGCTGCCGGCCGAGAAGCTGGATGACGCCGCCTGGCTGCGTGCCGAGCTGGCCAAGCACGGCGTGGAGCCCCCGCCAACGCCGGCGTGGGCGCCCTGCAGCTGGCTCTCTTCGAGGAAGTGGCCGAAAGCAAGCTCTGGGATCCGACCTTCATCATCGACTACCCGGCCGAAGTCTCGCCGCTGGCCCGCTCGTCGGACCATGACCCCGAGATCACCGAGCGCTTCGAATTGTTCATGACCGGCCGTGAATTCGCCAACGGCTTCTCCGAGCTGAACGACCCCGAAGACCAGGCCGAGCGCTTCCGCAAGCAGGTGGAAGCCAAGGAGGCCGGCGACGACGAAGCCATGTATTACGACGCCGACTACATCCGCGCGCTGGAATACGGCATGCCTCCGACCGGCGGCGTGGGCATCGGCATCGACCGCCTGATGATGCTGCTGACCGACAGCCCCACCATCCGGGACGTGATCCTGTTCCCGGCGCTCAAGCGCGAGCAATGAATGTCCGAGGGGCTTGCACGTCGACCCGTGCAAGCCTGAAACCTCACCTTCGACCGGGACCGGCGGCAGATGCCGTTCATTCCGGTCGAAGCCCGCATGATGGGGCGCGACGCCACACACGCGGTCGCTCGGTGTTATCGTTGCACGAGACACCGACCAGATGCAGCGATGAACGAAGGGACAAGACACCGGGCGGCCTGCCTGCGGGCTCGCACCGGGCCAGAGAAACTGCTGTTGGCGGCCATGCTGGCCGCATTCATGACCGGTTGCGCCGGCGTGCATGATGACGCGCCGGTCGTCCGTCAGGTGCGCCCCGGTGATTACCGCACTGCCACTACCGCCCGGGCCTGCACGGCCGTCGCGTCCTGCCCCGGCATACTGTGTGTTCACGCCCAGCCACGGCATGGCCAGTGGCGAGACGGTTCCCTCCCTCGTATGCCTGCATCCGGCTCAGCCAACGTCAGTATGCGGCTGGCCACTGCACCGAGGTGGCTGGCTATGAGGCGCGACGACGGCATCTTCATGCCCGGTCATACGCGCTGTCTGGTGGACCCGCTGACGCCCGGGCTTTCGGATCAGCCCCTGTGGCCTCAGGCGGCGCCTCGGCCCCTGTGCCCGGGTCTGCGCCCCTGCCAGCCTCCCCCTGCCGGATGGGCCGACATCTGCGTCAAGCACCCTGCCCTCGACGGCTTCCGGCAGGTTCTGCCTTCTGCCACGACCGTGCCCCGAGACAGGAACCCCGGCACGGCTCCGCCGAAGCGGCCCATTCCGTCGTCCGCCGCCGGGGTAATGAACTGATCCTGCCAACCGGCGATCCGACAGGCATCGACCAGGGCAACGAGCACCTTCGTGAGCCCGATCCAGGCCCCAGGGATGTCAGCAATCGGGCGTATGGGAGGTGCCGAGATATGCCTATCGATCCTGGAGGACACGTAATGCACGTTGTACCGTTCCATGATGCCCGTGACCGACTGGCATTTGCTGATGGATCAGGTTGTAACCGAGAGTACGGCTACGCTCATTGTCGCAATGGTGGCAGTGCGGTTCTGATGTCCGAGTCTGCCTACAACGGCCTGCAAGAAACCCTGTATCTGTTCAGCAGCCCCAAAAATGCTGCACGGCTTCTGGAAAAGCGTGGCTCTGGATCGCAAGATGCGAAACCGAAAGGGATCCCCTGACAGCCTCGCCCATTGACCCGGGCTCACGGGCCTCAGTGATCTTCCTTCGCGTGATTGATCGTGTATTTGGGGATCTCGATCACCAGCTTGGTGTGTCGTCTTCCAGCTTCACCTGGCACGACAGGCGTGATTCGGGCTCAGGCCCCAGGCCATATCCAGCAGGTCTTCCTCCACGTCGGAGAGCTTCGTTCACGTCGTCATAGCCTTCGCGCACGACGACGTGGCGGGTGGTACAGGCGCAGGACATGCCGCAGGCATGCTCGATCTCGATGTGCTGATCGGCAGTGCCTGGCAGAGGGAGATGCCTGCCGGGAGCCTCGAGGTGGCGCCTTCGGGGCACAGTTCTTCGTGTGGCAGGACCGTGATGGTGGCCAAATCAGTTTCTCCCTTGGCGGGTTCAGGAAGTGAGGGCCGTCGATGGTCTGCCGGCCAGGGCACGCTGGATGGCCTGATCCATCCGCAGTGCGGCGAAGTGTTCAGTGACTTTCTGCAGGTTCATCCGGGCGTCCAGAAGGCGTTACGCACGGCCAGAAGAGTAGCCTCCTCGGGTGAACCGTCCAGAGCCCTGGGCCTCGTCGAGCACCTTCTGCAGGCTGGCCATGGCGTCGTCGATCGTGCTGGCGCTCGGCGGCGTCCAGCAGCCCGCCGCTCGGCCAGCGCGTTCTGGTCATCTCGCGCAGCTGCGCGACCTCGATCTGATGTTCACGCAGGGCGCGCCACTGCATGTCCTCGCGGGCGCTGGTGATGGATTCCTTCAGCAGCCGCTCGATCTCGGTGTCTTCCAGCCCGTAGCTGGAAGCGTGACGGTGACGGAAGCCGCCACGCCGGTGCTCTGCTCGGTCGCCGAGACCGACAGCAGCCCGTCGGCATCCACCTGGAAGGTGACGCGGATGCGCGCCGCGCCCGCCACCATCGGCGGAATGCCGCGCAGCTCGAAGCGGGCCAGCGAGCGGCGAGTCCTTCACGAGTTTCGCGCTCGCCCACGCACATGAATGGCCGCGACTGGCCGTCCTTGTGTGGTGGTGAAGTCCTGGGCGCGCGCCAGCGGATGGGCGAGTTGCGCGGGATGATCTTCTCGACCATGCACACCCGCGGTCTCCAGGCCCAGCGAAAGCGGGGTCACGTCCGCAGCAGCCAGTCGTCCTCGCCGTCGCGGCGCTGACCGATGAGCTGTGCGGCCTGCATGGCAGCGCCCAGCGCCACCACCTGGTCGGGGTCAGACCGGTATAGGGCGGCTTGCCGAAGTGGCTGGCCACGGCCTGGCGGATGACGGGCATGCGGGTGGCACCGCCCCCACCAGCACCACGCCGTCGATGGCCTGGGCCGACAGACCGGCATCGGCCACGGCGGTGTCAGCGATCTTGAGCGTGCGCGCCACCAGCGGCTGCACCAGTTCCTCGAAAGCGCGTGCGCGTCAGGGTGGAAACAGTGCGTCACCCGCATGCTTCTGACTGGAATCACCCGCGCGCTGGCCCCGGAGCAGCATGGCGCCTCCCTGACCGGCAACCTGAACCGCACCCTGGCCCGGCATCGGCGCGTTAAGTGCATCGTCACCGTGTCGGCGTCGGTCAGGGCCTCACGGGCCTGGCGGGCCATCAGCAGCAGCGCGCGCCACCGCTCAGGGATGTTCTGCCGCCAGCCGGGTCGAGTTCGCCCAGGTTGTGCTCGCGGGCAAAAGTCGGCGGCAATCAGCGCATCGAAAATCGTCACCCCCAGGGCCACGTCACCCGCCGTGGACTGAACCTCGAAGACGCGGGTCAGCTTGAGCACCGACACGTCGAAGGTGCCGCCACCCAGGTCGAAGATGGCGTAGGTGCCCTGCTCGCCTTCGTCCAGACCATAGGAGACAGCAGCGGCGGTGGGTTCGTTGATGAGGCGCAGGACGTTCAGGCCAGCCAGCCGGGCCGCATCCTTGGTGGCCTGGCGCTGGGCATCGTCGAAATAGGGCGGGCACGGTGATGACGGCGCCGCCAGCGATCCTCGTCGATATCGAGCGTGGCCAGTGCACGATCGCGCAGCACCTTCAGGATCTCGGCCGACACTTCCACGGGCGAGACGGCCCCGGCCGCGGTGGCCACGGCCACGGCGCGGTCGTTGCCGGCGGCGGAGGCATCCGCGGCCGCGTCCGAACCGCAGCCACCACCCGCAGCGGCGGGCCCTGCGCCTGGGCATCGGCCAGACCACGCCCCATCAGGCGCTTGACCGAGGCTGATGACGTTGCCCGTGTCGGACAGCAGCGCCTGCTGGGCGGCGTGCCCACCTACGGGCGCAGCGCCGCGCGCAATGCACGACCGACGGCAGCAGCTTCCGGCCCTGCTCGTCGAGGCAGCGCATCGGGCACGCCCGAGCGGCAGACGGCCACCAGCGAGTTGGAAGTTCCCAGATCGATACCGATGGCATACCGGCGCTGGTGAGGACCGGGACTCATGCCAGGCTCGGAAATCTGCAGCAGCGCCAGAAGATGTAGAAGAAGAATATCGGTTTGAAAGCGAAACTGCACTGCCGGAAAACGGCCCCGCCCGAAGGCTGGCCGGCTCACACCGCACCTGCGGCGTTCTGCCCGCCACTCACGTGGCCACCATGCTGTGCTCAGGACGGGCGAAGGCGGCCTCAGGAAGATGAGGCGCGCCCCGGAAGGTTGCTCGAGGCCGGGCTAGCCCCTGCCCCATCTGTCGCACCACGTCGGCAAGGTTCGTGCGCAGCCGCTCGAAGAACATCAGCTGCCGTACCTGCATGGCTGCGGCCGGGTAGTCGCCCTGTTCATCGATCAGCGTTGCGATGCTATCGATGACGCGAGTGCGCTCGGCCTCCAGGCGTGCCTGCAGGCGGTGCGCCGCCTCAAGGTCGCCCATGTCGCGCACTTCATCGATGTCCTCGCGCCAGGCCATCTGCTCGACCAGGAAGGCCGACGGCATAGCCGTGTTGCGCTCGGCGTCCACCGAGCGCCCCAGTGGCGTTCGCGCAGATAGGCCGCCCGCTGGCACGGTCGGACGGGACCCGGAACGCCTCGTCATTGCCCTGCGCCGCCAGCTGCAGCGCCAGTCGGCGGTCGTGGTCGAGCACCGACGTGCCGATCAGGATGCCGACGGCCTGGAAACGGTGATGGCGTGCTTCCAGGTCGGCCGGGTCGAGCGCAAAGCGCTCAGGCGAGTCAGCAGCTCGAACGGCGAGCGGTCAAAGGCGGATCGTGCCGCTGCATGTCGGTCAGTGCGTGGGGTGTCGGGGGATCAGATGTTGAACGACTCGCCGCAGCCGCATCTCGTTGCGCACGTTGGGGTTGTTGAACTTGAAAGCCCTCGTTCAGTCCCTCGCGCACGAAATCCAGCTCAGTGCCATCGATGTAGGCCAGGCTCTTGGGGTCAATGGGAAGACCCGCACGCCATGGCTCTCGAACACCAGGTCGGATTCCGCTGGCTGTCGGCGTACTCGAGCTTGTAGGACAGGCCCGAGCAACCGGAGGTCTTCACCCGCAGGCGCAGACCGATGCCCTTGCCCTCGACGGGCACGTACGCAACGGTCGATGTGCCGGGCTGCTGCTTCGGTCAATGTCACGGCCATGATCTTGGCCTCCTGCTCAGACGAATTCAGTGCAACGCAGAAGGGGAACGCCCGCCCAGTGCAGGACGGACGCACGGGTCGGTGGATCTCGGGCCTGGGTTCCCGCGGCCTTGTCGCCCCCAGCTCGATGCTTGCTGCTGGTAATCCTCGACGGCCGCCTTGATGGCGTCCTCAGCCAGAATGGAACAGTGGATCTTGACCGGCGGCAGAGCGAGTTCCTCGGCGATAGCCGTGTTGCGGATGGCCAACGCCTCGTCCAGCGACGCCCTCGAGCCCATTCGGTGACCAGCGACGACGACGCGATGGCCGAGCCGCAGCCGTAGGTCTGGGAACTTGGCGTCCTCGATCACGCCGTTGGCGCCAACCTTGATCTGCAGCTTCATCACGTCGCCCGCAGGCGGCGCGCCACCATGCCGGTGCCGACCGAGGCATCGGCATCGTCCATGGAACCCACGTTGCGGGGGTTCTCAGTGATCCACAACCTTGTCGCTGTAAGCCATTTCAATCTCTCCTGGATGCGTCCGCCATCGGGCGGGCCGCAAAGATGCCATGTCGGGTATCGGCGGCGCGTGGGATGCCGAAGCAGCATCCACTGTCTTCGGACATCACCCGCGCCAGGAATCAGGGGTCAGTGGGCGGCCCACTTGACGGTATTGAGGTCGATGCCTTCCTGCACCATCTCCCACAGCGGGGACATGGGCGCAGCTTTCGAGCCTGGGTCTTCATCCGCCGATGGTGAAATCGATTTCCGCTCGGTGGTGAAGCGGCCGATGGTGAAGCGGATGGAACTATGGGCCAGCTCGTCGCTGCGGCCCAGGGCACGCAGTACGTAGGACGGCTCCAGGCTGGCCGAGGTACAGGCCGAACCGGAAGACACCGCGATCTCCTTGATGGCCATGATCAGCGACTCACCCTCGACATAGTTGAAGCTCATGTTGAGGTTCTGCGCGACCAGTGCTCCAGGCTGCCGTTCACGTAGGTCTCGGGATGGCGGACAGCCCTTCCAGCAGACGGTTGCGCACGCCAGCGCGTGGGCATTGTCCTCTGGCCATTTCCAGGCGGGCAATGCGGTAGGGCCCTCGCCCATGCCAACGATCTGGTGGGTGGGCAGCGTGCCCGAGCGCATGCCGCGCTCGCTGGCCGCCACCGTGCGTCTGCGCCTCGATGCGCACGCGGGGCTTGCGCCGCACTGAACAGCGCACCCACGCCCCTCTGGGACCGTAGGGTCTTGTGGTCGAGGCTCATCAGGTCGACCTTCAGCTTCGCGAGGTCGATCTCGACCTTGCTCAGTGGCCTGGGCGAATCGACGTGGAAGAGGATCTTGCGCTCACGCAGCATCTCGCCGATGGTGGGGATGTCCTGAATGACGCCGATCCTCGTTGTTGACGTACATGACCGGAGACCAGGATGAGTGTCGGGCGGATGGCGACCTCCAGGTCCTCATGGGTCGATCAGGCCGTCTTCCTGCACGTCCAGCAGCGTCACCTCGAAGCCCCTGACGCTCCAGCTCGCGCATGGTGTCGAGCGTGGCCCTTGTGCTCTCGGTCTTGACGGAGATGAGGTGGCGACCGCGTGCTTGGAAGTGGGCGGCCCCTGAGCGCGAGGTTGATCGACTCGGTGGCACCGAGGTCCAGACCAGCTCGCGCGGATCACGAGCTGACCAGTGCCGCGACTTCGGCACGCGCTTCCTCCACGGCCTTCTCGGCCTCCCAGCCATAGGCGTGGCTACGCGAGGCGGGGTTGCCGAAGAGTTCGCAGAGATGAGAATCATCTTTTCCGCGACCCGGGGATCAACCAGGGTCGTGGCGGGAATAATCGAGATAGATCGGTCGGGTCATCGAAGTGGGGCAGCGTGGCTGCGCGATGAGTCTGTGGGAAAGAGCGGTGAATTCAGGGAAAAAGCGTCAGAGCGTCGGTGAGGGATCAGGCAGGGAAGATACCGGCATCCGATCCCGGGATGCCTGGCCCCACGGTAGCTCGACATGTCCGGCTGGCTGCGGCCAGGCCGACGACCAACCGGAGACGAGACGACAGCAGGATTCCGAAAAATCGAGGGACAGCGCGAAACCCGTTCAGGCCCGGGTACCAGTTGCTGTCGATGCTCTGCAGTGAGGACGTGGGCAGTTCAAGCGCTGCCTTGTGCTCGCGGTGATGGAGATCTGGCGGGTGGCGGGCTGCCGCTCGCGCATGCGCTCGCTGCTCGACCAGATCCTGCAGGCTGACGAATCAGGTAGTCGATCATCCGCTTGTTGAGCGAGGGTCAGAGTTCATGCGTCATGCAGGGGGCCGTCCTCGAAGCAGTCCTGCTTTGCCGCCGCACTGCGTGGCATCCAGCGGCTCGTCCACGGCAAAGATGATGGACGAGACGTTGATGTCCTGACTGGGACGGGCCAGTGAATAACCACCCCCAGGGCCCCAGGTGCTCGACCAGCTGATGGCGGCGCAGCTTGCCCGAAGAGCTGTTCCAGAGATAGGACTAGGAAATCTTCTGCCGCTGGCTGATGCCCGCCAGCGTGACCGGCCCATTAGTGCTCGCGCAGGGCCAGGTCGATCATAGCGGTCACAGCAAAGCGGCCCTTGGTGGTCAACCTCGACAACACTCCGATGTCAGGAATCGAGTACGGGTATACCTGATTACCCGAGTTGATTAGTCGAGAGTGTGGGAACCGAACGATTCAGGGCCGTGAATAACCAGGATAGGCGAGACAGGGTCATGCGTGATTCGAATGAGGCCCCGTCCGGAGGATGATACCCCAACCCGGCAATCATCCGTCCGGACGGACGCGCGGCCTGTCAGGCCGCCACCTGCGTGGCCGCGACGCCGCACGATCTCCAACAGGCCCGAACAGGCGTCCTCGACATGGTCCAGCGCCTGCTCGAAGGCCTGGCTGCCGCCTGGTAGGGATCAGGCACGGTGGCCGATTCGTGGTCGCCGGCAAAGCGCATCAGCATCTGCGGCTTGTGATGGGAGCGCTTGGGCGACCTGAGTTCTGCAGCGAGGCTCAGGTTCTCCCGAGTCCATCACCAGGATCATGTCGTAGTTCTCGAAGTCTTCCATCGTGATCTGGCGGGCGCGCAGATCGGCGATGATCGCCGCGCCGCGACGCATGGCCATCTGGGCACGCGGATCAGCCGGCTCGCCCTGATGGAAGGCATGGGTGCCGGCCGAGCCGACGCCGACCACCGATTCCAGCCCTGCCCTGACGGACCTGATGGCGGAACACCCGTGCGCCATCGGCGACCGACAGATGTTGCCGCATGAACGAACAGCACTCAGTGGCCATCGCCATGGCCAGTGGTTCTCTCTTTCCCATTTTGACTACCTGATATCTATCTGGATGAAATGTTGGCGTTCTGGTCGCTGATTCAGAGGCTCCGGCCTCGCGGCCAGCACCAGGATCCTGACGCTGTGCGTGGACGGGCATCGTCCGGATGCCGGGTGCCCGGATCGCGAGGTTGCCCTCCGGAGCCGAACAGCGGTTGCTTGAGGCCGCCAGCTCGTCGCGTACCTGGGCGGCCTTCTCCGAAATCGAGGTTGCGGGCGTAGGTGGCCATCTGCTTTTCCAGCCGGCGGATCTCGCGCGAGAGCCCTGGGCCTCGTTGCGGGTGTCGATGCCCTGCAGCTTCTCGGCCCGTGCGCTCGAGCAGGGGCATCGTCCAGCCACCGAGGCCATGGCCCGGCGCGCGCCGCGGGCAGCCGGCCGCGACTCGGTGCCGGACAGGTCGTAGACGCCATCGATGAGCTCGCGCACCTGCTTGACCACGCCACGCGGCGTGCCGTGCTCGGCATTGAAGTCGAGCTGCTTCTGGCGGCGGCGCGCGGTCTCGTCGATGGCACGCTGCATGGAGCGGGTGATCTGGTCGGCGTACAGGATGGCGCCCGCCTTCCAGGTTGCGGGCCGCGCGCCCGATGGTCTGGATCAGGGCTGCGCTCAGGCGCAGGAAGCCCTCCTTGTCGGCATCCAGGATGGCCACCAGCGACACCTCGGGATGTCCAGACCCTCGCGCAGCAGGTTGATGCCCACCAGCACGTCGAAGACGCCCAGGCGCAGGTCACGGATGATCTCGACGCGCTCGACCGTGTCGATGTCGGAATGCAGGTAGCGCACCCGCACCCTGGTGATCGGCCAGGAAGTCGGTGAGGTCCTCGGCCATGCGCTTGGTGAGCGTGGTGACCAGCACACGATGCCCCCAGTGCCACCCGGGCCCGTGATCTCGGAGAGCATATCGTCGACCTGGGTGGTGGCCAGCCGCACCTCGACCTCAGGGTCGACCAGGCCGGTGGGACGCACCACCTGCTCGACCACCTGGCCGGCGTGGGTGGCCTCGTATTCCGGACGGCGTGGCCGAGACGAAGACGCACTGGCGCACCTTCGACTCGAACTCCTCGAAGGTGAGCGGCCGGTTGTCCAGCGCCGAGGCAGCCGGAGTCCGTACTGCACCAGCGTGTCCTTGCGGGCGCGGTCGCCACGATACATGCCGCCCAGCTGGCCGATGGTGACGTGGCTCTCGTCGATGAACATCAGCGCATCAGGCGGCAGGTAATCGATGAGCGTGGGCGGCGGCTCGCCGGGTCGTGCGCCCGACAGGTGCCGCGAGTGGTTCTCGATGCGCTTGCGAAGCCCAGCTCCTGCAGCATCTCGAGATCGAAGAGCGTGCGCTGCTCCAGCCGCTGCGCCTCGACGAGCTTGCCCTCTGCGTGGAAGAACGCCAGCCGGTCCTTCAGCTCGCGCCTTGATGGTCGTCGAGCGCACGCACGATGGTGGCACGCGGCGTGACGTAGTGCGAGGCCGCATAGACGACGAAACGCGGGATCTGCTGGCGGATGCGCCCGGTGAGCGGGTCGAAGAGCTGCAGCATCTCCACCTCGTCGTCGAACATCTCGACGCGCAGCGCCAGCTCGGCGTTCTCGGACGGGAACACGTCGATGGTGTCGCCGCGCACACGGAAGGTGCCGCGCGCGAAGTCGGTGTCGTTGCGCTTGTACTGCATGGCCACCAGCTGGCTGGAGCAGGTCGCGCTGTGCCGAGACGGTCGCCCTTGCGCAGCACCAGCCGCATCTCGAAATAGTCGGCCGGGTTGCCGATACCGTAGATGCACGAGACGCTGCCGACGATGACGGTTGTCACGCCGCTCCAGCAGCGACTTGGTGGCCGACAGGCTGGCTGCTCGATGTGCTCGTTGATGGCGGAATCCTTCTCGATGAAGATCACGCTGCGGCACGTGAGGCTTCCGGCTGGTAATAGTCGTAGTACGAGACGAAGTACTCGACGGCGTTTTCCGGAAAGAAGTCGCGCATCTCGGCGTAGAGCTGCGCCGCCAGGGTCTTGTTGGGTGCCAGCACCAGCGCCAGCCGCCCAGCCGGGCGATGACGTTGGCCATGGTGTAGGTCTTGCCCGAACCCGTCACGCCCAGCAGCGTCTGGAACGACAGGCCATCCTCCACGCCCTCGACCAGCGCGTCGATGGCGCCGGGCTGATCGCCTGCCGGCGGGAAGGGCTGATGCAGCCGGTAGGGACTGCCGGGATAGGTGACGACCCGCGGACCGGGCGCAGCAGGTGCGGCCGATGACGCTGAACGCCTTTTTCAGCCGCCTTGCGCTTTGCCTGCCCCTGCCCCTCTGCTTGACCGGTCTGTGACAACATGCCTTCCCGTCCGTCCTGTGCCATCGGGCCGTGCGAACGCCCTTCCTTCGCCGTTCGTGCCCTGCTTTCCGCAACGCCGCTCGCTATCGCCGGCGCTGACCGGACCAGAGACCCAGAGGTGTATGGAAATGTAGCGCATCCTTGCATCCTCTGACAGGCCGGACGCGACGCGTCATGCTGCCTGCAGCATGACATCCAGCCGCCCGAAAGCCGCGCGAAAGCGAGCTTTCGCCAGCCATTCACGTGCCGTGCATGACCGTCAAAAAGACGCAAGTCGGGCATTATGGACCGCTCATCGGGAAAAAGACTTTTCAGCGGTAACCGACAGTTGCCCTGCCGTGGCCTTTCCGGGGGCTCCGTGTCGGTGCAATCAGGCTCTGAAAAAGGCGTTCCGACGGCCGGGAAGACGCGTCGCAGCACAGGCACTTCACCGGTATTTCTCAGGTCATGAGCGGATCTGATCGCTAAAACAATTGCAGCACGCCTTTCCGTGCACCCGCGATCCGGGCATGACGGCCGCCGTCGCGGGCCATGCGTCGGGGCCGACCATGGCGATAGAATCGACAGCATCGGCCGGGCACGCCGGCCCGGCTGGACGTCGGCACCCCGGGCCATTTGCGCAGGCGCATCCCCGATCCGGCGTCCGTTCGCTCAACCCTTTCACGGCCGCGGCGTCCCGGTGCCGGAAAGCCATCCAGGAGTGCCGCGCCGTAGCCAGTTCGCTGTTTTCCTCCGTCCCCCTCGCTCCCCGGGATCCCATCCTGGGGCGTGACCGAAGCCTTCAATGCCGACACCCGAGCCCACTAGGTCAACCTGGGCGTGGGCGTCTATTACGACGGAACGGCAAGCTGCCGCTGCTGGAGCTGCGTGCGCCAGGCCGAAGACCAGCTCAATGCCACCCATGCCCCCAGGGCTACCTGCCCATCGACGGCATCCCCGCCTATGACCAGGCCGTGCAGAAGCTGCTGCTGGGCAAGGACTCGCCCGTCATCGCCGACAAGCGCGCCGTCACCGCCCAGGCCCTGGGTGGCACCGGTGGCCTGAAGATCGGTGCCGACCTGCTGCGCCGCTTCAGCCCCGAGGGCACCACCGTCTACATCAGCGATCCCAGCTGGGAGAACCACCGCGCCATCTTCGAGGGCAGCCGGCTTCAAGGTGGAAACCTACCCCTACTATGACGCCGCCACCCACGGCGTGAACTTCCAGGGCATGCTGGACTGCATCAAGGCAGCCCGCCCGGGTTCGGTGTTCGTGCTGCATGCCTGCTGCCACAACCCCACCGGCGTGGATCTGGATGGCGCCCAGTGGGATCAGGTGCTGGCCGCCCTGCAATCGACCGGCCAGGTGCCTTTCCTGGACATCGCCTCACCAGGGCTTCGGCGACGGCATCGAGGAAGACGGTGCGGTCGTGCGCAAGTTCGCGGCCTCGTCCATCACCTTCCTGGTCTCCAGCTCGTTCTCAAGTCGTTCTCCCTGTATGGCGAACGCGTCGGCGCCCTGACCGTCGTGCTGCCCAGCGCCGATGAGGGCCACCCGGGTGCAGAGCGGCTCAAGCGCGTCATCCGCTCCAACTACTCCAACCCGCCCACGCACGGCGCCCAGGTGGTTCAGCGCGTGCTCAACGACGAGGCCCTGCGCCAGGGCTGGAGAGCCGAGCTGGGCGCGATGCGCGTGCGCATCAAGGCCATGCGCAGGCGCTGGTCGCCGGGCTGACCGCAGCCGGCATCCAGCGTGACTTCTCCTTCATCGAGAAGCAGCGCGGCATGTTCTCGTACTCGGGCCTGACGGCCCAGCGGGTGGAGGCCCTCAAGGCCGACCACGGCATCTACGCCGTCGCAGCGGCCGCATCTGCGTGGCCGCCCTCAACCAGAAGAACATCGAGCACGTGGCCAAGGCCATCGCCCAGGTGCTGAAGCAAGGCGCCTGATCGTTCCAGTTGTCCAGTCCTTCACGCCGAAACGTGTTTTTGCAACGACTCGCGTGAAGGACTTGCTTTCAAAAACCCACCTATAATCAGTCTTCACTTCCCCGATAGCTCAGTCGGTAGAGCGACGGACTGTTAATCCGCAGGTCCCTGGTTCGAGCCCAGGTCAGGGAGCCGAAATTCAAGGCGTTGTCATCGACAGATGGCAACGCCTTTCGATTTCTGGTGCCGTCAGGTACAACCGGGTATCCCACGCTGCGCCGGCGTGTTCGCAAGCCCCTGTGGATCCGGTCTCCCGCAGGCCAGCCCAAAGCCCATCCGGGACGTGCCGTCGCGAGGACTCCACCCTGCCGTCTCCTGCATGCCTGAAGAGATCGCGAGCTGCTGTGGCTTGGCTGCCAGCCATGGGGAATTTTCGTAACATCAGGATATCGCCACCCATGAAGCAGGAGACCCTCTCATGTCGCATCCCCGCGCCGGCAAACCGGCTCTGCCCGAAGACCTGATCGACGTGGCCCAGCCTGGTCACCGCCTACTACACCCGCAAGCCCGATCCTGCCGTGGTGGAACGGCAGGTGGCTCGGCACGTCCGGCCACCGTGGCACCAGCTTCAAGACCTCCTTCAACGAGGATCACATCCTCGCCACCACAGCAGACCATCTGCGACTATCGCCAGAGCCCAGGGCTTTGACGGTCCGCTCTTCATCGGCCGCGACACCCACGGTCTGTCGGAACCGGCCTGGGCCAGCGCCCTGAAGTGCTGGTGGCCAATGGCGTGACGTCTGCGTCGATGCCGCCGACCGCTACACCCTCACCCCGGCCGTCTCTGCATGCCATTCTCACGGCCAACCGGGGCAAGATCGGTGGCGTGAACGATCTGCCCGCGCACAAGGCCTGCGCCGACGGCATCGTGGTCACCCGTCGCACAACCCGCCCACCGACGGTGCTTTAAGTACAACCCGCCGCATGGCGGCCCAGCCGGACACCGATGCCACCAAGTGGATCGCCGCCCGCGCCAACGAATACATCAAGGCCGGCCTGAAAGGGCGTCAAGCGCGTGCCCTTCGAGCGCGCCCGCAAGCAGGCCCGCCCCTATGACTACCTGGGCACCTACGTGGACGACCTGCCCAACGTGCTGGACCTGGACGCCATCCGCAGCGCCGGCGTGCGCATCGGCGCTGACCCGCTGGGCGGGTGCCTCGGTCGATTACTGGGCGCCATCGCCGAACGCCACAAGCTGAACCTCACTGTCGTCAACCCGCTGGTGGATCCCACCTGGCGCTTCGCGACGCTCGACTGGGATGGGCAAGATCCGCATGGACTGCAGCTCGCCCAGCGCCATGGCCAGCCTGGTGGCCCAGAAGGACAAAGTACGACATCGCCTCCGGCAATGACGCCGACGCCGACCGCCACGGCATCGTCACGCCGGACGCGGGGCTCATCGAACCCCAACCACTACCTGGCCGTGGCCATCCAGTACCTGTTCGGCGCCCGCCGCAGTGGCCCAAGGACGGCTTCATCGGCAAGACCCTGGTCAGCAGCTCGATGATCGACCGCGCGGCCCAGTCGCTGGGCCGCCGGCTGGTTGAAAGTGCCCGTGGGCTTCAAGTGGTTCGTGCCGGGCCTGCTGGACGGCAGCGCCCTTCGGCGGCGAGGAATCCGCCGGTGCCTCGTTCCTGCGCCACGACGCCACCGTCTGGAGCACCGACAAGGACGGTATCATCCTGGCGCTGCTGGCCTCCGAGATCCTGGCCCGCACCGGCAAGAGCCCCCAGCCAGCACTATGCCGAGCTCACCGCCCGCTTTCGGCAACCCCGCCTATGCGCGCGTCGATGCTCCAGCCAACCGCGAGCAGAAGGCCAAGCTGTCCGCCCTGGCGCCCGAGAACGTCAAGGCCGCCACGCTGGCCGGCGAGCCCATCGTGTGCCAGCTCACCGAGGCCCCGGGCAACGGTGCGAAGATCGGCGGCCTGAAGGTGGTCACCGAGAACGCCTGGTTTCGCCGCACGGCCCCTCGAGGGCACCGAAGACGTCTAAGATCTACGCCGAGTCCTTCAAGGGTCCCCGAGCACCTGGCTCCAGGTCGCAGGCCGAGGCCCGAGGTGGTGTCTGCTGCGCTGCAGGGCTGAGGAACGAGCATGAGCCAAGAAGAACTGGTCGTCTACAAGCGCATGCCGGTGTGGCAGCACGACACCGTGCCCGGCGGCTTCCTGAAGCGGCACAACACCAGGAAGGCACCTGGGCGCAGCTGAAGATCCTGCGGGGCTCGCTGCAGTTCGCGCTGATGGACGAGCACGGCAATATCACCGCCGAAGCGACCCGACGACACCGAGCACCAGCCGCCGCGCATCGAGCCGCAGGCCTGGCACCAGATCGCCTCGATGAGCCCGGACATCCAGTGCCAGCTGGACTTCCTGTGCCGCCCGGCCGACTACTTCACCAAGAAGTACGACCTGACCGCCACGCATTCCGAAGTGGTGGAGGCTGCCGAACAGGTGCCGGTGGGCCGGGCGCTGGACATCGGCTGCGGCGGTGGCCGAAACGCCCTGTACCTGGCCTCGGCGCGGCTTTGCCGTGGATGCCTGGGACTGGAACGGCGGCAGTCTGGCCAACCCTGCAGCACATCGCTGACGCCGAGGGGCTCAAGGATGTCTACCTGGCCGAAGTGGACCTGAACCAGGTGGAATCCCTGGAGTTCGATGGTCCCTACCAGTTCATCCTGTCCACCGTGGTGCTGATGTTCCTGCATCCGGCGGTCATCGCGCCGCTGATGACCCGCATGCAGCAGGAGACCGCTCCCGGCGGCTACAACCTGATCGTCAGCGCCATGGACAGCGATGACTATCCGTGCCGGGTTCCGTTCCCGTTCCGCTTCCAGTCCGGCGAGCTGAAAGCCTTCTACGCCGACGCTGGCTGGGAAGTGCTGGTACTAACGAGAACCCCGGCAGCTGCACCGCACCGACGAGAACGGCAACCGCATCGAGATGCGCTTTGCCGCCTGCTGGCGCGCAAGCCGGACTGACGATTCTCCGGAACACGTCCCGAGCCATGGGTCGGAATGGCAGGATTCCAGGGCCCGGGCGGTGAAGAGCGCCTGGGCCCTGCTTTCTTCAAACGAGCAGGCAACCCAGCAGCACGACGCACAGCAGGGCCTGCAGTCGTGCCGTGTCCTTGAGCTGCTGGTTCAGCGCCCGCCCCTCACGCTGCCCGAAGCGGCGTATCAGCATGATGGCCATCGGCACCAGGACCAGCGGGCACGGCGCCCAGCCAGGGCTGTCCCCAGGGCCCCCGCCAACGGCAGCAGCAGCGCGAAAGGCAGCAGCAGAAACACCGCATACAGCTGCTGCGCCCGCTGCCGGCCCAGCAGGCAGGCCAGCGTGGTGCGCCCGGCCCGCCGGTCCTGCACCAGATCGCGCGTGTTGTTGACCAGCAGCACCGCCGCGGCGTGCAGGCCAGGCACCACTCCGAAGGCCAGCGCCAGCGCCGAGAAGCGCCCCGTCTGCAGGAAAGCAGCTGCCCGCCACCGCCACCTGCCCGAAAAAGAGCAGCAGCACGGGACTCCCCCACGGCGTGTGCGACAGCGGCCTGGGCCCGGCCGAATACAGCCAGCCCGCCAGCAGTGAGGCCAGCCCGATGAGCAGGATCACCCCACCATTCCACCAGGTCAGCAACAGGCCACCGGCCAGCGCCAGCACGAAACACAGCCTCGCAGCCCGCCGCACTTCCCGCCACCGAGGCCAGCCCTGCTGCCCACCAGCCGCACCGGCCCCAGCCGATCGGGCCCCATCGGCACCCCGTGCCCCGTCTCCGGCATCATTGAACAGGTTGGTGCCGGCCTGGATGCACAGTACACAGAACGCCGCCACCAGGAACGACCCCGGATCGAAGCTGTCCCCAGGCGTACCCCCAGCGCCGTGCCCAGCAGTACGGGTACCAGAGACAGGCCCAGCGTGGGTGGACGGACCCCCAGCCACCAGCGGCGCCAGCCCGAGGGCTGATCGGTCGTATTCATCGTCAAGAGGTCCTCAGGTTCGTTGTGCCGTCCAGGGCCCTGCCACAGCGCCTCGCTGGCTGGCCGGGGCGCGTACCCCCAGCCGCACCCAGCCGGGCAGCCCGAACGAAGTGGCATCGCGCAGCTTGATTCCCCTGCGTTCTCAGTCCTGCCAGCCAGGCCGGCAGCGCGGCCAGCGGCACCGGCGGCCGGGCACAGCAGAAGCTGGCCACGCTGGGCATCAGCCGCCAGCCCTCTGCAGCAGCCCGGCTCCAGCGACGCCTTCCAGCCTAGAGCGTCTTGCGGCCTCGTCCAGCCATTGCTGCACACCGGGCTCCATCCAGGCCTCCAGCATGGCTCGTCCGTGCGTCCCCAGGGGCCGACGGTGCCAGCCGCGCCAGACGCGCGGGAAGATCGGCCAGAGCCGGCGTTTCGGGCAGCACCAGATAGGCACCGCGCACCCCTGTCAGCCCCAGCGCCTTGTTCGGCGAAAGAGCCGACACGCACGCGCAGCGAGCGCCTCAGGCAAGGACGTTCGTCAGGTGCCCCGGAACAGGCCTGCGCGTCCAGCCGCAGGGGCGCATAGGCCATGTCCAGCACCGCCACATCCTCGGGGTCAGCGCCTCGGCAAGCCCCCGCCAGCGCAGGCGGCATGTCCCCTGCGGGCTGGCCGGCCAGGTGATCCAGACAAGTCGCGACCGTCGTCCGGGCGTCGAGGATAGCAAGCCTTCGGCAAAGGCCTGCGAGACATGGCGACGGTCCTCGGCTTCCCAGGCCTCAGCCGTCCGTCCCCAGAGCATCGGCCCCACGGCGATAGTCACCATAGGCATGGCGTGGCACCCAGACGGAAGCGATATCAGGCAACACCGCCGCCGTGAGCCGCATGATGAGTTCGCTCGCACTGGCCCCATGACGATGCGCGCAGGCGTCACGTCATGCCAGCGAGCCAGATACGTGCGCAGCGACGCATAGGCCGGGATCCGGATAGGTATCAGGGCACAGCTGCTGCAGCCGAGCAGCACAGCCGGACACGGGCCGGCTGCGTTGGCATTGGTGGAGAAATCATGCAGCGGCACGCCGTCTGCGTCAGGTCCCCCGTGGTTGTATGCGCCGCAAACTCCCATGGCGGAAAGATTATGCCCCTGAATGAGCCGGACACGTCTGCGACGGCAGCCGCCAGAGTCTCGACATTCAGGCACGCCATGTCCCGGCACATGGCAGGCCGCCGCGTCCTCGGTCCGCTGCACCGAAGCCCAGCTCCCTTGACGTGCAGGCAACCGCCGGGTCTCCTGCCCCGAAGAGCTCGTAAATCAGCCGCGAATCGCCTGACTGCTTCGGAAGGCAATCATCATCCCCACGGCCCCACCAGGGCAACGGCACCGGCACACAGCGCCACCGCCAGCCAGACTGCCCGACGGGCTCAGCGCAGCGCCTCGCCACGCGTGGGAAGCCCGTGGTGCCGGCGCCTCGTTCATTGAGCCGGTAGACCCCGGCTTGCCCAAACCGACGCCCAGACGCAGCGCCATGGCTCCCCATGGGCCAGCCCCCGTTGGGCGATGGCGTCAGCGCTGCCTGCGCCGGCAGCGTCTGCCAGAGCGTTCGGCGAGCCCCAGCATCAGCAGTCCGGCCGTGAGTCGGGCGGGCAGCCAGTTCAGCACATCGTCGGCGCGCGCGGCACATTTGCCGGCCCATTGCCAGTGACGGCCGCCATGCACGCCCGGATAGCCCCACATCGCATCGGCCGTGTTGGACAGCGATAGAGCGCAGCCCCCGGCAGGCCCAGCAGCGCAAACCACAGCAGCGGCGCCACCACCGAGATCGCTCGGATTCTCGGCCAGCGTCTCGATGGCGGATTCGCGCACACCGGCTTCATCCAGCCGCTGCACGTCGCGGCTGACCAGATGCGCTAGCTGGTCCCGCCCGGCCTGCAGCCCCTGCCCCAGCGCCGCTTCCACCTGGGCCACCAGGTCGCGCAGCATGCGCCAGGCAAACAGCGGCTTTCAGGCACAGCGCCAGCAGCGGCACGGCCAGCCAGACGGGCAACTGACCCAGCGCCCCTGCACGCCCCAGGCCAGCGACGTGGTCGCCAGCGCCCAGCAGCCAGGCCAGCGCCCCAGCCGGAACTGGCGACGGGCATCCTGAACGGTTGCGGCCACTGATGTTTCCGGCAGACCGATCTCGCTCACCTCCCGCGATTCGTGACGCATTCGCATGCCTGGCCCCCTGCGAAGGGGCGCATCCACAACGACCGATGGCGCGATCCGCTCACCCGCCCATTGCAGGTACTCGCCCCATCCACACCACCGGATGCAGGCGAACGGGAGGTTCGCCGAAGACCCATCCAGCCCGAAGGCCAGCAACGGCGCGGCGGCAGGGGCCCAGGCAGCAAATCTCGATCATGGCGTGCAGGCTTCAGCGATGCGCCCTCACCCTCGCCTCTTTCCTGGGCGGGCGGCTTGCGACGCGACTTTCGAGACCTCAGGTTTCGCGGCAGCGGCTCAGACAGTTTCTGCCGGATATAGTCAGCTGGCAAACGGTAGTGTTCCGCCAACGCCTCCACGGTTTCCCCGGCGGTGTGCGCCGCATGCAGCGCATGCAGCCAGCCATCCAGCCCGGTGGACGATGAGCGGCCCGAGCGCTCGCCCCCTTTCAGGCCGTTGTCGCCCGTCACGTCGTACTTGTTGGCATAACCGCGCGGCGTGATCATCAGGCCGTGGCGCATGAAGGTGTTGCTGTTGCCGATCAGCACCGTGGACAGCATGCCGATGTCGGCCTCGGCCATCTTTCGCCAGCGTGGTGAGCACGATATTCTGGCGACGGCGGTAAGCACCTTGACGATGGCCACCGGTGTTTCCGGATCACGATACCGCAGGAAAAGCTGCTGCGCCTCGACGATCTGCCGGGTACGCCGCCCGCTCTTGGGGTTGTAGAGTGCCACCACGAAGTCCGCCGCTGCCGCCGCATCCAGCCGGCGAGCAATGGTGGGCCACGGCGTGAGCAGGTCGGAAAGCGAGATCGAACAGAAATCATGGGTAAGCGGCGCCCCCACCAGCGCGGCGCAGCTGTTGATTGCCGAGGCGCCCGGAATGATCTCGACCTCGATACCGTCACCGACGATGCGCTGCTCGTTGCCCGCCTCGTCGGTCTCGACAGTAACTTCGGGCGGCGTCCAGCCAGCCTGCATCAGCACCTCGAAGGTGGGGCCTCCCATGCCGTAGACACCGGCATCACCCGACGAGATCAGCGCGACCTTCTTGCCCTCACGAGCCCGGGCCAGCGCCTCGATGGCACGATCCAGCTCCTCGGTCATGCTCTTGCGGATGATTTCCTGCTGTCGAGCAGATCGGCCACCAACCGGATGTAGGTGACATAACCGATTACCGTATCGGCTTCCTGGATGGCGCGCGCGCGTCGCCGTCGTGGTCTGCACTGCCGGGGCCCGATGCCGACCAGCATGATTTTTCCGTGACATGAAGGAATCATCTGAATGCTCTGCGCAGCAGAATGTTGATCGAACGAAGGGGGCCAGAGCGTGTCGCGAACGCGCTGGTCCCCGCACAGTGGCCCCGGCCCTGTGCCGACCGGGGATACCGCGCAGCCAGGCCGGCCGCCCCTGGCCATCGGGGCAACACGGGCCTGCGGGCATCACGCCCACTGGCCGTGCACGTTGCCCAGCCATTTTTCATCGAAGGACAGCTGCTGCCATCTGGCGGGTTGCAGTTTGCCCGGCTGCAGCCTGCGGCCCAGCAGCACCAGGCTGATGGTCAGCACCGGTTCGAGCACCACCAGCAGCACGTAGGAGGCAGCAAATCGCCATGTCGGCCAGTGGTGCGGATCGGTGCTGATGGACAGCCAGAAGCCCACCATCAGGGTGACGCCCGTGCAGAAGGCATCGAGCGTGACGAGGTTGCGAGTCTCGAGTTTTCGTGCAGGTCCAACAGGGCTGGCAGGTGGCATGCACCACCACCAGCGGCACACCCAGACTCAGGAAATTCATCGCCAGATGGGCGCATGTCCTGCGGCTCGAAAAAGAATGCCTGCAGGAACAGCCCCAGCATGAAACCGCAACAGCGTGGGAATGTACCCAAAGAGCAGATAGATGTGAATGGCTCACCAGACGAAGTTCCGACGGCCGACCGGCAGATGCCAGAGCTGCATCAGAACGAGAAGAATACGGCGGCTACAGTGCGGTGCGCAGCCAGTTGGCGGGCCGGTCGCAACGGTTTGGCGTGGACGGCCAGCAGGCCGCGGCGGCCACGGCGGCCATATCACCAGTTTGTCCTGTGGCAGGATGCCGATTTCGATGTGCGTATGCTTTTCCTCCTGTCCCTTGCGGACGTGCCGGGCCGGATTGCCCGGCATTTCTGGATGGTGTCAAGCGGTGCTCGCCGGTGGCGTGTTTCGTTCATGGACAGGACAGCGCAGGATGCTGCAGCCTGGTCGCTGCAGGATGTCGCCGGGTTCATGTATGGCGACCGGTTCTCCGGGAGGAGCTGGGCTATTTCGTCGGCCCGCGCGACCGACACGGTGGCATTGGTCACATCGACCGCGCAGCTTGTGCTTTTCGACTCGCAGCGCAGACATCGCGGGCACCGGCGAAACGGATCGCTGTGAAACCGGCACGGGCGCTCTCCTGGGTGCGTGGGATTGGCGGGACAGGGGCCCTTGCCGGCGCACGGTCCGGTACGGCATGGGCAAGCGCCTGCGCTAACATCGCAACCAGCAACGCGGCGGCCCGCCGCTGGACCGACGCGCGGCGTACCGGTATATTTGCGCACCGTCTCGCTGGGGTTGGCACCGGAACCCGTGCCAGCCAGGTGGCGGGTAGAAACGATGCCGTACCCGCGCTGGCGCTGCAGTTCCTGCATGGCGACTTCGCCGGCCTTCAGGTCGATGCTGGCCACGGCCCACGTCGGCCCATGATGCAGCTGGGCCAGTGCCTCGTCGATCACCCGCGCCAGTGTGGCATAGGGGTGTTGCGGTCGCAGCCGATACCGAGATCAGATCCGGCTGCCCGCTGTGCCGGAGGCCGGCACAGGTATCTGCGTTTCTGCCGTGCCAGGCCGGTTGTGGCGTCGTCGTGTTCACGATGCGGTCGTGCTCCTGCCATGGCCGGGGTCGGCGTTCATCGGCGCCCTGCCCCGCGGGCGGACGGTAGACGATCAGATGTTCGGGCCACTGGCGCCAGGTCTTCATCGAGGGGCGATGGGTGATCAGCAGCAGCGCGCGGTGATGGCCGGGCGCACCTCCGTCATGTCATTCAGCACCTCGATGTGGCGGGGCAGCGGTGTGCTGCGCGTCCACCAGTGACGGCTGCCGGCTTCCTGCACCAGGGCGATGGGCTCCGCTGACCACGGCCGCTGCCACACGAATCAGGTTGATTTTCGGAGCCTCCACCTGCAGCCCAGCGTACGGCCCAGAACATATCGACGGCCAGCGAGCCCCGCGCATCGGAGGCTGTGGTCAGCACCGGCGTGGCACCCAGCAGACGGGCCACCTGCTCCCGCCCAGGCATTGGCGCCTCCCACATGGCCTGAGCAGCGGCACCACGAAGCGCGCGGCATCGTCCACGGCCATACGCCGGGATCGGTTTCGTGCCCTGCAGGTGCGGCGCCACCAGACGGATGTGGCCCCCACCGACACAGGCAGCACGAGCTGGTCGTACTGCCGGAATATCTCGCCCATCTGCTCCTTCCGCCACCGGTGTAGATGCGTTTTTCATTCGGTAACGAATCGAATGCGGCAGCAAATTTCTGCGAGGTGCACAGGGTGGCCTGCGGCAGCTGTGCAGCCAGCCGCGCGGCCTGTTCTGCCCCCTTTCGTGATGGCGATGAGGATGACGCGTATGAAGAGACGGCATCTGCAGTGGCAGTGGCAGTGGCAGTGGCAGTGGCGGTGGCAGTGGCAGTGGCAGTGGCAGTATCCGATGGTGCCACGGCTTTGTGTGCGTCGTTGGCGTGGGCGACGCGGGACGCGCCGGTCGCCGTGGACGCAGCCTGTTCGGCCTCCGTGCATCGGGCCCTTTTCAGGCAGCCACGCAGACGCTCGCCGCGCACACGGTGATGGGAGCGCACGATCATCAGCGACAGATAGCTGACCTTTTTCGCCCGCAGCTGGCGCAGCGCCTCGCCACTGACGACACGCTCGCCTTCCACGCCGGCCTTTTTCGATGAAATGGGCGTCGGCCAGCAGATGGCGACCGTCCAGCCAGTCTATGATGTCGTCGAGCCGTGGCTTCGATTTTCATCAGCACCAGCGTGTCGAACTCGGCAGCAGCCGGTCGAGCATCGTCACACCATAGGGCAGCGGGCACCACGGCAATGGTGTCATCCTGTTCACCCAGCGTGGTGCCGGCCACCGCACGCGGCACCGGTGATAGAATTGACGCCCGGCAATGATCGGCGTTTTCGATGCGTCATCCACACTCGCGCACGGTGCGGCCCAGATGGCTGAAGGTGGCATAGGTGCTGGCATCGCCTTCCACCAGAAACAGCACGTCCTGCACCGGCCTGCAGCCAGGGCAGCACGGTGTCGGCAGCCTTCGAGCCAGGCACGACCCAGCTTCTCGGCGTCGTAGGTCATCGGAAACACGGGATGGCCTCGACATGGGCAGCCACGGGTTCGATGCCGGCCCGCTGCACGATGCCATGGGCGTAGCCATCGCTCTTGCCGCTGCGCACCGGATAGACCCAGCGGGTGTCGCGGCGCTGCAGCTGCGTCCAGGCCGCACGGGTGATCAGGTCCGGATCGCCGGGGCCGAGGGAAACGCCAATGAGTTTGCCGGGGAGGATTGCTATCGGAGGCTCGGTGGGTCGAAAACGGTGAAAGAAAAAGCGGGCACATCCTGCCAGGGTATGTCCTGCGGGATTTCGGCAGTCACGGTCATGGCGCCTGCAGGCGGACGCATTCATCCCGGTCTGCTGCCCGCAGGCCGACACCAGCCAGACCGGGGTTTCTCGGCCGCCAGCCGGTTCATGTGCAGAATGGGTTTGCTGCGGGCAGCCTGCAGCTGCAGCACGTCCCAGTGCAACGTCCCGGTGCCCGGCCGCGATGCCGGATGGATGTCCAGGGTGGCGCTGGATGCTTCTGAAACAGACGGCGACGAGGCAAGAGCCGGTTCGTGTGCGGGGAAGTCTGGCTTCCCGCCCGGTGGGACTGGCGGCATCCGCCGCAGGCTTCTCTGCATCTGCCGCTGGTTTCTCTCGCATCCGCCGAAGTTTTCTGCATCTGCCGCCGTTTTCCTCTGGCATCCTCAGCCATCGCCTTCAGGGTTTCCAGCGCCGTGGCCAGATTTTCCAGCGTGACGAAGTTCATCACCAGATGCCCGCTGGGCACGCAGGCGGCGCAGAATCAGCCGGATCAGCTCGGCCAGCTCGCCGCCACTGCCGCCCACGAACACGGCATCCGGATCGGGCCACGCCTGCACTGCCGGACGGAGCCCTGTCGTGCACACAGCGTGTAGTTAGCCACGCGGAAGGCATCGTGGTTCTGGCGGATGATGTCCACATCGGCTGCGTTCTTCTCGATGGCCAGACACGTGACCATGCCGGCAGGCCGTGCGGCTTCCAGCCCACCGAACCACTGCCGGCACCGATGTCCCAGACGATGCTGTCGGTGCGCGGCTGCAGGCGGGCCAGTGACACGGCACGCACCTCCTGCTTGGTGATCAGCCGCGGTGCCATCGCCCTTCGGGCGGCGCTGGGCGTAGGCGTCGTCGTCCAGGCCCAGCAGCACCGGGTTGTCACGCGGCTGGATGCGCCACAGCACCACGACGTTGAGCGGGGCGAGGTCATGGTGGCGGCCGCGTCGATATCGAGCATGCGGATGAATGCGCTCTTCCGGCTGCAGCAGGTTCTCGGCCACGGCCATCTGCATGGCGCCGGCCAGCCCCTCGATTTGCAGCAGCTGGCAATACGGGCCGGTGTGTTGCAGGGGCTGGTCAGGAACGACCAGACGGTCGTGCAGCGTGCACGGCCCTGCGCCAGCCGATGCAGACCGATGGTCGGGGCCTGCGCCCCGCTGCCAGGGGCCGGCATCCTTCGCATGTACGGAAAAAGAGTCTTGCATCCTGCCACGGCATGCCCAGCCGTGCGCAGCGCCAGCTGCAGCGTGGACACGTTGGGCAGGATGTCCAGCGCCTCAGTGCACAGCCGCGCCGCCAGATAGGGGCGCAATGCCCGCAGCAAAGCGGGTCACCGGTGGCCAGCACCACGCAGCGCTGCCCGGCCTCGCGCGCGGCGCTGATCCAGCCGGTCACGGCCTTGAGCTGGCCGGTGAGATCGTGCGGGCAGGCCCCGGGCTTGAACTGGCTGTCGAACAGCGCCAGCGTGCGCGGCGCACCGACGATCACATCGGCCTGCGGATGTGGGCCAGCGCGGTGGGCGTCAGGCTGGCAGGGCCATCGTCCAGCACCGATGATGCGGCAGGGATTGGGGTCGGTCGCGGAGATGCGAAGATGAAAAATCAGGAAAAAGGCGTCTGCCCTGCCCCGTTCAATCCGGATGTCAGTCCGGATGGTTGGGCACGGGCGGAAAAACCTCGTCAGTATCGAAATCGGCGGAATGGGTGTGAGATGCCGGTACGGCCCGGCGGTATCCGGGCGCGGGCGGTCCTCGGCCGGTGCCGGACCAGACATCAGCCAGCATGTTGCCCTCGCCATCACAGACCATGATGCGGATCTGGAAGGCATGCCCATAGCGGTCCGGGGCCTGCAGCGTGGCGATGGCGGCTTTCGGCCAGTGTCACGGTGAAAGACATCGCCCAGCCCCCGTTGCACCATCAGTTCGGCACCGAACCGGGCCGTCTTTGCCGCGGCAATGGCAGCACAGTCTTCGTCGCTGGCGCCGATGCGGCGGGCTATGCCGGCCACCACATCGGTATCGACCACGCTGCGGTTGGCGTGGGTGATGGTCTCGCCCTGGGCGATCTTGGTGAGCTTGCCGACCATCAGACCCGAAAGACCACCAGCCGGATGCCCTGCGCCACGACTTCGTCCAGCGCGTAGCGCAGAAAATCGCCCATCTGCACGAAGCAGGCGGGCGGCGTTCAGGGCGATCACGGCGCACCTCGCGCATGGCAAAGGCCTCGTCTGCGCCCGCCGGTGGTGAGCACGACGATGTCGTTGCCGGTGATGGCCGCCACCTGAATGCCCTGCACCACGCTGGCCCGCCAGGCACTGGTGGAATACGGCCGCACGATACCGCTGGTCCCCAGAATGCTGATGCCCCCAGAATGCCCAGCCGGGCATTGGTGGTCTTCTGGCCATGCGACTCGCCATCGGGCACGCTGATGGTGACTCAGTCCATGCTCGGCCAGCAGCTGCCGGCCACTTCTGCAGGTTCTGGCAATGTTGCGACGGGGTCACCGGGTTGATGGCCGGGCCGCCCATCTCCAGTCCCAGGCCGGGCAGCGTGACGGTGCCCACGCCGGGCCGGCACGATACTGCACCTCGCCCGCCTGTCCAGGCAGGATGCGCAGATCCACCGTCAGGTGGGCGCCATCGGTGCAGTCCGGATCGTCGCCCGGCAAACTTTCTGCACGTAGCCATGAGCGCACGAGCCAGGCCCTCGCGCCTTCGACGCGCCCGTCATGGATGGCAGAACGTGACGCGACGCCCATTGGCCAGCGGGCTTTCCACAGTGCTCCGGCACCCGTCCGGTGGACGAGGGCCGAGTGCGCAGGCGCGAGCGGCCGTGGCCGAGGCAGGCGCCGGTGGAAAAGCCCGGTTCGGGTGCCGCGCGCGGGCTTGTGCCCGAACCCGCGGCAGGTCCGGCACCGGATGCTGCAAGCGTGCCTTCGATGGGCCCTTCCCCGCGCGGCGGTGCCGCCGGCACATCGGCACATGCTTCCACCGGAGGGTGCTGCGATGGAGCTCCCTGCCGGGGCGTCCGTCTGCGATCCTGCGATCCGCGCCTTCTTCTGTTCGGCCTCGGCCAGCGCCAGCAGCGCATGCAGCGCCGCCACCACCAGCGTGGAGCCGCCCTCGCGGCCCTGAATGGCGATCCAGGGCACCTCCTTCACCTCCATCAGCAAGGCCTTGCTCTCGGCAGCCGAGACGAAGCCCACCGGCATGCCGATGACCAGCGCCGGGCGGGCACCCTCCTCGCGGATCATCCGCACCAGCTCGATGAGGGCGGTGGGCGCATTGCCGATGGCAACGATCTGGCCGTCGATGAGGCCCCAGGCGCTGCGCCTTGCGCATGGCCTGCACGGCACGGGTGCTGTCCTCGGCCTTGGCCTGCTCGATGACGTCCTCGTCGGAAATGAACTGGTGGGTCTGAACGCCGAAATGTGCCAGTCGCGGTGCGGAGCCCCACGCAGATCATCTCCACGTCCGCCACGATATGGGCGCCGCCCTGAGCACGCGCGCTCAGCAGCAGCTGCGAGCCGGCACGCACCGCATCCGGATGGAAGCGCGTGAGGCCGTTGAAATCGAAGTCGGCGTTGGCGTGGATCATGCGCCGCACGATCGGCCATTGCTCGGCCGTGTAGAGTGCGGACCGGCTTCGCGGTCGATGATGGCGAAGCTGTCATGCTCGATGACCCTGCCCGGCGCGGGTCAGCTGCTCGGTGACGGTGTTGACGGTGCTCATGGGTTCTGGCGGTCGGGAATGTCGAAAATGAAAGGATGGCGCGCTGACGGCTGCAAGTCAGCCAGGCACTCAGCGGCCAAAGCGTGAACGGGGGAAGAAGGGACGCCCGGGCAGGCCGAGGGTTGAATCGCCTTTTCCAGCTCGGGAAGGCCGACTGCGGCCCCAGCGGCTTGCCCTGCGGAACGGCACGGGCGACTTTCCGGAATTGAACGCCCCTGATTCGGGTCATTCATGACCTGATGATCATTGCCCTGATGGACGGGTTCCACACGGGCATGATCATGTCCATGCGAGGCTTCATGGCTGTGCTGATCATACGCTGCTCATGGTCGTGATCGTGCGCATGGTCGTGATCGTGTCCAGGCTCGGCGTCATGACTATGGCTGTGCCCATGTTCGTGGTCATGGTCGTGCTCATGATCATGACCCGTGGTCGTGATCGATGGACGTGCGCATGATCATGCGCGTGATCCGGATGGGCGTCATGGGCATGATCATCATCACGAGCGCCTGATCGTCCCGCCCGCTGCCCATGCCCATGTCAGCGCCCGTGATGACCATGGCCGTGGTGATGATGGTGGTGGTGGTGCCCCTCGCTTTTTCGCGGAACGGATCGGGCCGCATGAGCCGATCCAGATCGATGGCGCCCACCCCTTGCTTCAGGGCATGGACGCGCTCGTCCAGCATGCGGGCGATCTCGGGCTCGAAGCCGAAAAATAGCTGGTATGGGCAAAGCGGACCTGCGGATACTGGGCCGCCAGATTTTCCATCTGACGCCCGATGCGCTTGATGAGCGTGCCGGTGCGAACAGGTAGTACGGCATGACGACGATCTGCATCATGCCCAGCGCCACCTGATCGCGCACCACCTTTCTCCAGACGCGGGAAGGTCACGCCGGTGAAGGCCAGGTCCACGCGCTCGTGATCGCCGATCTCCCACAGCCAGCGGGCCATGCGTGCCACGTCCCCATTGGCCAGCCGGTCGCTGGAGCCGCGCCCCAGCAGGATGACGCCCGGTGGTGCGGGGATCCGGCACGTCCAGCTGCAGCATGGCCTGACGCAGGAAGCGCTTCAGGATCCGCAGCAGAGGATCGCTGACCGCCAGGTGCGGGGCATGGAGGAACTGGACATCGGGATGACGCTTCTGGGCGCGCTGGATGGCACTCAGGATGTCCTGGCGAACGTGGCCGGCGGCGTTGAGGATGAGCGGCAGCACCAGCACACGCCCGCTGTTGCGTGCCGCATGGTTCAGGGCCGGATCCAGCAGCGGGATCAGCAAACTCGATGAAGCCGACCTCGATGCGCCAGTCGGGGTGACGGGCACGCCAGCGTTCCGCAAACAGCAGGATCTCGGCATTGCCGGAGGCCTCGCGTGAGCCGTGGCCGACCAGCAGGATGGTGTCATTGAGGTTGTCATCCGAAGCCTCGTCGGAGAAAGAGTTGTTTTTGTCTGGCCTTCCGGCACCCGGGATCTCGGAGCGCGGATTCAGTTTGCCCACCGCCATGTCCACAAGACGTTTCCTCGCTGGCGCGACGGAAGCGGTGGGTGAAGCTGGCATCGTACAGCCGTGACTTGGTCAGGGTGCTCCACCGACGCGCGCCGATGGTGGGACTGGCGATGATCATGGCCTGGCTGACGATCTTGGCCTCGCCGGCAGGCCTCCTTCACGTCGGCCAGCGTGGTGCGCACGATCTTCTCCTCGCCGGGCCAGCTGGCCTTGTGCACCACCAGGATGGGCGCGTCCTCAGGCCAGCCCGCGGCGCGCAGGTCGCGCTGGATGCTGGACAGCAGCGTGATGGACAGGAAGATGCACAGCGTGCTGCGATGCCGGGCCAGCGAGACCAGATCCTCGCCCTCGGGCATCGGCGTGCGACCCGCCACGCGCGTGAGGATGACGGTCTGCGTGACCTCGGGCAGCGTGAGGGCTCTCCACGCCCGCGGCAGCGGCGGCAAAGGCGGAACTCACGCCGGGCACCACCTTCACCGGCACCCCGGCATCGTCCAGCGGCTGCACCATCTCGATGAGGGCGCCATAGAGCGACGAGGTCGCCGGTCTGCAGCCGGATGACGGTCCGGTGCCGCAGCGCCCGGCTGGCCAGCCAGTGGCAGATCTCCTCCAGCGTCGTGCCCTTGCTGTCGGCAATCTCGCAGCCCGGCGGTGCCCAGCGCGTGGCGGCCTCGCTGACCAGCGAGCCGGCAAAGAGGATGGCGCCCTGCCTGTGCGATCAGGTCGCGCCCCTTGACGGTGAGCAGGTCCGGATCACCGGGGCCGGCCCCCACGAACCACACGGTGCCGGGCCCGGTCCCGTCCGTGTCTTCCTCGTCCCGAGCCGCCGGTCACGCTGCGCCCGCTTCGGGATCGTTTTCGAAATGCGGCGGAGGGCTGCCCGCCCGTGCCGACCATCGAATCGGACAGGCCGGACAGGGCGGCCGCCACGGATGGCAGCACCGGATGAGAGTGCCGAGGAGGTGCCCAGCAAGGTCTCGACCAGCGTCGGGATGGCCTCGTAGGGCCGCTCCGTCGGGAAGGACGTCTGTCGCAACGGCCGGCTGCGTCTCGCGCTTGAGCCATAGCGGCTGGCCGGCTCACCATCAGGCAGGCGCGCTGGCGGCGGGCCGCCACCTGCTGGTTCAGCCAGCCCAGCGCGTCCACGTAGGCCCGCACGCCGGCGCCCACCGGCACCACGCCCAGGCCGATCTCGTTGCTGACGAAGACCAGCGGCCCGCGGCTCTGCTCGATGGCGGTGAGCAGCGACGTCATGGCCTCGCTCTGGCAGAAGTTCTCGGCCACCCCTGCCCTTCCGGGGCACGACATCCTCGTGGCGGGCCAGCTGGTTGGCCAGCCACAAGGTCAGGCAATCGATGACCAGCAGACGCTCGGGGCGGCTGTAGCGGCAGATGACCCGGTCCAGTGCCAGCGGTTCCTCGATCGTGCGCATGCCCGGCAGGCGGGCACGGCGCTGTTCCTGGTGACGTTCGATGCGATGCCGCATCTCGTCGTCACGGGCCTGGGCGGTGGCCACGAAGGCCGCCTGCGCCCCGCAGCCCCTTCAGCCACTGCTCGGCCAGCTGTTCGGCCCGCCGCGACTTCCCGCTGCGCTGCCCGCCCAGGATCAGCTCATGCCCGACAGGCGAGACGATGGGCAAGCTCTGATGAAGGACCAGAGGAGACGTCTTCTTTCCCGGATCCGTCCTTGTCGGAATCACCGGAATACCTGAGGCTCAACATGTCGATTTCTTCGGCAGGAAAAGGGCTGCGGCACGGGTGGAGCACTGGCGAACCAGGCATGAAAATAGCTGGCTCGCACCTGTCGAGTACCGATAGACCGCCTCGGTGTGCGGGTTGGCACCGGATGACACAGGGGCGGCTGCTGTGCGCGACTTCCGGCAGCGGGGTGGTGCAGCGGGAATAGTGGAAGGTATGGCCCCGGAGCGGGCCGATGGACTCATCGGCTGTCGGCGCAGAAGAGGAATTGTCTGAAGCCGAGGCATCGAGCGCATGGCTCAGGGGTCAGCGGTCGGGGACATCACCGACGCCTTCCGCCGCCGGCGCATTCAGGTCTGCGTCCGCCGACACGGGGGCCAGGCCAGCTGCTGCATGCCCAGGCCGGCCGCGCGCTTGCCGAACTCGATGCTGCCCGGCAGGATGCCCCACATCGGCCAGTCACGCTCGTCGTGGCGCATCTGCTCGAAAGCGGCAGCATGCCGCCGCATTCGGCCCAGACGGGACGGTCAGCCTCAACATGCGCGCGCAACGTCTCCCGGCAGGCGTCGGCAGGCCGAGAGCTGCTCGGCATGCAGTTCCGGATAGCCCCCGGGCAGCCAGACGGCATCGCAGGCCGGCAACGGATCATCAGCCAGCGGCGAGAAGAAGGTCAGCGGCCCCCAGGGCCTGCAGGACCTCCAGGTTGGGACGGGTAGATGAAGGCGAAGGCAGCATCGCGAGCGATGGCGATGGTGCGACACCAGCGGCTGCGTGGCCGGTGCGATGTGTCCAGGGCCTTCAGGGCGGCAGAAAGCGCGTGTTCCAGCGCTGCAGGGTTTCCCGGTCCAGGCTGCCCAGCACGGTGCCTTCCAGCGCATCGGCTGCGGCATCCAGCTTCTGTCGTGCATCGGCCAGCTCGTTGGCGGGAATCAGGCCCAGATGGCGTGCGGGCATGGCAAAGGCCGCGTTGCGGAACACGCTGCCCAGGAAGTCGGAACGGGTGCCCTCGCCGGTGCCGTCGTGCCCCTCTTCCGAGGGCATGCCGGACGACGGCGAGTCAGGCTGTCGGTGGGCGATGCTCGCCGGCTTCGGATCGTTCCCCTGAATGGGCGTCCATCGTCGGCTGGTCAGCACCGGGACGCTGGCAGGCGCTGGCCAGCAGCTCGGCATGGCGGGGGCTGGCCACGCGGTTGGCCAGGGCACCCGCCCAGCGCAGGCCGGGCAGCCAGGTCCGCAGGCCATGGGCCAGGGCACCGAAGGTGCCGGTCATGGATGAGGCATCGATGACGGCCAGCACCGGGCAGCCCCAGGCGGTGTGCCATCTCGGCAGCACTGGCTCTCCGTCGTAGAGTCCCATCACCCCTTCCACGAGGATGAGGTCCGCCTGTCCCGCCGCGTCGTACAGAGCGCCTGCGAATGTCGTCCTCACCGGTCATCCACAGGTCCAGGTTGTGACGGTGTGGCCACTGGCCAGTTCATGCCAGGCGGGATCCAGGAAATCCGGCCCGTCTTGAAGACACGCACGTCCAGCCCGGCACGGGACAGGCGCCGTGCCAGAGCCGCCACTACCGTGGTCTTGCTATGGCCGGAGGCCGGCGCGCTGACCAGGACCGCCGGCGCAAGGCGGGCGGGCAGCTTGCTGCCGGCAGAACCGGAATGGGAAACAGCCAGTGACATCCGTGGGATCCGATCCGCATGCGGGGAAGCACGGCGGACAAGGTGTCAGGGAAAGAACACAGGCCACGGGCATCCCCGCCCGATGGCATGCAACGAAGTGCCCATGCCGCAGGCGGCACGGACCAGACGCCAGGCGCTTGGGAGTGCCTGACATCCGGGTGTTGGCCGGTATCCGGGCTGACGGCTGGGCCCGATGATCGCCTTCCGGGCCGGATGAGACGGACGCGCCCATTGAAGGACACGACGCCGCATGACCGGAACCAGTGGCTGCATGGATCATCAGGCTGGACAAGGAAAGGCGCCGCGGGCATGCCCGACAACGCCCGGGCAGCTGCCCACACGTCCGGGCCGACCCGCATGGGTGGCGGGACAGTGGGCCTTCCCTGCCCGACCGCACGACCGTTGCGGGGCAGCGCAGGTCAGGCGGACAAGACCGCTTGCCACGATCCACCGTGGCTGCATGCACGCATGCAGACGGCGAACGCCCTCCTGCTTCCGTTGAACTGCAAGGCGACGAAGCGCCCTGCGAGCACCAACCCGGGCTATTCTACGGGGTCCGGAAAAATTTTTCCGCGTGGCAGCGCCTGCATTGAGCGGGCCTCTTCAGGCGGAGCGACCGGGAGTGAAGCGGGTCGAAGCCACCGTCAGCCGGTTCCTGGAGATCGTCGGGGACCGAGACTGCTCACACACGGCATGGAGCCCGTGATCCGGGACGGGCGCCCGTCCCGCCAAGCAACGACCCGGGCACTGGAGATACACCGGGTCGTGCCTTCACGCGCGTCTAGCGCCGCTCGGCCACTGCGTAGGCAGCCTGCGTGGGCGAGCCGTGCTCCCAGTGCCTCGATATCGCAGCCCTCGTACAGTCTCGAAGGGCTGGTGGATCCAGGGGCTGTCATCAAGGTTGCAGACGCAGTAGTCGGGCGTGTAGACCGAGACGGCCTTCTTCCAGAGCACTGCGGTGCGCAGCTCGGTGATCTCGGGATGGCGGCTGCGCATGACCGGCAGCAGCTTTTCCAGCGTGACACCGGTATCGACCAGATCGTCGGCCAGCAGCACACGACCGCGCGTGACGTCCTCGGCCGCGCTGATGGTGGAGCTGATCTTCAGCTCGCCCTGTTGCACGACATTGCCGGTATGGCGATAGGAGCTGGTGGTGAGCACGCCCAGCGGCTTAGTCGAAGATGCGCGACAGCAGGTCGCCCACCCGAAGGCCGCCGCGCGCCAGCGCGATGACCGAGTCGAACTGCCAGCCGGAGCGATGGATGGAGAGCGCCAGGCGCTCGATGAGGCGATGGTATTCGGCCCAGTCAACGTACAGATGCTGCATGATTCAGCCTTCCTTCCTGCCAGGGTGCCGCAGCACGATGGTCTCTTCACGGTCGGGACCGGTGGAGATGATGTCAATGGGGGCACCCGACAGGCTCGGCCAGACGCTCGACGTAGCGACGTGCGTTCCTCCGGCAGGTCTTCCCAGCGGCGTGCACCCCGGGTGTTCTCCTTCCAGCCAGGCATTTCCTCGTAGACCGCCCTGGCAGCGGGCGACGCACCGGCACCGGTGGGCAGGCGCTCCAGGCGCTTGATGCGCCCTTGGGCGTGGTCGTATCGTAGTGCGTGCAGATGCGCACGGTGTCCAGACCGTCAGCACGTCCAGCTTGGTCAGGCACAGGGCGGTGACGCCATTGAGCTCAGATGGAGCGGCGCATGGCCACGGCATCGAACCAGCCACAGCGACGCGGGCGCCCCGTGACGGAGCCGAACTCGTGGCCACGCTCAGCCAGGCGCTTGCCGATATCGTCATGCAGCTCGGTGGGGAACGGACCGCGCTGCCCACGCGGGTGGTAGGCCTTGGCGATGCCCAGCACGAAATGCAGGTTGCCCGGGCCGATGCCGGAGCCGGCTGCCGCTGCACCCGCCACGCAGTTGCTGCTGGTGACGAACGGATAGGTGCCGTGATCGATGTCGAGCAGCGCGCCCTGGGCGCCTTCGAACATCAGCGACTCGCCCCGTGCCAGCGCATCGGCCAGCAGGCCGGCCACGTCGTGGACCATCGGGCGGATCTGCTCGGCCTGGGCCTGCAGCTCGTCCAGCATCTTGGCCACGTCGATGCGCGGAGCGTGGTAGTAGTTCTCGAGCAGGAAGTTGTGCAGCTCGGCGGCCTCGCGCACGCGCTCGGCCAGCTGGTCGGGCACGTACAGGTCTTCCAGCCGCAGGCCGCGCCGTGCCACCTTGTCCTCGTAGGCAGGGCCGATGCCACGGGCCGGTGGTGCCGATGCGGGCGTCACCCCGGGCTCGCTCACGCGCCTGGTCCAGCGCGATGTGGTAAGGCAGGATGAGCGAGCAGGCGTAGCTGATGCGCAGACGGTTGCGCACGTCGACACCGGCGGCCTCCAGCTCGGCGATCTCGACAGCAGGCGCCTGCGGCGAGGCACGACGCCATTGCCGATGTAGCAGGTCACGTCATCACGCAGGATGCCCGAGGGAATGAGGCGCAGTACTCGCTTGCGCCCTTCGATGACCAGCGTGTGGCCCTGCGTTGTGACCGCCCTGGAAGCGCACGACTCCCTTTGACTTCGTCGGTCAGCAAGTCGACGACCTCGCTTTTGCCTTCGTCACCCCACATGCGCCGACCACCACCAGATTCCTCGCTCATGATTCCTTCCCCGCAAGCCGCCATTGGCCGGATGAAGCCGATCGTCCGATCGGCGGAAACGCCGGCCAGGCGCTGGGCATCCTGGCCGGGCAACAATTGCAATACGGTCTCGCCCCGGGCGCGCAGCGTGTCGATGAACGCCAGCAACGCCGGGTCGTCGGACCAGGGAGCGACGATGATGGCCGGCGGCGTGTGCCGGTCGCGTCGCAGCTCGACGAGCTCACGCAGGTCGAGCGAAAAAGCCGGTGGCCGGGCGGCTGCGCCCGAAGGCGCGCGCCGATGCCGTCATAGCGTCCGCCGCGGCTCACGGCCCGGCATGACCTTCGACGTAGGCCGCAAAGCCCAGCCCGGTGTGGTAGCGAAAGCCCCTGCACGTCGGCCAGATCGATGGCCAGGGACACCTGCCCGGCATGGCGTGCCAGCAGCGAGCCCAGGACGGCATCCAGTGCGAAATGATGGGGGTGGCCTGCGGCCACGGGGCCAGCACGGTGCGCGCACGTGCCATGGCCGATTCGGCCGGGCCGAAGCACTCGGCAGGGCCAGCAGCGCGCCGCAGCGGGCTGCTGCGACCACGGGGCAAGCAGCTCGCGCAGGCTGGGCAGGTCGCGGGCCTGCAGCAGCTGCAGCACGGCCTCCTCGTCGATCCCTTCCAGCTCGGCCAGCAGCAGGCTGGCCAGCCCCAGATGGTTGATGTCCAGGCGCACCGGACCCAGTTCGGCCAGTGCCAGCGACTGCAACAGCAGATCGATGACCTCGATGTCGGCCTCGATGCCGGCATGGCCGTAGACCCTCGGCACCGATCTGATGGGCTCGCGTGAGCCTTCCTGGCCGCTGGGACGGGTGCGCAGCACCGAGGCGGCATAGCAGAGCCGGTTGATGTCACGCTGCTGCAGCAGATGCGCGTCGATGCGCGAGACCTGGGGCGTGATGTCGGCCCGGACCCCCAGGTTTCTGCCCGGAGAGCTGGTCCACCAGCTTGAAGGTCTTCAGGTCCAGGTCGCCGCCGCTTCCGATCAGCAGCGAGTCCAGATATTCAACGAGCGGGGCAGTACCAGCTCGAAGCCATGGCGACGATAGGTGTCAGGCAGCGCACGGCGCAGACCTTCGAGATCCTGCGCCGCATCGGGCAGCAGGTCCGAGATGCCTCGGGAAGTAGCCAGCGGTTCTTCATGCCAGGAAACGAAAAGCAGGCCGGCAGGTACCAGCATGAGACCCACGAAACGCAGCTGCCCATCACGCAGGGCAGCCATCTGCTGCACCGCGTTGCGCCAGCCGCCCGGCAGCAACAGGGCATCAGCCCCTCCAGGAGCAGCACGAGCCCCAGGGCGAGCAACCACGGCGAGACGGCGGGATCATCCATGGGGACAGGAATGCGGGACCGTGAATCCAAAAAAACACCGCCCTCGTGGCAGGAGACGCATCCGCCCTGCCCTGGGGCTGGCGGGTTGCGCCGTCCTGGCCGACGAAGGCAGGACAGATGGGAAGGAACTTTCCGTCACGCCGTCCCGAAGGACGGGCGTGGCAGAGAACTTACGTTCCTGTGTCTGATTTTAACGGCATTTTTCGTCCGGACACCGGTCCGGCGCATTTTCTTTCGGACTCAGTGCGCGCTGCCCGCCGCAGCCGGGGCTGCGGGTGCTGCCTTGAAGGGCGGCGTGGGCTGACGACCCGAGGCGGCCGGCGCCGGCTCTGCCCCCTGGAAGTAGCGGAAGAAGTCGGACTGCGGATCCAGAACCAGCATATCGGAGCGGTCGGCAAACGAGGCGCGATAGGCTCCAGACTGCGATAGAAGCTGGCGAACTCGGGGTTGCGACCGAAGGCCTTGGCGTAGAGGCGGCTGGCCTCGGCATCCCCGGCACCCCGCTCGTTCTGGGCGTCGCGATAGGCCTTGGCGATCAGCACCTCACGCTGGCGGTCGGCATCGGCGCGGATGCGCTCACCTTCGGCAGCGCCCTCGGCACGACGCTCGCTGGCCACCCGGGTACGCTCGGAACGCATCCGCTCATAGACCCTTTCGGCCACCCTCGGGCGCGAAGTCCACGCGCTTGAGGCGCACGTCGACGATGGTGACACCGATCTTTTCCAGCTCGACCGACATCACCTTCATGACCTGCTTGACCAGGGTCTCGCGCGCCGAGGAGATCACGTCGGCCACGGAGAGCCGGGCAATCTCGTTGTTGAGCGCCGAGCGCAGCTGTCGCCGATGCGGTCGTCCGCAGCCAGCGGGCTGTGGCGCAACCGACACGAAGAACTGGCGCGGATCGGCAATGCGCCACTTCACGAAGGAGTCGACCTGGATGTTGATCTTCCCGGCCGTGATGAAGCGGTCGATCTCGTCGCTGTCATAGGTGAGCGTGCGCTTGTCGAAGTAGCGCACGTCCCGCAGCGGCGACGGCAGCTTCATGTACAGGCCAGGCTCGTTGATGACGCGCTTTGATCTCGCCGAGGGCGAACACCACGGCGTACTGGCGCTGGTCGACGACGAACAGGCAGGAAAGGCGAGGACGATCAGCACGCCCAGCGTGATGATCAGCGCGAGCACACGATTCATCGGAGGCTCCCGTCGATGGCGTTGGCGGAAAATGGGCGTTGTCAGAAAGGGGCAGATGAGGGAGATGGGCTCATCGGACGTAGCTCCGATCGCGGCTGCGCAGCGCGTTGAGCGAGGCACCACGGCTGTCCGCGTCCCTGCGCCATGCCGGTGCCGCCCGCATTGGCCGGCTGCGGCGTCTGCACGCTGGCCGGTGCCTGCTCGACCGCACGCTCGGCGCGTTCACCCGTCAGCGATGGCTTGCTGCCCTGCCCTGGTTGCGGTCCAGGATGCGATCGAGCGGCAGATACAGCAGACTGCCGTTCTTCTGCGAATCCAGATACACCTTGGAGGTGTTGGACAGGATCTGCTGCATCGGTCTCCAGATACATCCGCTCGCGCGTGACCTGCGGTGCGTTGGCGTACTGGGTGTAGATCTGGTCGAAGCGCAGTGCGTCACCTCGGCCTGGGCGATGACCCGGGCGCGGTAGCCCTGGGCCTCCAGCACCATCCGGTCGGCGGTACCCGGCACGCGGGATCACGTCATTGGCGTAGGCCTGGCCTTCGTTGATGAGGGCGCTGGCGGTCCTGGTCGGCCTTTGTTGGCATCCTCGAAGGCGGCCTGCACCTGCTCGGGCGGCTGGGCCTGCTGGATGGTGAAGTCGACAATGCCGATGCCGAGCTTGCAGCGATCCAGGATGGCCTGCGTGAGCGTCTGGGCGTCCTCGGCCACCTGCGCCTTGTCCTCGTAGAGCACCTGGTCGGTGGTGCGCTGTCCCACCACTCGCGCATGGCCGATTCGGCCACCTGGCGGATCAGCCCTCGGAGCCGGAGGACAGGTTGTTCTGGAAGAGGAAGTCACCCGGGTTGTCGATGCGGTACTGCACGGCGTACTGCAGGTCGACGATGCTCTGGTCCCCCGTGAGGATGAGCGACTCCTTGGGCACCTTGGTGCGCACCGAGTTGCGGTAGCCCACCTCGATCTGCCGTAGGCGCGAGCGGTCGACGATCTCGTGGGTCTCGATGGGGTACGGCAGGTTCCACTGGATGCCGGCCTCGTGCGTGAGGTAGCGGAACTGGCCAAAGCGCAGCACGGCGGCCACCTGGCCTTCCTGCACGATGCGTAGCCACTGCCCAGCCAGGCCAGGCCAGCCACGACGCCGACGATGGCCAGACCCGAGAGCAGGCTGCGCCCGGAGGCGGCATTGCGGCCGCCACCGACGGGCATGCCCCCGCGGCCGCCCTGGCCACGCTTGCCCCCAACAGGCCGTTGAGCTTGCTGCTCAGGTCCCTGCCAGAACCTCGTCGAGATCAGGCGGGCCGTCGGACGGACGCTGCGGCTGCGGACGCTCAGACTGCCACGGCGAAGGCGACGCAGCAGGCGGACGCGCAGGGGGTTGCTCATCCGCGCCACGGGTGCCACCAGCCTCGGGCGACCGGCCGGAAGGGGTCGGAGATGCGGCAGGAGGCGGGTTCTGGTCCTGGCCGGATCCGGCACTGGCCCCAGCCCGAATCATCAGGGGTAGACATGGTTTGACTGTACCTTTGAAAAGGGTGGCAGTTGCCCGAAGCAGGAGGGCGGCGTTCAGGAAGACGGATGATCCAACCCGTCTTCATCCGCGGACGGATCAGCATCATCGGATACATCGGAGGGGTCGGAAACGTCGGCGGCAAAGGCCTCATCGCCGTACCAGGCGGTCTCGTCGACAGCCTGGGCCCGCGCCTGGGCACGTTCCCGCAACAGGTCACGCAGTGCATCGACCCCGGCGCCTGTGCCGGCGCTCAGCGCCAGGCCGCTGATCCTACCATAGGGTCGAGTCGCACCTCGGGCACATTTCCGGTCAGATCGATCTTGTTGTAGATCATCAGCTGCTCGACCTCGCTCTGCCCCGATCTCGGCGATGACCCGGTTGACGGCCTCGATCTGGCGTTCGCGGTCGGGCGAGCCGGCATCGACGACATGCAGCAGCAGGTCGGCCTCGGCGGTTTCCTCCAGCGTGGCGGTGGAAGGCCGCCACCAGACCGTGCGGCAGGTTGCGGATGAAACCCACCGTGTCGGAGAGCACACTATCCCAGACCGTTGCCCAGGCCCAGCCGGCGGGTGAGCGGATCCAGCGTGGCAAAGAGCTGGTCGGCCGCGAGTGCCCGGCCCTTGTCAGCCGGTTGAACAGCGTGGACTTGCCGGCGTTGGTGTAGCCGATGAGCGAGACGCGCAGGGCCTCACCGCGCTGGCGGGCGCGACGACGCGGTGCGCCGCTGGCGATCGACTTTCTGCAGGCGGGTGCGCAGCCGACGGATCTTGTCGTCGAGCATCCGGCGGTCCAGCTCAGCTGGGTCTCGCCCGGGCCGCCGCGCACGCCGATACCGCCGCGCTGACGCTCCAGGTGCGACCACATCCGCACCAGGCGCGAGGCCTGGTGCTGCATGCGCGCCAGCTCCACCTGCAGCTTGCCCTCGGTGCTGCGGGCACGCTGCGAGAAGATCTCGATGATCAGCTCGGTCCGGTCGGCAACCTGCACCTTCCAGAGGCGCTCAAGGTTGCGCTGCTGGATGGCGCTGATGGGGTGGTCGAAGAGGACCAGGCCGATGCGCTCGGTACGCAGCTGGTCAGCGATGCGCTCGGCCGCGCCCGAACCCAGGTAGAGCGCGGGATCGGGGCGATTGCGCCGCAGGACCTCGCGCAGCACCGGCTGCAGCCCGGCCGAACGCGCCAGGGCGTCCAGTTCATCCAGATCGTGAGCCTCCAGGCGTTCTCCTGGTGGCCACGGCCAGCAGCGCGGCCCGCTTTGGGGTCGGGCGCGTTCGGGTCGTGCTGGCGGGCGACGTACTGGTGCTTCAGTGGGAACCGCCTTCAGACTGGAATTCGATGGCGCGGCTGGGCACGACGGTGGAGATGGCGTGCTTGTAGACCATCTGCGTGACGGTATTGCGCAGCAACACCACGTACTGGTCGAAGGATTCGATCTGGCCCTGCAACTTGATGCCGTTGACCAGATAGATGGACACCGGCACATGCTCCTTTGCGCAACTGGTTCAGGAAGGGATCTTGTAATTGTTGGCCTTTTGTTGCTCATGGTTCTTCTGAGAGATACTGAAATTCAGGGTGCAGTCCGGGATGCGGCTGGTCTGGGCCATGCGAAGACCACGACACGCTCGAACAGCCCGGGCCGTGCTGGCCCGGGCGCTCCTGATGGCACTTTTAACCTATATGGGCGCTTTACGCATTTTTCCAGCCCTACTGTTGACAACGGCACACGTTCGGCCGATGAACGGCGAGAAGTTTCGCCGTTATCTCCCTCACTTGCCCCGGTTGGCGTAGGGGTTGGCACCCGTGCGGAACTCGATGCGCAGCGGCGTGTCCTGCAGCGCCAGACGCTCGCGGAACCAGCCTTCCAGGAAGCGTCGGTAGCTGTCGCCCACCTTGTCGAGCGAGCTGCCGTGAATGACGATGACCGGCGGGTTCTGTCCCCCTGGTGCGCATAGCGCAGCTTGGGCCGAACGGGACCGTTGCGCGGCGGCTGCTGGTGCAGCACGGCCGCATGCAGCATGCGGGTGAGCTTGGGGGTGGATAGCTTGCGGGTGGCGGCGGCACGGGCCTCGTCCACGGTCTTCATGAGCTTGTCCAGCGCGCGGTTCTTCAGTGCCGAGATGGTGAGCATCGGCGCCCAGTCCAGGAAGTACAGGCGTCGCTGGCATTCCTGAAGGACGTTGCGGCGCTCGTCGGCCGGCACGGCATCCCACTTGTTCAGTGCGATGACCAGTGCCCCTGCCCGCTTCCAGGATGTAGCCGGCAATGGCGCTGTCCTGCTCGGAGATGCCGTCGGCCGCATCGATCATCAGCACGGCCACGTTGCAGTCCCTCGATGGCCTGCAGCGTCTTGACCACCGAGAACTTCTCGACGGTCTTTCATGCACCTTGCCCCGGCGACGCAGGCCGGCGGTGTCGATGAGCTGATAGTCGCGGTTGCGATAGCGGAAATCGACGGTGATCGAATCCCGCGTGGTACCGGGCTGGTTGAAGGCAATGAGGCGCTCCTCGCCCAGCAGCGCGTTGATCAGCGTGGACTTGCCGCCGTTGGGGCGACCGACCACGGCCACGCGGACCGGCTTGCGCTCGTCGGCCTCGGCATCGCCCCTGCCGGCAGCCCTCCCGGCAGCCGCTCCGATCCGTTTCCCGTCTGCAGGGCCTCCGTCCTGGTCGGCCTCGCCGTGTGCCCCCGTGTCCTCAGCGGCCCCATCCGCGGAACCTCCAGCCTCATCAGCCGCGCCAGCATCCGCTTCGGCAGCCTCGGCCAGCAGGCGTTCACGCTCGGCGCGCCAGTCCTCCAGGCACTCTTCCATCAGCGCATGCACGCCGTCACCATGGGTGGCGGAAATGGGCATGGGCACGCCCAGCCCCAGCGCATGGAACTCGGCGGCTGCTACCGGGCGCGAGATGCCCTCGCACTTGTTGACGGCCAGCACCACCTTGCGGGCCGTGCGGCGCAGCTCCTGGGCGATCTCCTCGTCACGAGCCCAGCAGGCCCCTGACGGCCATCGACCACGAAGACGACCACGTCGGCCTCGATGACGGCCTGGCGGGTCTGGCGGGCCATCTGTTCGGCCACGCCGGTGGCGGCCACAGGCTCGAAGCCGCCGGTGTCGATCAGCACGACACGCTGGCCGTCGAGCGTGGCCGAGCTACAGTGCCGGTCACGGGTGAGGCCCGGGATGTTGGCCACCAGGGCGTCACGCGAGCGCGTCAGGCGATTGAACAGGGTGGACTTGCCCACGTTGGGCCGCCCCACCAGCGCGATAACCGGTACAGATGGATTCATGGTCAGCGCAGCGCGATGGCCGCGATCGTTCCTTCCTGGTTTGCACATAGGCCTCGTCACCCGCCAGCAGCGGCGGCGTGGCCAGGGCCGAATCGTCGATCTCGATGCGTGCAGGTTCTGGCCGTCGTTCATCGACAGCAGCGACAGGTTGCCGAAGCGGTCGCCAAAGAGCAGGCGCTTGTCGGGCACGATGACGGGGCGGAGACCCCGCGGCGCACATAGCCGTCCCTGCTGCCAGACCGTGCCGCCGCCCGGCGCAGCAGCTGGATGACCTCGGAAGCATCGACGATCACCAGATCCCGGTCGTCGGCCGCGATGCCGACGGAGGAGCTGAGCGCCCGGCTCAGGCCAGCTCGCCATCGGTCGTGCGCACGCAGGCCACGCGACCCCTGATAGGCCACGGCACACAGGTCGGTGCCCATCAGCACCGGTGCGCCCACGATGTCGATGAGGCGCTCCAGCTCGGTGGCCCCCAGCGACGAGGCAATGGCCACATCCCAGCGAGGCACGCCAAAGCGCAGATCCAGGGCCACCAGCTTGGCATTGGGCAGACCCACGTAGACGGTATCCACGTCCGTCACCATGGGCGAGCTCTGCCAGAGGTTGAGCAGTGCGGTGGGCGCCTTCCAGCTCCAGCGCGTGGAACCGCTGCTGCGCTCCAGCGCCAGCACGCGCCCCTCGATGGTGCGCACCAGCACGGCTGAATCGGCCAGCACGGGCGCCGTGGCCACTTCGCTGTCCAGACGTGCTTCCCATCGCTGTTCACCCTTCGGGGACAGGCCCTTCACGGTGCCGTCACGGCTGACCAGCACGACCAGCTCGTCATCGGCAGCCAGACCGGCAATGGCCTTGCCGGCCTTTGAATTCATGCTCGACCCGACCGTCCTTGCGCGACAGCCGCCGCACGCGGCCCTTTCTGATCGACCACCCACAGGCTGTTGCCGCTGATGGCAGGCTGAAAGCCCACCAGGGCATCGCTGCCGCCGGTGTTCTTCCACAGCAGGCGCATGCCCTTCTCGTCGCCCAGTCTGGGCACCCGGGTACGGCGGCGGCTCGGCCGCATCATCGCCGAACATCGAGCAGGCCGACAGCGGCAGCAGCGCCGCCCCCATGGCCAGCGAGCCCAGCAGCCGACGACGCGACGGCTGGATCAGCCCGGACGCATCGGCAGACTCGGACGATGCCGAGGCCACTCCTTCAGCGGACATGTCGCTGCGAGCACAGGAAGCCCCGTCCGCATGAGCGGACAGGAACGAAGCAAACGGGAACGAAGTGCGTGCGCCCCGCATCAGTCAGTCACCGCGTCGAGCATGTACTGCACCAGCGAGCGCAGCTGGCTGTGCCGGGCAGCAGTTTCAGCGCCTCTTCCCAGGCCGCCTTGGCGTCGGACACCTTGCCCTGGGCCGCCAGGATGTCGCCGCGGCGATCGGCCACGCTGGCCGCCATCTCGCCCGAGACGGGGCCGATGTTGCCGGTGTCGATGGCCTTGGTCGCTTCGTCGTACTTTCTTCTGGTCGAGCAGCAGACCCGCCAGGCGCACGCCGGCAATCGGCTTGAAGCCCGGCTCGGTGCTGTTCTTCATGACGCTTTCCAGCGCAGCCACGGCGGCATCGGGCTGATTGGCCTTGGCAAAGGCCTCGGCCGCACGCAGGCCCGCCATGCCGCGCATAGACGCTGCCGCCACAGCCTTTCTGGATGGCGTCATAGCGCTCGCGGACCCTGCTCGATCTTGCCGGAGTCGGCCGCCGACAGCAGGCCAGCGTACTCGCGGGCAGCATCCTGGGCCTGGCTGTCGTGGTACCAGTTCCAGGCACGCCAGCCGGCAAAGACCGCCAGCGCGATGACGGCCAGCCACATCAGACGGTTGCCGTTGTTGGCCCCAGAACGCCTTCAGTTCGTCGATCTGTTCCTGATCCTGAAGGTTGTATGCCATGAGATCTTCCTGTTTCTGTTCGATGTGAGGTGGGCGGTGCGTGCCGCGGCCGCCGCTCAGTCCTCGTCGGTCTGGCCCAGCAGGGCACGACCCACGGCCTCGGGCGCGTCGTCGAGACGGATGCGCACCTGCCGGCCGCCCTGCCCGCCTTCGCCCTCGCGCAACCATTTCAGGGTTGCCTCGCCGGCCTTCAGCTCGTCTCACCAATGACCAGCGCCAGGTGGGCGCCGCTGGCCAGCCCGCTTGAACTGCGACTTGAAGCTGCCGCCGCCGGCGTGCATCAGCACTCGATGCCCCGGGCACGCAGTGCCTCAGCCGTGTGCAGCGCAGCCGCCATCGTGCCGTCGCCTGCTGATGAGGTAGACATCGAGGGGCATCGCCCTCGCCCAGGCCACCGGCCTGCTCGACCAGATCCAGCAGACGCTGCGACCCCGATGGCAAAGCCGCAGGCAGGCGCCGGCTTGCCGCCCAGCATCTCGATGAGCGCGTCGTAACGGCCACCGCCGCAGACCGTGGCCTGCGCACCCAGCCGGTCGGTGACCCACCTCGAAGACGGTGCGGTTGTAGCGTCCATGCCGCGCACGGACGCGGGTTCCAGCGTGGCCTCGATGCCCAGCCGCGCCAGGTAGCCGCGCAGCTGCTCGAAATGCTCGCGCGACGGGCCTTCCAGGCAGTCGAGTCAGGGCGCGGGGCCTGCTCGATGATCTCCTGCATGGCCGGGTTCTTGCTGTCGAGAATGCGCAGCGGGTTGGCATGCAGCCGCCGTTTGGCTTCTTCGTCCAGCAGTTCGGCATGCTTCTCGAAGTGGGCGATCAGGTCCCTGACGATGACGGGCGCGCTCGGGCGCATCGCCAATGGAGTTGATCTGCAGCTGCAGCCCCTCGATGCCCAGATCATCCCAGAGACGCTGGCCCATGGCGATGACTTCGGCATCGACCTCCGGGCCGCCATAGCCCAGGGCCTCGACACGCACCTGATGGAACTGGCGATAGCGGCCACGCTGGGGACGCTCAGTGCCGGAACATGGGCCCCAGGTACCAGAGGCGGCGCGGACCATCGTAGAGCAGGTTGTGCTCGATGACGGCACGCACCACGCCGGCGGTGCCTTCGGGACGCAGGGTGAGTTCCTCACCGTTGAGGGCGTCGCGGAAGGAGTACATCTCCTTCTCGACGATGTCGGTGACGGTGCCCAGGCCCCGGGCGAACAGGGGTGGGGTTCGACGATGGGCGTGCGGATCTGGCTGTAGCCATAGCTGCGGCGCCCAGGAGGCGACGATTTCGTCAGCGCTGCCAGCGCGCCGAGGTCTGCGGCAGCAGGTCGTTCATGCCTTTGACGCCGGCGAGTTTTTGAGCTGCCATAGGGGTATGCGGGTTCCTGCGCGCAAGGGTTGCGCGGCTTGTCAGTGTGGAAATGCAAGGCAAGCTCGACATTCTAGCGGAGAATGCGAGGAAGACAGGCTTCGTTGCGGGGTGTGCTTTTTGCAGGACGGATACGCTGGGAACGGGGGCTTTTTGCAGGACCGCTCGGCGAGGGCGTGCTTTTGCAAGACGACTCGCGCGTGGGGCGGGGTGCCTCGGCTCAGCTGTCCGCTGGCGCTTCCAGAGCGCCTGTGAGGCACCCCACCCAGCGCTGCGATTGTTGGGGACGTGGCGGAAGCGCCCCGTGACCGGGCACCTCCTCGGCTCAGCTGTCCGCTTCGCTCCAGAAATCGCCTGTGGGGGTACCCGCTCCCGGTGCGCTTCGATGATTGTAGCTTCGCCCCGGTGGGGCAGCCTCCGCTGAAAGGCTTCTGCCAGACGGAAAGCTGCTTCGTTACGGCGATGCCTGTTTCAGGCGGCTTCGCTGGAGAGCCCCCGTGACCTCCGAGAATCTCTGACGAGGAATCCACGATGAACATCCTTTTTCCTGGCAGCAGCCCTGCTGCTGACTGTGGCCTTCTGGCGCATCTGTTGGTCGGAACACGCGAGACCCTGAGTCTCTCCCCTGACGGGGAGAAGCAGACCGAACAGAAGAGACGGAACTGGATACAGGCGCTGTGCGCGTTCCAGCTGGTCAGTGTGGATCTGCTGCTGCTGGCGATCGTCGCCTCATCTGCTTGCGGCGACGCAGATACTGGAAGCCAGGCGCGAGATCGCCTGTTTCATGGCGGCGGCCTATCTGGGCACATGGGCGTGGCCTGGCTGGTGCAGCTCAGGGCGGTCGTGCAGGCAGCAAGAACTACTATTTGCTGGGCCAATGGATTCTGTTCTTCCCATGCGCCGCCCCTGATGGCATGGGGTGCCCAGCAGGTTCTGACGCCGGCAGGACACCCAAGGGGCGTCCGCGGGACCGAGGATGGGTAGCGGGATGCCCGCCGGCATCAGTGCCCCATCCGGACAGAGGCCCGCTTCCGAACCCGGAAGTCGCCTCTACCCCCGGCGAGCGCTTATGCCTTGGCGCCGTAGCGGCGTTCGACGTAGTTCTCGACGATGGCCTGAACCTTCGGCGATGTGGTCGCCCTTCAGGGTCACGGTGCGCTCGCCGTCGATGGTAGACCGGCGCCACCGGGGACTCGTCGGCACCCGGCAGCGAGATGCCGATGTCGGCGTGCTTGGACTCGCCCGGGCCGTTGACGATGCAGCCCATGACGGCCACGTTCATGTTCTCCACGCCCGGATACTGCGTGCCCAGACCGGCATCTGCTCACGCAGGTAGCGCTGGATGCGGTCGGCCAGTTCCCTGGAAGAAGGTACTGCTGGTGCGGCCGCAGCCCGGGCAGGCCACCACCATGGGGGCGAACGAGCGCAGGCCCAGTGACTCGCAGGATCTCCTGGGCGACCACCACTTCCTTGTTGCGGTCGCCGCCCGGCTCGGGCGTGAGCGAGATGCGGATGGTGTCGCCGATGCCCTGCTGCAGCAGCAGCGACAGCGCGGCGGAAGAGGCCACGATGCCCTTGCTGCCCATGCCGGCCTCGGTCAGGCCCACATGCAGCGGGTAGTCACAGCGGCGGGCCAGTTCGGTATAGACGGCCACCACGTCCCGCACGTTGGAAACCTTGGCCGACAGCACGATGGCGTCGCCGGGAAGGCCGATGCGTTCGGCCTCCTGGGCGCTTGATGGCAGAGGTGACAAGGGCCTCGCGCATGACGGCCTGGGCGTCCCAGGGCTGGGCGCGTGCCGAGTTGGCGTCCATCAGGCGCGCCAGCACGGACTGGTCAAGCGAGCCCCAGTTGACACCGATGCGCACCGGCTTGCCGTAGCGGCAGGCGGTCTCGACCATGGCGCGGTAGTTGTCGTCGCGCTTGGCGCTGCTGCCCACGTTGCCCGGATTGATGCGGTACTTGACAGTGCCTTGGCGCACTCGGGGAAATCGTGCAGCAGCTTGTGGCCGTTGTAGTGGAAGTCGCCCACCAGCGGCACCTTGCAGCCCATGCGATCAAGCTGTTCACGAATGGCGGGAACTTCGGCTGCGGCGGCCGGGAGTGTTGACGGTGATGCGGACCAGCTCGAGCCGGCCTTGGCCAGCGCGCGGGTTCTGGATGGCCGTGGCGATGGCCTCGGCGGTGTCGGTGTTGGTCATCGACTGCACGACCACCGGCCCGTCGCTGCCGATCAGGACCTGGTTGTCATCCCAGCGCACCACCACCTGGCGGGTGCGGCGGCGCTGTCCGGGCCTACCGGCATGGGATCGGGATGGGTGGTCGAGGGCCTTCTTCGCCTGCGTGCAGTCATCTTCCAGTCTGGGTAGCTTCACTCCGAACCCTGCCGCACCAGCGGCAGGTGCCTGCTCTGCGGGCGCCCAGCTCCAGGTGACCGGTTCAGTCACCTTGCCGGAGGCGCGACGCACAGAAGGCGATGATTCTACCGGCTTGTCGGCCGACATGAAGCCATCAAGCCACTGGCGGGGCTGCCAGTTCCCGTTGTCCATGCTGCCATACCAGACACCCAGGGCCACCACGGCAGCCAGGCTGGCCATGCCCCAGAACCAGCGGCTGGCGCGGCTGCGGTTGGCGGCCTCGTATTCGGCGCCCATGTCGGCCTGAAGCGCCGCCTCGAATAACGCAGTCGGACGGTGAGCGGCGCCGGCTCGGCATGGCCACCGATGGTGGCCAGCAGCGCGTGGCATCCATCTCCAGCACGGCGGCGTAGTTGCAGCAGCGCTGCGCGCACGAAGGCGCGGCCGGGCAACTGGTCGAAATGTCCTTCTTCCAGCGCAGCAATCTGCCGCACCTGGAACTTGGTCAGACGGGCCACGTCCAGCCGGCTCCAGCGGCGCGCCCTCGCGGGCGGCCTGCAGATCGGCGGGAAGGGTGACACGGGCAGACCGGCGCTCTCCGGGCGCCAGCACGTCGATCCTCGGCTCGGCCGACATGTCACTGCCCGTTCTCGGGATCATGCGGGCCATTGCTGGACGGTGCCCCGCCCTGGTAGGTCTGCGGCTCGTTGTCGCCCCCTGCTGCCCCAGACGCGTTGCCTCGGGCGACTGCGTGGTAGCGCCGGCGCAGCTGATCGATCAGCTGGTGGGCATAGGCCGTGTTGTTGCCCAGACGGGCCACGCGAATGCCCCCGCCACAGCGTCTCGGCCGTGGGCTGGTAGGTGGCCAGCAAGCGGTCAGAATAGAACTTGGCGCGATCGTAGGTGCCGCGCTTCAGGTACAGCTCGGCCAGGTTGTACATGGCCACGGCGTTGGACGGATCCACCTTGAACGCGCGCAGCAGATAGCCTTCGGCACCGCTCGTCACCCATCTGCATCAGGCAGATACCGGCGTTGTGCAGCGGCTTTGGCGGGCGTGGTGTAGGCGTGATCGGCCGCCGCCACGTCGAAGTAGCGGATGGATTCACGCTGGCGCCCCGTCTGGCACAGGTACCAGCCGTAGTTGTTGTTCAGCTCGGGATCCTTCGGCGACAGCTTCAGGCCCCTGACGGAAGTTGGCGTCGGCCTTCTCGGAATCGTTCATGGCCGCATAGACCAGACCGCGCATGCCATGAGCGGCTGCGTAGTCCGGGTCGATCCGGATGGCCTGGTCGATTTCCTGCAGCGCCAGCGGCATGTTGCCGCCCTGGTAGTGGTTGACGGCCAGCTCCAGGCGGATGCGGGCGCGCCGGCGCTTCTTCGGCCGGCGAGACCTGGCTGCTGACCGAGGAGACGCCTTCGGCCGCCGTTCCGCCGGCAGGACGGCCACCGCCCTTGTTGTCGACGGTCTCGGTGGTGACGCATCCGGCCAGACCCAGGCCCAGAGCCAGCACCAGGGCCACCTTGCGACCCGCCAGGGCACGTCGAACGCGCATCGTGGTCATCGTGCGGGTAGCTGCCATGCCCGTTCCGGCCAGGTTGTCGGTTCCGATCGATTGTGCTTGTTGCTCATGGTCCTATCCGAGAAAAATTTCGTTGCGTCCCGCCGCTGCACCCTGTGCGCCTGGTCCAGGGCCCCTCAAGCCGGCCGGCACACGACGCCCGGTCCGGACCGTCAGGTGCCGGCCCGACAGCCTGCCCTGACCCGAACCGCAGTCACGACCGCGTTCAGGCCCGTGCCGGCTGCCCGTTTCCGCCAGACCGCCCGCCCTGACGTGCTGCAGGCCGGTGGAACTGCACCGTGCGCTCGCGCAGCCGCGTGCGGTCGACCACCCTCGCCTCGCCAGCTGCCCGCAGGCGGCATCGATCTCGTCGCCACGCGTGCGTCGCACCGTGGTGACGATGCCCTGCCCTCAGCAGCACATCACCGAACTGGCGGATGGTCCGGTCGGAAGACCGCGACAGCCCGGAGTTCGGGAACGGGTTGAACGGAATCAGGTTGAACTTGCAGGGTACATCAGCCACCAGCGCCGCCAGTTCCCGGGCATGCGCCACCGAATCGTTGATGTCCTTGAGCATCACGTATTCGAAGGTGATGAAATCCCGCGGCGCCACCTTCAGGTACCGCTGGCAGGCAGCCAGCAATTCCTTCCAGAGGATACTTGCGATTGAGCGGCACAAGCCGGTCGCGCAGCGTATCGTTGCTGGCATGCAGCGAAACCGCCAGTGCCACCGGGCAGTCTTCCGACAGACGGTCGATCAGCGGCACCACACCGGAGGTGGAAACCGTGACCCGGCGGCGTGAAAGCCCGTAACCGTGGTCGTCCAGCAACGCCCGCAGGGCCGGCAGCAGCGCGTTGTAGTTGAGCAGCGGCTCGCCCATGCCCATGCAAGACAATGTTGCTGATGGGGCGCAGCGCGCCGGCATCGTCGACGTCCCTCGTCGAGCTGGGCCGTGTCGTCGGCGCCACTCCAGCGGGGCTGCGCACCGGGCTGGCGCAAGAGCTGGTTGGCCAGCCAGATCTGACCGAGGATCTCGGCCGTGTTGAGGTTGCGCGAGAACCCCTGCTTGCCGGTGGAGCAGAAGCTGCAGTTGACGGCACACCCGGCCTGCGAGGACACGCAGAGCGTGCCACGACGGGCTTCTGGGGATGAAGACGGCCTCGACGGCATTGCCGGCCCCCCGTCAAAGAGCCACTTGCGCGTGGCATCGGGGGCGGTGTGATCCTTCAGCACCGACGGTGCCTGGATCAGCGCCTTGTCCTGAAGGCGCTCACGGAAGCTGCGAGCCAGATCGGTCATGGCCGACCAGTCGGCCACGCCACGCTGGTGCACCCAGCGCATGAGCTGGTGGGCACGGAAGCGCTTTTTCACCCATGCCCCGCAGAAATCCAGGAAGCCCTGGCGATCAAGCCCGAGCAGATTGACAGGCCCGGCAGGCGCCTTGGCAGCGGAAGGCTGCGCCGCCGGTGCTGCGGTGCCCTCCCTAGGCGCGAAGGTCACGGCCGGCTGCGCCGGCGTGCCGTCCCTGCTCGCCCCTGCGGCGAAGCAGAGGGATCCAGGAAGGCAGAAGCGGGTTCCGGGCGGTTTCTGCTGGGCCAGGGGGCTTGCATGCAGTATCTCCCTGACATCAGACCCGGACGCCCGCACCTTGCGCGACGCCGGGAGACCGGGTGACCGGATCACCCCGGCAAGGATGAAGCGATAGGCTCAGCGCGAGCAGATCTGCATCGAGGGGAAGAAGAAGGCGATTTCGTTGGCAGCCGTTTCCGGAGCGTCCGAACCGTGCACGGCGTTGGCGTCGATGCTGTCGGCGAAATCGGCACGGATCGAGCCTTTCTCGGCTTTCTTCGGATCGGTGGCGCCCATCAGCTCACGGTTGCGCAGGATGGCGTTCTCGCCTTCCAGCACTTGCACCATCACGGGACCGGACACCATGAAGGCAACCAGATCCTGAAGAAGGGACGCTCCTTGTGGACGGCGTGAAGGCCTCGGCTTCGGCCTGGAGAGCTGCATCATGCGGGCAGCCACGATCTTCAGGCCGGCGGACTCGAAACGGGCGAGAATCTGGCCGATGACATTCTTGGCCACGGCATCGGGTTTGATGATCGACAGGGTTCTTTCAACAGCCATGGTGAGTTCCGTTGCGCCAGCGCCGAAAAGCGCGGGCAATGAGGGTTGTGCGAGGGCACAAAGCCATTCTGCAGGGTCAGAACAATCGTCCATTATAGCGGATTGGCGGCCGATGGAAGGTGGTTTTCGGGCGAACGCCGGTTGCCCTGACCATTCTGGCTGCCACCCCTTGCAGCAAGGCCCGTCCGCCCTCACCTGAGCCCCTGATGACGGAAGGTCGCCCCGACAGGCTGGAAAGCGCATTCCGTCAACCGAAACAACCACTCGGACGTCTATAATCCGCAACGGCCCATTGTCCGTCCGTGGCCCCTTCCCTTTCCGGAGACCATTCAATGGCGATCGACCAGCTCTCACCCCAGTACCAGAACACCGCCGTCGGCACCGAGACCCGCAATCGCGTGCTGCGCAACACCTACGGCCTGCTCGCCCTGTCCATGATCCCCACCGTCATCGGTGCCTGGATCGGCGTGGCCACGCGCTTCACCTTCTTCTCGGGCAGCCCGGCCATCAGCTTCATCGCCTTCCTGGCCATTGCCTGGGGGTTCATGTTCGGCATCAGCCGCTACCGCAACAGCAGCGCCGGCATCCCGCTGCTGCTGGCTTCACCTTCATGGGGCTGATGCTCTCGCGCCTGCTGGGCTTCGTGCTGGGCATGAGCAACGGTGCCTCGCTGGTCATGATGGCCTTCGGCAGCACCGCCGTCATCTTCGGCGCCATGGCCACCATCGCCACCGTCTCCAAGCGTGACTTCTCCGGCATGGGGCGCTGGCTCTTCGTGGGCATGATCGTCATCCTGCTGGCCGCGTTCGCCAACATCTTCCTGCAGATCCCGGCGCTGATGCTCACCATCTCGCTGCTGTCCACGGTCGTCTTCTCGCTGTTCATCCTGTTCGACCTGAACCGGGTCGTCACCGGGGCGAGACCAACTACGCCGCGGCCACGCTGTCGGTCTACATCAACCTGTACAACGTGTTCAGCAACCTGCTGGCCCTCTTCGGGATTGCTGGCGGCAACAACGACTGATCTCTCTCCGCCGGTCTGCCCCTTGGGCAGACCCTCTTCAACCGGCCCCGCACCTCTTGCTGGGCCGGTTTTTCATGCCCGCAGGTGCAACCGTGCAAGGGGACCGCACACAAGGAGACCCATGCGGCCTGCCTCGTGCACCGACGGTGCACCGCCCGTCATGCCTCCAGCAGCGCGATCGACTCCACATGCGCGGTGTGCGGGAACATGTTGGCCACGCCGGCCATCCGCACCCGCCACTTGCCCCTCGTTCACCATCAGGCCCAGGTCGCGTGCAGCGTGGCCGGGTTACATGACACATAGACCATCCGGGCTGGGCGCTGCTCGGGCGGCAGCGCCGCCAACACCCGGGCCACAGCCAAGGCTCCATCACGCGGGGGATCGATCAGCAGTCGGTCCACACGCCCCAGCGCCTGCCAGGCCGCCAGGTCGAACTCGAATAGATTGGCCACGCGGAACTGCACCCCGTCCTTGCCGGGTGGCGCCAGCAAGGCATGGCGGTTGGCCAGCGCATTCTGCCGGCCACGCTCCACCAGCGCCTTTCACCCCTTCCACGCCAATGACCTGCGTGCGCGCGTAACCAGCGGCAGCGTGAAGTTGCCCAGGCCGCAGAAGAGATCCACCACCCGATGCTCGGGCCGAGGGTCCAGCATCTGCACCGCACGACCCAGCAGCTGGCGGTTGATGCCGGCATTGACCTGGGTGAAATCGGTAGGGCCAAAAGGAATGCGGATGCCGAACTCGGGCAGCTCGTAGGCCAGCGCCGACGTGCCATCGGTGCGCCCCTGGGCATCGGACAGCAGGCGTGCCGTGTCCGGCCCGCCCGGTTGCTGCCAGATCTCGGCGCCATGCTCGCGGCCAAAGGCGATCAGGCGGTTGCGGTCCTGCCGGTCAGCGGCAGCAGCGTGCGGAACACCAGCGCCAGCGGATGCCGAGGGGCTGCTGACAGTCGCCCACCGCCACCTCGATCTGCGGCATGCGGTTGCGGATGGAGAGCGACTCGACCAGCGCCTTCAGGGGCCGGCAGCAGCACCGAGACCTGCGCCGGCAGCACCGAACACTCGTCCAGATCGGCCACGTAGCTGGATTTCTTCTCGTGAAAGCCGATCAGCACGCCGCCGCGTGACGGCACGTCGCGCACCGCCAGCCGGGCGCGGAATCGGTAGCCCCAGGTGGGGCCTTCGATGGGCGCCAGCATCTGCGCCGGCCGCACCCGCCCCAAGTGCCAGAGCGTGTCTTCCAGCACCTGCTGCTTGAAGGCCACCTGCGCGCGCAGGTCGGCATGCTGCAGGTTGCAGCCGCCACAGGTGCCGTAATGCGGGCACCGGGGCGCCACACGGTTCGGATTGGGCCGGCGGATGGCCGCGATCTCGGCCACGTCGTAGCGCGCGGCTTGCTGCGCACCAGGCGCGCCTCGATCTCCTCGCCGGGCAGCCCGCCCTGCACGAAGACCACCTTGCCGTCCCGGTGCGCGATGCCCTGCCCATCCAGGTCGACCGACTCTGATGTGACAGCGAACCGGCTCGGCTGGGACGGCGCTGGCAGACGGTCTGCCAGACGTTTCCAGAGGGGCGTTACTCAAGCGACGATGAATACCCATGAAGGAGGACATCAACGCTTGGGCAGCACGCCAGCCGGATCCACCGGCTTGCCGCCCTGACGCACCTCGAAGTGCAGCGCAGGCTGGCCATTGCCGGCATCGCCGAGCTCGGCGATCTTCTGGCCGCGCGTGACCTGCTGGCCTTCCTTCACCGCCAGACTGCGGTTGTGGGGCATAGACCGACAGCATCTCGTTGCTGTGCTTGATGATGATCAGGTTGCCATAGCCCCGCGGGCCCTGGCCGCTGAAGATCACTCGGCCGTCGGCGGCCGCCAGCACGGCGTCACCCACCTTGCCCGACAGCAGCAGACCCTTGTTGGAGACGCCATCGAAAGGCTGCACCACACGGCCACCCACCGCCAGCTGGAAGCGCACGCCGTCAAAAGTGCGGGTGGCCGACGGCACGGGCGGCACCTTGGCAGCCTGCGCATCCCTGCCCGCGTCCTTCACATCCTTTGCGTCCTTCGCGGCGTCCTTGCCCTGCATCCTGGCTCGATGCCGCAGCGCCCTTCGCGCCCGCAGCACCAGCCGCACCCGCGGCGGCTGTACCCTGCACGCTCAGGCCCGCATCGCCGGCGCCTGCGCCACCACCGTGGGCTTTGGGCGTCCCGTAGGGGACGTTTCGATGCCCTGTGGCCCCACCTTCAGGTTGGGATCCTGCGGCGCGCCGTGCTTCGCCCGGGGCATTGATGGCGCCCTGGTAGATGGGCGTGACCTCTGCAGCGCCCCTCGTCAGCCTGCCCCTCGTCGCCGGCCGTGCCGGCATCGGCCACGCTGCCCGGATCAGCGGAATGCCCGTCCATGGCGGGCACCACCGGTGCGGACTGGGGAGCCGTCGCCACCGGTGCCGGTCCCGACTGGCGCGGTGAACCACCGGCGCGGGCCGCGTGGCCGCACATCCGCCCAGCAGCAGAGCCACCGAAACCCACACGCAACAGGTGCGACTCGTTTCTTCAGCGCATCGCTTTTCATGCAGAAAATTCCTCCGTCGTCGCCGCCTACCGGGCAAACTCCTGGCACGCAGCGGTACGAATCGTACCGGATCCAGAACCGTCAGCGACCATCTCGTCCGGGCTTACCCGATCCACCACATGCAGGGTCTCGCACGTCGCTGTCGGTGCTTTCACAGGCGCCACCAGACGCCCGCCCACCGCCATCTGCCGCAGCCAGTCCTTCGAAATCGACTCGCTGGCGCAGCACTGATCACCATGACATCGTAGGAGCCCCGGCCGTCACGCCCGCAGTACCGTCCCCAAAAATCAGGCGCAGATTGGGCGAGCCGGAACGGGCGCACATTGACCTTGGCCAGCTCATGCAGCCAGTGTACCCGCTCCACCGACACCACGTCCGCAAACAGCCGGGCCATCACGGTCGCCTGATAGCCGCAGCCCGTGCCGATCTCCAGCGCCCGCAGCTTGCGCAGCACCTCCTGGGGCGCGCACCGATTTCTGCCAGCAGCCACAGCATCCGTGCCACCGTGGACGGGCGGGAGATGGTCTGCCTGTGCCCGATGGGCAGCGCCACGTCCTCATAGGCCCGGCTGGCCAGCCTCTGCTCGACGAACAGATGACGCGGCACCTTCTTCATGGCGCCCAGCACCAGCTCGGAATCGATGCCCTGATGCGCCAGCTGCTCGACCATGCGCAGCCGCGCACGCTCGGAAACCAGGACCGTCGCTGTCGGAACGCTGGATCACGCCAACCATTGCCGGGTCTTTTTCCAGCTGGGCCGTGGACGTCAGGTCGATCTGCAGCGGGCTGATCGACACCTTGCCCTGCGCCGTGGCGTGGAAGTCCGTGCCTTCCCGTTGTCGCCACCGGCCCGGCCTTGCTGCCGATCCAGTAGACCGTCTCGCCGCGCGGGTTCAGCGCCGGGATGACCGGCTCGGTGTGATGCCGCCGTCCCAGCCGCGTCACCTCGTACCCCTTCAGTTCCTCATACGGTACGGACGGAATGTTGACGTTGAGCAGCACCGGCTCCGGCCAGGGATCGGCCAGCTGCCGCACCACCAGCTCGCGCGCCACGCGCATCGCCGTGTCCAGGTGCGCGTAGCCCTTGTCCACCAGCGAGAAGGCGATGGAGGCACCCAGCAGATAGCCTCGGTGGCGGCTCGCCACCGTGCCGGAATAGATGGTGTCGTCGCCCATGTTGGCGCCGTCGTTGATGCCCGAGACCACCAGGTCAGGCGGCCCATCCAGCAGGCCGGTGACGGCCACGCACGCAGTCGGTGGGCGTGCCGTCGACGAAAATGGAAGCCGTTGGGTGCCTTGCGCACCGTCAGCGGCCGGCTCAGCGTGAGCGAGTTTGGACGCGCCTGAACGGTCGCGCCCGGCGCGAAGACGACGACTTCTCCCAGATTGGCCAGCGCGCTGGCCAATGCCTCGATGCCCGGCGAAAAATAACCGTCATCATTACTGATCGGTATCCGCATCGGATCATTCTATCAATGCCCGGCCGCCGGCTGCGCGACACGCCCCTGCAGCGTCGCATCCTGCACCGTGCCGGGCAGCCCGGCGAGCGCATGCCCCCGTCCACCCGTGGTTCCTGATGCCCTCGCGCCAGGCCTTGCTTCAGAGCCCGCCGCCCCTGGTGTTGTTCTCATCCTGCGGCCAGTCGCGGATGTAGGCCTCAGCATCCTGTTCTCGAAGCTCTGGGCCTCCAGCACCGAGACGGGCCACATCGTGGAAGGAGAGGATGCCCAGCAGCACGCCGTCGTCCATCACCGGCACGTAGCGGGCGTGCGATTCCACCATCACCCGGCGCAGCTCGTTCACCTCGGTCGACGGCGTCATGCCACCACCGGGTCGGACACCATCACGTCACGCCGCGGATCTCGGCCACCGGCCGGGTGGGGCCACTGCGGCGCTCCAGCTGGCGGCGCGCCAGCATCCGCACCACCTCGCGGAAGGTGAGCATGCCCACCAGCTTGCCGTTTTCCATCACGGCCACCGAGCCGATATCATGCTCGTCCATGGTCAACACCGCATCGGACAGCATCATGTCCCGGGTTGACCGTAAAGAGGCGTGAGTGCCCTTCAGGCTCAGAATATCGGCAACGATCACGACGATTCTCCTTGTCATTGCTGTTCCCGGCCCGCGCCCGCACCTTGCTGCATCCACGGGCCATGGCCAGGCCAGCACTGTAGCAAATTTCCATCGCGCCCTCGGCCCATGGCAGACCCGCCGCGCTGCGTTTCTGCGCTGGCCGCATGGGCCCATGCGCCGAGCCTGCTATCTTCGGGGTTGGTTTCCCGCATCACAAAGCGTCCAGACGCTGCTTCCAGCCACCGCCTCCGGCACCTTCCTCAACCGCCCTGCCGCTGCTATGCCCCGTTCCCGTCCAGCCCCCATCCCTCCGATCCGGCCGCCCCTGCGCGCCGCCTGCCAGCGCTGGCGCCCTGCTGACGGTCGTCCAGGTGGCTGCGCTGATCCTGCTGGGCAGCCTGTGGGAACTGGGTGGCTGGCCCCGCTGCGTCCGGGCGGCCTCGATGCTGGCCCTGAAAGTGGTGCCGCTCGTCTTCGTGCTGCCTGCCCTGTGGCGCGGCTGGGTGCGCGCCTATCAGCTCTGGACCATGCTGATCCTGCTGTACCTGTGTGAAGGCATCGTGCGCGGCATGAGCGACCCCGGCCTCTCGTCCACCCTGGGATGGATCGAAACCGCGCTGGCGCCGGCAGCTACACCACCCTCGATGCTCTACGTGCGCAGCTTCCGCGCCTGGGCTTCAGCTCCGTCCGGACAGCGCTGAGACGACGGAGACTGAAGCCGCACCGGCCCGGACACGCCGCATGGCCCTCAGGCCCGATGCAGCTGTGTCAATCCGCCCGGCCCTGGGCCACCCTGGCCGTCTCGGCCTCCACCGCCGCGCGAGGCTTCGCGCAGCAGGCCGGGCTCATTGCGCGACAGCGCCCGGCCTCGCTCAGCATCCGCCGCCACAGCCGCGCCGCCGGCTGCCCCAGATCAGCCCCAGCACGTGGCGCGCCAGGTGCCGCACCTCCACACCACGCGCTGCGCCCCGTTCCAGATAGCCCACCAGCGCCTCCACCACCGCGGCCCGGGTCAGCGGCTGGGCCGCGTCCGTCAACGGCGCTTCTGCCGCATACCGGGCCAACCAGCCATCCACCCCGGCCAGCAGCCAGGGATCGTGGTAAGCGCGACGCCCATACATCGCGCCCACCAGCCGCGTGGCGGGGCTGCCGGCGTCTGCCCCCGCCGGACACACCGCCGCCAGCCCGTGCGCCAGGTCCCGCAGCCCGCCGTTCAGTTCGAAGGCGCAATGCGGAAAATCCTGCGCCAGCCGGTGCACCACCTCCTAGCGCAGCGGCGGAATCTCGCGGTTCTGCTTCGGGTCCAGCCCGTCCAGCCAGGCATTGCGGGCATGCACCACAAAGCGCCGGCAGCCGGCCGCGGCCACCACGTCCACGAAGCGATGCACGAACTCGTAGTCCTCGCGCCGGTCGATACCGATGCGGTGCTGACCGTCACCGGCACCTGCACCACCGCCCTGCATCGCCGCCACGCAATCAGCCACCCGCTCGGGCTCGGCCATCAGGCAGGCGCCAAAAGGCCCCCCTCGCGCACCCGGTCGCTGGGGCAGCCGCACTCAGGTTGATCTCGTCACAGCCATAGGCCTGCCCCTCACGCGCAGCCCGCGCCAGCAGCTGCGGATCATTGCCGCCCAGCTGCAGCACCACGCGGTCGCCCTCTCGCCCCGCCCCAGCAGATGGTCCAGATCGCCATGCGCAATGGCCTGCGCCGTCACCATCTCGGTATACAGCCAGGCCCGCCGCGACAGCAGCCGGTGAAAGCTGCGGCAATGGCGGTCGGTCCAGTCCATCATCGGCGCCACCGAGACGCGGAAACCGGCAGGAAGGACAAGGGCGGGGGTGGCAACGGACATCGGACAGCACCAGACAAAGGGGGAAAGCGCATTCTAGAGTGAACCAGCGGCGGCCGATGTTTCGTTCCCCGCCATCCCCATCGTTCACGTTAACATCCCCGGCAGTCCGTTCCAACGCCCTGTCCACCATGAGCCGAGCCCGCCGCACCGAAACCCTCAACGCCGAATTCGTCGATGGCTATGCCCAGGGCTGGTGCTTCGGCGTGCACGAGGCCTTCCGCGCGCCGCTGGACATCAGCCTGGACACCCGCATGGACGCGCCGCCAACCAGGAACTGGCCGAGCGCCTGGGCCGCAAGCCTCACGGCCGCCGAACGCATCACCCGCACTGTCTACCGCAGGGCAATCCGCCCGCCTACGCCTTCTCGCGCGGGCAGCTGATGCACGAACCCGCCATCGTCCACACCCTGCCGTGGCAGGAAGCCCTGCCCGGCTGCGCCGTTCGGTCATGGTGCTGGACGCCCAGCCCGACGCCGGCGCCCTGCCCGAGGCGCTGGAAGACGCCAGCCAGACGGACGAAGCCCTGGATGACGAGACCCCGTCAGCCCCGGACGACGGCGCCGATACGGCCTCTGGTACCGCCTCCGGCTGGGTCGACATCGAGCTGTACCACTACGACCAGGGCCGCATCAGCCGGCGCGAACGCCACCGCCTGAGCCAGGCCGGCTTCGTGCAGCTGCTGAAGGACGGGGTGCTGCCGGAAGGCCTGGCCTCCCAGGCCTGATGAACATTCAGGATGCCTGACGCCACGCGCCCTTCCGCCATTCTGGATTGCGGAAGCGAAGCCCATTTGATCCGCAATTTTGCGTTGCCGCAGATGCTGCCGGGTACGGTGCTGATCGTGGATAGGGGAGGATATCGGATCCAGGGGAAAGCAACGCGGTGCAGAGTGTGCGGAGTCAGATGGTGGGTTCGACGGGCCAGCGTGTTTTCAACCCGCTGCGTCAGACCCGAAAAGGAAGAAGCGGTGAAGGGGCCAAGCGCGCCTAGCGGAGCCGAGCAAAACCGGCAACGTGAACAGCAAGGGCAACCAGACCCCGCAGGGTGGTCAGGGGACTGCGCCGAGAACGGCAAACCACCAAAGTCATGAAACACTTGCCCCGGTCTGCACGTCGTGCAGCTCAGGGCGTCATCAGTGACGGACGCCGATTCAGCTGGCCAAGGCATCCAGAATGAACCGACTCGGTCCTTGGCGCATCCTTTCAGAAAACGCATCGTCTTGATGGATCTCACGATGGAGATACCCTTTTTCAAACTCATCCTCGGTCTCACGTGATAGTGCTGCTGTGAACGCGCGCAGAATAGCCTTCCGGCACCCGGGTTGTCCCTGCACAGGGGATTCAATCATCTCAAGGTAGACCCGACCAAGAATGACTTGCTGGCTATGTTCTTCCATCTCCACGGAGCCTGCAGCTGCTGCTGCAGATCCTCAATCATCTGCTGTTGCTGCTCGATGACCTGGTTGGCCTGCCTGACGGCCTGGTTCCATCCAGCGTTGCGGCCTTTGCTGGTATCCTCGTCCCTGCCGAGGTTGCGGCCACGGGCGACGTAGACCTCGGGAGCCAGTTCCCAGGGATTTTGTTGTTGAGGGACGGGGCGTCCGGGGAAACATGATGGGACTCCCTTGAGCCTTGAAACCTGCGATTGAGGCTGCAGAACACGTTCAGCCGTCGTCCAATCCTCGAGGGGAATGGGTCATGTGCCTCAGTCCCCTGCCCCTCATCCTCCACTGGCGGGGCCGATGACACCCGCCGCACCGGCCCGGCAAAGGTGGGCGGCAGGGCCGTCCTCGCCGGCGGCGCGCGCCGCCGGAACAGCGCCGCGCGCGCCAGCAGCACCACTCGTCACCGGCACGGTGATGGCCATGAACACCACCACCAGCCAGGCCCGCAGCACCAGCGTCTGGTAGGTGAACGAAAAAGCACAGCACCAGGGCCGCGGCCGCATCTACAGTGCCAGCGTGGAGCCCAGCGCCAGCGGGTGCAGCCGCGTGAAGAACTCGCGGATGCGCACCAGTCCCAGCGCCCGGTGAACGACAGCAGGCCGCTGATGATCAGCAGCACCCCGATCAGCACGTCGGCCCCACCGGCAGCGCACCGCCGAACATCGGATCTGGGTGCTCATTCGATCACCTCACCGCGCAGCAGGAACTTGGCAATGGCCGATGACGACACGAAGCCGAACATCGACATCAGCAGCGCCGACTCAGTAGGCATCCGACGCGTAGATGATGCCGCCGGCCAGCACCATCAGCATGCCGTTCACGTACATGTGGTCCAGCGCCATCACCCGGTCCTGCGCCGTGGGCCGGCAAACAGCCGGAACATGGCGATGGCCATGGCCGCCAGAGCAGCCCAGCGCAAAATGCACGGTACCCGACAGCCACAGGCTCATTCGAAGATCTCCATCAGGAGCACCTCATAGCGTTCCTTGTACCCAGGCCGCAAAGTCCTGGCCTTCCGGAACGTGAGAAGACATCGGAACAGCAGCCGGCTGCAGGTCCATCGACAGCTCGCTCCAGACCGTGCCGGGCACGATGGCGGCAATGGCCGACAGTGCCGCCAGCGCGGCAGGCGTCCGCAGCTGCAGCGGAATCACCACCACTGCGTGCGCGGCGGATGGCTGCGGAAGAACCCACGTGCCAGGCCACCTCGAAATTGGAGCGGATCACGTCCACGAACACCCGGCCGATGAGCAGGGGCACCTTGCCGGGCCGGCGCATGCGCACCCGCGTGGGCCGCAGCGTCTGGGTCATCAGCGGCACCATGATGGCCACCAGCGCCCGCCCAGCATCACCGTACCCGGGTCGACCGAACCCTGCAGCGATCACCCACAGCGCCAGCGAGTGAGAGCGACAGGAGCGGAGCCGGAAGCAGCTTCATGGCGTGTCCTCCCATCATCCTTCAGCGGCGGAATGCCCTGGCGCAGGATGCGCCGCGGCTGACGGCGGCGGCGGCGGCGCACGCCCTGCACCGCCTGCACGTAGCCATGCTGGGTCCTTCAGCTCGCTGGCGGCAGCCTGCAGGTAGCGTGCCAGCGGCTCGGCACGGAAGCTGATCAGAAGGCACAGCGTCAGCAACAGGCCGATGGGCAGGCACTCCAGCACCTTCGAGGCTGCGCGGCCGGCCGGTCACGCGGGTCCAGAACAGTGCGGATGCCCGTGCGCGAGAGCGCCACCAGTGCGGCGAGCCGGACGCGATCACCAGCGCCAGCATGACCCACGCGGCCGTGCTGACTGGTTCCTGCAGGGCGCTGCCCGCTTCCTCGGTGGACAGCAGCCCCGAGGCATCATGAACTTGCCGATGAAGCCCGACAGCGGCGGCGTGCCGGTCAGCAGCAGCGTGCAGGCCAGGAACGAGAGCCCAGGAAGGCGGTGGAGGCCGGAATGACGCGCCCGGTGAGCGCCTCCTGCTGTTCGTCCAGGTTGGTGTCGCGCGGCAGCTCGATCTCGTCCAGGAAGAACGGCACCGGGTCGGCATCGTCGGGTTGGGAAACTCGCCTCCAGCAGCCGGCTGCGGTCGATCAGCCTCGATGAGCAGGAACATCGCCCGCGGCGGCCATGGTGGAGCTGAGCAGGTAGTACAGCGCACCGCCCGTGACGGTGGGCTGATTGAAGCCGATGGCGGCCAGCAGCGTGCCGGACGTGACCATCACGCCAAAAGCCGGTGACGCGCCCAGCTGACAGCGCCTGCAGCAGCCCCAGCGAGGCCGGAAGGCCACCGTAGCCAGGCCGCCAGCCACCAGCCAGTCGGCCCCCAGCGCAGCGTACCCTCCTCGCCGAGAGCTCAGCGACCACAGCCGCAGGATGGCGTAGATGCCCACCTGGTCATGATGGAAAAGAGCGCCGCCACCCGGCGCACCGGCCGCGCGAATAGGCCGGCACCAGCCAAAGCCCATCGGCCAGACGGCCGCCTTGGTGAAAGGCCATGCCCAGGATGGCCACACACGGCATGCAGCATGGCCTGGTCCTGCGCCGCCACCTCGGAATGCGCACCGCCAGGTCGGCCATGTTCAGCGTACCCGTGACGCGATACAGCGTGCCGCGCCCACCAGGAAGAACGACGAGGCCAGCAGGTTGATGGCGATGTGAGTGCAGCCCGTCCACCCGCTGGCGCCCGGGCCCATGCAGCAGCAGGCCGTAGGAGGCCGCCAGCAGCACCTCGAAAGAACACGAACAGGTTGAAGAGGTCGCCCGTGAGAAGGCACCGTTCAGGCCCATCAGCTGGATCTGGAAGAGCGGATGGAAATGCACGCCGATCCGGTCCCAGCGGGCCACGGCAAGATGAGGGCCGCCGTGGCCGCTGACCGGTGGCAGCAGCAGGCTCGACGACAGCCTGTCCAGCACCAGCACGATGCCGAACGGCGGGCCAGTTGGCCGGCAGATAGATGCCCAGCGTGCCGATGGACCCCGGCGTCTCGCCCCGGCGAGGCCGGCGCGGCGCCGTGGTGCACCGACCAGCGCCAGCAGGATGGACAGCGCCAGCCCACCAGGCATGAACCCGTGTTCAGCCGGCCAGGGTCTCGCGCCGCTGCTCGCCCAGCGCCAGCATCAGCGCGGCCGTCAGCACCGGCAGCAGCACCGGGGCGATGATCAGATGGGGCGACATCACGCCGATCGTGCGTGTCTCCCTGTGGGCAGCGGCCGCGCGACCGGACTCCGTGCGTTTCGTCTGCGTCATCGTGCTCACCATTCCATGTCCCGGGTTGCCGTCCACGTGGTCGGTGTCGGACAGCCCGCGTGAGGCCAGCATCACCACCAGGTACATGGCCGTCATGGCAAAAGCCGATGACGATGGCCGTCAGCACCAGCGACTGGGGCATCGGGTCGGCGTAGTTGTCGAGCTGGGCGCCACGTCCGGCAGCAGCACCGGCGCACTGTCGACCTTCAGCCGGCCCATGCTGAAGATGAAGAGGTTGACCGCATACGGATGAGCGACAGCCCCATGATCACCTGGAAGGTACGGGGCCGCAGCAGCAGCCAGACGCCCGAGCCGCCCAGCACGCCGATGGCAATGGCCAGAATGATTTCCATGTCTACCGTGCTCTCTTCAGGAGGAAGTGAGGGGTGTCGTCGCCCGTGCCGCGGTGCCCGGCATCCCTTCGGGCAGACCGGCCTCGCCCGCTTCCTCACCGGCGATGGGACGACGGGTGCGCCGGATGGACTGGTGCGACAGGGCGGTGAGGATCAGCATGGTGCCGCACCACCACCGCGACACGCCCAGGTCGAAGACCGCCGCGCTGGGCAGATGGGTCTCGCCGAAGATGGGCAGATTGAGGTGCCCCCGTGTGGGTGGTGAGGAACGGATAGCCGAACAGCCAGGCGCAGAGACCGCAGCCGATGGCGGTCAGCGAGGCCATAGGCAATCCAGCGCGGCGGCCGCAGCTTCATGTGCGATTCCACCCACTGCGTGCCGGCCACCATGTACTGCAGGATGAAGCCGATGGAGACCACCAGACCGGCAATGAAGCCGCCACCCGGCTGGTTGTGGCCACGCATGAGCAGGTAGATGGACACCACCAGCGCCGGCGGCTGCAGCAGCAGCACCAGCACCGCGGGCACCATCATGTAGCCCAGCGCCGTGTCGGCCGCCGCCTTGGGGTTGACCAGATCGGTGACGATGTCGGGCGGAAGCCGCTGCTGCGACGGCAGCCGGGTGCTCACGCGGGGACGGAAGCGGCGCAGCAGCGCGTAGACGGCCAGCGCCACCGCCGACAGCACGGTGATCTGCCCATCGTGTCGTAGCCGCGGAAATCCACCAGCATCACGTTGACGACGTTGCCCCCGCCCTCGGACTGCGCCCGGGCCAGGAAGAACGGCGGATGCTCTGCGAGAAGGGGCGCGTCATCGCTGGCCCACGACAGCAGCGCCATGCCGCAGCCCACCCCGATGGACAGCACCAGGTCGCGGCCACGGCGCATCCGCACCAGCAGCGGCGGCGTGCTGCGCCGGCCGGGCATACACTCGATCCGCCGAGCGCAGCGCAGACCCAGCAGGAAGAGCACCGTCGTCACCACTTCCACCGTCAGCTGGGTCGGTCAGATCGGGGCCGAGAACCGAGGAAGGTCAGACAGGTGACGACGCCGGCGCCGCTCATCATCATCAGCGCCCTGCCAGCCGGTGGTACTTGGCCTGCCAGGCCGCGCCCAGTGCACATGAGCCCGCCAATGATCCACATGCCCACGAAGTACGGCGAGACTGCCAGCGGCGGGCGCGTGCCGCCCTGCGGCAGCTTCAGCTGCAGGCTGGCGCTGACCAGCAGCACGCAGACCGCCATGATCAGAAGAGCTGCTGCTGCGGCGGCGCGTGCCGGCCAGCCGCGTGCCCCGAGCTGCCCACCAGACGCAGCAGCACCAGCACACCTGAAAACAGCGCCTGGCCGTCGAAGGGTTTGAGCCAGCGCAGCGCTGCACGAGTCGCGGGTGCGGTGCGACGGCGCAGCAACACCCACAGCAGCACCCGCCCACCATCGCCGCCAGACTCATGGCCAGCGGCGGGTTCCAGCCATGCCACAGTGCCAGGGCTGTAGCCGGCAGCTCGCCGCCCACCACCGGCCGGGCCGCCGTGTCAGGATCGGACCGATCAGCGTGGCCGGCAGCGTGCCCACCAGCAGGCAGAGCACCACCAGCAGCTCGATCGGCACCCGCATCCAGTGCACCCGGCTCATCGCGGCTCACGCGGCAGATCGGTGGCCTTGGGCCCCAGCACACGTCGATCGAGGAAGCGCAGCGCATAGGTGACGCTGAACATGGCCGCCACCGTGGCCACCACCGGCAGCACCAGGCCCACCGGTGCGAGGGTGTCCAGGTCGATGGTGGCGGCAAAGAACATTTCCTGGACAGGAAGCCGTTGAGCAGCGGCACCCGGCCATGGCACGCACTGGCCACGAGGCCAGCGCCCCGGTGACCGGCATGCGCGGATCAGGCCCAGAGCCGGCGGATGTCGCGCGTGCCGCTCTCGTGATCGACGATGCCGGCCGCCATGAAGAGCGAGGCCTTGAAGGTGGCGTGGTTGATGATGTGAAAGACGGCCGCCACCGCCGCCGTGGGACTGTTCATGCCCAGCAGCAGCGTGATCAGCCCCAGGTGGCTGATGGACGAATAGGCCAGCAGCCCCTTCAGGTCGGTCTGGAACATGGCCAGGAACGCCCCGAAGAGCAGCGAGGCGGCCCCGCCCCGCATATCAGCAGGAACCAGTCGTCGGTGCCCGAGAGCACCACCATAGCCGGGCCAGCAGGGAAGACGCCCAGCTTCACCATGGTGGCCGAGTGCAGATAGGCCGAGACCGGCGTGGGCGCAGCCATGGCGCGCGCGGCAGCCAGAAGAGGAACGGGAACTGGGCGCTCTTGGTGAGCGCGCCCAGCGCGACCAGCACCAGGATGGGACGGTAGAGCGCGCTCGCGGATGATGTTGCCGCTGGACAGGATGCGTTCCAGCTCGTAGCTGCCCACCACGTGGCCGATCATCAGCACGCCGGCAAACAGGCACAGGCCGCCCGCCCCGTCACCAGCAGCGCCATCCGCGCGCCGCGCCGGGCATCGTCGCGATGGTGCCAGTAGCCGATCAGCAGGAAGGAATAGATGCTGGTGAGTTCCCCAGAACAGCACCAGCTGCACCAGGTTGCCCGAAAGCACCACGCCCGTCATCGCCCCCGATGAACGACATGAGGAAGGCGAAGAAACGCGGCACCGGATCAGCCGGCGACATGTGGTAGCGCGCATAGAGCACCACCAGCGCGCCGATGCCCAGCACCAGCATGGTGAAGAGCCACGCCAGCCCGTCCATGCGCAGCACCAGATCCAGCCCCAGCGTGGGCAGCCAGGTGATGCGCTGCTCGATGACCTCGCCCCGGGCAATGGCCGGAAAATAGAGCGCCGCCTGCACCAGCGCTGCCAGCGATATCACCCCGGCCGCCGTGGATTCCGCATTACGGGCGTTGGACGGCAGCATGACAGCGACGAGGCTGCCAAGCCACGGCAGGATGACCAGCAGGACGAGAGGCATGGGGGTATCCGGGCCGAGCAGAAAGGATGTGGCCCGTCAACTATGCGGGAATTCGATCGATCCGTCGGCTAACGTCAGCTAAAAAGACGGGAAGTGACCGGCTGTCACCCCTGTTTTCGATCGGCGGAGGCCCTCCCGTCGCATGCCCGCAACAACCCGCGTTCGCGGCAGGGTCGGCGTCAGGCCGGCGCGACCGATACGCTCGGCACGCGCTCAGTTGAAGTGCACGTCCACGGAAACTCGACGACGCGCGCCGGCACCGCCTGCTCGTTCTGGGCGTACTCCATGCGGATGGTGGCATGCCCGCCACTGACGGCAGCAAACACCCAGACCTGATAGACGCGGCCGTCGATGGTCCGCCGTTCCGGGCCGCTGACGCGGCGCATCTCGAGCGAACTGCGACCGCGCCGATAGATGAGCAGGTCTCGTCCACGGCCAGCCTCAGCTCCAGCGCCTGCCCCACCACCAGCCGGGTCTCGGTGCCGGCCTGCTGATCGGTCCGGATGATCCGCTCGCGTCGCCAGCCGTCGTCGTCACTATCGTGACCGCAGGCCGCCAGCAGCATCCCGCCTCCCAGGGCTGCCATGCCCTGCAGAATCCCGGCGGCGCGCCATCCCTGTCCCGTCCGGTCATCGTTGTCTGCATGTGCTTGCCTGATTCCCTGCATGGACGCCTCCGATTCCTGTGCTTCGACGCCCTGCCGGGGTGCATGACCCGCACGCTGGGGCTCCCCTCGGCCCCAGCGGCTGGCGCCGGAAACGGATACCCTACCATCCCGGACGGGCCGTGTCTGTATCAACCCCTCCCCAAAGTCCGGGGTTGCATCCTGCATCCGTCACAAGATGGAAACAGGATTTACACAACGACAGGACCAGCCATCCATACCGGCCGTCATGGGCGCAACGGCAATCCGCGAGCACTTTCGGTAGACTTCAGAAGGTCTGGACAACCCGGCGGAACACCCCCTCCGCGTCAGTGCGCCCCTCGGTCGCTACGGCCCGTTCCGCCCTTATTTCTTGCGATGGACAATCCCTGCCAGTCTGCTTGCCGCCCTGCAGAACCGCTCTATCAGCAGGCCCCCGAGGGACACGGCATATCGGGTGCCTTTCTCAAAGGCCCTGGCCGTCTTTCTGGCCGTCGTGCGCGACCTGGCCTTCGGGCAGCTGATGCTGCGCGCCACCAGCCCTGGTCTACACCACGTTGCTGTCCATCGTGCCCGTGCTGGCGCTCACCTTCTCGGTGTCCCAAAGGCCTTCGGCGTGCACGGCCAGATCGAGCTGGCGCTGCAGCGCTTCATGGAACCGCTGGGCCCCAGGGCGCCGAGATCACCACCAACATCATGAGCTTCATCGACAACATGCACGTGGGCGTGCTGGGGTCAGTGGGTCTGGGGATGCTGCTGTTCACGGCCGTGTCCACCATCCCTCAAGATCGAAAGCTCCATCAACACCATCTGGCACGTGAAGACGATGCGCCCGCTCTCGCAGCGCATCAGCTACTACCCAGTGCGTCATGCTGCTGGGCCCCATCCTGGTGGTGTCGGCGCTGGGCCTCAACGCCACGCTGGCCTCGTCCCATCTGGTGCAGATGATCATCAGCGTCGAGCCCTTCGGGCACCTGGCGGTGCTGGCCGGCCGGCTGCTGCCCTACGTGCTGGTCATCGGGCTGTTCCTGTTCCTGTACCTGTTCATGCCCAACACGCGGGTGCGCCTGCTGCCGGCCCTCACCAGTCGCGCTGGTGGCCGGCATCTGCTGGCAGAGCGCCGGCTGGGCCTTTGCCCGCTTTGTGGCCGGCTCCACCCAGTACGCCGCCATCTATTCCAGTCTGGCCATCCTCATCATCTTCATGATCTGGCTGTACGTGAGCTGGATCGTCGTGCTGGCAGGCGCCAGCGTGAGCTTCCTATGCAGACACCGAATGCCTGATGGCCCCGGGCGAAGAGCCGCACCCGTCGGCACAGAGCCAGGACCAGCTGGCCTGGCCATCATGCAGGCGCTGGGCGAGCGCTATCTGCAGGGCAACGCGGCCCTGCGCACCGAGGAACTGGCCAAACGCTTCCCACGCCCGGCTATGCCATTGGCGGGATCCTTGAAGCCCTGGTGGCCCACGGCATCGTCGTGCGGGTGGACAAGAGCGAGCCGGCGTGCCTGGATGCCCGGCCGCGACCTGAGCAACATCACGCCCTGGCGGTGCTGGAGGCCGTGCGCCATGCCGGCGACATCCATCCGCCGAACCGGACGCCGCGGATCATCCAGACCTTCCTACGCCCAGGACCAGATGTCGGCGCGTGCTGTCGACCATCAGCTTCCGCGACCTGCTCACCCAGCCCACCACGGGACCGTCAACCGGTGCGCAGCAACATGGCGCATGGCACGGCAGCGGCCTGCACACGGCACCCGGTGCGCTGCCGTGACGGGCGCCGCCAGGCAGCACTCGCCTCACTGGATACCGGCGTCAGCCTGGCCGACGAGGTGGGCGGCGTGGGCCTGCGCAGCACGGCTCAACGCCGGGCCGCGCTGCAACAGCTCGAGCGCCATGCCCAGCCGATGCCGATGCCGCCGCCTGTCGCCGATCTTTGCCGACGCCCCCGGCGGACCACCGTTCGACGGCAACCGGCTGGAAGCCAGGCTGCAGGCGGCAGAACGTGCCACGGCCAGGCCAGCGCGAGACAGGTGCGCACGGCGCCAGCGCCCCGGAAAAACCGGAACACCCTGCAGGGCAGCCGTCTCCGGCCTTGCCCAGCGCAGCCGACAAGGGCATCGCGTCCCGACAGCACCCTGCGTTGGGGAGCACCCCGCCTGCCGTGAGCGCCTCGGCCACTGACAAGGCATCTCCGCACGTCGCGCCCGGACCTGCCGCAGCCCTTCGGGCCGGCACGCCAAAGGGTGCATCCCCGGTCCGCCCAGTGCCTCCACCGGCCATGCCCGCGACCTGTTCCGCGGGTCGCTGGGCAAGGCCTGAGACCCGCTGGGCGCTCGCGAGCCGGGCTTGTGCGTGCCCCGGCGTGGCCGCTTGAACACGGGCGCCCTCGTCCCCAATAATCACCTGGACCCCTGGTTCACTCCCCATTCCGGCCCCCGGGCCACGCGCTGGCCGGCCCATCGCCCACCCATCGAGACCTGCCGTGCCCCATTTGTCCGCGCCGTTCTGCTCATCAACACCATCTTCTACCTGCTGCAGCAGAACTTCTATTACGACATGATGGTCTGGTTCGCGCCTGGCCTGACCTGACCGTGCTGCCAGACCCACCCCTGGCAGATCCTCAGCTACAGCGTGCTGCATGGCAATTTCACGCACCTGCTGTTCAACATGTTTTGCCGTCTGGATGTTCGGCTGCGCATCGAGATGGTCTGGGGGCCACACCCGCACCGCCATCACCTATCTGTCGGCCATCGTCTTCGGTGCCATTGCCCAGATGCTGGTCGGCGAAATCCTGTCCATCAACGGTGCCCCGATCGTCGCGCGCCTCGGCCGGCGTCTTCGGCATCCTGCTGGCCTATGCCCTGGTCTTCCCGCGCGAGCGCGTCATGCTGCTGATTCCGCCCATCCCGCTGCCGGCCCGCGTCTTCGTGGCCATCTACGCCGCGCTGGAACTGTGGCTCGGCCTGACCGGCGCAACAGGACGTGGCGCTTCGCCCACCTGGGCGGCCTGCTGGGCGGCTGGATCGGCTATCGCTACATTCGGCGGTAAAGGCGTAGCCGGTAAAGGCGTATTCGGCGTAGCAGGCACCATCCACGATGCGGCGTCTGCTACTAGAAATCGAACAACGACCGCCAGAAACCCGGCAGCACAGGAGCACACCTATGAGCAACGAACACTCCCATGCCCTGATGGAACGCCTGGGCCTTGCCCTGCCCATCCTGCAAGCCCCCATGGCTGGCGTGGCCACACCCGAACTGGCGGCTGCCGTCAGCAACGCGGGGGGACTGGGCGGTCTGGGCGCTGGTGCCAGCTCGCCTGAAGACGCGCGCCGGATGATCGAGGCCACCCGTGCCCTCACCGACCGGCCCTTCAACGTCAACGTTTTCTGCCATCGGACGCCCGCCCCCGAGTCCGGCCGGCGATGCGGCCTGAGCTACGCCATCTGGCGCCGCTCTATGCCCATCTGGACATGGCGCCACCCACCCGACTGGTCGAGGTCTACCCCAGCTTCATGGACGATGACCGGATGCTGGACGTCCTGCTGGAAACCCGTCCGGCGGTGGTGAGCTTTCATTTCGGGCTGCCGGCGCCTCACCAGCTGCAGGCCTTGAAAAAGCCGGCATCTGCCTGCTGGCCAGCGCCACCAGCCTGGATGAGGCCCGTCGGATCAAAGCCTGCCGGACTGGATGCCATCATCGCGCAAGGCATCGAAGCCGGCGGCCCACCGGGGCTGCTGATCCCGAGCCTGGTGCTGCTCCCGCCCGACGAACACCTGAGCACTGCCGTGCTGGTGGGACTGGTCCTGAACACCCGTTGCCCATCATCGCTGCGGCGGCATCATGGACGGCCACGCCATCGCGCCATGCAGGAACTGGGCGCCGCTGCCGCGCAGCTGGGCAGCCAGCCGTGGCCTGTCCGGAATCCGCCGCCAACGCTGCTACCGGACACGCCTCAGGAGCGCCGACGCAGCCCATACCCGACTGCCCGTGTACTTTCGGGCCGTCCCGCCCGTGGCATCGTCAGCCCGTTCGTCGACTACGGCGAAGCGCCGGATGCACCGCCGCCTGCCGCGTACCCGCGTGCCTACGATGCCGCCAAGCAGCTGCATGCTGCTGCCAGCCGCCGGGGTGAGCATGCCCACGCCGCCCACTGGGCCAGCCAGGGCGCGCCGATGATCCGCGAGATGCCCGCTGCGCAACTGGTGGCCACACTGGCCGGGAGTGGCAGACAGCCTGATCAGGCTGCGGGTTCAGCCCAGCCGATGGCGGAACAGCCAGGCGGCCAGCGGCAGCGTCACGCGATCATCACGACAAGCGGGAATCCAGGTGCGGCACGATGTCGACGAACGTGGCCCCTTCGGTACAGCCCCGCGCAATGGCCACACCAAAGCGCAGCGGATTGGCATGGTGGCCACCTGCGGCACTCGCGGATGTTAGCGGACCGGCGTGAGCATGCCGAGCATCATCAGCAGTGACCACCAGGAAGGTGTGAGGCATGGCCTGCTGCATGGTCAGTGACAGCGCCGACAGCGACAGCCCCATGCCGACGGCACCGTCGTGAACACCAGGGCCCCAGGTACAGCGTCACGATCGACCCTGCCATCGGGATCTGGAACCAGAAGCGGATGATCAGCAGGATGATGGTCGACTGCATCAGCCCCACCATCACCGACGGCACGCCTTGCCCACCAGGATCTGCATCGGCGTGAGCGGCGTCACCAGCAACTGGTCGAAGGTGCCCTGCTCGCGCTCTCGCGCTACCGACAGCGCCGCCAGCAGCAGCGTCTGTATCAGGCTCAGCGAGGCAATCAGCGTCGGCATCAGGGGACCAGCGCGACTCCAGGTTCGGATTGAACCAGGCACGCCGCTCGATCTGCACCCCGCCCGTGCCGGAAAGTCCCGCCGCCTGCCGCAGCGTCCGGTTGTAGCTGCCCACGATGCTGCTGACAGCCGAGGCCAGCCCCGCCGTCACCGAGTTGCGGCCATCCAGAATGAGGCTGCACCGCCGTGGTCTGCTGTGCAAGCCGGGGTGCGAAGTCGGCCGGAATGCTCTATACGACGAACATGGCCTGCCCTTCATCGATCACGCCGGCAATCTGCCGGGCGCGTCGGTTTCAGTGTCGCCAACGGCCGGAACAGCCCACCGCCTGCTGCTCTCGGATGCGGGCCAGCAACCGGGCCGATTTCACCCGCCGCTGGCTCTGATCCAGCACCGCATAGGGCGTGTCGTGCGGGTCGCGTGCCCGCACGCAACCATAGAGCAGCGCCTGCAGCAGCGCCGGCACGAACAGGATGATGCGGTTGGCCGGCATGTAGCAGCGCCAGCAACTCACTTGCGGATCAGCGCCCGATCTGGCGCAGCGCCAGGCGCCAGCCCGGCACGGCCGGATCGATGACTCCATCCTCTGGTCCCTCCGATCCAATCCAGACGCTTGCGCACCGTGCGCAACGTGGCCCACAGCAGCAGCACGCATACAGCAGCAGAACGACGGTGCCTGCACGATGGTCGGCCAGTGGTTGCCCATCAGGAACAGGCTCTTGGTCAGCCCCATGAAGTGCGTGGCCGGCAGCAGATGCCCGATGACCCGTACCAGCTGCGTACTGCGCGTCGAAGATGAAGCCCGGAGAGCATCATCGAGGGCAGCAGGCTGCCCAGAAGCGCTGACTGTCTAGGAACTGGTTGCGCGTGCGCCCTGAAATGAAGAGCCCCATCAGCAGCGACACCACCAGGTACAGCGTGCCCCAGCACCATCATGCCCAGCGAGCCGCGCATCGGCACCTCGAAGAGGAAATGCGCCGCCAGCGAGCGCATGGCACAGATCCACCAGCCCCACCCCCACGTGGGGAATCAGCTGGCCAGCACGATCTCCAGCGGCCCGCACCGCGTCACGCCGAAGAGCGATTCCATCGTGCCGCACGCATTCACGGGCAATGAGCAGCGAGGTGAGACGCGCCGATCAGCGTGAGCACCAGCACCAGCAGCTGGCACCAGGAGCAGGTGCTCTCGCTGGCCCCGTTGAACCACGGCTGCTGCACCTGCACGCCGCCTGTCGTGCCATGGTCTCGCCCGGGCGACCGAGCCCGATCCGCCTCCTTCTGCGCGCGCGCGCCAGCACGCCGTTCACGCCGATTCCGATGGTGGCGGCCGACGTGGATTCACCGCCACTGACCACCAGCTGCACTCTTTGCGGTCACCATCTCTGCATGCCGCCTGAAAACGCTGATGGCACCCGCAGGAATATCGGACCTCGTGCCGGCTGCATCACTGCTCCGGCCTCGGCATGCTGGCCAGTCCAGCGCGGCTCCGTAGCAGGTGGGACCCTCGCAGATCCGGCCAGCACCTGCTGCACTCAGGGCGACGCATCTTCCAGCACCATCGCCACCGCGCGTCGTCACGTCGAAGGACGTGCGCGCGCCGAACAACGCAGGATCAGCGTCACCGGCGGCGCCAGCTCGTCAGCAGGTTGCTGCGGTCACACGCAGCATCTGGCGGAAATTCACTTCTTCACGAGCGCCCACAGCCGGCGCCAGAAGCCCGTCGCCCAGCCATAGAACAAGCCTCTCCCGCGTCCACGGGTCAACAACAGGGTACACGAGGTGAGTGTCAAACAGGATGGTGCACTTCCCCGCCCGCAGCGCGCGCATGGCGGATGTCATTCGCCGACTGACACGATTCGATAGCGATCCTGGTCATGCCACAGCCTCGGCGTCCCTGCTCGATACAATGGCGATGAACGCCTCGTTCGTGCCGCCGCCGCCCTGCCCGCCAGCTCGCGCACCTCGTGCGGCGTACCCAGTGCCAGCATCCTCGCATCCTGGATGGCAATGCGGTCGCAGTATTCGGCGTCTTCCATGAAGTGCGTGGTGATGACGATCGTCACGCCCTGCGCGGACAGCGCCGTGATGGTGCGCCAGAACGCACGCCGCGCCAGTGGGTCGATGCCGCTGGTGAGCTCTGTCCAGGAACAGGATGTCGGGCGCATGGACGAGCTGCCGCTCGCGCCAGCCGCTGGCGATAGCCGGCTGGCGGCAGACCGCTCGTCTCCGGATCCAGATCGAAGCGCTCAGCATGGCCCGCATCCGCTCGGTGAGCTGGACGGCCGTGCGGGCCATAGGGCTGCACCATAGAACCGCCAGGTTCCGCAGCACGGTTAGCGTGGCATAGAGCGAGAGCTTCTGCGCCGCGTAGCCGATGCGTGCCCGCGCACCGTGCCGGCGCCACCCGCAGTGCTGCGCCGGCCACCTGCAGCGAGCCGCTGGTGGCCGGCAACAGTCCGCACTGCATCCGGAATGTGGTGGTCTTCGCCCGCCCCGTTGGGCCCCAGCAAGCCGAAGATCTCGCCCCGCCGCACCGCTGAACGAGTGTGCTGGCCTACTCGCCGTGAAGTCACCGAAGCGGCGCACCGGATCAGCGCACGACGATGACGGGTCTCAGCATGGTCTGTCACCGGCAAGGCAGCAGATGTCTGAGGACACCCCGGACGCGTCGGCGGGAAGCCTCCTGCCCCCTCATTCAACGGCGAAAGCACCGCAGTCAAATCCTGCCGTCACGGCTGCTGGGCGCTGGCCATCCGGGGCCGGGGCCGTCTGGAGCATCGTTCCACGATCCGTGCGTTCGGTCCGCTCCGCCGCAGGCGGCGGCTTCCGAAGACGATCGCCCACCGGCCGCCTCTGCAGCGCTGGCGCAGCATCAGCATGAAGGCATCCTCCAGCTCGGCCGGTCGGGGATGTACCTCCACGTTCTCCAGCAGCTTGGCCGCAATGACGCTTCATCAACATCCCGCCGACGGATGAAGCGTGCCTGCCACCACGGGGCACAGCATCCACCACGGCAGACGCTGCATCCAGCAGCCGCGCCTGCAACATGCGCGCGGCCATGCCGCCCGGCGGCGTCGCCACGAGCGAGCCCTTGCGCCCGCTGCGCTGAGCGCCTGCGGCGTGCCGTTAGCCAGCACCTGACCGGCGTTCATCACGTGAACGTGCGCGCAGCGTTCGGCCTCATCCATGTAGGCGGTGCTGACCACCACGCTCAGCTGCTCGCTGTCCCGCACCAGCTGCAGCAGGATCTCCAGCATAGATCACGGCGCGACGGCGGATCCACCACTACCTGGGCCTGCGCAGTAGCAGCAGCAGTTCGCGATCGCACCACAGCGTGCAGGCCAGGCCCAGTTTCTGTCATGCCGCCCGCGAAAGCTTGCCGGCGGGACGCGCCGTGAAGCGCGCGAGATCCGTCATCGCCATCAGCCGCAGCGTTTCGCGGCGCACCGCCTGCGGCACGCCAGCGCAGATCAGCGCACAGGTCCGTGGTTTTCCTGCACGCCGAGATCCTCATACAGGCCATAGCAGCTGCGGCATGGGCTGATGCGGTCCTGCACGGCCACACGGCGTGTCTCGGGTCACGTCGGTCCCAGCACATGCAGACTGCCCCTCGTCCGGCGCCAGCAATCCGGCCATCATCCGCACCAGCGTGTGCCTGCCCGCCCCATCCGGCCCCACCAGGGGCCGTGGGCTGCAGGTCACCGACAGCGACGCTGATCCAGCGCGCCACCAGCGGACGCCCATCCGGACTCCGTGGAAGCGCCGTCAGGGCCCCTCGGCGCGAACCACGGATCCATCCGCCCTCATGAGCTCGGGTCCGCTGTGCCTGACTCCAGCCGCACCGTCACCAGCCGCCCCAGCCGCAACGCGTCATCGGGGTCATCCACGGGACCCGCACCGTACGTACCAGGCTGGTGCGCAGCACCCGGCCTGCACCGACTTGAGCGTGAACTCGGCCACCGACGAGATGTAGCCAACCCTACCGGCCAGCGTCGCTTCCTGGCATCAGATCAGCGCTGAGCTGCGCTGCCCGTCCGGGCTTCACCTGCCCCAGGCTGGACCTGTCCACGTAGATGCGCGCCCTGCATTTGGGGCTGGCGGTCACCGCCAGCGCCAGTTCCGGGCGCTGCGGCAGTGCCATGTCGCCCGGCTCCAGCAGGCGAGAACGCACCACGGCCGTCACTGGCGCCACTGCAGTTCTGGTCCAGCTGCTGATGGCGCAGCAGGGCCAGCTGGGCACCGTGCCGCCGCCACCTGGGCATCGGCCGCATCGATTTCCTCACGGCGTGCGCCCTCCTGCACCAAGCGCCAGTGCATCCTGCGCCGCTCCTTCACGGCGGCCACGCGCCACCCGGCCGCACTGCGCGCCCGAGTCCACATCCTGCACGCTCACCGCGCGGAACTGGCCGTTGCAATCCGCTCCAGCCGCGCCTGCTCACGGCGTGGCACTGCTGGGCATCCTGCCTGGGCGGCCGCCAGCCCGGCTGCGTGCCTGAGCGATCTCAGCCGGCCAGTGCGCGTGCTTCAGCCGCCGCAGTTTTTCTTCCTGCGCCTGCAGCTGGGCCGCCGCCTGATCACGCACTGCAGTGCCAGCGTGCGCGCGTGTCCAGCACCGCCAGCACTGACCCGGCTGCAGCGCGGTCGCCTTCCTCGACGCCCACCTGCGCTGACGCGCCCGCGCACCCTCGAAGGCCAGCGACACCCGCCGCACGCGTCGATGTTAAGCCGTAAAACGCCGGCGTCCTGTCCCGGCGCCAGTGCTGCCAGCCAAACCAGCATCGCCGCCACGGCGGCCAGCAGCACGATCATCATCACGATGGGTTTCTTCATGAAGCGCATCCCCGGACGGACGGTAGGCCATCACCGTGGAGACATCTTATCTTAAATTAAATTGAATTGAAATTGGCCCCATGGAGACGTCAAGTGAATGCGCCCATGCCATCGAAGCGACCGGCCCCTGCGGCCTGGCCGCACGCTCTGGCGTGTGGTCCTGCGCAACGGTACTCTGCGGCCCAACCCGGTCAGGCCGGGCGCCGCAAGGTACACCTCGCCCGCGAATGATGCGATACGCGGAACCGCTGAACTCGCAGAAGCACACAGCACCGGTTGGCACACACGGCATGCGCGCTGAGGATGGCACAGAGCGCGCCGCCGATCAGGAACAATGCATGACAACCTGCCAGTGCCCGCGCCTCCCGTACCGACGGCGAAAGCTACCGTGCCCGCATCCTGCGGGCCGCGGGCGAGCTGTTCGGGCAGTCGGGAGCTTTGCGAGACCACCAGCTAGGGCGGTGGCCGCCTACGCCGGCGTGGACCTGGCCTCCATCAACTATCACTTCGGCAGCCGCGGCGGCCTCTACCAAGCCACGCTGATCGGGGCTCACGGGCGGCTATCTCACCGTCGACGCGCTCAGCCCAGCTCGTGCATGCACCGCCGCCCGCGTCCGAAAGGCTTCACATCCCGATGACGCGGCGTGGTCAGCCAGGCCACCAGCGCACAGACGCAATCCGGCACCTGGGCCTGCTGGCCGCCAGAAGTGATGGCCCGCTACGCGTCACCTGCAGGTGCTGTTCGGACCGAGAGCGCCCCCAAGCTGTCGCTGAAAGTGCGCCAGCTGGCGCCGAGATCGTCGGCATCGACGCCGCGACCCGGCGGTCCCCACGCCGCATGTTCAGCGTCGGCGCCCCCGCATCATGATGCTGATCGCCCGGCGAGAGCTGCCGGGACCGTCGCGCATGAGCTGCGACACATGCGGCCCGAGGTGCGTCGACCACCTGCATCGCTTTCGCGATGGCCGGACTGGCGACCATCCGTGCCAGTCTTCCTCACGCCGCCGGCTGATCCTCAGCCCTGAGGGTTCAGGGATTAGTCTGCCGATGACGGGCCGCCAGCGGCTGTGGCGCCACCCGCTCGTTGAGCGGCCCAGACCGGCGGCCGGGAAAACAGGCAGGTCGGCCAATCCCTGGCTGTCCTGCTTCCGGACGAGATCCAGTACAACCAGGGATGGCCTGATACTGGCTGCCAGACACCATGGGCAGGCGCTGATCAAGCAGCGCTTCTGCCGAGTCAGTCGCCGACGCCGCCAAGCGCCAGTCCGGCCCTCATTCCGCCAGCAGCTGCTCGGCCGGAGACCCTGTCGCCGCCGATCGGGCGCAGGGTCTTCTCGTAGGCGGCTTTCAGACGGCCGTCCTGTCGCGACGTCACTACTTCCTGGTCGATCCAGGCGCGCAGGGCGTCATCGTCTTCTTCACCGCCGGAGCGATGAGACTCGGCTCACCAGCTGGCCAATGGCGACCATCGCGGCCCGGGTTCTGCTTGGCCCATGCCCACAGCAGTGCGTTGTCGTGCGCCAGCGCAGCACCACGACCATCAACTATCAGCGCATCGAGAGGTCTCGGTAGCTCTGGCCATATTTCAGCTTGCGAAATATCCGGGTACTTCTTGCTGAAATATGCATCGGCCGTGGTGCGCGTGCTCACCAGCAGCGTGCTTGCAGCTTCCAGCTCGTCCACAGCGGCGAGGGCAGGTGGAGACGCCGTGTGGGAGAGAGACCACACGCAGCAGAAACCTTCATGTGGTGGGCGCGGCGAAGTCCACCACGCTGGGCGCGTCTCCTCTCGTCTGCGTGAAGTTGGCCAGAATGATGTCCACATCTTTGCCGGATTTCAGGTACTCGACCCGGTTGGCTGCTTCGGTGATCACGCGACTTCCACCCACTTGTCGGGGCTGCCCAGCAGATCGCTTGGCATACGATCCTTGGCAATTTCCACATCGAAGCTCCTGGCTCTTGCCTTCGCTGTCGGTGTATGGCAAAGGGCGGCTTTGTCGCCAAACCACGCCGATGCGGATACGGTCGCTGGCCTGATCCGTGCCAGCTCGTCATCAGCCGCCACCGCACGCTGGCTTCCACTCACTACGCGGCCGCCAGCAGGGGCGCCCATCGGTATCTCGGCTGAGATGCACATTTCGCATGATGTCTTTCCTTTTCCAGGTTCGTTTCGTACTGCACTCAGACTCGCGGCACGGTTCAAGGCCGCTGTTACCGCAAAACTTCGAGGCACGGCGCCGTCCGCCCGTGCCCCACAACATCCATCGTCCGTGCTTTTTCAGAGGCAGAACATCGCCAGAGTGTCGAACGTCAGATCGCCACACACCCTCAGCCATCAGCCTTCGCATCGGCTGCCGCTTCAATAGTCCAGCCGTGTTCAGGAACACTCGGGCCCCGTTCGGTCTGCGGCCGGGCAAAGAATGCGGCGGGTCGCTCCTTCCTCGATGATCCGTCCCCTGATCCATAGACACGATCCGGTCCGCCACCTCGGTCAGCAAACCCATCTCGTGGGTGACGGATGATCGTGCTCATGCCCTCGCGCGCCAGCTCCAGCACCACGTCCAGCACCTCGCGCACCATCTCCGGATCCAGCGCCGCCGTGATCTCGTCAACAGGATCGCTTCGTTCATGCACAGTGCCCGCACGGTGCAATGCGCTGCTTCTGACCGCGTGACGCTCGCGCGGCCAGGCCTGCGCTTTATGCGCCAGCAGCCCGACCCGCTCCAGCAGTCGGTCCGCCTCGGCTCGGCTTCCGCACGGTCGCGCTTCTGCACCTTCAGCGGGCCCCAGCAGGATGTTGTCGATGACGTTCATGTGGGGCAAAGAGGCTCCCGCAGCTCTGGAACACCACGCCACCTTCTGGCGCACCTGATCCCACGACACGTCGCCGCGCCCGAAGACGCGCACTTTGCCCGCCATGCTGATCTCGCCACCCCTGGATCGGTTCCAGGCCGTTGATGGTGCGCAGCAGCGTGCTCTTGCCGCAGCGGCGGCGGCAGGATCACCACCCACCTCGCGGTGCAGCGTCAGGTCGAGGCGCACGCAGCGCCACGACATCGCCATAGCGCTTGTACTGCCATGCAGCGTCAGCGAGGCCTCGCCGGACTCATTGCCCGCGGACTCATTGCCCGGCGTGGCGCGATGCGCCTCTTCCTCGTGCCTCATCCTCACGTTCTCCCGTCCCGTTCCTGCGCCCCTGATTCACGTTCTCCGGACCCTGACCTGCGCGCGCCGCAACTCGACCATGCGTCCCACCCGCGGTGCCGTGCGTTGCGTCCGTCCTCGCATCGTGCCACCGCAGCGTCGCTCCAGTCGCGCGCGTCACCCGCGACAGCGCCCAGCACACCTCGGAAATACAGCGGGACTGTCAGCCCGTGAGATCCAGAACGAGGCCATGGGCACTTCGGCTCGATCGTCTGCGAGAGCGCTCGATGATCCGCGTCATCACCTTCACCGCTTCGTCACGCTGATCGCGCCGCTGCAGCGACGTGGTCTTGACCATCCGCGTGAACCTGGTTGATGGCTGGCAGCACGCGCGGCGCAGCGCCTGCGAGTGCCTCCACGTACCGGAACACCTGCGCCTGCGGTGAGGCCCAGGCCAGTGCCGAGGTGCGCTGATGCGGCGGCAGCGACGAGAGCGCCCGCGCGCAGGTCTCCCATCTCGGCCGTGCACGCGAGAACACGCCCACACTACGCTCCACAGGGCATCCACGTGCCAGCCCGTCCAGGTAGGCGGCCCGAAGTACAGCACGAGAACAGCCACACGGGATCGGCACGATCCGGATCTGTCTCCAGATACAGGCGTGGCGCCGGCACGCACGCAGCACTCCCGCTGCGCATCAGCAGACGCAGCCCCGTGCCCCAGCAGCGCCGAGGCCGCCGCGAGGATCCACCGGAGATGTAGAGCGTCAGCCACAGCCCGTGCGGCACAGCCGCGGCGCGCTCGTGGCCTGAGAGCAGCACCTCAAAGCGCCGCCGCCTTCCGCCCTCCGCATCCTTTCTCCACCCATGCCGCCAACCACGACGGCGGCAGCAGCAGCACCAGGTACGACACCAGCAGCATGAAGAGCGCTTCGTTGGTCAGTGTAGTCGGTGCTACTGTCGTCCTTGGTGACGAACAGCAGCTCGGCCACCGACACCGCGTTGATCACGAGGTCTCCTTCACCGAGAAGAGCGCATTGGCCGTCAGTGCCGGCGGTGCGATGGCGGTAGCATGCGGCGGCTCACATGCCAAGCGCACCTGGGCCTGCTTGGCCCGATGGCACGCGCCGACCCACCTGTCCACGCCGCGGCACCGCCTGCGGCCGGGCACGCAGCTCGGGCCATCGTATGGCTGCCGCCCAGGAAGGTCAGCGCGATCACCCCGCAGGTAGAAGCTTTCTATCCCAGTGAATGCCGATCTTGGGCGATCCGTAATACAGGAAGAAGAGCTGGATGAGCGGCGGCGTGTTGCGCGACGAGCTCGATGTAGGCCCGCGCCAGGCTGTCGAAGGACGCGCGGTAGCTGGTGACAAGCGCCACAGCCAGGCCCAGCAGCAACGGCAGGCTCACGCTGCGTCGCGAGCCTCGCGTCACCCAGTGCCGCCCTCCGGACAAAGCGCGGACGATTTCCCGCACGACAGGACCAAACCCATGCCACGGACTTTCGTGGCAGCCTTCGCACATGCGAAAAACGATGACAAGCAGGCCACCCCATCATGAGATTTTCAGATGTGCCTCGCTTTTGGCGCGCGCGACGGCTCCCTCAACGCGGCGCGTGCCGCCTCTGCACGTGCCCTCTGTCCACATGCTCCCTGGCGTGTCTCGCGCCCGGCGACACAATCCTTCCCTCCCAGCCCCTCTCCTGTCAGCTCTGGTTTTCCTGAATCAGACCATTGAACGTCGGTCCAGCTCATCAGCCAGCCAATGATTTCCATCCACCTTGCAGCGAGATTCGGGGTCAAACGCACGGCCTTGCCCTGCCGTGTGAGGTTATATTGATGATTGTGTGTCACGGTGACGACGTTTTGGCAGAAAGACACCGTCCCTCCCCCTCTCCACGGAATAATCCCTGCAACTGACCCGATCGGCAGACCCAGGTCCCGCACACCATCGCCACGATCACGGCCGTCTCGATGTATCGTCCTCCCAGCATCCCCAGGTCCAGATGAACCTGGCGGGACAGAAAGGCAGCGCCCCTGCACGGCCGCTGGTGGCCGCCATCAACTGCACTCTGGGTGATCTATGCGCTCTTCTGGCCTGCGCGGCGACGTCCCGGTGGCGCTGGCCAACGCACCCGGCGTCGTGCTGGGCCCCATCACCTTCTGGACCGCACTTTGAGGACCGGACGCCGCCATGAACTCTCTGCAAAGCCGCCAGCATCCTGGGCATCATCGCCACCATCACCGCCACCATTGGCATGTACGTGGCCTACCTGCCGCGAGATCGAGATGAACCTAGCCGGCCAGAAGGGCACCCCATCCAGCCGGCCGTGGCCTGCGTCAACGGCCTGCCTACGGTCATCTACGCCCCTCTTCAAGAAAGAGGCGCTGACTGGCCCGTCACCATCTCAACGCTCCGGGCTTCATCCTGGGCAGCATCACCTTCCCTGACGGCCATCCTCTGCGTACGACATCCGCGCGCACCGGGCAACGCCCGCATGCCGTGGCAAACGGGCTGCATGACGATATGCAGTCCTGACGCATATGCGAGCCATCAGCTTGGCATTCAGCTCGGCGGGCTGGCGCTAATATCGCCGGGACCGAATCATTTTCCCGGAGAATACATCATGCACACCCCTTCGCGTCGCTTCCGTCGGCGCCGCGGCTGTCCGCCGTCATCGCATCGGCCACCCTGCTGCTCCCGGTCAGGCGTGCCCAGGCCGACCCCACCCAGCACGCACCTTGGTTCTGGGGCTATGCCACGGCCGGCTTACAACTACGACGTGCTAGAAGAAGGCCGTCGTGCCCTCAGCTGGAAAGGGACGGCTACACCGTCAAGCTGACTGGAGTTCAACGACGACATCCAGCTCAATCTGGCGCTGGCCGAAGCTCGCTTGCGCCAGCCGTTCCAGCACATCACCACCTGGAAGCGTTTTGCCGAGGACCATGCAGCTGGACCTCGTGGCGCTGGTACTCAGCACCACGGCCCCCATGGGCATCCTGCTGGAAAGCGGGTGGGCAGAGTTTTCCGATGTCAAGGGAAGGGGACAGCGTGACCCTGCCCAACGACCGCCAATCCCGGCGCGTGCCCTGCAGCTTCTGGCGCAGGGTCTCATCACGCTGAAGGGCGGTATCGATCCGCTGCGTGTAGGCACCCGGGATGGCCGAGTGAACAGGAAGCTGCGCTTCGTGCGCGGTGGAAGCCGCCCAGCTGCCGCGTACCGTGGGTGATGCCACGCGGCCATCGTGCCCGGCAACTACGCGACGGCCGCCGGCCTGGACTTCACCCGCGTGACCCTGGAGAAACGGTCGCCTACCGGCAGGTGGTGGGTGGCCGTGCGCCAGGCCAACCAGAACGCGGGGCTCAGAGGACCTGAAGAAGGCCTTCCGTTCCGAAGCCTTCCGCCAGGCCTCCTGGACCAGCACTTCCCGGGCTATGTCACGCGAGCGGCCTCGCCTGTTTTCTCCGGCCGACCGAAGCGGTCGGCCGGTGCCTGCCCTGGGACCATGTGGTCTTCCATGCCGGAAATGATCATCCGGCGCACCGTGCCGCGTGCCAGCTTACTGCAGTAGCCTTCGCCTACGCATTTATCGTTGTTTCACCGATTTGCGGAAGTGCATGAAAATGCGAATGCGTCAGCGACTTCGCATGTGTGAAATGAAGCGGGCGTCATCACGGCAGATTAACAAAGAAAGACTGCATCGTCTCGCAAGAAATCAGGGCACAATCCCGCCGCATGGCGGCCTGCCTTCCGTATCCTCGTGGCGCCGTCCGTAACTGCACACGCGGCCGCCGATACTGTCACCTTCACCCGCGAGACGCCGCCGGGCGTCGTGCGCTTGCATTTCAGTCTGGCTCACCACCTCGCCCGTCAGGGTGCCCGGTCGCCTGCGTCTCAAGCTCGGCAAGGGCGCCTCAGCGGCAGTCAGCTTCCTTCGAGGGAGGCCCGACAGGCGCATCGAGTCATCCACCACGGCCCTGCGCCGCATCCGGGGCGTGAAGAACATCAGCTGGAACCTGCTGGCACGCTCTGCACCATCGAATACACGATCGCCGTGATCGAATGCCGCGTGGCGATCTGCTGGCCAACGCCGACACGCCGCGGCGCAGACCCCTGCGAACCATTCTGGATGAACCCATGAACAACTTCGCCATGCTGCGCCCTGACCTGGCCTACGGTGGCTGCCCGATCCTCGCTGTCGCCCCTGCAGGAACAGCAGGGCTCCTGGGCCTTTTGCACGATCGCCGGCGCCACCCACGGCAACCAGGCGCCGCTGCAGACCCTGCTCGACAGCACCGCCCAGCGCATCACGCTGCTGGGCAACCTGTACCAGCAGTTCGGCGTTCCGCTCCCGGCCCTGTCTCGCTTCCACCCCGAGCCCCTGGTCACCGGCTGGCGTGAAAAGCCTGAGCGCGCCATGCAGGGCACGTTCAACAGCGCCGGCGTCTATCAGCAGCTGGTCACCCTCACCCCCGACCCCACGCTGCGCCGCGAGTTCGAACGTCTGCGAGTCCGACCTGCTCACCCGTGATCTGCCCGCGCTGCAACGCGCCTGGCAGGCTGCCGTCGACCGTGAGCGCCTGCATGCCGCCCAGGGCATCGACCCGGCGCAGGCCCGTGCACAGCCATGGCGTCATCGGTGACGCCATGGAAGTTCGTCTGCCCCTGCTCACCCGTCAGGGGCGTTCCTGGGCTCACAGGCACCGTGCGCGCGCGGCCCACCCCATGCTGGTGGCCGGCGCCGTCGTCGGCAGCCCGGCCGTGCAGGGCGGGCGCCACGCCCGCATCCTGCGCGAACAGCGCGCCGCCTGCGCCGCCGCCTGCGACTGCAGCGGCCAGGCCGCGCCTTCCGACCATCCGGACGAAAACGGACGATTCCACCGATGCCGCCTGGTCTCCCTCCCACGACCCGGAGAACTGAACCATGCTTCCCATCCTGCTCCTGATCATCGGCGCGGCCGCAGGCGCTCGCCGCCACCCAGCTCGTGCGCAAGAGCCGTTCAGCAAGGCCTCAAGATGCCGGCAGCCAGATCCGTCAGGCTGGCGGCACGCTGAACAGAGAAAAGCCAGCGACGGTCTGACACTGTGCGCGAGACCGGCGCCGAAATGCGCCGCAAGGTGGCTGATAAGCTGCATCGCCGCAGCGCCGCCCACGCGGGCGACGCCGACAGCGCCTGTGAAGACGCCAGCGCCCCTGCTGCTGCCCGCCCCGCACGAGGAGGCTCTGGCACCGAAGAAGGGCAGCCGCAGCGCAGACAGGCACCCGCAGACGTGCCGCGCGGCAGCGCCAGCACCTCGCAGGCGGGCGGCGCCAGCCCCAAGAGCAGCCCGCCGCACCACCGCGGCGCGCGAGGCTTTCCGAGGAGACGCCGGCACCGCGCCGTCGCCCCGCAAGCGTCCTCAGACCCCCAAGACCGAGCAGGCTGCGGCTCCGCCACGCCTTCGACCGAATCCGGATCGAATGACGACGCCGGCCAGCACCGACCCTTTCGCCAGCACTGACCTTTCACGAGAACCCCCTTCAACCGTTCCGGCTCCCCTTCGGCACCAACCTGCCCCACCCCGGCTCGCACGCCCCAGGGGTCCGGCCTGCTGCCAGCGTGCCCCGCCACGTTGCGCAATCTGGGCGCACAGGCCTTCCCCGCTGCGCCCCGGCAATCCGCCCCTGGCACTGGGCAGCACCGCCGTGGAAGACTTCTTCATGGGTTGCATCACCACGGGCCTGCTCGTCACGCTGCGGGAACGCGCCGGGCGATGCCCGCAACGCCGACGGCAAACCCAGCTGGCAAGCGCCTTGACCGCCGCGCCGTGCGCAACTGGCCCTGCAGGGCGGAGCGCGCTCTCCGGCCGGCACCGCTGCTGCCCGCGCCCCGCGCCAGTCCCGCGGTGCCGCCCTGCGCCACGGCAGCCGCCGGTGCCGCCGCCGTTCTGGCCGCCGAACGCTGAGCTGGCCGATCGCCCTGCTCCGGTCCGGCAGTCGTCGAGGTGGACAACCTCGTCGACGACGCGGCAAGCCAGGAAGACGCGTCGCTACATCGTAGATGGCACACACCCCGCGTGACGAGGCCTGAACCCAGCATCGCCCACATCCAATTTCCAGGATCCGCCCTCACACCCTTTCGCTCGGACAGGTGGTTCCCTGTTCCCCGAACACACGCTTTGTCCGCGGCGGAGAGCGAAATGGCCAAGAAAATCAGAAGTATCCGAACCGCGTCAATCAATTCAATACCTGGAACAGCGGCCAACCAGGACTCTTCAGGATTCCAACGACAACCAGGCTTACCCTTAGCAGCTTTCGACAAGCAGCTACGGCAATGGCGGCTTTCAATCAGGCTGCTCTGCGGCAGCGCCCTTCAACCCGCAAGGTTTTCAACGGTCGCTTTCAATGCTCAGGGCTTCCACCGCTCAGGGCTTTCAACGGCCAGAGGCTTCAACGGCCAATGGCTTCAACAGCCAGGGTTCAACGCCCATGGAGCTTCAATGCTCTGTCTCAACGGGCAGGGTTTCAATGGCTTCCCGCAGAATGCCAGCACGCCCAACGCCAACACGTCAATGGCGCCTTCCCCAATGCCGCTCAGGCCAACGGTCACAGCGCCTGGCAAAGCCTGGGTCTGTCAGGCCTGTTCGGTAACGGCAACCGTCAGACCGGAACAGTTCATCCTGGGTCCGCTGCTGCGGCGCTGCCGCCTATGTGCTGGGTGATCCCGAGGCGCGCCAGTCTCCATCCGCATGGGCATGAAGCTCTACGCCGGTGTGGCTGGCAGCGTCGAGGAGTTCAAAGAAAGGAGCAGATCGCCGGACCTGAAGGCCGAAGTCGCGGCCGAGCAGCAGGAAAAACGCCGAGACCGATCCACCCCAGGCCCGGCCTGCTCAGGGCGGCCGGTGCCAAGGACCCGTCGGATGCGCGGTCCAGCCGGTCTTTCGGTTCCCACCACACGCCTTGCCATCCACGCATTCATTGCACGTCATGCCCCCTGGAACAACAGCCGGACGCCAAAGGGCGCCCTTCTTCCCTCCAACGCACTGCAGCCCCCTGCTGTTTCGAGGACGCCTCGATGTGGCTCACCAGTCGCTCTGGCCGAGTCCGCTATCGCCACACGCTGCCCAAGGGCAGCGCCAAGCTAACGGCCTCAGGCACGAACGCGTGGTACGTGACCAGCCCGGCAGGTTACCGGCGTGCGCGCCTGAGCGGCAGCGCGTTCCATCGCCATCCAGTTCGACGGCAAAGAAGACCAGCATCCCAAATGCTGCAGCGCGTTGCTCTCGCACTATTCCGGCCTCGGTCTGCACTGGCAGCCAGCGCTGCGCCGTCCAGGCTGCCAGCTGCGAGAAGCGCAAGGCCGGCGAGAGCGTGCTGTCCACCGGCGGTGATGACCTGCTGGCCAGCGCGCTGCTGCTGCTGACCACCAACAGATTGCCCCAGCTGCTGGCCCAGCGAGCCAGCCGCTGGCCCGTCCCGCTGCCGCTGTACAGGGACGCCATCGAGGATCTGCCTGCAAGGAAGGCCCTACCAACCACGTGCTGGAAGCGATGGCCGTGGCCATTTTCCACCGCCAGCGGCGACCAGATGGCGGCCAACGCCACGCTCTTCATGCTGGCGCTGGGCGAGTACCTGGAAGAATCCATCGCCCGCCGCTCCGACGACCTGCTCAACTGCTGCCCGCATCGATGCCGACATCGGTCTGGGTCGAGCGCGAGGGCGAGTGTGAGATCGACGCCGCCCATGGTGGTGGTCGGCGATACCGTCATCTGTGCAGCGGTGCCGTCATCCCGCTGACGGTGCGTGCCCAGTGGCGAGGCCACCGTCAACGAAGCCAGCGCGACCGGCGAGAGCGTGCCGGCCCTGCGCCAGCGGGGTGACAGCGATGCTCTGCGGCACCGTCATCGAGGGAGGCCGCATCCGCATCTACGCCGAGGCATGTCGGTACCGGCACGGCCAGTGCCCGCATCGCCAACTACGTCCAGCACGCGCTGCAGGTCAAGAGTGGCACCTTAGCGCACCGCCGACCGTCTGGCCGACAACTGGTGCCCTGGATCCTGGGTCTGGCCGGCAGCACCTGGCTGGTGTCGCGCAGCGAAGCGGGCTGCCGCCGTGCTGCAGGCCGACTACGCCTGCGCGCGCCCGCTCTCCACGGTCAGCCTTCATGTCCGCCGTAGGACGCCGCCGGCACGTGACGGCGTGCTGTTCAAGGGCGGTGACGCACTGGAGCGCCTGTCCCAGGCCGACACCTTCGTCTTCGACAAGACCGGTACCCTCACCACGGGCACCCTGGTCGTCGCGACGTGCTGGCCTTCGACCCCGAGTTCCGATCCACGGACGTGCCTCGACCTGGCTGCCCCGGTGGAAGAGCATTACTTCCACCCGCTGGCCCATGCCGTGGTCGAGGCCGCCCGCCGGCACAGCAACCGCCACTTCCTCGCACGGGGAGGTCGACTTCATCGCCGCCCACGGTGTGGCCAGCGTCATCCAGGGCAAGCGGTCAGTCGGTCGGCTCGCGCGCCACTTCCTCGAGGAGCATGGAGTCCGTGACGCGGGCGCCCACGGGGAGGACATCGAGCGCCTGCGGGCTGAAGGCAAGACCCCGCCCCACATCGGCCTGGGTGGTCGGCGCGCTGGGCATCATCGCCCTGAAGGACAGCCTGCGCGCCATGCATGCCCAGACGCTCGCGCCTGCGCACCCTGGGCGTCGCTGCGTCCTCGTGCTGACGGGCGACCACGAAGTCCGTGCCGCCGAGCTGGCCCGTGACCTGGGTCTGGACGCCTGCATGCGCAGCTGATGCCCGAGGACAAGGCGCCGCATCCTGTCGAGGCTGACCGCTGCGGTGCGAAGATCGCCTTCGTGGGCGACGGCATGAACGACGCCCCGGCCCCTGGCCGGTGCACACGTCGGCATCGCCAGCGCAGAGGGTGCCGACCTGGCGCGCCTGACCTCCGACATCGCGCGCTGCTGGAAGGCGGCTTGTCGCCCGCGTGGCCCGATGCCAAGGCCATCGCCAACCGCACGATGAAGCAGATCGACACCAACTCGCTCATCGTCGGCGCCAACACTGGCCATCCTGGCGCTGGTGCCGCCACCGGCAAGCTCCAGCCCCATCGCCACCTCGGTCCTGCACGCGGCAGCACCATCGTCCATCCTGCTCAACGCCCTGCGCGGCGGCCTGCACCAGGCTGTTCCTGGGTTCCACACGCAAGGGAGCAAGAAAGGTGCCAAGGCATCGCCCAAGGCCCCGCCGCGCGTGAACCACACACGGCCCGGCGAGGCGGCAGGCTGACGGCCTTCCTCCTCGGCTTACGGCAGACAGGTCGGCACGGGTTCATGCCTGTGCCGGCTCATGCTTCGAGCAGGTATACGCTCATTCCGGGCGCGGTGCCCATCACGGCAAGCGCTGGACTCACGGAACGAGCCCATTCTGGGGACCAGTCTGTCCGAACGCCCGGATTGCAGCCCAGGTTGCGCCCCTTCGCGAACCATGAACGCTGACTCCGGACCACGTCCACTTCACGGCATCCTGCGCCGTATCGACCTGAATCTGCTCGTCACGCTCGACACCCCTGCTGCGAGAACGGCATGTCACCCGTACGCCCAGGTCCTGAACCTGGCACAGCCCACCGTCAGCATGCAGCTGGCGCGCCTGCGTGAGCTGCTGGATGATCCTCTTCTGCTGCCCGGCCCGCAGGGCAGCCCACGGCACGTGTCGAGCAGCTGCGCATCCCGCTGCACGATGCGCTGCATGCACTGGGTCGAGGCCGTCGCGCCTCCGGGCCCTTCGATCCCGCCACGGCACGCAAACCTGGCGAATCGCCGCCACCGACATACACGTTGATGACGGTCCTGCAGCATCCTGCCCCCGGCTTCGGTGAGCCCCGGCATGCGCCTGACCATCCACCAGCTCTCGCCCCCGCTCCTGTCGCAGCGCGCTCAGCAGGACTGACTTCGATCTGGCTTTCCACATCAGGCGAAAGCGCCGCCTCACCTGGAACGCCGCAGCCTTTTTCCATGAACGCTACGTGCTGGCCGCCCGTGCGGGCACCGGTCCTGAAGCGGCGCCCGCACGCTGGCCCGGTTCTGTCGTCTGGAACATGCCATCGTCTCGCACGATGGAGGGGGTTTTCGGGCGCCACCGACCGGGCACTGGCCGAGGTCGGCCTGCAGCGCAACGTCGTGCCGTATCTGGTCACTCTGTCGCTGCTGCATGTGCTGGCCAGCACTGACCCGAGCAGCCATGGTGCCGGAACGCCTGGCAGGCAACACCCCGGAGTCGGGATGGTGTCTGCCCCCTGCGAGATCCCTGGCTTCGAGATGCTGATGCTCTGGCCGGAACGTCTGCACCGCGACCCGGCCCACCGGTAGCTGCGCTCGCTGGTGAGCGAACGATTCCGGAACAGGCCTTCCGAGTGATTCTGTGCGTGGCGCCCTTCAATGGGTTGGCGGACGAGCGCACGATGACGGATTCAGGCCGCTGTCGCCCTGTTTCAGCCCACCTTGCGCTGATTGACCGCAGTGCGAATCCGTGATGTCGTAGATCTCTCTGGATGTCGTCCATCAGGTGCGCGAAATCGATGTCCAGGTCGATGAGCCGGCCCATTGCAGGTTGAACACCAGCCATGCGATCGGATAGCCGTCAGCCACATAGCGCGCCTGAACGCAATCCATCTTGATGACATTGATGCACTGCTCCTGCACGTTCAGCTCCACCAGACGGTCGTGGCGCTGGTGCTCGTCCTCGATGGCATCGAGCTCGTCCTTGTGCGCCGGTAGACATCGCGGATGTTGTCGCAGCCGTGGATTCATCAGCCCATGGTCCTGGGGCGGCATGGCGGCCGGATACCTCCCGCAGTTGTACTGGCCACAGATGATGATGTCTTCACCTTCAGATGACTGACCGCATACTCGATGGTCGACGAGACATTGAGATCCATGCCGATGACCAGATTGGCCGCGTTGCGATGGACGAACACCTCGCCCGGCTCCAGCCCCATCAGCTCTCGACACACACGACTGTCCGAACAGCCGATGTACAGGTAGGAAGGATTCTGAGAACGAGACGGGCGTCGAAATAGTCAGGGTCAAGTTCCTTCTTGTGCTCAGCCCATTCCCGATTGTTCTCGAACATCACCTGGTAGGAATGGCTCATGCGGGTTTCCTCGGTTGCACGAGATGGCTTCCATGAAACATCTTCATGGACATGGATTCTGCACGACATCCCGCACCGATGTTGGTTGCATGGCCGTCACACGAGTTCCGCATCCTGGATGCATTCAATACCCGGCACTGTCGTCGGGATCCCGCCGGTATCTTCGACAGGTCTGCACGCCCAGCCCGACATCTGCAGCTACCCTGTTCTGCGCCACACTGTCAACATGGTTACAACTCCCTACTGACAGTATCGTTAATCATCCTCATTCTTAGAAACCATATACAATCCACCACGTTCCGTAAAGACAGTGTCTGGTTTTTCTTTCCGCGGTCAGCGCTTTTGCTGCCCATCCTGCAACCAGGCGGGGCCTTCCCGGCTTCTGTTTCTCAGGAACGCGCCACCAGACGGCGTGCGGCCCAGGGCACCATCCCATCGTGCACGCCACCGTAGGGCGGCTCTCTGTGTGATTCCCTCGATGATGTCTTGTTCCCTTCGTATACCGGAGAACTTTAATGAGAAAGTCTTCATTGATATTCGCACCAGCGCCCGCCTGAAGGGCACGGCACTTTGCCGTTGCCCTGGCCGCACTGTCGTTCAGCGTCGGCGTGCAGGGCCCGCGGCCTCACCCACCCGGTCGATCCGGACTATACCGGCCGTGTCTCGGTGACGGGCGTTGCCTATCCGGGCGAGACCGTGGACGTGACCGGCCGTGGCTTCAAGCCGGGCCAGCAGGTTCAGCTGCTGAGTGATGGCGCCACCATCACCACCCAGGCCATCCTGAGTGCTCGACGCCGAAGCGCCGCATTGCCGGTCAAGTGGAGATTCCGCCCGAATCGCCGGTGGGCATTCACCCGGTGGTGGTGCAGACGGTGAACCCCGGCTATGCCGAGATTCTGATTTTCAAGATCTCGCCCAAGCTGCCGTTCACGGGCGTCAACGCCTACCATATCGCCCGCGCACCGCTGAACCCCGGTCTGTACCAGGGCGCCTACAGCCCCCGCAGTCACGCCTTGTACGTGACCTCGGCCGTGGGTCGTGCGCCCGTCAAGCAGTCCAGCCTGATGAAGGTCAACCCCAGCTCGCTGGCCATCGAACACCAGGTCACGCCGCCGGCTGATTCGACCGGCAAGGGCCTGGAAGCGGTCTATGGCGTCGCCGTGGATGACACCACGGGTACCGTCTGGACGGGCAACACGCGCACGGGTGCCGTGGCCGTGTACAAGCAGGATGACCTGTCGCTGGTCAAGCAGTTCCCGGACAAGCTGGTCCCCGCATAACCACGGTGTGCTGGTCGACGGTCCGCGTCATCGGGCCTATGTGGCCGCCCACGGCAAGAACTACGTGAGCGTGTTCAACACCCAGACACTGGAACACAAGGTCAACCTCACGCTGGAGTCACCGACCCGCACCAAGACCCGCCGGCGCCGCTGAGCTTTGCCCTGGATCATGAGGGTGGCAAGCTGTTCGTGGTGGCCACGACCGACCAGATCTACGTGATCGACGAGCCGACCGAGAAAAATCGAGAAGGTCTACAACCTGAAAGGGGCCGGGCGCCATCAGCATCGCCTATGCACCGGAAGAGAAACTGCTGTTCGTTGTCCTCGCAGAGCACCGACAACCTGCAGATTCTGGACGCCACCGATGGCGAAAGCTGAAGGCTGACGTGAAGGTCGGTGCCGCCCGCTGGCCGTGGTCAGAGCCGGTGCGCAAGCGAGGCCTACGTAGCCAACCGCGGCAGTGACTCGGTGGCCGTGGTGGATGTGAACGGCAACCTGGTGGCGAACCTGCCGGGTGGTTCGTATGCCAAACCACGTTTTCACCGACGGCAAGGGCACAGTGTGGAGCGTGAACAAGGCACGCGGCGAGAACGATCCGCAAGGCGACCACATCAGCCGCTACGCCGCCAAGTGATCTCGACCGTTTCCGGCCATCCTGTTGGTGGCCGGATATCGGGTCTACGACAAAGCGCTGTCGCAGGATGACTCATCCGGCGGCAGCGCTTCTGCAAACTGCGGCGTCAGTCCGGATGGACAGTTGGGTCTGCGCCGGCATCGCCATCACGCCGCCGGCGGCCTGCGAGATGCTCAGCTGGCGTACCGGCAGGTCGGTTACGCTTCGGACATGGAACTTGCGGTCGGTCCCCACCGTCACTTCGATGGTGCCAGCGGTGGCGATGTAGCTGGTTTCCTGCCGGGTAGTGGTGTCACGCACGGCCACCCGCACCACAGCCAGACGCGCCTGGCGGCCCGGCATTCTGGAAGCGGTTTGCGTCGGTGGTGATCTGATAGGTACCTGCGTTTCGACCGGTGAATTCCACCCGCAGGAGGCTGTCCAGCGTCTCGGTGGCCACCGGCGTGCCACTTGTCGTGACTGCAGAAGCCGAACCCGCAGCACCATTCACGGGCGTAGCGGCGGAATCCGCCCATGGATCTCGAGCGTTGATTCGACGTGGTCATTCACGTCCACCGTCGATTGTTCGGACTGGCCGCTGCGCTGGAAGATGCGCCCTGCCAGTTGCCAGTAACCGGAGGCATTCGGTGCAACGTTGTTGTTGCCCGGGTTGCCACTGCTGGCCGAAGGCGCCTGCGCCGTCTGATCGCCCGGATGGATGTCGCTGCCACCGCCGCAGGCCGACAGCAGCACGGCCAGCGAAGCCGATGCAGAATCGATTGAAACCGGACGCATGCGCACCATGATCGCTCCTTCAGGAAAAGGGCCGATCATAAGTGCACTGCGTGCGCCAACGTGACATTGTGCCGCACCGGGCACGCCATTCCGCCCGGCGGTATCAGTACGCCGGACGGACGGGCCATCAGGCCAGCATCAGAAGCTGATGCGTGCCACGCTTTTCCTTGTCGGTCATCGACTTTTCCTCGGGCAGCTTCACCGTCACGTAGACCGTGCCGGTCTTCGGGTTCAGCGCAAAGCTGTTCGGGTGCGTGGGCAGGGTCGATGGTCTTGATCCCTGGCCGGTGCGCGGATCCACCACCGAGATATTGCTGGAGACATGGTTGCTCACGTACAGGCGATTGCGCGGTGCGTCCAGCAGCATGGCCACCGGCTGCGTGCCCACCTTGATGTTCTGCAGCACCTTGCCGCTGGACGGATCCAGGGCCAGCACCTGGTTGCCCTGGGTGCGCGTCTGATAGTTGAGCCGCCCGCTCCTTGCGAACCACGTCCAGGGCGGTCGAAGCCCCTGATCCACGGCCAGCAGGCGCTTGCTTGTCGTGGTCCACCACCAGGTTCAGGAGCTGATCACCCTGCACCTCGAAGCGGTCGGTGATGGCCAGCGTGCCGATGTCCACGACAAAGAGCTGCCCCATCAGGTTGGAGACATACAGCTTGCCGGGCGCCCGAATCCATCGAGATGCCGGTGGCACCGAAGTTGAAGCCCGGGATGGTGCGCTCGACCGTCAGCGTGTCCAGGTTGACCACCTGCAGCTTGCTGTCGTGATAGGGACATGGCGGGCAGGTACAGCCGGTTGTTGGCCTTGTCCACGACGATCTCGCGGTACTCGATCTTCTCGGGCTTGCCCTGCGCGTCCAGCACGGGGCGGCATGGTCACCGAGGACGTGACCTGACCGAGGGTGGTGTCGTAGACCATCAGCGTGCCGCCACGGGTGTCCACGATGTAGAGGCGATGCGCCTCGTCATCCAGCGTCAGGCCATAGCCGGGCTTGGGCAGCTCGATTTCCGCCTTCACGGCCAGCGTCTCGGGGTCCAACGAAGGCTTCGACTTCACGCCGGAAGCCGGATCCTTGGGGTTGCCCGCCGAGACGGCAGACCACGTTCTCGCTGGGCGAATAGGCCACTTGATAGAGCGCCGGCGCCACGTCCTGGCGAACGACCTGGGCCTGGCCCTGTGGCCGACTTGACCATGTTCATGGCCGAATGACCGGCATCCTGCGTGGCAGCGCAGCCGGCCAGCGCCGCCGCCACGGCCAGCGCCAGGAAGGAAGGGTACGGAAAGACTTGGGGAACGATTTCATGGACAGGTCTCCTGTTTATGTCACAAAGGGTTGGGTACCTGGCACCGGGAAAATGCCAGCTGCATACTGGCCGGGCTGCAACCTCCAGGCCTGGAGAAACCGGAAAGATCCCTCTCCGGCTTCCGGTCCGGACTGCCCTTGATCCTGCAGGCAGCCCGACCTCATGTTGCTCCCCGGCCTCACGCCGGGCAGATGGAATCAATACCGGATCCGGGCCACGCTCTCGTTGCGCTACGCGCGGCGTCACGGGCGTTCTTGATCGTCACGTATACCTCGCCCGTCTTCGGGTTCAGCGTCAGGCTGTTGGGGTGCCGCTGAAGGTCCACGGACTTGAGCAGCTGGCCGGTGCGGGCATCGATGATCGAGACATTGCCCGAATCACGGTTGGACACGTAGAGGCGGTTGCGCTCGGCGTCCAGCAGCAGGGCCACCGGCTGCGTGCCGACAGCGATATTGCGGGTGACCTGCCCGTTGGCCGGGTCGATGGCCACCCACCTGGTTGCCCCTGCCGCGCGGCGTGTGAGGCAATGCCGTCCGCTGGCGCTTCTCGTCCAGGCGGGCCATGCCCTGATCCACGGCCAGCACCTGACCTGCCGCACGGTCCACCGCCAGGTTCAGCAGCTGATCGGCGGCCACCTCGAACTTGTCGGTGACGGCGAGCGTGCCGGTATCCACCACGAAGAGCTGACCGACCGTTGAGACGTACAGCTTGCCGGCCGCCTCATCCAGCGCAATGCCGGTGGTTCCGAAGCCCAGACCCGAGCACCACCTTCTGCACCTTCAGCGTATGGGCATCGACCACCTTCAGCACCCCGTCGCTGCCCGCCTCCAGGCTCATGCCCGGCAGATACAGACGGTTGTGCGTGCGGTCCAGCACCACCTCGCGGTACTTGTACATGCCATCCTTGTCCGCAGCGGCGCTCTTGTCTGCCTTGCCTGCCCGGGAGGCCTTCGCAGCCCTGGCTGCCTGGGAAGCCTTGGCAGGTTTCTGGCCGGAAACGGCATCCGGCGCTTCATTCAGCGCCACCGTGCCCACCACGGTGTCGCTGGCCACATCCAGCACCGTCAGCGAGCCGGCACGGGTATCGGTGATGTACAGGCGGTGCGCGGCATCATCCAGCACCAGCCCGAAGCCATTGACGGACAGGGGAATCTCGCCCTTCACGTCCAGCGTCTTCGGATCGAGGCGCAGTACCTTGGAAGCCGGCGCATCCGGACCCGAAACCACCGGCCGACACCACGTAGAGACCACGTCCCTGGCTGGGCGAGTAGGCCACTTCATACAGCGCCGGCGCCACCGCCTGGCGGGTGACCTGCAGCCTGGCCCTGCCAGCGACTTGACACTGCTGACGGCGGACTGGGCGGCATCCTGCGTGGCGGCGCAGCCCGAGAGCGCGGCGGCAACGGCCAGCGCAACCATGGAAGAGACCCGGAATGCCTTCATGAAAGAACCTCTGGTGAAAGACGAGGAAAGGGACGGCGACGAATTCTCGAATGATAGAACGTTAGCGAATGGAGATCCACTCAATACCCTGCCCGAGGGCAGGTTTGTGCATCCTCAGACCCCTACGTCACGCACGCACGCCGCCATCCGCGACACCGCCTCATCTGTCAGGTGCGTGACGTTGATCCGCGTCCAGGCCCGGAAATCCCGCGACACGGCAAAGGCCGATCCCGGCAGCAGCAGGATCCCTTGACGGGCCAGTGCCGTGATGAAGGCCGACAGGTCCTCCAGCTGCGGATGGCGGATCCACGGAACATGCCCCCGTCAGGCTGCGTGGCGCACTGCCAGCCCAGCGCAGCCAGCCGTCGCTGGGCCTGTTTCCTGGTGCTGCATGCGGCGCTGCAGCTCCGGCATGTGCCGTGCGTAGATCCGTCCACCAGGATGGTGTTGACGAAGCGTTCACAGAAGCCTGGTACCGCCACCGTGGTCATCAGCTTCAGCTCGGTCAACCGGCCGATGATCTCCGGGCTGGCCACGACATGGCCGATGCGCAGCGACGCCGACAGCGACTTGGAGAAGCTGCCGATGTAGATGCCGTGCTCCAGCCCCGACAGCTCCACCAGCGTCTGGCGGCGCTCGATGGAAGTCCCCATAGACATCGTCCTCCACCACCAGAAAGCCGTGCTCGGCAGCCCGCTTCATCACCCCGAAAGCCGTGCGCGCTGACAGCGTGCCTCCGGTGGGATTGTGAAAGGTGCTGTTGCAGATGAAGAGCCGGCAGGGCGGCCCATCCTTCAGCGCCTCATCCAGCGCCCGGCAGGGTCCGGCCCGTCAGCGTTGCGCCGCACCCCACAGGCGTGCCCCCGGCCAGTCTCACCAGGCGCACCAGGGAGCCGTTGCAGGGCTCGTCCAGCAGCACCCGGTCGCCGGGCCGCACCAGCAACCGGATGATCAGGTCCAGCGCCTGGGTAGCCCCCGCACCGTCGTCAGCAGCTGCCCGGGCGGCACGTCGATGCGCGTGGTGCGACGCAGATGTACCGCCAGCTGATGGCGCAGCGCACATGGCCCTGGATGTCCCCATAATCCGTCAGCGTCCGCTGCCCCATCCGCGCCGTCTTGCGCACGCCTGCCGCCAGTGCCTCGGTGTCCCGCCATTCCGACGGCAGCCAGCCACAGCCCAGCTTCAGATATTCCGGCCCCGCCTGCAGCAACCGGAACAGGGCCGTCTGCCCGGCTGGCGCGGTGTCCTGCGATGCGGAGGACATGTCCGGCGGCGTGGCAGGCAAACCTTTGGCCGGAGGCGACACGTAGTACCCACGCCCATGCTGCACCTCCAGCAGCCCCTCACTGACCAGCTGCGCATAGGCGCTGGCCACGCGTGCAGGCTGAGCTGCTCGCGCTGCGCCATCTGCCGCAGTGACGGCAGCCGCTCGCCGCTGGCCCACTGGCCATCGGCCGAGACGCTGGCGGATCTGATCGACGAATGCCATGGCCTGCTCCTTCGCGCAAGAAAGCGCTGATTCTGCCACCGAGCCCAGACACTTGCTGCGTTCGGAACCCGGCAGAAGATGCTGCTCATGACCAGCCTGTTCGGGCGGGAAAGCCCGGCATCCGTGCCTGTACCGGCGTCGGTACCCGCAGACGCGGCACGACTCGTCCGCGACAGTCCAGGCACTTTACTGCAACTGTTTGGCAAACAGATGACGACCGTCTGACGAAATCGCAGAAGAGCAGCCAGTAGCATCCCCATCCATCAGGGACGTCAGACCTGATCGGCGCGGTTTCGCGGTCAGCCCGACTTAAGGGTCAGGCCCGTGTCCACCGTCAGCCCGTCATCGACCGCACGTCCCATCGAGAAGCTTTCATCCTGAACACCTCGCGTCCGCTCGCCTGCCCGCCCGCACGTGCTGTACTTCATCGCCCAGTCCCGTCAACCTGACTACGGCCGTGATGGCTGTCACCATCGCCGCCCTGGTGGGCGCCGTGGTGGCCCCGCAGCCGTGGATGGCCACCCTGCCCCATGGGGGCCAGTTCCTGGTGGTGATGCTGGCCACGCTGCCAGTGGCGCGACCGATGCGCCGCCATGGCCGCAAGCGCATCTTTCTGGCAGCAACACTGCCACTGGCCCTGGCCGGCATCACCGGCTACCTAGCCGTGCAGGACCGCCTCGTTCGCTCGCTGATCGTCTCCCCATGCGCTGCTGGGGCTGTACATCGCCGTGGCTAACTTCGCGCTTTGCCGCCACGGACGGCCTCGTCCACCTCGCCAGGCTCCCGCGCCATGTCCCTGGTCATCGCCGGTGGCGTGGTGGCCGCCTTCACCGGCTCCCAGCCTGGTCAACAGCCTGAGGGAATGGGCAGGCATCCAGGACTTTTGCCCTCTGCTACGCTGCCTTTGCCGGCTGGGCCGTGCTGCACGCGCTCACCATCCCGCCCATACGCAACCGGACGACGACATCCGCCAGCCTGTCCCCATCTGGTGCCCAGCCCCATGCTGCCGCACTCACCCTGCTCGCCGCCAGCGCCTGGCAACTGGTGCTGCACGACCGGCCGCTGGCAGGCCGCCATGCTCCCTCGGCCGCCGTCGGCTACGGACTGATGAATCTGCTGATGATCCAGTCCTCCATGAACATGACCCAGCTGTGCATGGCCTTTTCGGACGTGAACCGCGCCATCCAGTGGCACGCTGGCCATGTTCCTGCCCTCGTTCGTCACGGGCTCCATCATCCAGCGTGTGGGTACCCACGCCGTCATCGTGGCCGGCTTTATCCTCATCGGCATCAGCGCAGCGTTCAACATGGGCAACGACGGTTCGCCCTGCTCAGCACCTCGCTGATCCTGCTGGGCCTGGGCTGGAACTCACCTACATCGGCGGCAGCGCATGCTGAACGAGCGGCTGGACCAGCTGCGGGCGCAGCTGTCGGCCCCTGCCCTCGGCAGAGGGATTCACCATCCGCCACCCGGGACGCAACCCCGGCAACCCACCGCCCAGACCCGACCGTCGAGTGTCCAAGGCATCAACGACCTGGGCATTGCCGTGATGGCCACCCTGGCGCCTCTCCTGCCCGCCCCGCTGATGAGCTGGCCTCGGCTGGGGCGGCAGCAACCTGCTGGGCGGGGCGCCAGCGTGCTGCTGATCGCTGGTGGTGGCGGTGTGGCGGCGGCGGGTGGGGTGAGCCTGGTCAGTGCAGGGGAACCCCTTTGTGGACGCTAACGGCGAGATTGGGGTATCGGGATGCAAAGGGAGGTATCAGGACGGATCAGCGTCCCCCTGCCATGCCGCAGACACAGCCTCGACCACTTCGGCCCATACACCGGGTTCAGCCAGTATTGAATCTCGCGTGCCAGCACATTGCTGAGGACGCCGTCGTTCTGCTGCAGCGAACGGATCACCCGATCCGCCTGGGCATCCGGCATTTCACACAATTTCCTTCAGTGCGGCACGTGCCCGGGCATGCAGCTGAAGATAGTGGATCCTCCGCATCTTCGTAGCCAGCGTCTGTCCAAGAACGTCCGCCAGGAAGCAGACATGCGGCCCCAGATCAGGTATCGCCACAGTGGACGCGCCAGCGCATCCCCGAAAAAGCAGAAATTGGAGCTGACACCATCGGGATACACGATGGGCTTGCGAGCGAAAATCGACATGCTCGCGCACCAATGACATCAACGGCCGAGACACGCCGTCCAGCACCTGATCGTAGCGTCGACGTACCTGGGCATCATCGGCGATCAGGCTGGAAACCGGCAGGATCATCGTGTCCGGCACCACGCCATCGCGCCGCAGGATATCGTTGATGAGAAAGCGGTGAACTCGCCCATTGCCGTCTGCCAACGGGTGAATGTAGACGAATCCGAAAGCGACCACTGCGCTGCGCATCACGGCGGACTGGCCCTGCGTCCGATCCAGAAAGACCCGCAACCTCGAGCATGGCCGCCACGTCTGCAGCGGGCGGCGCCACATAATGGACGATATCCGATAGCGTACCGTTTCACCCACGAACACGGGCGACTGCCGAAGTCCGAACTGCCCCAGGGACGTGCGCCCTGCCCAGGATCTCCTGCTGCAACTCTGCCAGAACATCAGCCGACAGTGGCACTGGCCCCTGCCCCAGCCGGCGAGCCATCACATCGGCAAAGCGCTGCACACGGCTGACCTGATTGCCCTCGCCCTCGATACTGAAACTGGCTCGGCTTTCGCGCAGCGTCAACCACACCGCCGAACGCATCAGCAGATCAGGACCAAACTCCGCCATGAGCCCGTCCAGCAGCTGATGCACATCAAGGGACTCCGCAGACCTGAGTGCCTCCGTCTTGACCACCAGAGGGCAGAAATGGCGGGTTCCCGGCAGATTGTCGACAACCCGCCAGCGGGGCACCCGCTGCCCACGGCCGGTGGATGCCACCACCCGTCGCGTCCCATCAAGGGCGTCCACATGTTGCCTGCAAGGCCCTCGAGCACGCTTCAGCATCTGCCGGTCAGCCATTCGTGACAGAAAGGCGGCTCGACGCGCTACTGCCTGGTGGGCTCGGTATCCACCCAGGTCTGGATGACGTCCGGTCCGATTTGCTCGAACAGACGTGCAAGCAACCCCAGGTGCGGTACCTCGTGCCGCAGGGTGAAACAGCAGATGCGAGACCACATCCGCGGATGGGCGAGCCGCCTCGGCCGTTTCCAGCCAACCGTTGGCCGTCACCTGCGGCACGACGCATCCGGCTGACGACGGGCAGGGTCTTCGGGCCACGGCAGCTGGAAGGCCTGAACCAGCCAAGCGCCGCCGAGAGGATCTGAAGGCGGGACAGCGTCAAAAGCGTGGAGAGATGGCCAGACATGCGCGGAATCGATCATTCTTGCAATGAAACGAGTCAGCATACAGGGTTTTGGCGTGGAATCAATTCAAGGCACATCGCAAAATCCCGCCGTCCGTTCACCAGTCGCAGATCGGGCCAGGGAAAGTCTGAGCAAGCCTTTAATCTGGAGACAATCGGAAATCAAGGTCAGACAGCGGACGCAGAGGAACGAGGCGGCATGCAAAGGAACGACACGCTCCCGCCGGATGATCTCCCGGAAGGTGTCATTGGTCACCGACCAGTCCACGACATCCACCTTCCAAGGCAGATCGGATCTCGAGAACTCGCTGCTGAGCGCCGCTCGTATCCAGGGCAGCGGCGCTGCGCGATAATGGCCAGATCCAGGTCCGAATAGGGTTTGGCGCGCCGCCGGGCCCTGGATCCAAACGCCCCAGACTTCGTGACCGGGCACGTGGCGTTGCAGGATGTCATGGACGATATCCCACCGCCCGGGCGAGATGTCGATATCCGGCGTGTCCTGCGGACTCATGAGCGTGAGGCGCCTGACTGTGCCTCGGCCAGCCGTCTTGCCAGGTGGGATGCTTCCTCCAGAAAGCGGGGGGATGCCCGCCACCACGTCCAGAGCCACTTCCTCGCTGTAGGTATGGCTGGTCCTGGCCTGCATGTCCCGATAAGTCCGCCAGTCCGGCCAGCTTCCCAGCAGCAGATCCTGCTCGTTGGCGGTGCGGATCAGGTCCTCGAAGCTCATCCGGTCAGATCTCCTGGGGAGAGGCGGAGGTAGCCTCCAGGAAGCGCTTCAGGGTCTTGTGGCTGATTTCGTAGGTGAACTCAAAGCGCTGGATCAGGCCATCGCGGATCTGCTCGTCGCGGGTGTCCTGCCGATAACGGGTCAGACCTGCTTCCAGGCGGGCAATGGCCTTCTGCAGGAAGGAAAGGTCGACGGATCGTTCGCTCATGCCGCTTGGGGCCTCCCTGATAGTTCATCCAGCTTCCGCAGCGCCAATAGCCCCCACTCCCACTCAATCGTCGCTGGCGGCTTGCTGCTCACGTCGTAGGTGACGCGGTTGATGCCGCGCACTTCGTTGATGATGCGGCTGCTGGTCTTCTTCAGGAGGCTGTAGGGCAGCTCGGCCCAGTCGGCGGTCATGAAGTCGCTGGTCTGGACGGCGCGCAGGGCCACGACGTAGTCGTGAGGGTGCGGCTGTCGCCCATGACGCCGACGCCTTGACGGGCAGGAAGACGGTGAAGGCCTGGCTGGTGAGGTCGTGACCAGGTCTTGCCGCTGTGGGGTTCGATGGTGGAGCGCAGTTCCTCGATGAAGATGGCGTCGGCCTGGCGCAGCAGGTCGGCGTATTCCTTCTTCACTTCGCCCAGGATGCGAACGCCCAAGCCCGGCGGGAAGGTGACGGTAGACCCGCGTCGGGGCAGGCCCAGGCAACGCCCAGTTCGCGCACTTCGTCCTTGAAGAGGTCGCGCAGAGGCTCCAGCAGTTTCAGGCCCAGCTGTTCGCAGGCCGCCGACATTGTGTGGTCTCTTGACGACGACGGCCTTCTTGCTTTGGCGCCGCCCGACTCGATGACGTCGGGTAGATGGTGCCCTGGGCCAGGAAGGTGGCGCCCTTGTGACCGGCGCCGCTGGCCTTGAGCTTCTCGGCTTCGGCCTTGAAGACGTCGACGAACAGACGGCCGATGATCTTGCGTTTCTGCTCAGGGTCGGAGACGCCGGCCAGGGCGTCCAGGAAGAGCTGGCTGGCGTCGACGCGCACGACCTGGCGTGCAGCTTGCCGGCGAACATGTCCATGACCATGTCGCCTTCGTTCAGCCGCAGAAGGCCGTGGTCGACGAAGACACAGGTGAGCTGGTCACCGATGGCGCGATGGATGAGGGCGGCAGCCACGCTGGAATCGACGCCACCGGACAGGCCCAGGATGACTTCCTCGTCGCCCACCTGTTCGCGGATGGCGGCCACGGCTTCCTCGATGTGGTCACGCACGACCGCAGTCCGGACGGACGCCGCAGATGTCGAGCACGAAGCGCTCGAGCATGGCCCCTGCCCTGCACGGTGGGTGACTTCGGGGTGGAACCGCACGCCGTAGAAGTGGCGATCCTCGTCGGCCATCGCCGGCGATGCGGGGCAGCTAGGGGTGCTGGCCAGAGCTTGAAGCCTCGGGCAGGGGTCGTGACCTTGTCGCCGTGGCTCATCCACACCTTCAGCATGCCGTGGCCTCGGGGGTGGAAGTCCTGGATGCCGTCCAGCAGCCGGGTGTGGCTGCGGGCGCGGACTTCAGCGTAGCCGATTCCCGGGTGTTGCTGCCTTCCACCTGTCCGCCCAGCTGCATGGCCATGGTCTGCGTACGCCATAACAGATGCCCAGCACGGGCACGCCCAGCTGGAAGACGGCGTCAGGGGCGCGGTCATCCACTTCATAGACGCTGGCATGGCTGCCCGGGAGGATGATGCCTTCAACTGGCGCTCGTCGGCGGCGTATTGCCGGACCCAGTCGCTGCTGACGTCGCAGGGATGGACTTCGCAGTAGACGTGGGGCTTCGCGGATGCGCCGCGCGATGAGCTGGGTGACTTGCGAGCCGAAATCCCGGGATCAGGATCTTCTGATGGTTCATGGCGCGTGACAGAGGGGTTGTGACCCGCCCGGGCCGGGCGTGTCGGAAACGAAACAGGCTGCCGACCAGGCGGCAGCCTGTGTGGGGCGGCAACAATCACTCGACGTGATAGTTGGGCGCTTCCTTGACGATCTGCACGTCGTGGACGTGCGATTCACGGATGCCGGCGTTGCTGATCTCGACGAACTGGGCACGCTGCCGCATGGCGTCGATGGTGGGCAACCGCAATAGCCCATGCTGGCACGCAGGCCGCCGCACAGCTGATAGATGATGGCGCTGACCGCACCCTTGTAGGGAACGCGGCCTTCGATGCCTTCGGGCACCATCTTCTCGGCGGCGACGTTGGAGTCCTGGAAATAGCGGTCGGCCGCGCCCTGCTGCATGGCGCCCAGCGAGCCCATGCCGCGGTAGAACTTGTAGGAGCGGCCCTTGTGCTAGGACGATCTCGCCGGGGGATTCTCGGTACCGGCAGAGATGGAGCCCATCATGACGCTGGAGGCGCCTGCGGCGATGGCCTTGGCCACGTCACCGGAATAGCGGATGCCGCCGTCGGCGATGAGGGGCACGTCGGTACCCTGCAGGCAGCGGCCACGTCGCCCACGGCGGTGAGCTGGGGCACGCCCACGCCGGCCACGATGCGGGTGGTGCAGATGGAGCCCGGGCCGATACCGACCTTGACGGCGTCGGCGCCGGCATCGACCAGCATGCGGGCGGCGTCACCGGTGGCGATGTTGCCGGCAATGACCCAGGCTCGGGTCGTGGCGTTTGATCTCGCGCACGCGCTCGATGACGCCGCGCGAGGGCCGTGGGCGGTGTCGACCACCACCACGTCCACGCCGGCAGCCGCAGGCGCTCGAGGCGTTCTATGGCTGTCGCCGCCGGTGCCGATGGCAGCGCCAACCGCGCATGCCTGCCGACACCGTCCTTGGAGGATCAGGGGTGGTGTCGGCCTTCAGGATGTCCTTGACGGTCATGAGACCGCGCAGCTCGAAGGCGTCGTTGACAACCAGCACGCGCTCAAGACGGTGCTTGTGCATGAGCTTCTGGGCGTCATCCAGGCTGGACCCCTCGGGCACGGTGATGAGCCGCTCGCGCGGGTCAGCGATGTTGCGCACCGGCTGTGGTCGAGTTCGGACTCGAAGCGCAGGTCACGGCTGGTGACGATGCCGACCACCTTCCTGCTGCCCCCTCGACCACGGGCAGACCGGAGATGCGGTGCTCGCGGGTAATGGCGATGACCTCGCGCACGGTCATGTCGGGGGTGATGGTGATGGGGTCGCCCACCACGCCGGACTCGTAGCGCTTGACGGCCAGGACCTCGGCAGCCTGCCGCTCGGGCTTGAGGTTCTTGTGGATGATGCCGATGCCGCCCAGCTGGGCCAGCTGACGATGGCCATGCTGCTTTCGGTGACGGTATCCATCGCCGCCGAGACGAGCGGGATGTTGAGGCTGATTTTCCGGGTCAGGCGCGTGCGCAGGGATGCGTCACGGGGGATGAAGTCTGAATAAGCGGGGACGAGCAGGACGTCGTCGAATGTCAGTGCCTTCTGGCTATCCGCATTGCAGTTTTTATCCGCAAAGCGGCATGATATGCAAATTATCCTTCGGACGGGCGCTTCGTGGCGCGGATCTGACGATCAGCCACGCCTCGTCGGCCCCAGCGACCGTCGGTCCGCTCGGCGCGACTTTTTGCCACCCGGGCAAAAACGTGCCGCCTTCGCGTCGGCCAGGATCGGGCACAGCACTTCCACCCGGTCGCCAGCCCGCAGCGGTCATCCAGCCAGGCACGGCGACGAAGCAGACAGGCCCAGGGCCTTGGCTTTCGATGGCCTGAACAAGGCCGCACGGCTCATCGCCCCCAGGGCGTGCGCTGCCCAGGCCGGCCTCGTCCATCCGGGATGTCGGATGCCGCTGGGCTGGCGACGATCCAGACACAAGCGAGGGCCTGTCGATCCGAAGCGGCCGCCCGTTGCAGCAGCTGCCGGATGGTGGTGCCCGGAGGCACACGGTACAGGGTCCGCACGAGTTCGTACCGTACCGGCTGGGCGGCCTCCTCGGGATTGGCAGCCTCTGGACTGGTGGTCTCGGGATTGGTGACCTCGGGGCTCGTGGCTTCGGGGGCCGCGGCCTCCAGGTACTGGATGACCAGTTCCACCATCAGGGCTGCCGCGGGCCTGTCCGATGCCGGCGGGCCCGGGGGTGCGGATGGCTGATCCTGCGGAGCCTTGCGGCGCGCACTGTGGGTCATGAGGCTCCGAAGCCCGGGCCGTAGCGGCGCTCGGCCTCCTTCACGAAGGCATCGACCAGGGTGTTGGCGATGTGGCCAAAGACGGGGTTGAGCACCCGCGCGATGAGGCCGCTGCCCACTTCATAGTCCAGTTCCAGGTCGATGCGACAGGCGTCCTCGGCCAGCGGCTTGAAGGTCCAGCCGCCCTGCAGGCGCGAGAACGGGCCGTCCTTCAGGCGCAGCCGGATGCTGGTGGGGCGCTGGTGGACGTTCTCGGTGGAGAAGGTCTGGCGGATGCCACGAAAGTCGATGGTGATGGCGGCCGACATGCCCTCGTCGGTGCGCGACAGCAGCTGCGTGCCTCCACACCAGGGCAGAAAACCGGGATAATCCTCTACCCGCTCGACCAGGTCGAACATGGCCTGCGCCGAATACGGCACCAGGGCGGACTTGCGGATCACGGGCATGGCTGGCCCCCGAACACGGATGGGATCCTCTCGGACGGGATCCTTTCTAACAGGCACAATATCGACCAGTGTCGACCATTACAGAAAACCAGAAAGCCGGGTTCCGTTATTTCATCGAGGAACGGATCGAGGCCGGGCTGGCGCTGGAAGGCGGCTGGGAGGTGAAGGCCATCCGGGCCGGCCGCGTGCTAGATCCAGGAAGCGTATGTGATTGTAGAGGCGCGGAGATCTTCCTGATCGGTGCTGCATCACGCCGCTGATCACCGCCTCCACCCACGTCAAGCCTGGATGTTACCGCAACCGCAAGCTCTGTTGCACGCCGCCGAGGATCGCCCGCCTGATCGGCAAGGTGGGCGCGCCGGCTATTCTGCTGCGCCGCTGGACCTGCACTACACGCGCGGCCGGGTGAAGCTGGCACTGGGGCTGGCCAAGGGCAGAAGCAGTTCGACAAGCGCGCCACCGAGCGCGAGAAGGACTGGCAGCGCGAGCGTTCGCGGCTGATGAAGAACGGCAACCGCTGAGCCTGCCAGCGCGGCGGAAGGATCCCGTACAGCCCGCATCATCTTTTGGGGGTGCTTTCGCGCCGATTGCGCTAGTCTGTCAGAGAGGCCCGACGCTGCGCGGGTCCGTGGCGTTCGACATTTCGTTTTGCCCAGGCCGACAGACATGGCGAAGAAGAGGCGACAGGTTCACCCTTCGGACATGGTGACCGAATCCATGGGCTTCCGCGACCAGGAGGCCTCCCCGAAAACGCGACCGCAGGCGCGCCGAGTCTCTTGGTGCCTGCCGACGCGGGCGCAGGTTGGGTGGAGGAAGAAGCGGATTTCCAGCCAGCCCGCTGCAGCGCTTCGGTACCGACGCCCTGCCCACACGACGCGCGGCATCAACGCCTTTCCGGCGGAGACGGAAGCGCGACAGGGCGCCTGTCACGGGCGAGCTTGGCGGGCGGCGCCTAGTGGCGCCATGACAGAGACAACAGAGACAACAGAAACAACCGAGGCGGTCGCCTTGTCCGATCGGGAAGCCAAGAAGGCAAAGAAGGCAGCCAGGGGAAAGACCGCCAAGCTTAAGGCCCTGAAGGAGGTGGGCCCGGAGGCCGGCGTCGCCGCGCCCCTGCCCCGATGGGCACCGCCAAGGGCGTGGAGACAATGTTCCGCAACGCTTTCCGGACCGAGATGGAGCTGCTGGCGCTGGCGGCTCACCAAGGCCAACATCATGATCTCGCTCAACGGCTTCATCGTGTCGGCGCTGATGGTGTCGGGGGCCTTCATCTTCTCGTCGTCGCCGAGTTCCTGGTGCCCGCGGGCATCTTCATGCTGACAGCGGCTGCATCGATCGTCTGCGCGCTGCTGTCGGCCTCGCCCGAGCAGGTGGGACGGCTGCAGGCGACCTGGCGCTGGCTGAAGGACGTGTTCCGGCGCAGGCCCGGCTGCGCGACTTCAAGGCGGGTGTCCCAACCCCACGTCCATTTCTTTGGCGACTCCCCAACATCCTGATCTACGAGGATCGCGCCAAGATCCCGAAAGATCGCTACTGGCAGTGATGCAGGACATCATGCAGACGACCGGGAGCAGATCTATTACCGGATGAGCGAGGAGCTCTACTGGCTGGACTGATGGCCGACAAGCGGTTCAAGTTCCTGCACGTGTCGTAGGGCCCCTGGTGTTCGCTGCTGCCTTCTGGCCTCCGTCATCGCCTTCACGGTCGTGAAGACGCTGCCGAGCGCGATTCCCGGCCATGCAGGCGCAGAAGCAGGCTGCCCATCTGCAGAGACGGCTGGGCATCAACGTCTTCAAGAGCCTGTACACGACCCTCGGCGGTGCAGCAGCTGCCCGATGGGCGCATCCTGGTGGTGGAGGGCGCAGGCCCGCGCGGCAGTATCCTCACCATCGAGCCGGATGGCTCGCTGCGGGAGGACGAGGCGCTGGACACGCGCATCATCCGCGACTTCCGTCGCAAGCTGAACGACCTGGAAGCGCTGGACCCGCGACTCGGATGGCACATCTACGCCATCACCTCGCATTCCACTTAATCGCAACGGCAGCGCCGCCCGGACCGCGAGCACTTCCTCGCGCTTCCGGATCGAGGCTCCGACATCCAGCAGCTGGAGTCGTACAGCGGCTGATCGACGATCCTGAAGAACTCGTCTGAACTGAAGGAGCTGATCAAGGCCAAGACCGGCACGGAACTGGTTCCGCAACGCACCAGCATCGAGGGCCTAGCCTTCGACCCGCGCAGAACCGGCTGATGCTGGGTTTCCGGGATCGAGTTCAACGAACTGGCGCTGGTCGTCTCCATCGACAACCCGAGAGGACATGTTCGAGGCGCGTTCCGCCGCACTTCGTGTCGGTCGCCTTCCCTGGACATCAAGGGGGCGGCATCCGTTCGATGAACTATGACCCGGTGCTCAAGAGCTTCATCTGGCCAACGAGGTGAAGGACGACGATGGCACGAAGTTCTCGCAGCTGTGGACCTGGGCAGCAGCCCGAACGATGCACCGAAAGCCATCCGCTGCCCAACCTGCGCTATCTCAGCAACGTGAGGCCGTCGATTGGTGGTGATCAACGGCCAGCACCGGCTGCTGCTGATGGGCGACGAGGCGACGCCAGAAGAACCTCCCGCCAAGTACATGGTGGTGGACTACAGCGATCTGCGACGTCGTGATTGCAGGCCGCACCGCGTGATCCGGGTACGGCCTTCATCGGCGATCCTCAGCGACCGGCCGAGAGGATCACCTGGGCGATGATGCCGGTGGCAGCGGCCAGCACGAAAGTCGCTTTCCCGAGCGGACCCAGTCATGGCCGCGCGGCGCGGATCCAGCCGATGATCGCGCCGAGTCCTGCACCACCATCACCGACTGGCGTGCCTCGGGCGGCAGCCGGTCCCCCCGATGGTAGCGGTGCTCGGGGCCTGCCCCCGGCCCCATGCGCATGTCATCGGTCGGGACCTGCGTATGGACCTGGACGGACACCCGGGGTTCCTGACGCCCTGAATGGCCGCGCCCTTCCCAGTGCTGGCTCGGGCCGTGGTGGGGCTGATCGCCCTTCCCAGTCGCCACGGTAATCGTCCCGGCCGTCATGGCCTTCAGGCCCTTCATGGCCGGGGCCACGCCTGTGAATGACCGTAACGAGTCCCCTTCCCCGCGCGGCTCATGCCAGGGCTGTGCCGATGCGGCCAGACTGCTGGCACCCAGCACCAGGGCGACGGTGGAAGCCACAAGACGGCGGAAACGTGTACCGACGCATGTGTCGTATCCGGATCCTTGTCCGGGTGGTGTTGAACACAGGCGGCGTGTGGGCGCCGTGTGGAGAAGCAGGCACTGGGCGCAGGTAAAGATCGGGTAAAAGCGCAGCGATACGTCAGCGGCATGCATATGCTGGGACACATCGGTAACACTTTGTACGCTGAAGGCGACACCCCCTGGGTGATAGCCCTGCCCGCTTTCCAGCGATATAGGGAAAACGATGATGCTGAAAAACCGACACATTCTTGCTGCCATGGGTGTGATGGCAGGGATGCTGGCGTGGCGCAGCCAGCAGCCGTGATGGCGGGAACGACGACGGTACGGGTACCAGCAGATCAACCACTCACAACACGCCGGCCGGTTTCGTCGAACGACATCCAGACCCTCTTCAAGGGGGCAGATGGCTACTTCCACCTGTATTACCTGCTGAACAGCAACTACAAGTCCGACAACGACGGCACCGAGGTGGTACCACGTCCGGACCAGGGACTGGAGCATTTCGAGAACCAGGGCGTGGCCATTCGAAGTTCACGCATGGCTGGTCAGCCGTGGCCACGGGCTCGGTGATCGACAACGCCAGCGGCTTCTTCAAAGGATCTGCCGACAGCAGCCATCGTCGCGTATTTCACGAGCTATGCCGAAAGCGGGCAGCATCGGTACGCTGCCTGATTCGCTGGACTTCGGCAAGAGCTATGTGCCCTGCAACGGCGGGCGGCCGGTCCTGAAGGGCACGACCGCCACCTCGGACCCGACCGCGACCCGTACATCTGGCATGACGCTGCCCGCGGCAAGCTGATGATGTACCTGGCCGAGCGACAAGATCGGTGTCTATGCCAGCAGCGACGGCAAGGCCTGGACCTATGGGGCGCAACGATCCTGAACGCGGGTGCACTGGGCGGCAAGGACCTGGGTCTGGTGGAATGCTCGAACCTGAAGACAATGAAGGCGTCGGACGGCACGACGAAGCACAGTACTGTTCTTCGGCACTAATGGCTATCAATATGGGTCGACCACGGTACCTACCATGGTGGGGGCACCTGGACGACAAGAATGTGTTTGTGGCGGAAAGCCAGCCGAGGCGCGTGGACCGGGGCACGGACTGGTATGGCGCCAACTTCCTTCAGGAAAGCGACACGACCGTGAAGGCGCTGGCGCAAGCTGGGCAACTGGGCGTATCTGCAGGGCGACATCCGCGACCAGAATGGTGAGGGCCTCGAAGCACCTGAGCGGCATCGGCATGACCCGCAGCCTGACGCTGAGTCCGGGAAGGCGACGCCTATGTGATCAAGTCCGCCTTCGTGAACGGCAGCGAAGACTTCGGTCGATACGGGCTTTGCGGACACCTTCAACGCGAAGATGGCCAGCGACAGCGTACCACAAGGTGCTGTGACGGCGTGAAGCGCCTGGACGTCACGCAGGATCTGAACCTGGCATTCACCGGCGTGAATGGGCGACCCGTGAACGGGCACATCCGCATCTTCCTGAACCAGGCCGACAGCACAGTGTTCGTCGATTACGACGCGGACAACGGGCGGTATGAGGTGCGCCGCACCAGCAGCAGCCGGATTTCCGGCGATGCCGAGCGAACTACGGAAGAGCATGGTCGTGGTCGTCAGGTTACGCCAGCCCTGCGTCGTTCGGATGAATCTGGTCGTGGACCGGACGAAGCGTGGAGCTGGTCTATGGCAACGGCGAGAGCTATTCGCTGACGAAGCTCTCGACCGAGAACGACATGGGCGTGCTCATCGAGACCAGCGGGGAGAACCGGCTGGATTACTCGATGAGCAATCTGGAGCAAGTAGGGCCGATTGAGCAGCGAATCGATGGGGGTAACTTCGTTGTATGGCCCCCTGGTCACGTTGATCAGTCGGTAAATGGAGTTCAACAAGGCACCGACGTTTCGGTGAAATCCGAGACATTGCGGGTCACCAGCGTCAGGCCGTTGACCCAGGCCGTGGCTGCGTCAGCTTATCGATGGCATGCTCAGGATGGGGAACGCGCAGGCGTCCCAGAGCAAGGCGGCCTCGGCATCGATGGGCAGGATGCGGTCGCGGTATTCCTCCACGATCAACGTGAGCCAGTCATCAAGCAGCCGGGACTGGATGTGGTCTCCTCGGTGCCGGATGAGATCCACCCCCACGCCGCAGCTCACCCAGGGTGATGACGGACAGGTAGAGTGCACTTCCCTCGCTGTGGCAGCCTCCCGAAAAGGCCTGAACGCCTGCGTTGGCCCGCCTGCCCTCGGGCCTCGCTGATGACGTTGGTGTCAATCAAATACATGTGTCAGCCTGTGCATCATCCTGCTGGCGCTCGAAGTCTGAATCCAGGCCAACATCCGGCATGCTGGCCAGAATCTCCGCCAGTGGTTTCCTGGGCGGCCGCTGGAGGCTCTCCAGCAGGATGGCACGATGCTCTGCCTCGGCGCTGCGGCGTTGGCGGCCGCACGCTGTTCTCGAGGCTACGCACCCAGGATTCGTCCAGTCCACGGACCAGCAGGCTTGTCATGGTCATCTCCAGGCGAGGAATCTCCCGAACAAGTCCCGTACTGCATACCGGCGCGCAGAACGGGCGCCTGACGTGTTCGGAGGATCGTCAGGTGATAGCATGTTATCACCTTAGCCCTTGTTCCCCAGCCCCCGTCCCCTGCACGGTCTTCATGGCGGTGGCGATGAGGCCCGAGCCACGTCACGCCGAGGTTGGCGGGCACGATCATGGTGTTGTTGGGTGCGGGCCAGCGCTGGGCGAAGCCTCGACGTACTGCTCGGCCACACGCAGGTTGACGGCGGTGTCGCCGCCGGGAAGCTGGGCGGCATTGCCGACACGCTCGATGGCCTGGGCGGTGGCTTCGGCGATGGCAGGGAGATGGAGCGGCTTCACCTGGGCCCGGTTGATGGCGGCCTGGCGCTCACCCTCGGGCGCTGGATGGCGGCTTCGCGTTCACCGGAGGCGATGTTGATCTGTTCCTGACGGCGGCCTTCGGGAGGCGGCGATGACGGCACGCTTTTTCCCGCTCGGCCGTGATCTGGGCCTCGCATGGCACGCAGGATCTCGGCGGGCGGGGTCAGGTCCTTGATTTCATAGCGCAGCACCTGACGCCCCAGTTGGTGGCGGCTTCGTCCAACACGCTGACGACGGAGCCAGGTTGATGGCCTCGCGCTCCTCGAAGGTCTTGTCCAGTTCCATGCGGCCGATGACGGAACGCAGCGAGGTCTGGGCCAGCTGGGTGATGGCGTCGATGTAGTTGCTCGGAGCCGTAGGAAGCACGCATCGGGTCAGTGACCTGGAAGTACAGCACGCCGTCGACCTGCAGCTGGGTGTTGTCACGGGTGATGCAGACCTGGCTGGGCACGTCCAGCGGGAACTCCTTCAGCTCATGCTTGTAGGCCACGCGGTCGATGAAGGGCACGATGATGTTGAGACCCGGCATCAGGATGCGGTCGAACTTGCCCAGCCGCTCGACGACCCAGGCGTGCTGCTGGGGCACGATCTTGAGGGTCTTGACAGCAGGACGATGGCCAGGACCAGGATGGCGATGGAGACGGTGGTAACAGGTGGCATCGACGGTCACTCCTGAAGGATGGTTATGGGATGAAGGCAGGATAGGCGTTCTGCCCGGGCAGCGCGTGCCTTGCGCGATTGCCGGCCGGCCTGGGCGGTGCGTCGGCGTGCGCGGCGGCTGGCGTGGGTACAGGGCTTGCCCGGCCCAGGCCGCCGGCGTCACGCCCTGAGAGGTAAAGGGATCAGGGCGACGGCCACCGGCGCGGGGAGCGCTACTCGTGGCGCGCGCGCCAGCTCGACCGGAATCAGCACGAGGCGGCTGCCGGCGATGGCGTGGATGCGGTGGGTGCCAATGCGGCGCGGGTAGCCCGGACAGCAGCTCGGCCTGCCAGATGGTGCCGCGATAGTTGATGCGGGTCTGGCCGTTGTCCTCCCAGCGCTTCGACGGTGACGGTCTGGCCGATGTCGAGATTGAGGTCGAGGGTTGCGCTCGGGCGCCTGCTGCGACAGGGGCGATGGGCCGAGGTAGCGCACCAGGCCAGCGCCCAGCGCACTGGCGACGGCGGCGACCAGCAGCTGGATGCTGAAGGTGGCGCCCAGCCAGGCTGAAAGGCCCGCGAGGGGCCAGGGCCACGGCAATGACCAGCAGGTAGAAGGAGCCGACGAACAGCTCGGTGATGCCGAGCACCACGGCAGGATCCACCAGCCATACTGTGTTGCCATATCTGCCATCTGCGCCTCCATCTGCCTTGCCAGGGGTGTTCGGGCCCGTGCCATGCGGATGCGGTCTCTGCGCAGATGCGCGCAGATGAGGTCCGTTCATGGGTGAAGCGGCCGGAAGAGCCTTCCGGGGCCCTGGTTTTCATTTTGGGACACTTTTACCGAGTGTCGAGGCAAAGCCACACAAAACGGCTTTCCGGGGTGGAGATTTGGCGACAATGCGCAGACAGTCCGAAGAAATGTGCACATTGCCACCACAAAAACGCCACGCGAAGGTGGCGTTTGAGTGACCGGCGCGATGCACGTCCTTTCGGTCGGCGCGCGCGGGCAGCGCGGTACCAGGATGTCCCGGTACCCCGGTCGATGGCGCAGTGCCTGCCCGGCCGCCAGGAGCGACCGGGCAGCCAGGCGCTGCTTCAGCCCGTCCCAAGCCGCTGCCAGGTGGAGACGACGGTGTCGGGTTGAGCGAGATGGAGTGATGCCCTGGTCGACCAGCCATTCCGGCAGAGAGTCCGGATGGTCGGACCGAGCCCCTGGCCGCAGATGCCGACGTGCTTGCGCACTTGCGGCGAGCCTCGATGGCACGGGCGAGCAGCGCCTTGACGGCGGGGTCGCGCGCTCGTCGAAGCTTCGGCCACCAGACCCGAGTCGGTCAGACCCAGGGGTGAGAGCTGGGTCATCATCCGTCGAACCGATGGAGAGCGTCCAAAGTGCAGGAACTCGTCAGCCGGGAGGATGGCGTTGGAGGCGGCTCGCATCGCTGACGGCACGCAGTGCGCCGGTGCCATCCGGTGCGCCGCCCTCGCCCCGCTGAGACCATGTGGCTGGCCAGCAGCTCGATGACGCGCGCGCGCTTCGCTGACGGCGCGCACGAAGGATCATCAGCTGGACGTTGGTCGGCCCATGTCGCTCGCGCACGCGCTTCGCGGCCTTGCATTCCATCTCGAAGCAGTCGGAGAGGTGTGTCCGACACGTGGCTGATGCGCGGAAGCCCAGCATGGGGTTCTCTTCCTCGGAGCTCACGGCGCGAGCCGCCGATGAGCTTGCGGTACTCACGTTGCTCTTGAAAGTCGGACAGACGCACGATGACGGGCTTAGGCCAGAAGGCAGCCGCGATGGTGTGCCGCCCTCGAGCGAAAGCTCTCGACGGTAAGCAGGCGCGGGCTGGCGTGGCGGGCCACGCCTCTCGACAGCCTGCTTGAGGTCGGCGTCGGCAGCGGGGTAGTCGAGGGCGGCACGCGGGTGGATGCCGATGTTGTTATTGATGACGAACTCCAGCCGGGCCAGACCCACGCCGTCGCTGGAGCGCTACACACGCAGAACTCGAAAGGCGAGCGCTGCGGGTTGCCGACGTTCATCATGATCTTGTGTCGATCTTCGGCATGGTGCCGGTCTGGACGTCGGTGACTTCGGTCTCCGAGCTGGCCGTCGTAGACGTGGAGCCGGTGGCGCGTGGGCGCACGAAGGACGGTGAGCGAGCCGGCCGCCGTCAGCCAGCACGTCCGGTGGCGTTGCCGCAGCCGACAGCGGCGAGGAATCACCAGCTCACGCGCGATGATGGCTGCGTGGCGGGTGCGCGCGATTGGTGACGATGGCCGGGCGCGCGCTATGACCGGTTCCCAGTTAGTCGGTCATGTCGGTGACGTTTGAGACATCGCCAGGCTGCGCAGCTCATCTGGACGCGTCGCCCACCGAGGCGCACGCGGCCGGTGCCGATCTTCTGGCCGATGGCACGGCCGGAGGGGTCAGCAGCACGTCGGAGGTGCTCGCGAGGACGAAAGCGCTGCTGCTTGCGGTCCTTGCTCTGCGACCCGACCGTCTCGGGACGGGCCTGGGAGGATGAGCTTGCCATCAATGCCGTCGCACCCGCACTCGATGTCCGCGGTCGCCATAGTGCTTCTCGATGATATGGTGGCGTAGCGGGCGGCTGGGCGACCTCCTCATCGGAGAGAGGCGCGCACGCTGCTCGGCCGGCGTGTCGACGGTGCGCACGGTGCTGCGGCCCTGGGAGGCGGCATCCTCCGGGCTCCATCTGCCCAGTGAGGCTTGGAGGCCCAGGTGACGGCTGATGATGGGATCACTTGCCAGCGCCCAGCATGGGCTTGCTGGACGTAGAACTCGTCGGGGTTGGCGGCCCCTGCACGACGGTCGCGCAGGCCGCTGCTGGTGATGAACTCACGTCCTCGAAACCGGTTCGTGCTTCGGTGGTGAGACACGCATCACGCCCAGGGGCGCCCAGGTCGCGCTGCAGCGCATGCGCTGGGTGCCGCGAGCGGGGCCCACGCCCTCATGGGCAGAAAGCCCTTGCCATGGACGCGGCGAGGAGATGGCACCGGTCGTTGTGAGGGCAGAGGCCAAAGACCTCGCGGATGCACCGTTCAGGTCGGCGTCGATGCCGACGACGGTGAGGACGTGATCTCCTGTTGGCCCAGCGAAGGAGGCGTCGGGCGGGTCCCTCGGCCGTGGCGCTGGAGCGCACACGGCGAACGAGACATCAACCGAATCCTTCGTGAGTGCAGTGCTCGCGGATGGCCTCAGGTCAGGCGGGAGAGGCAGCCTCGCTCACGCAGCGGATCTCGGCGCGCGGCCTGGGCCAGGGCCTTCACGTCGTCGGCGGTGTTGAGTGGCCAGACGGGCGTTGATGCGCTCGGTGAGCCGGTTGTGGTCGAGATCCCGGAAGGCGTCTGCGGTGGTGGCAGCCGCCCAGGCACCTGGACGCCCGGTACCGAGCTGGCTGATCAGCTCGCGCAGGCGATCGTCGCCGCGCACGGCCTCATTTGCTCGGTCGTACGCAGCTCTTCGAACAGGATGACGAGCCGTCCTCGTGCGTACTGCGCATGGTTTGAAGTACCGGATGGTTGAAAAGTCATGATGTCCGATATTCCAGGGCCAGATCCATTTCCGGCGTGTTTCCTCAGTTACACTTCTCATGTAACTGCCAACCTTCCACACAGGGCCGCGAACGGACGGCCTACTTCATTTCCAGGCGGGACCGGCATCACTTCGAGGACCGTGGCGATGTCGCTGCTGAGCCAGTTCGGTGACCTGAAGACGCTGTGTGCGCCTGCCCTTCATCGACAGCGTGAGCCCAAGGCCGCATATGAAGCCGTGGCGCGCATCAGCCTGGCCGCCGCGGAACGACGGACGCCCGGCCGCTGGTGTTCTCGTCAGCTGGCGTCCCGTCCATCGGCAGGATTCGTGCGGACTGCGCCTGCTACTCTGGACCTGATCGGCACCTTCGTGTCCAGCCTGGAGACGGAGCTGGGGCGCAGAGGCCTCACGCGAGTGGGTCAGTTCCACCGCATCGAGAGCGGACGGAATGCAGGCGGATCCTGACGCGATCTATCTCGCTGCCTCGCATGATGACGTGCCAGCAGCATGCGGAGCTGGGCACGGCGGACGTGAATCCTGGTGGGGGTGTCAGCGCTGCGGCGTCGCCCACCAGCCTGTACCTGTCCATCCGGCGCAGCGGCATCAAGGCGGCCAACTACCCCTCATCCCCGAGGGACTTCGAGGCGGATGCGGCTGCCGGAGGTGCTCTATCGAGTGCCGTCTGGCTGTTCGGGCTGACCATCTCGCCGGAACGGCTGCGCGAGGTCACGCAGCGAGCGCCGGCCCGGCGGCCGTTATGCGGCGCTGGAAAACTGCCCGTGACGGGTACACGCCGGGCCGAGTCGGTGATGCCGCCGCGGGCGTCATCGATGCTGTCGACAACCACCAAGTCGATCGAGGAGATCGGCGGGCGGTCTGACGGTGAGTCCAGCGCTGGACGAAGGCTGCGGAAATGTAAATGCGCGAGACCTCCCTCGACTCTGCCTCGTCAGCTGCACCCGCTCCTCTCCGGCCCTGCCGCTCAGGCGCCGATCCGCCACGCACCAGGGCGTCAGGACCGCGCTGGCGAGTCGCTGGCGCCGCTGCTCAGAACAGGCAGACGGCGGCGCCGGCTGCAACGTTGAGCGATTTCGACGGGATCCTGCGGGATGGTGAGCCGCGGCCCAGCCGAGCCTGCGGCTCCGGGATCGATGCCCTCGCCTTCGTTGCCGAGCCAGGCCAGCGCCAGCTGGCGCAGGTCGAGTGGCGTAGGCGAGCGCCGTCCTGCAGGCGGTGCCGGCCAGGGAACGGCTCGCCGACCCTTGCCTTCCAGCTGAGTCGAGAGATGTTCTCGTGGTCTCTCCAGCACGAAGAGTGTCCGCGCGCACCGGCGCAGCAGCACCGCTGGAAGCAGCGAGCAGCTGCGCGTGCCGGCCGTGGTAGGCACCGGTGCGAGATGCCGGCTGCGGCGGCCCGTCTGCGCAGGATGGTGCCGACGTTGCGGATCCTGGATGCGATCCAAGAATGACGAGGTCGTGGCCGGGAGCGGAAAGCCGTGCTGCGTCAGCAGGGCGATGCGACGCACGGCCGGCATCGGTGACGGCGACGGCGCGCATAGCGATCGCCCGACTGGTCAAACAGCCGGTCGTCCAGAACCAGCCAGCTGGCCTGGGCCGCCAGGTGGCCATTTCAGGATTCCGTTCGCGCAGCAGCCGCAGACGAGATGCCTGGGGCCAGCAATGCGTAACTG
>BNJT01001302.1_pt1 | contig 160252 bp, 242 predicted proteins | sample 8540491 | NCBI WGS metagenome assembly BNJT01 (sample SAMD00202455, study PRJDB9452) | human saliva metagenome | host: Homo sapiens
GTGGCAAAAGTTAAGATAAGAGTGGTATAATAAGGCTTTATCAAGAAGCTAAAAAGAAAGAAAAAAATATGTACAAGACTTATTATACATCGCCGATTGGCTGTATTCTCATCTTGACAGACGCAAATGCCTTGTTGGGGCTTTGGCTGGAGGGCCAGAAATATTTTGGGGCAGGTTATAATCTGGAGCAAGCGCAACAGGGAGAGACAGAAGTCAGCCGACGCGTCTCTGATTGGTTGGATGCTTATTTCAAGGGAGAAAATCCTGCGACAGATGAAATTCCATTGGCACCTCAAGTGACTGAGTTTAGAAGCAAGGTTCTGACAGTGCTGCTGAAGATTCCCTATGGACAAACGGCTACCTATTCAGATATTTTGCGGGAGTTGCAGGCTGAGTATGGAAAAAATTGGCTCGGCTAGAGCAGTCGGTGGTGCCATCGGCCATAATCCTATTTCACTACTGATTCCCTGTCATCGGATTGTCGGAAGCAACGGCAGATTGACCGGTTATGCTGGCGGTCTTGATAAAAAAAGCCTTCCTACTGGAGTTGGAGGCTGGGGAGAAGACAACAGGATAAATAAAACTATTGATAAGCTAAAAAAGCACCGAACGGTGCTTTTCTGTTATTCTATTCAAAATACAACAAGTCCTTGCTAGTCTCAGTGAAAAGTTCAAAGCCATTCTTAGTGACATGGCCACAGTCTTCGATGCGGACACCGACCTTGCCAGGGATGTAAATGCCGGGCTCGACAGAGAAGCACATGCCTTCTTCGATGACCATGTCGTTGCCCTCCATGATAGATGGAAATTCGTGGACATCCATACCGATACCGTGGCCGAGGCGGTGGTTAAAGTATTCGCCATAACCAGCCTTTTTCGATGACCTCACGAGCAGCTCGGTCTACTTCATGAGCTGTGACGCCTGGCTTGATAAAGTCAAGTGCAGCTTGTTGGGCTTCCAGAGTCAGATAGTAGATATCTTTTTGAACTGGTCTGGCTGGCCAACAGCGACGGTCCGTGTCATATCGCTGGCATAGCCATTGACCATGCAGCCCAAGTCAAAGAGGAGGAGGGCGTTGTTTTCAATTTTATTGGCACCGGAATGCCGTGCGGATTGGCTGCGTTGTTGCCTGTCAGCACCATAGTTTCAAAGCTCATTTCGTAGCCTTCTCGCTTGATGGCGAAGTCGATTTGAGCGATGATATCTGTTTCAGTATTTTCTAGTGAAATATTGTCAAAACCGATATTGACAGCCTTGTCAGCATATTGGCCGGCTACTAGCATTTTCTGGATTTCATCAGCCGACTTGATCAAGCGCAAGCGGTTAATATAAGGGGTCAGATTGACAAATTCAGCCCCATCAAAAAAACAGTACGCAGGCCGTGGTACTTGGTTAAAAATGAGATTGTCAAACTCGACCGCTACTTGCTTGAAGGTTTGAGATGGTAGAGAAGCCTTGATCTTTTCCCAAGGGTTTTCAGAATCGACATAGCCCACAACCTGAAAATCTATGGTAGAGGAAGCACGCTCAACCTCCAGTGCTGGTACGAAAAGGAGTGGCTCATGGTCAGTGTAGACGAATAGGAACATTTGGCGTTCATGTGGATCGCTGTAAAAGCCTGTTAGGTAATGAATGGTTACAGGATCGGAGATTACAGCCACATCCTGCTTTTCATTTTCAAGATAAGTGATGATTTGATTGATTTTTTGTCATAGTTCAACCTTCTTTCTATGCCTCTATTTTTGCAGAAAAAGTGAAAAATCAAAGGATTTTTAGTGAGGATTCCTCCTCCTTGACTGAGATTTTTGGTAGAAAGAGAGTTGAGTCGAAATTTCTATAAGAATGTTGGAATATAGTGTGCGAAAATAGTATTTTTTAAGGAAAATTTGATATAATAGTGCTTATGGAGCGGTAGGACAGATACAAAAACAATAGATGTCTAAGCTTAAAAATTGTATAGATATGAAGGTAAAAAATGAAAAAAATATTAGTTGTAGATGACGAGAAGCCAATCTCGGACATTATAAAGTTTAACATGTCTAAGGAAGGCTATGAAGTACTGACAGCCTTTGATGGTAAGGAAGCTCTAGAAATGTTTGAAGCAGAGCAGCCGGATATCTTGATTCTGGATTTGATGTTGCCAGAAGTGGACGGACTGGATGTTGCTCGGACCATTCGCAAGACCAGCAATGTGCCGATTATTGTACTTTCGGCCAAAGATAGCGAGTTCGATAAGGTAATCGGTCTGGAAATCGGGGCAGACGACTATGTGACCAAGCCCTTTTCAAATCGTGAATTACTGGCTCGGGTCAAGGCCTTGTTGCGCCGTTCTGAACTAATCCCAGATAGTCATGTAGACGAGAGCAGTCCAAAGGAACTGTTTATTGGGGATTTGCAGATTCTTCCAGATGCTTTTGTGGTGAAAAAACATGGGAAAGAATTGGAATTAACCCATCGTGAATTTGAGCTCTTGCACCATTTGGCGACCCATGTTGGTCAGGTTATGACGCGTGAGCACTTGCTGGAAACCGTCTGGGGGCTATGATTACTTTGGAGATGTGCGGACAGTCGATGTGACCATTCGCCGTCTGCGCGAAAAATCGAAGATACCCAAGCCGTCCGGAGTATATCCTGACTCGCCGCGGTGTCGGTTATTACATAAGAAATAATGATTGAAACACTAAAAGAATTCGTGCTTTCTCCTGACTTTGTCTTTTCACTGATTGTTGTCGGCTTTATCATCGTCGTGGCTCTTTTGCTACTGGAAAATCGACGAGATACTCAAAAGCTGGTGCAGTTAAATCAAAAGATCAAGGGATTGATTGCAGGAGATTATTCAGAAGTTTTAGATATGCAGGGTAGTCCTGAAATCACGGACATGACCAATTCCATCAATGATCTATCTGAAGTGATTCGCCTGACGCATGAAAATTTGGAGCAAGAGACCAAGCGTCTATCCAGCATCTTGTCTTATATGACGGACGGGGTGCTTGCGACCAATCGTCGAGGGCAGATTATTACCATCAATGACATGGCAACCAAGCAATTGGGGGTCAAACGTGATGATGTGCTTAATACCAGTATTTTAGATTTGCTGGATATTGCTGATGAGTACGATCTACGCGAATTGATCACCAAGGTACCAGAATTGACCATTGATTCTCAAGATGAAAATGGTGAATATGTAGCTTTACGGGTTCGATTTGCCTTGATCAGACGGGAGTCAGGTTTTATATCAGGGTTGGTAGCAGTGCTGCATGATACAACGGAGCAGGACAAGGAAGAGCGGGAGCGTCGGCTTTTCGTTTCCAATGTTAGCCATGAATTGCGGACGCCTCTAACCAGTGTAAAATCCTATCTAGAAGCCTTGGATGATGGCGCTCTGTCAGAGCCTGTTGCACCAGAATTTGTCAAAGTTTTCACTAACCGAGACAAACCGAATGATGCGGATGGTGACGGACTTGCTTAGCTTATCGCGGATTGATAATAATACCAGTCATCTGGACGTTGAGCTGACTAATTTTACTGCCTTTATCACCTATATCCTCAATCGTTTTGATAAGATTAAAAATCAGGATGAGACCAAAAATATGAGATTATCAGGGATTATTCAATTACGCCGATTTGGGTAGAGATTGATACGGATAAGATGACCCAGGTGATTGATAATATCATGAACAATGCCATCAAGTATTCACCTGATGGTGGGACGATTACGGTTTCTGTGAGGACAACAGATGTTCAGTTGATTCTCTCGATTTCAGATGAAGGTCTGGGCATTCCCAAGCAGGATCTGCCAAAGATTTTTGATCGTTTCTATCGGGTGGATAAGGCCCGTAGTCGAGCTCAGGGAGGAACGGGCTTGGGTCTGGCTATCGCTAAAGAAATTATCAAGCAGCATCATGGCTTTATCTGGGCCAAGAGTGAGTATGGCAAAGGATCTACTTTTACCATTGTCCTTCCATATGATAACGTGCTTGTCCGTGTAGATGATTGGGAAAATGAAGAGAATGTAGAAAGTGAACATGACTAAGGGATTTCAATATAGTATTCTAGCATCAGGCTCGAGTGGTAATTGCTTTTTATCTGAAACAGACCAAAAACGCCTACTTGTCGATGCTGGTCTATCAGGGAAAAAAATTACCAGCCTTCTGAGCGAAATTGACCGCAAACCAGAAGATTTAGATGCTATTTTGGTCACCCATGAGCACAAGGATCACATCCATGGTGTAGGGGTTTTTGGCGCGTAAATACAATCTAGATATTTATGCCAACGAAGCAACCTGGCGAGCGATGGAAAAGGACTTGGGCAAGCTGGATGCCAGTCAGAAGCATATCTTTGAAATGGGTAAGATGAAGACCTTCGGTGACCTCGATATCGAAAGTTTTGAGTCAGCCATGATGCGGCCTGTCCGCAGTTTTACCGCTTTTATGAAGGATGACAAGAGCTTTGTCATGCTGACGGATACGGGCTATGTCAGCGACCGCATGGCTGGAGTGATTGAGAATGCAGATGCTTATTTGATTGAGAGCAACCATGATATCGAGATTCTTCGAAGCGGTGCCTACCCGTGGAGCTTGAAACAGCGCATCCTGTCTGACTTGGGGCACTTATCCAATGAAGATGGTGCGGAAACCATGATTCGCACACTTGGCAATCGCACCAAGCGCATCTATCTGGGGCATTTGAGTAAGGGAAAATAATATCAAGGAGCTGGCTCATATGACCATGGTCAATCAACTGGCTCAAGCTGACTTGCCAGTAGGTCATGATTTTTCAGGTTTTCGATACCTCGCCTGATACCGCAACGCCTTTGGTAACCATCTAATCATCAGTCGCTCAGAAAGAGGCTGGGACAAAAGTCCCTAGCCTCTCAATTGTCTTTGGATTGTCGAGCAAGACGCAGTGGTTGAGTGGGTTTCACTAGGCTGATTTCATCAGCTTTTACAGCCCTACTCAACTGTGCGGAGGTGGGACGACGAAATCGAATTCTAACGAATTACCGATTTCTGTCTCACTCTCTTTTTAGGATTGACAAGGATTGCTTTTTTTATGGGAAACTAGTTTTATGTTTTTTTATACTGGAAAGGGAGCTAAAGAATTGAAATGAAGAACGATTATGAAAACGTACGTGAGGAAACCAAATGCGCTTGATTTATTTTGTGATTGCCTGTCTATCTTTTGGCCTTAGGAGTGATAGGAATGTTTTTGCCTGTCCTACCGACGACCCCATTTTTGCTTTTTGTCTATTGCTTGCTTTTTCACGTAGCTCCAAGCGAATTGAGAATTGGCTTTATCACACCAAAAATGTATCAAATCTATGTCGCAGATTTTCGGGAGACTGGCTCGATTGCCAAAGAGCGCAAGAAAAAGATTATCGTATCCATCTATGTCTTGATGGGAATTTCTATTGCGTTAGCTTCAATAATTTGGGTGAAAATCTTCTTGTTCGCCCTGACAATCTTTATTACTTATTACCTTTTCAAGGTCATCCCAGATAAGGAGTAGGCAGGGAATTACGCTAAGAAGACTAGTAAACAAGTGCGTTGGCACTTGTTTTTGGTATAATGGTAGATAGTTCACAAAGAACATCATTTTTAGAAAGGATGGATTGGACTCATGCTCTGCCTTGGCCTAGCATGAAAAAAAGAAACTATGGAACATTTAAAAGATGCACTGCTGGAGCAATTTGGGCTGGTATTTGAAGACAGTAGTCTGCTAGAGACCGCTTTTTACTCACACCAGCTATGCTAATGAGCACCGCCTCTTAAAAATTTCACACAATGAACGCCTGGAATTTTTTTAGGAGACGCTGTTCTGCAGCTGATTATTTCTGAGTATTTATATAAAAAAATATCCCAAAAACCAGAAGGAGACTTGTCAAAACTACGCTCCATGATTGTTCGGGAGGAGAGTTTGGCTGGCTTTTGCACGGGACTGTCAGTTTGATCATTTTATCAAGCTGGGTCGCGGTGAGGAAAAAGTCAGGAGGCCGTAATCGCGATACCATTCTGGGTGACTTATTTGAGGCCTTTTGGGTGCCCTCTTTTGGATAAGGATGTGAAGACTGTCAAGGACTTTATTTATCAAGTCATGATTCCCAAGGTGGAAGCAGGAGACTTTGGAGCAGGTGACCGACTATAAGACCAAGTTGCAGGAACTCCTGCAGGTTAATGGCGATGTGGAGATTGTCTATCAGGTTACAGATGAGACGGGGCCAGCTCATGCTAAGAACTTTGCTGTGGCTGTATTGATCAATGGTCAGAAAGCGGGTCAGGGACAAGGCTGTTCTAAGAAACTGGCTGAGCAGGAAGCTGCCAAGGATGCATTTGAAAAGGAAAGTCACTAATGTTTTTTTAAAGGAAATTGAAATTCAGGGCTTCAAGTCATTTGCAGATAAGACCAAGGTGGTTTTTGACCAAGGTGTGACTGCTGTTGTTGGTCCCAATGGCTCAGGCAAGTCCAACATTACAGAGAGCCTGCGCTGGGCTCTGGGTGAGTCGAGTGTCAAGAGTCTGCGGGGTGGCAAGATGCCCGATGTCATTTTTTTGCAGGGACGGAGAACCGCAAGCCCCTCAACTATGCTTCGGTCGTTGTGGTTTTTGGACAATCAGGATCAGTTTATCAAGCAAGCAAGCAAGGAAATCCGCGTCGAGCGCCATATCTATCGCAGTGGTGATAGCGAGTACAAGATTGACGGCAAAAAGGTCCGTCTGCGCGATGTCCATGACCTTTTCATGGATACAGGACTGGGACGGGATTCTTTCTCCATTATTTCCCAAGGAAAGGTCGAGGAAATCTTTAACAGTAAGCCAGAGGAGCGTCGGGCTATTTTTTGAAGAAGCGGCCCGGAGTGCTCAAATATAAGACCCGTCGCAAGGAAACAGAAAGCAAACTAGCGCAGACTCAAGACAATTTGGATCGCTTGGAAGATATTATCTACGAGCTGGATAGTCAAGTCAAGCCACTGAAAAGCAGGCTGAGACGGCCAAGCGCTTTTTAGAACTGGATCATGAGCGTCAGGAGCTTTATCTGGATGTCTTGGTGGCTCAAATCAAGGCGAATAAAACTGATTTGACGGCGGCAGAAGCTGATTTGGAGAGTATCAAGCAGGAACTAGCGGCCTATTATACGAAACGGGATGAATTGGAGCGTGAAAACCAAGAGATTAAGGTTAAACGTCAGGAAGTGAATCAAAAACTGTCTGACGATCAGGCCAGTCTTTTGGAGTTGACGCGTTTGATCAGTGATTTGGAACGCCAGATAGACCTAGCTAAGCTGGAATCTAGTCAGGCGGCCAGCAGCCGTTTGGAAAATGAAGAACGCTTGGCTGGGTTGAGAGAAAAAAGCCAGCAGCTGACAGCTGATATTTCCTCCAAGGAAGCTCATCTGGCTGATTTAGTAGTCCAGTTGACAGAAAATCAAGAGGCTATGAGCCAGTTGGAAGCAGAATTGGCGGACTTTTCAGATGACCCAGACCAGTTGATCGAAAAATCTGCGGGATCGTTACGTCAAGCTCATGCAAGAAGAAGCGGACTTGTCCAACGACTTGACCTCGCTAGAAAATCGTCTGGAGAATGAGCGGAGCCAAGCGGCCAGCAAACAGGCAGAGTTTAGCAAACTACAGGCTGATTTAAAAGCTGGTAGAGACGAAGAAGCGGCTCGACAAGCAGAATTGAAGCGGCACAGGCTGCCCTCAGAGACTTGCTAGATCAGTATCAGCAGCAGGAGGAGCAGGTCGAGAAGTTGGCGACTGCTTATCAAAATGAGCAGACCAGCATGTTTGCCCTGCTGGATGATTTGAAAAATAAAAAAGCCCGTGCAGCCAGTTTAGAAGCTATTCTTAAAAATCACAGTAATTTCTATGCAGGTGTAAAAAGTGTCCCTGCAGGAAGCTGATCGTCTGGGTGGCATTGTCGGGGCAGTCAGCGAGAAATTGAGCTTCGATCCTCATTACCAGACCGCTTTGGAAATTGCGCTGGGGGCAAGTAGTCAGCATATCATCGTTGAGGACGAAGGGCAGCGACCAGAGCCATCGATTTTTCTTAAGAAAATCGGGCTGGTCGGGCTACCTTCCTACCTCTGACGACCATCAAGGCTCGTCAACTTCCCGAGCAAAATCAATCCAGAATTGAGGCTAGTTCAGGCTTCTAGGTATAGCTTCGGAGCTGGTGACCCTATGAGCCAGGTTTGGAGAATATTTTTCCAAAATCTATTGGGGACAACCGCTATTTTTGATACGATTGAGCATGCGCGTGCGGCTGCTCGTCAGGTACGTTACCAAGTCAGAATTGTAACGCTGGACGGAACGGAACTGCGCACAGGCGGTTCTTACGCCGGAGGAGCCAATCGCAATAATAACACAATCTTTATCAAGCCTGAACTGGACAGCCTGCTTGGAGAAATGGAGCAGCAGTCCCAGAAGCTGAAAGCTCAGGAGCAGCAAGTCGAAAGCTTGCAGTCTCAGCTATCAGAGGCCAAGCAAAGCCTTGGAAGCCATCAAGTCTGAGGGTGAGCAAGCCCGCTTGACGGAGCAAAGAGTCAAGTTGGCCTACGAACAGATTGCAGAGCGGGTTGCGGAACTCAGCCAGCTGGAGCAACTCCAGGAGCAAGATTTGGCTAATCAGACTGAAGCAGCAGGCCTTGCTGAAAAGAAAAATGGAAGAGCGGCTGTCGGCTATCGAGGCTTCCAAAGTAGCCACTACTGCTGAAATCGAGCAAGTCAAGTCGAATAAAAACGCTGTTCAGGATCGCTTTCGATCAGCTATCGGCTAACTTGTCAGAACTGAAATTGAAGAGCACGGAGCTGACTTCAGCCAGCGCTTTGAGAAGAATGATTTGTCGCGTTTGCTAGAGGAGAAGGCTGCTCTGGACAAGGAAGTCGTTACTTTGCAGCTTTTTGGATAGAGCAAAAGGAAGAAGCGGTCAGCCAGAAGGTGGATATTTCCGTCTTGGAAGAGCAGCTTAAGACTGCCCAAGAGAAAAAGACAGACTTGGATCAGAGCCTCATCCGACTCAAATTTGAGCTGGACGACTTAGAGGGCCAGTCTGAGGATATTCTAGGGAACTTAGATCAAGCCCGTCAGCAAAACGAAAGTCTGATTCGCCGTCAGGCCAAGGCAGAGGCTGAAAAAGAGAAATTTTCAGATGCCTTGCGTCGTCTGCTGACTAATCTGACGGATAATTACCAGATCAGCTTTGAAGAGGCTGATCAAAGAGCGCGTTCTTTGGAAAATCTTGCAGCTGCAGAAGCCCAAGTCAAAGACTTAGAAAAAGGCTATTCGTGCTTTGGGACCGGTCAATCTGGAAGCAGTAGAACAATTTGAAGAAGTCAGCAAACCGACTGAATTTCCTCAAAAGTCAGCGGGACGATGTCCTCTCAGCCAAAAATCTTCTCTTGGAAACCATTGAAGAGATGAATGACGAAGTCAAGGAACGTTTCCAAACAACCTTTGAAGCCATTCGTGAAAGCTTCAAGCTGACCTTTAGCCAGATGTTTGGCGGCGGTTCAGCTGACCTGATCTTGACAGAAGGCGACCTGCTGACAGCTGGGGTAGAGATTTCGGTTCCAGCCTCCGGGCAAGAAAATCCAATCTCTCAATCTTATGAGTGGTGGAGAAAAAGCCCTGTCAGCCTTAGCCCTTCTCTTCTCCATCATCCGCGTCAAGACCATTCCGTTTGTTATCTTGGATGAAGTTGAGGCAGCTCTGGATGAGGCCAATGTCAAGCGCTTTGGGGATTATCTCAATCGCTTTGACAAAGAAAGCCAGTTTATCGTTGTGACCCACCGTAAGGGAACCATGTCTGCGGCAGATTCCATCTATGGAGTAACCATGCAGGAGTCAGGAGTTTCCAAGATTGTGTCGGTCAAGTTAAAAGATTTAGAAAGTTTATAGTATGAGTATAAAATTAGTAGCAACAGAAATCGGAATAAGGTAATTGATACAATAGAATACTAAGAAAGCCTTTGAATAAGTTGTTTCAAGGCTTTTTACTGTCTATAGATAGAAGGAAATGGGTATCAGAAATACTTTGATTCTATGGAGACACCCTTGATTTGTTAAACGTTAAATTGCATGTTTCGAAAGTCAATCATCTTGAGGCAGTATAACTGCATAATAACATTTCTTTCGTCAATAGAAAGTAGGAGTTATAGTAAATTGTGAGAATTCTTGGTATAATGAGGATAATAAATAAAATAATTTGAAGGCACAGGTATGTTGATGGAAATAAACTAGGTTATAGATAATACAAAAAGCGTATATCGTCTGTCATTACATTCCTTTGGCGGATTTACAACGAATATTATAGGCTCTTCTCAAATGTGTCTCTGTGATTATGGGGATTTTCTTCATGATTAATATTCTCGTAAGTAAGGAAATACTCGCACGTTTAACGCTTCGCATTCTCAATGTGGTGTTGCTAAAAGACAAAATTGAGCACATTCTTATGTCGGGGAAGTCATCGTGGATACGTATGACCGTTTCTTGATGAGTCAAATCATCGAGGCGGGAATTGTTGGGGTTATGATTTTTTTGCCGCATACTCTCTTGTAGGGTTGCCATATGCAGGACTTGTTGGGGTGCTGGCCGGAGTATTCTCGTTCATTCCGAATATCGGGCCGTTTATGGCGTGCGGAATCGTAATGCTCTTCATCTTTACAGAAAGCCCAATTCAAGCACTCATTTCGGTTGTCGTCTTTATGGTCGTTCAAACAGTGGAAGGCAATGTCGTCTATCCTAGGGTTGTCGGCAGTTCCGTAGGGTTGCCAACGGCTCTAACCCCTGCTACTACGTTAATCGGTGGAAATCTCTTTGGTTTAGTAGGAATGATTTTTCTTCACACCAATCTTTGCCGTGATTTACCGTCTCGTGAAAGAATGGATGGAGAAACATGAACAAGCTGCTCCAGTGGTAGCTGTAGGAGGTATTATTGATGAAGAAAATTAGCGACTTAGGGATTACGGGGAAAAAGCTCCTCTTTGAAGGGATTGCGTTCCTTGTTGCTGGGATATTGCTCCCTATATTCGGACCAAGCTTCCCAGAATTGATGTTACGTCTGTTTTTAACATTCTTATGGGCCCGTGAACTATGGAATTTCTTATTCCGTTGGTTTAGTAAAGCGGCATCTAAAGACCCGTTATGGCTGAATATAGGGAAATTTTTCCCTTTACGGATTTTTAGCAGGAAATCAATTCTTCCTGTCATTGCCGATTGCGATTGTAAGCATCTTGATGGGACTCAATGAAGTGATGAAGGCGGGAATTAGTGGTGTGACATACTATATTTATGTCAAAGATGATATTCGCCCGCGATTTCGCTTGCTCTTTGATACCATTTGGCTTTCAGTTGTCGGGGTAGCCACTTTAATTTCTCTTGGGGGCGACGGCACTTTGCAAATGTTCTTCCTTTCGCTCTATTTTATCGGGTATGGGATTAGCAATATTCGGGACGGCTGGTTCTTCGAGGCCGAAGTTGGAAAGAAAGTCCTTCGCAGACGCTTGCGTCGTGGGATGCCGCTTGTATTTGCTGCACTGATTCCTCGAGTAACCTTACAAAAATTAATGATGCGTTGGAACTTGGAGAAGGCGAAACGGCTTCGAAATTTACGACCGTGCCAAAAGAAAATGCAGAACCAAACTTAGAGATGTTTATTCATGTCACAAAAGACGGGTTTGGAGCCATCGGGCATGTCGACCTGTGTTATAAGGGCCGCATTATTTCATTCGGAAACTACGATACGAATTCGGAGCGCCTCTTTGGAACGATGGGGGACGGGGTACTTTTCAGTGCCGACCGTGAAAAATACATCGAATTTTTGTAAACGCGAAAATCATAAGACCCTACTGGGATATGGTCTTGCCTTGTCTCCAGAACAACTCGCGGCCATCGATAAGGAAATCGCTAAATTGATGTCGCTGACAGTGCCTTGGGATCCACCGAAAATGGTGAAACCTAAGCATCCTGGAATCGACAAAAGAAGAACCAATGTATGCCTATAAGCTCAAACAAGAAGCAGATGCACTCTTGTATAAATTTACCTCTTCAAAATTCAAGACGTATTTTTGTGATGAGTACCAACTGTGTATTGCTAGCCGATACGATTGTCGGGACAGCAGGCACCGATATTTTAAGCGCCCTGAGGATTTATTTCACCAGGAACGTACCAAGATTACTTAGATAAGGAGTTTGAGAGACCGCATAGTCTAGTCGTGACGAAGCGCGTCTATCAGTAAGAACATGGAACTTCATGAAAAAGAATTCTTTATGAGGGAAGCGTTGAAGGAAGCGCAGAAAGCCTATGACCAAGCGGAAGTGCCAATCGGGGCTGTCGTGGTCTTGAATGGTGAAATTATTGGGCGTGGTCATAACTTACGTGAAAAGGAACAAGACGCCACGCTGCACGCCGAAATCAAAGCCATTCGCCAGGCAAACCAACACCTTGGAAGCTGGCGACTCGAAGACTGCTAAGTCAGTTTGTAGAACCACGCTTCGCCAGAACGTATTTGCCAAATAGCAAAACATAAATTGAATTTAGGATAACTAAATATATAAAAGTTTATGTGATGTTATTTTATAAAATAAAAAGTAAATAGATATAGTATAAACAATATCAAAACGGTCAGGTCATAGAAATATGATCTGACTGTTTTTCATCTGTGGAATGAAGTGTTAGTTTTATGATATAATATAAAGGATTAACAGAGATGAGAAATGATGGGGTTGCCTAAATCCTTAAAAAGATGCATACCCTAAATGCCCTTTGTACACCCCTAATTCAAAAAGGAGATAATTGTATGATAAGACTCATTGCCACAGATATGGACGGGACTTTTTAGATGACAAGGGTCAGTTTGATATGGAGCGGCTCAAGCACCTGCTAGCTCAGTTTAGAGAAAAGGGCATCTACTTTGCTGTTGCCAGTGGTCGAGGATTCTCTCTTGAGAAGCTCTTTTCATGAAGTTCGGGATGATATTATCTTTTATCGCAGAAAATGGTAGCCTAGTAGAGTTTCAAGGAAAAGATCTATACGAAGCAACCATGCCAAGAGAATTTTATCTAAAGGTATTTTGACAAGCTTTAAGGAGTCGCCTTTTGTCAATATCAATGAGTTGCTTCTGACAGGGAAAAAAAGGCTGTTATGTGCTAGAGACAGTAGATCCGACTTATCTCTCTTTCAGCGCTAATTATAATGAAAAATATCCAAAAAGTTGCTGATTTTTAGTGAGATTACAGACGAGATTTTTAAATTCACGACCAATTTCAGCAGAAGAAACAGTGGCCGACGGCGAAGCCTGGGTCAATGAAAAATGTCGCAGGTGTCAAGGCGATGACAACAGGCTATAAGTCGATTGATATCGTGCTGGACTATGTGGATAAAGGCGTGGCTTTTGTCGAGCTAGCTAAGAAGCTAGGCCTAGAAATGGACCAGGTCATGGCTTTTTGGCGATAACCTCAATGACCTGCATATGATGCAGGTGGTGGGGCACCCGATTGCACCAGAAAATGCACGGCCGGAAATTTTGGCAGTTGCGAAAGAAGTGATTGGCCACCATGCGGCCCAATCTGTTATGACCTACATGGAGGGCTTATAATGGCTGATATTAAATTGATCGCTTTGGACTTGGACGGGACGCTTTTGACTACGGATAAAAAGATTTCTCAAGGGAATCTGGCAGCGCTCAAAGCGGCTCAGCAGCAAGGTGTCAAAGTTGTATTGACCACAGGGCGTCCGCTTAAGGCTATGGAATTTTTCCTGCATGAGCTGGGCACTGATGGTCAGGCAGATGAATACACCATTACCTTTAATGGTGGTCTAGTTCAGCGCAATACAGGCGAAATTTTGGATAAAACAGTTTTTGCCTACGATGATGTAGCTAGAATTTATGAAGAGACTGAGAAATTGGGTCTGCCTCTGGATGCGATTGATGGGGCTTTGGTTTATCAGATTCAATCAGACCAAGTATCGCTCTATGCGGAGTTTAATCCAGCTCTGAACTTTGAATCCATTGCTTTTGAAGACCTTTCTAGCCAAATTACCTACAATAAGTGCGTCACAGCCTTTGCTCAGGAACCGCTGGATGCAGCCATTCCTCATATTGCGCCCGAACTGTTTGACCAGTATGAGATTTTCAAATCACGGGAAATGCTGCTGGAATGGTCACCGAAAAATGTCCACAAGGCGACTGGTTTGGAGAAACTGATTGCCCACTTGGGAATTGATAAAAGCCAAGTTATGGGCCTGCGGTGACGAAGCCAATGATCTGTCAATGATTGCTTGGGCTGGGCTAGGAGTTGCCATGCAAAATGCTGTGCCAGAAGTCAAGGAAGTCGCAGAAGTTGTCACTCCGATGACCAATGATGAAGATGCAGTTGCTTGGGCCATTCGGAAATATGTATTGAAGGAGAACTAAAGAATGGGATTATTTGACCGTCTTTTGGACGTAAAAAGAGGAACTTGAAGAAAAAGCCCCAGTTAGAGGAGCAGGCAGAGGAGAGTTATCAGACTACAGAGACTGAAGTCCCATTTGAGGCAGAATCCCAGCCTCTTGCTGCTTCCAATGAAGAAACAGCGGAAACTCAGGAAGTAGAGTTTGTGTTAGAAGAGAAGATAGAGTTCACAGATTCAGCAATTTCTGAGCAGGAATTTGCCCCAACTCACTCAACAAGCTGACTTATCTGAACCAGTGCTTGAAGACGAGGAAAGTCCTGAACAAGTTTTTGGCTGAGGCAGAAGAGCAGTCTGAAACTTCAGCAAATCAAGCGTTGGAAAGTAGTAGCGAATCAGAAGCGGCGACTGAAAGCAGAGATTATTACCAAGAATTACAGGAACGTTTGGCTGCAGCGAGAGAGCAAATTAACTACGAATCAGAGCAAAGAAGTATCTAGTGAGCAGGAAGCAAGCACTTCTTCAAAAGTAGACTCGACCGAGTATGGAGAAGAGGCAGAGGAAGAACTGACTCCGCAGAAAACATCTGAGAGTTCTACTGAATACCAAGAAGAGAGTGTTCAAGACAAGTATGACCGCAGTCTAAAAAGACGCGGACTGGCTTTGGTGCTCGTCTCAATGCCTTCTTTGCTAATTTCCGCTCAGTTGACGAAGATTTCTTTGAAGACTTGGAAGAATTGCTGATTACCAGTGATGTCGGTGTGCAGGTAGCTTCCAATCTAACTGAGGACTTGCGCTATGAAGCACGCCTGGAAAATGCTAAGAAACCAGAAGCCTTGCGCCAACTAATCATTGAAAAAAATTGGTCGATATCTATGAGAAAGATGGCCGCTTTAATGAAAAATCAATTTCCAAAACGGTTTTGACTGTCATGCTCTTTTGTCGGAGTAAATGGCGTAGGCAAGACGACCTCAATCGGTAAATTGGCCTATAAATACAAGCAAGAAGGTAAAAAAAGTGATGCTGGTGGCAGCAGATACCTTCGAGCTGGAGCAGTTGCCCAGCTGGCTGAGTGGGGTCGCCGAGTCGATGTGCCTGTTGTGACTGGTCCAGAAAAGAGCGATCCAGCCAGTGTCGTGTTTGACGGTTTAGAAAGGGCCAAGGCTGAAAATGTCGATATTCTCATGATTGATACAGCAGGTCGCTTGCAAAAATAAGGACAATCTCATGGCAGAGCTGGAAAAAAATCGGTCGCATTATCAAGCGGGTGGATCCAGCAGCGCCGCACGAAACCTTCCTAGCTTTGGATGCTTCCACTGGTCAAAATGCGCTGGTTCAGGCCAAAGAATTTTCAAAAATTACGCCTGTGACAGGTATTGTCCTGACTAAGATTGACGGAACTGCGCGCGGTGGTGTTGTGCTTGCCATTCGTCAGGAACTGGATATTCCAGTGAAGCTGATTGGTTTTTGGCGAGAAAAATTGACGATATCGGCGAGTTTAACTCTGAGAACTTTTATGAGAGGTCTCCTAGAAGGTTTGGTGTAATAGTCTCATCAATAAAGCCTAAATTGAAATCAAACTCTTCTATCAAAAAGTAATCAAAATAGATGAAAAGGTTTGTTTGTTGCAAGCCTTTTTCTTTCTTTTGATATAATAAGAAGAATAAAATGAAAGAAGGAAATCCAATCATGGGAAAACTTGAAGTTATTGCTCATCCACTAATTCAGCATAAATTGTCTATCTTGCGTCGTACAGATACTCTACTAAAGCTTTTTCGTGAATTGGTAGATGAAATCGCAATGCTGATGGGATACGAAGTTTTTGCGCGATTTACCACTTGAAGATGTAGAAATTGAAACACCAATTACGAAAACAGTTCAAAAAGCAGATTGCAGGGAAAAAAATTGGCGATTGTCCCAATCTTGCGGGCTGGTATCGGTATGGTAGATGGTCTCCTGAGCTTGGTTCCTGCTGCTAAAAGTCGGCCACATTGGAATGTACCGTGACGAAGAAACCTTGAAGCCAGTTGAATATTTGGTAAAATTGCTAGAAGACATTGACCAACGTCAAATCTTTGTTGTCGATCCAATGTTGGCTACGGGTGGATCTGCTATTTTGGCTGTAGATTCTCTGAAGAAACGTGGCGCAAGCAACATCACCTTTGTCTGCTTAGTGTCTGCTCCAGAAGGTGTTAAAAGCCTTGCAGGATGCTCATCCTGATGTAGATATTTTCACTGCTGCCCTTGATGATCATCTTAATGAGCACGGCTACATCGTTCCAGGTCTCGGAGATGCTGGTGACCGCCTCTTTGGTACAAAATAATAGCTAGAAGTTACAAAAGGAAAGTTCTGCCAAACCGGTGGATTTGTGCTTTCTAAACCAAAAGATAATCTCAGCGCTGCTTTCTGTCATCCGACAGAGAAAGCAAATATTTGACCTTTTTGACCAAAAAGATATAATAATGAATAGATCGAATGAAGGAGAAAATATTCATGATTCCTGTAGTTATTGAACAAACCAGCCGTGGTGAGCGTTCTTATGACATTTACTCACGCCTTTTTAAAAAGACCGTATTATCATGCTGACAGGTCCTGTTGAGGACAATATGGCTAATTCTGTTATTGCGCAATTGCTTTTTCCTAGATGCACAAGACAGCACCAAGGACATCTATCTTTATGTTAATACTCCGGGTGGCTCTGTGTCAGCGGGATTGGCGATTGTAGATACTATGAACTTCATTAAGTCTGATGTGCAGACGATTGTCATGGGAATGGCAGCTAGCATGGGAACTATCATTGCTTCTAGCGGTGCTAAGGGCAAACGATTCATGCTTCCAAACGCAGAGTATATGATCCACCAGCCAATGGGTGGTACTGGTGGCGGTACTCAGCAAACAGATATGGCCATTGCAGCAGAGCATTTGCTCAAGACTCGTAAGACCTGGAGCAAATTCTTGCTGATAATTCTGGTAAAATCGGTTGAGCAAATTCACGCAGATGCCGAACGTGATTACTGGATGAGTGCTCAAGAAACCTTGGAATATGGTTTCATCGATGAAATCATGGCTAATAATAATCTTAGCTAGTTTTCATTTATAACTAGGAAAAATGCCCCATTTGTGGGCTTTTTGATATAATCAATAGAGTACAAATGACCAGAGAGGATTGTCATGTTTAAAAAGAGGAACGAATGGGTTTCATCATTCATCTATACTATAATCGCGATGCAAAGAAGCTGGCTCATGTTGGAGATATTATTTATCATTCTAAGAAACACCGTTATTTGCAGCTTTATGTGGCAAAAAGATCAGGCGGATTCTCTGAAGGAGAGCCTGTCAAAAAGAGTCCTATATCAAAAAATCCAGACTTGCGAGATCCAAAATCTGGATATGAATTTTGTTGGAAGTTTATTTAGAAACCAAGAAAACGCTATTATTTAAAAAAATGGCTTCTTTGGGTTGACAATTGTCAGATAATTCGGTATATTCTTACTATATCATTTTGCAAACATAGCAAAAACAAAATAGAGGAGATTATTCATGAAGAAAAATTTGCACTTTCGCTTGTAGCTTTTTGCTAGTGCTGCGCTTCTAGCAGCCTGTGGGAAGTTTCTACAAACAACTCATCTGCTACTGGAACAGAAATCGGTAAAACACTTAAATTCGGTTTCAACTTTGAAGAAACTGGCGCTGTAGCGGCTTACGGTACTGCAGAACAACACGGTGCTCAACTTGCTGTTGATGAAATCAACGCAGCTGGTGGTGTAGATGGCAAGAAAATCGAAGTAACTGATAAAGACAATAAATCAGAAACTGCAGAAGCTGCAACTATTTCTACAAGCTTGGTAACTCAAGACAAAGTTAACACAATCATTGGTCCTGCAACTTCAGGTGCCGTCGCTGCCGCAATTGCAAATGCTGGTAAAGCAGGAGTTCCTTTGGTAACACCAAAGTGCAACACAAGATGATTTGACAAATAAACAAGATTATTTGTACCGTGCAACCTTTACTGATGGTTACCAAGGTAAAATCATTTCTAAATATGTAACTGATACTTTGAAAGCTAAAAAAGTCGTTCTTTACTATGATAATTCAAGCGATTATGCAAAAGGAATGGCAGAAGCTTTCAAGAAAGAATACAAAGGGTGAAATCGTTGCGACAGAAACTTTCGCTTCTGGTGACTCAGACTTCCAAGCAGCTTTGACAAAAATCAAAGGTAAAGACTTTGATGCACTGATTGTGCCAGGTTATTACACAGAAGCTGGTAAGTTGGTTAACCAAGCGCGTGGTTTGGGAATTAACCAAACAATCGTTGGACCTGATGGATTTAGCGATGCCAAATTCGTTGAGCAAGCAACTCCAGCAGCAGCAACTAATGTTTATTATGTATCTGGTTTCTCAACTTCAGGTGACATGACAGATAAAGCGAAGAAATTCGTTGCAGCTACAAAGCTAAATATAACGAAGAACCTTCAATGTTTGCAGCCCTTTCATATGACGCAGTTTATATGGCAGCAGAAGCATCTAAGGGTGCAAAAACATCTGTAGATATTAAAGATAACCTTGCTAAGTTAAAAGACTTTGAAGGAGTTACTGGATCTATTACCATCGATAAAGATCACAATCCTGTGAAGACAGCCTTGATGATTGGTTTGAAAGATGGTAAAGTAGAAACTGTTGAAACAGTTAAACCTGAATAAAGGGTCTGAGGCTGGGGACAAACCCAGTCTTTGACTTGTTTCTTACTTGCTTATGATGTTTTGAGTAGAGACAGCAAGACAAGGCTTCGTCTGAGATTGTTGTTTCTGCTCTTATTTTATATTAGAAAGAGTGGTGTGGAATGCTCGAACAATTTCTTCAGCAATTGGCTAATGGATTGATTTTGGGGAGTGTTTATGCGCTTCTAGCCTTGGGTTATACCATGGTTTATGGAATTATCAAACTGATTAATTTCGCGCATGGAGACATTTATATGATTGGTGCTTTTATGGGATATTACCTGATTAACACCCTTCACCTAAACTTCTTTATAGCCCTTATTTTATCTATGGTTGGAACAGCTATACTTGGTGTAGTGATTGAGTTCTTAGCCTATCGTCCTTTGCGCAATTCAACGCGAATTGCAGCCTTGATCACAGCAATTGGGGTCTCTTTCCTCTTGGAGTACGGGATGGTCTTCTTTGTAGGTGCCAATACTCGCTCCTTCCCTCAAGTGATTAAAACAGTGCGTTATACGCTTGGGCCAATTTCGATTTCCAATATTCAATTGATGATTTTGGGAATTTCTATTTTTACTCATGGTTGGTTTGCAGTTTATTGTGCAAAAAGACGAAAATGGGTAAAGCTATGCGGGCTGTTTCGTGGATAGTGATGCTGCCCAGCTGATGGGGATTAATGTCAATCGTACGATCAGTTTTACTTTTTGCCTTGGGTTCAGCCTTGGCAGGAGCAGCAGGGGTGCTGATTGCCCTTTATTACAACTCGCTTGAGCCACTGATGGGAATGACACCAGGTATCAAGTCTTTCGTTGCGGCAGTTTTGGGAGGAATTGGTATCATCCCAGGGGCAGCTTTGGGTGGTTTTGTAATCGGTTTGTTGGAAACTTTTGCAACAGCAGTTGGACTGTCAGATTTCCGTGATGCGATTGTGTATGCGATCTTGATTATCATTCTATTGGTTCGTCCAGCTGGTATTCTAGGTAAAAATGTGAAAGAGAAGGTGTAATGTATGAAAAATAATTTAAAAGTAAATGCGTTATAGCTTGCTCTGATTCTCTTTGGCTATCTATTGATGACAGTGCTTGCTAGCACAGGTATTCTCAATCCTTTTCTATCTGCAAATCTTTGAGCAGATTGGGATTAATATTATCTTGGCTGTTGGCCTCAATCTTATCGTTGGTTTTTCTGGGCAATTTTCGCTTGGGCATGCTGGCTTTATGGCCATTGGTGCCTATGCAGTAGCTATTATGGGCTCTAAATCTCCAAACTATGCTACTTTCTTTATTGCTATGTTGGTTGGCGCTGTGATTGCAGGTGCAGTAGCTCTGCTTGTAGGTATCCCGACCCTACGCTTAAAGGGAGACTATTTGGCAATTGCGACGCTGGGTGTTTCTGAAATTATCCGGATTTTGATTGTCAATGGAGGTGACCTGACTAATGGTGCGGCAGGTATCCTATCCATTCCTAACTTTACCTCTTGGCAGTTGGTTTATGTCTTTGTCGTAATTACAACTATTTTTGACTCTTAACTTCCTCCGCAGTCCTATCGGACGTAGCACCTTGTCTGTTCGCGAGGACGAGATTGCGGCAGAGTCTGTCGGTGTCAATACAACAAAAATTAAAAGTCATTGCTTTCGTTTTTGGAGCTATTACGGCTTCTATTGCAGGTTCTTTGCAGGCTGGATTTGTTGGCTCTGTTGTACCAAAAGACTATTCCTTTATCAATACAATCAATGTCTTGATTATCGTCGTTTTTGGCGGTCTGGGATCAATGACTGGGGCAATCGTTGCGGCAGTAGTATTGGGTATCCTCAATATGCTTTTTACAAGATATCTCAAGTGTTCGGATGATTGTTTATTCGCTTGCCCTAATCTTGGTGATGATTTTCCGTCCAGGTGGCTTGCTTGGTACTTGGGAATTTAGCTTGGCTAAGCTCTTTAAAAAGAATAAGGAGGTCAAAGAATAGTGGCACTTCTTGATGTAAAAATTAACCAAAAAAATTTTGGAGGACTAACAGCGGTTAGTGACGTAACTCTGGAATTGAACGAAGGGGAACTGGTCGGTCTTATCGGGCCTAACGGTGCTGGAAAGACAACTCTTTTCAACCTTTTGACGGGTGTTTATGAACCGAGTGAGGGAACGGTTACTTTGGATGGGCATTTGCTGAATGGCAAAACACCTTACAAAAATTGCAACACTGGGTCTCAGTCGGACTTTCCAAAAATATCCGTCTTTTTAAAGATTTGACTGTGTTGGACAATGTATTGATTGCTTTCGGTAATCATCATAAACCTCATGTGTTGGCTTCTTTCTTCCGTCTTCCAGCATTTTATAAAAATGAAGAGGAATTGAAAGCAAAAGCTCTGGAATTGCTGGCTATTTTTGACTTGGATAAGGAAGCAGAAACCTTAGCTAAAAATTTGGCTTATGGTCAACAGCGTCGTCTGGAGATTGTCCGAGCGCTTGCCACAGAGCCAAAGATTCTCTTCTTGGATGAGCCAGCTGCTGGGATGAATCCACAGGAAACAGCTGAGCTGATCTGCCCTAATCCGTCGGATTAAAAAAATGAATTTAATATTACCATCATGCTGATTGAGCATGATATGAGTCTGGTTATGGAAGTAACTGAGCGCATCTACGTACTAGAATACGGTCGCTTGATTGCCCACGGCACACCAGATGAGATTAAGAATGACAAACGCGTTATTGAAGCTTATCTAGGAGGTGAAGCCTAATGTCCATGCTCAAAGTTGAAAATCTATCTGTCCACTATGGCATGATTCAGGCTGTCCGTGATGTCAGTTTTGAAGTCAACGAAGGAGAGGTTGTTTCCCTTATCGGTGCCAATGGTGCTGGTAAAACGACCATCCTCCGCACGATCTCTGGTTTGGTTCGCCCAAGTGCTGGGAAGATTGAATTTTTAGGTAATGAAATTCAAAAAGTGCCTGCTCAAAAGATTGTGGCTGCGGGGCTTTCACAGGTTCCAGAAGGGCGCCATATTTTCCCAGGTTTGACTGTCTTGGAGAACCTTGAAATGGGAGCTTTTCTTAAGAAAAATCGTGAAGAAAAATCAAGCCAATCTCAAAAGGTCTTCTTCTCGTTTTCCACGCTTGGAAGAGCGTAAAAACCAAGATGCTGCAACCCTTTCAGGTGGTGAGCAGCAGATGTTGGCTATGGGTCGAGCGCTCATGTCTACTCCGAAGCTCTTGCTCTTGGATGAACCATCAATGGGGCTGGCGCCGATTTTCATTCAAGAAATCTTTGATATCATTCAAGATATCCAAAAAGCAGGGGACAACTGTGCTTTTGATTGAGCAAAAATGCCAATAAAGCACTGTCTATCGCAGACCGTGGTTATGTTCTTGAAACTGGAAAAATCGTTCTGTCCGGAACAGGCTAAGAACTTTTTGACTTCTGACGAAGTCCGAAAAAGCATATCTAGGTGGTTAAAAAGGTCCAGTGGACCTTTTTTGTTGCAGATAAAGAAAACAGAGTTTTTCTTCAAAAATGTCTGGGAGACATTTTTTTAGGTTGTTGATAGAAAGTTACGATAGTAACTTAACATTTAGAAAAGGTCCAGTGGACCTTTTTAAGTTGCAGATAAAGAAAAATAGAGTTTTCGTCAAAATGTCCAGTGAATTGTTTCAGGTTGCAGATGAGAACTCGCAGCAGCTAGTTTTTGCTTATTAAGGTCCAGTGGACCTTTTTGTTTTCAAGATAAATTTGTTTATTTGGATGAGCCGATAGCTGTTTTTGCTTACAACCAAAGAGTTGCATTGGCAACTGTACGTTTTTTTAAAATTCGCTGGGCCCTTTTTAGATGAGGCTAGAGTTTCGTAGTAGAGTTTTCTTTGATGAAAGCCTCCATATTTTAGGTACTGTGGTAGTAAGCGATGTAATAGTTTCAAACGGCCTGTTCTCTGAATCGGTTTCTTCATTTTTAAGTATCGAGCGAAAATATGGTAAAATATGGGAGAAGAAAAATTGCTCGGGTCGAAAATAAAGATTGGAAATTTCGAAAATAATTTGTCAAAGTATAGGATTTGCTTATAGGCGATAACTGGCGAGATGGAGAGTAATCTTAGCTTTTTGATTGTGAAGTGAAGAAAAGAAGCTGTTTTCTGTTCGTCTCTACACAATTCTCTTACGCAACTAGAATTCAATAAAGATATGCTTATCAGGGATAGAAAATGGTAATCGAGTTTCTTTTGCTTGATGTGCTTGAGCGGGTAATATTAGTTTTTGAAAACATTTAAATAATTATAGAGGTTCAAATATGAAACTAGTCAGTGACAGGCTTTTGAAAAAGGTTATTATAAATCGATCGCCAGACAGCCATAAAGGCGACTATGGTCGCCTGCTCTTGATTGGCGGGACCTATCCCCTATGGGGAGCTATTATCATGGCTGCTTTGGCCGCAGTAAGGAGCAGAGCTGGTTTGGTGACTGTTGCAACTGAACGGGAAAAATATTCCTGCCCTCCATGCCCATTTGCCAGAGGCTATGGCCTTTGATTTGTGGGAGCAAGAGCGACTGATGGATCAGATCCGCAAGGCTACTGTTATTTTAATCGGGCCGGGTTTGGCTGAAAATTCTTTAGAGAAATCGGTACTACAGCTGGTTTTTACAGCTTGTGAACAAGCAACAAATCTTGATTATGGATGGGGCGCTATCTCGCTTTTTGCCACAAGCTCTGCCTTTTCCAAACTCCCAGACAATTTTTACCCCTCACCAGAAAGAATGGGAAAAGCTTGTCTGGCTTGCCCATCGAGTCGCAGGACGAAAAATCTAGCCAAAAGGCTGTTGACCAATTTCCTAAGGGAACTCTAGTTGTACAGAAAAGGAATGGAACACGAGTTTTTTTCAGAGTGGGGAAAAGGATATTTATCAGCTGCAGGTTGGTGGTCCCCTATCAAGCCACTGGCGGTATGGGAGATACCTTGGCAGGGATGATTGCTGGCTTTGCAGGTCAATTTCAGCAGGCTTCACTTCTTGAAAGAGTAACAGCTGCGACCTACTTGCATTCAGCCATAGCGGATGAATTAGCCAAAGAGGTTTATGTGGTATTACCGACAGAACTGAGTCAACGAATTCCAACTTGGATGAAGAATTTTAGTCAATAAATCTTAGGAGGCTTGGAAAAATCGAGCCTCTTGTTGTGGATTAGAAAATCTTGCCTTAGTTAGGAGAAGTCTAAGATTTATCAACTTTCTCACATGATTACTTTTTGATTTATATATAGTTAATACGATAGAAAAACTTTTTGTGCTATAATAAAAAAATAAAGTATGAGAGTTAAAAGTATAAAAACTATAAAAACTAGTAGAAAAGGATAAGTTCAAAAAGTCTTATGTCAGAGTTAAGGATAGCAATTGGAAAAATTAGAGAATTAAGGAACAACGGAAAATGACAAGAGAATTGCTGTGTGAAGATGAGACTCGTTTGACAGTCAGACAGCTGGCTCGTATTGAGGCAGGCGATTCGATTCCTAGTTTGCTAACCTTAGAATTCATTGCGCAACAGTTGCGCATTGAAATGTATCAAATTATCAAGGAAAGTACAAAATCTTAGTGATTTTTATCATGAAAAATTGGGAACTTGGAAGCACTGACTTCCTCCATTTTTGGTATAATAAAAGTTACGCAAATACTAGAAATAGAAAGGGAGCGACATGCCAGATTATTTATCGGTTTCGACCTTGACCCGTTATCTGAAGATGAAGTTTGACCGAGATCCTTATTTGGAACGGGTTTATCTGACAGGTCAGGTCTCCAATTTTCGCAAGCGCCCCAATCACCAGTATTTTTCCCTCAAGGATGAGAAGGCAGTTATTCAGGCAACTATCTGGTCAGGTGTTTATAAAAAGCTTGGTTTTTGAACTAGAAGAGGGCATGAAGGTCAATGTTATTGGCCGTGTGCAGCTCTATGAGCCAAGTGGGTCCTATTCGATTGTCATTGAAAAGGCCGAGCCAGACGGCATTGGTGCCTTGGCTGTTCAGTTTGAGCAGCTCAAGAAAAAACTGGGAGAAGAAGGTCTTTTCCAAGATAAGTTTAAACAAGCCCCTGCCTCAATTTCCTAAGAAAATTGGGGTGGTGACTAGTGCTAGTGGAGCTGTCATCCGAGATATCATCACGACAGTCAGCCGCCGTTTTTCCTGGTGTGGACATTCTACTCTATCCAACCAAGGTTCAGGGCGAAGGAGCTGCCACCGAGGTAGCAGCCAATATCCGTCGAGCCAATGAGCGAGGAAAGATTTGGATGTTTTGATTATTGGCCGAGGCGGCGGATCCATCGAGGATCTTTTGGGCTTTTTAATGAGGAAATCGTCGTACGAGCTATATTTGAGTCCCAGATTCCGATCATTTTCCAGCGTGGGGCATGAAACGGACACGACTCTGGCTGACTTTGTGGCAGACCGACGAGCAGCGACCCCAACAGCAGCAGCGGAATTGGCAACGCCAGTCACAAAGCTGGATCTTCTGGGGCATTTGAGTCAGCAGCAAAAATCGTCTGGCAAATGCAGCTTTTAAATCGTCTGGCTTACCAGCAGGAACGCTTGGACAAGCTGGCTTCCTCTGTTATTTTTCGGCAGCCAGAGCGACTTTATGATGGCTATCTGCAAAAGTTAGACCAGCTCAATCTACGATTAAAGCAAAAATTCGCGAATATTATAGTGAAGAAGTCCAACAGGTCAAGATTCTCCAGCATCGCTTGGAATCTCTGTCACCTCTGCAGCAGGTGCAGCGCTATCAGGAGCAGGTGCACCAGCAAGAACGCTTGTTGCGTAGCAATATGGCAGTGATTTATGACCATAAGGCGGCTGAAGCCAAGCGGCTATCAGATGCGCTACTCATGCTGGATACTAGTCGTATTGTGGCGCGGGGCTATGCTATTATCCAAAAAAATGAAACAGTAATTGAGTCCAGTCAGGATATCAAGAAGAAGGACCAGCTGACCATTCTCATGCGGGATGGTCAGGTCCAAGTTGAGGTAAAAGATGTCAAAAGACAAGAAATTTGAAGAAAATTTAGCTGATTTGGAAGCCATTGTCCAGAAGTTGGAAAATGGGGATGTGGCCTTGGAAGAGGCGATCGCAGAATTCCAGAAGGGCATGAAACTGTCTAAAAGACTTGCAAAAGACGCTAGATCAGGCAGAGAAGACCTTGGTCAAGGTCATGCAGGCGGACGGCACAGAAACGGATATGGAATGACAAGAGAGCGTAAAATCAGGCAAATTGGCCTGACGATTCAAGAATTTTTATCAGAGCAAGGAAGTGTCAGCGGATTTGACTGAGACCATTCTCATTCTGTCGAGGCTGGTGGTAAGCGGATTCGACCTCTTGCTTTTTGGAGTTGTTGGAGGCTTTGGGTTGGAATTAACTCCCGCCTATTTTCAAGTGGCAGCAGCTCTAGAGATGATTCACACCGGCAGCCTGATCCATGATGATTTGCCAGCTATGGATAATGATGACTACCGTCGTGGGCGTTTGACCAGCCACAAGAAATTTGGGGAGGATATGGCCATTTTGGCGGGCGATTCCCTCTTTTTGGATCCTTATGGTTTGGTGGCAATGGCAGAGCTCCCTAGTCAGGTCAAGGTGGATCTGATAGCAGAGTTGTCTTTGGCGGCTGGATCTTTTGGTATGGTAGCTGGGCAGGTTTTTGGATATGCAGGGGCGAAGGTCGCAAGTTGACCATGGACCAACTCCAGACTATCCATGATAATAAAAACAGGCAAGCTCCTAGCTTATCCTTTTGTAGCAGCGGGTATCATTGCTCAGACTGGTCAATCCGTCCTTGGGAAGCTCCGTCAAGCGGGAGAACTCTTGGGATTGGCTTTTCAGGTGCGGGATGATATTTTAGATGTGACGGCTAGTTTTGAGCAGATTGGTAAGACACCGCAGAAGGATCTGGTAGCTGAGAAATCGACCTATCCAGCCTTGTTGGGCTTAGATGGAGCTAGATGCTTTTTCGATGAAACATTGGAACAAGCAAAAAGCCTGCTGGAGCAACTAGAAACAGAAAGTGATTTTTCAGCGGAAGAAATTCAAAAAATAATAGAAAGTTTGAGACTGGATGGCTAAGGAGAGAGTAGATGTACTGGCCTATCGACAAGGCCTTTTTGAGACTCGAGAGCAGGCCAAGCGCGGAGTGATGGCAGGCCTAGTCGTGGCACTTGCTAATGGAGAGCGCTTTGATAAACCGGGTGAAAAAATCGATGATGCAACAGAGCTCAAGCTCAAGGGAGAAAAACTCAAGTATGTCAGTCGTGGCGGCCTGAAATTAGAAAAAGCTTTGCAAGTGTTTGGCCTTTCGGTGGCAGACCGAGTGGCCTTGGATATTGGAGCTTCGACCGGCGGATTTACTGATGTCATGTTGCAGGCGGGGCACGATTGGTCTACGCTGTTGATGTCGGCACCAACCAGTTAGCATGGAAACTTCGCCAAGACGAACGGGTCGTCAGCATGGAGCAGTTCAATTTTCGTTATGCGGAGCCAGCTGATTTTTGACTTTCGGCCCAGCTTTGCCAGCATTGATGTCAGCTTTATCTCGCTCAGCTTGATTTTGCCGGCCCTCTATCAGATTTTTAGAAGAGGGAGGTCAGGTCGTGCTCTTGATTAAGCCTCAGTTCGAGGCTGGCCGCGAGCAGATTGGCAAGAAGGGAATTATCAAGGACAAGAAAGTTCATTTGGCGGTGCTGGAAACTGTGACAGCCTTTATGCTGGAAGCAGGTTTTTCAGTCAAAGGTTTGGATTTTTTCTCCAATTCAAGGCGGGCATGGAAATGTTGAATTTCTAGCCTTTCTGGAGAAAAGTGTACAGCCGATAAATGACTTGGAGCAAGACTTAGTCGCTGTCGTAGAGGCAGCCCACAAGGAATTTAAAGATGAAGAAGAAAGATAGATTAGAGAAGATCAGACGATTTGTCAACGAGTTTGAGATTGGTACCCAAGAGGAAATTGTAGAACATCTCAGGGAGTCTGGTATTACAGCGACACAGGCAACGGTTTCACGAGATATCAAGGAGCTAGGGATTGTAAAAAATCCCTTTTAAAGATAATACCTATATCTATGAGCTTCCTAAAACAGCTAGTAATAGTCTGAAGTTGGCTGAAAATAATATTTTGGCCTGTCAAAATCTAGGAAATATGCTCAATCTTAACCTAATACCAGGAAGTGCGGCGGTAGTCAAGCGTTATCTGAGTAAAGAATTTGCTGAGGAAATTTTTCAGCATCATTGCGGATAACGACAGTATCCTAATCGTTGCAGTGAGTGAAAGTGCAGCCCAAAAAGTCACGGCTGAAATCAATAATTGGTAGGAAAGCCTATGTTATTAGAAATTTCGATTAAAAAAATTTTGCCATTATTGAGGAGATATCCCTTAATTTTGAGCAAGGTATGACGGTGTTGACCGGGAAACCGGAGCCGGCAAGTCTATTATTATTGACGCCATGAACATGATGCTGGGCAGCCGTGCGACGACGGATGTGATTCGTCATGGGGCGGTCAAAGCTGAGATAGAGGGACTTTTTCGCTGGAAAATAGCAGAGATTTGCGAGAGATTTTTTTGAGGAGCAGGGGCTGGGATCTGACCGATGAGCTGATCATCCGTCAGGAAATTCTACAAAACGGCCGCAGTGTCAGCCGTATCAATGGTCAGATGATCAATTTATCTGTTCTAAAGGCTGTCGGTCAGCATTTGGTGGATATTCATGGTCAGCACGATCAAGAAGAGCTGATGAGATCTCAGCTTCATATTGCCATGCTAGATGAGTTTGGATCAGCAGACTTTTGCATCTCAAAGGCCGCTATCAGGAAACCTTTGACCGCTATCGAAGCCTGCGCAAGCAAGTCCTGACTTTGCAGAAAAACCAGCAGGAGCATAAGGCCAGAATTGAGATGCTGGAGTTTCAGATGGCGGAGATTGAGAGCGCAGCCCTCAAAAGCGGTGAAGATATTGCCCTGCATCAGGAGCGGGATCGATTGCTCAACCACAAGCTCATTGCCGATACGCTGACCAACGCCTATACCATGCTGGATAATGAAGATTTTTCCAGTCTGACCAATGTCCGCTCAGCTATGAATGACCTTGAGTCTATCGAGGATTACGATCCAGCCTACAAGGAGCTTTCAGGCAGCTTGTCAGAGACTTATTATGTTTTAGAGGATGTCAGCAAGCGCCTAGAAGACATTTTAGATGGACTGGATTTTGACGGAGATCGGCTGCTGCAGGTGGAGAGTCGCTTAGACTTGATTAACAGCATCACACGTAAATACGGTGGCCAAGTAGATGATGTGCTGGAATACTTTTGCGCAGATTTCCAAAGAATACAGCCTTTTAACTGGCAGCAACTTGTCCTCAGAGGATATGGACCGAGAGCTGAAAGCCTTGGAGAGAGAGCTGGTAGAGCTGGCCCAGGAGCTGAGTCAGGCTCGTCATGGCCCTAGCAGCCCAGCTGGAAGCAGAAATCAAGCAAGAGCTGCAGGATCTCTACATGGAAAAGGCGCGCTTTAAAGTGCAGTTCAGTAAGGGCAAGTTCAACCGTGAAGGCAATGAACAAGTAGAATTCTACATCTCGGCAAATCCTGGCGAGATTTCAAACCTTTAGTGAAAGTTGCGTCTGGCGGGGAGCTCTCCCGTCTCATGTTGGCTATCAAGTCTGCCTTTTTCTCGTAAGGAAGGCAAGACCAGCATTGTCTTTGACGAAGTGGATACGGGCGTTTCTGGCCGTGTGGCTCAAGCCATCGCTCAGAAGATTTATAAGATTGGCTCCAACGGGCAAGTTTTGGCTATTTCCCATCTGCCGCAGGTCATTGCGATTGCCGATTATCAGTTCTTTATTGAAAAGATTTCGGATGAGAATTCGACCGTCTCAACGGTTCGCCTGCTGACAGCTGACGAGCGTGTTCAGGAAGTTGCTAAGATGCTGGCTGGTGAAGATGTGACGGAAGCTGCTTTGACGCAGGCTAGAGAATTATTAAAAATAAACAAGCGAGACTGAGACACGAGTGTTTCGGTCTTCTTTAGAAAGTGGCGACTATGACAGAATATTTTGTAATCGGTGATGTCCATGGCAAGGCTGGTATGCTTGATGAATTGCTCCAGCACTGGGACGGTCGCAGTCAACTAGTCTTTCTAGGCGATTTGATCGATCGTGGCGAGGACAGCTGAGCAGTTTTTGGAGCGGGTCAAGAATCTAGTGGAGCAGAAAGGAGCTATCTGTCTGTCTGGCAATCATGAGTATATATTTCTAACTTGGCTGGACAATCCTGAAAAATCTTATGACCACTACCGACGCAATGGCGGTGACACGACGATTAATTCTCTTTTAGGTCGACCTCTCAATGCTCCTGTAGATGGAGTGGCAGACGCGGAACGTGTCAAGACTGAGGCAGCTGATTTAGTAGAGTTTATTCGTCAGATGCCTTTCCTATTGGAGACAGAGCAGTACATTTTTGTCCATGCTGGCCTAGATTTGGAACTGAAAGACTGGCGAGAGACCAGTGATTATCAGAAAGTTTGGATTCGAACGCCTTTTCACGAAGGCAGCAATCAGACTGGCAAAAGGATTGTCTTTGGCCATACACCGACATTTTACCTCTTGCATGAGGCACCGGGAACTGACCAGCTATGGATGACTGAGGATGGCAAGATTGGCATGGATGGCGGAGCTGTCTATGGAGGAGTCCTCCACGGAGTTCTCTTTGGCTATAATGGCATCATAGAGCACTATGCGATTAGAAATGATGGTTTTTGCTGCGGAGGACTGAGAAGGTATCTACAAATGCCAAAAATAGTTTAACTTACTAGCGTCTCGAATATTCCCTGCCAATAGAAAGAAATCAAAAAGATTGAAGAAGCGTAGCCTAGCTATCTTTTTCAATCTTTTTGTTTGGATGAGATAATTTTTGCTGAAAAATAGGCCAATGCATATAGTTATATAGGTTAAATTTCCCTATCCTATAAGTAATCATAAACCCTTAAATAATAATTCAAAATATATGCAATTCCTCTTCTTTATGCTATAATAGTTATCGAAAAAAAGCAAAAAGGAGGAAAAGATGTTTTTCAGGATAGAAAGATAAAGTATTCAATCCGCAAATTATCAGTTGCTACTGTATCACTTGCGATTGGATTTTTGTTTGCACCCGCAGCGATTGGAGCGGGTCAAGTAGCCCATGCGGATGAGCTTGTGGCTACAGCTCAAGTAGAAAAAAATAAGTCAGAAAATCAAGTCTCGGTGGGAACTCTGAACCAGCGAAAACAGAAACTCAAGAGACTGTCTCAGTAACGCCTTCTGCACCCGTGCAAGTAGAAAGTAAAGAGGCTATCACAACAACAGTTCCTGCGCCAGCACAGACAGAAAACGCAAAGGGGATAACCAAGCCTCATTGAAATCTGCTACGCCTGCTGAGACAGAGGCAAGTCAAGCGACAGATTCGACTACTTTTAAAAATGCTCAGCCAGCTACAGGCACAAGCCAGCCAGCTGCAGCCACTGCTCAACCTGCTTCCAGCAAATGCAAGTCTAAACAAGAGCGCTTTTAGAGAACTACCTCAAAAACTTGCGCAGCAAGGACTTTTTCAAGTAAGACAGACGATAGTCTAGAAATCTTGAATGGCGTAATGACGGCTGCTGATGGTGTGCTTCAAACTGCAACAAAGCAAGAAGAAATTGATAAGGTTTATCGCAATCTCGTGAACTTTGTCAATTCTGGTCTTCGTGATAAAAATCCGAAGTTCATCCCAGATCAGGATAAAACTCCTCGCTCAGCACTTTATGAGTTTGAAAGTGCTACACCAGGAAAAACAACTCCGCTTGCTCTGAACTACTTGAAGCCAGAAGATACAAAAATCTACAAAAGGGCGATAAAGTAAAAGGCCATCCAGCCAACTGAAACAACTTATGTAGAGTATGATGAAGTGGTAGATGGACCTTTAAGGGCTATGACCATGATAGTCAGGTGATTGACAAAGATGATGTTTTCTTCACAGGTAAGTGGGAATTTACGCCGACACCATATAAGGCTACCTATAGAGCGGTTAATGGCTCACCTGGAAAAACTCCGCCATCTTATGTTGCAAATTGGAGTCCAGAAGATAGAAGAAGATTTGCTGAGGGTGAAGTAGTAAAAAGCACAAGAATTTCACTATGTTTTTTATACTTCAGAAGAATTCCCCTAACCGAAAAGGCTATTGGGCTTTGACTGGCTTTTGATGCTCCAAGTAAAGTGGCAAACAATGGCGATGTGGAGTTCGTTGGAACTTGGAAATACTTTGAGGATGTCACTGTATCCTACAAGCCTATGAACCAGCACGATTTTTGAGAATTTTTTATCATTTACCAAGTAGTCCTAAGACCTCACGTGACGAATATAAATTACCTCTTCCTAAGGAGATAAAAGATCTAGAAAGTAAGCTATACGATTACAAGCTTTCTCTCAATCAGTTTGATAAACGAGATGAGCATTTACCTCAAGATATACTGGACACGGTAGCTGCTTTGCTCCGCTATGATGAAACTCAAAATCTCTACAAACCCTTTTATGATGCGGAAAATGAAGGAAATTGGACCTTTGAGGAAGATGTAGTAGATTTAACCTTCAGTCGTGAACTAGAGCGGGCGGCTACATATGGGGAAATACCAAAAGTTACAATACCATTGGAGTTTGTATTTAAAAGGGGTTCCTCGAAACCGACTTATGAGTTTATCAGCGATAGCTCAGATAAGCCTCTTCCAGCGGAAATTAATAATTTGAAGCCAACAAATATGCCTGAATGGGAGTATGCAAAGAGAAAGCAATACCCGAAAGGTGAGATGGTTCAGTCTGTTAGACCGACTCAAGAGTCCTACTATGATGCAGTTAACAAGGGTACCTGGACCTTTACAGGCTACGATTTTACTGAAAAACCAGTAAGCGAGTGGGATCACAAAGGATGGAACCTTAAGTTCACAGGTACTTGGACTTTTGTAGCAGACAAGTATTCAGAAAAACTATGAGTTCATCAGTAAGGATCCTAGCCTATCTCTACCAGAGGAAGTTAAAGCCCTAACGCCAAGTAATACAAATACCTATAATGATGGCGATACTGTAAATGCAGTAGCTCCCCTTAAGACGACCCTACATGGACTTTGCCAACAAGGGAACTTGGAAATTTGAAGGCTATGACGCTGATAGTAAAGTGGTCAATAAAGATAAGGTCCTCTTTACAGGTACTTGGTCCTTCACACCACACAGAGATAAGGTTGTTTCCTTTAATTTTGTCAGTGATACTCCAGGGAAGACTATTCCTGATGATTTGAAGGCACAAATCCTGCTCCTATCACGACATCTCCAGATGAGTATTCTGATAATGTCAAGAATGTCCTTCGCGATTTTTACACATACACAGATGAAGAAAATGATGGTACATGGGTTTCTAAGCAACCTGAGGAAGTGGAAAAGCCAACTGACGATGAGGACTCTACTTACACTCTCCACTGGACCTTTGAACCGACCAAGCGTAGTGTTTACTATGACTTCTATACAGATTCAAAAAGATGATTCTGGTCAAACGATCTATCCGCCATCAACGTTGTATGATCTAATCACTTACGAAAGAGAATTTGTCAAGGGTGAAAAAGCTCGCGTTAAAATGCCATCTAAAACAAGATTTGAGGATCCTGATGGCCGAGGGACTTGGGTATTTGATGACTACTATGAAGATGATAATACGACTATTTCTCCACGTGTGAAAACAGTCGGGGCAGGAGACGTTATCTTTAGAGGGAAATGGATTTTGGTTCCTACCAATCAGTCTGATACGATCTATAGAGTAGAGTATAAATTTACTAACTCGACTCCTGCCTACCCTCTTCCAAACAAGATTCGCAATATGCTTCCAGCTGGCACTGATTTCGTTGCACGAGCTGACGATTACAAAGATGCCAGCAAGCTTGACACATCTACAGTAACTGTTCCGACAGGCACTTGGACCTTCCATGGTTTTGATGCAGATAAATACGGAAAAAGCTATTGCAGGTACGAACGTGAAGACCATCACAGGAACTTGGAGCTTTTACGCCAAAATGGTATAGACTATCAGTTCCAATCAACTAATCCTGATTTCGTATTACCAGATCATATCACCAAGTTGACTCCGAAAAACCCAATTGATTATAAGATGGGCGGTCTGTTCCTTTACAGAAGTAAACGCTGAGCAACCAAGTGAAACGACTTATGTTGACACAGCAAACAAGGTAACTTGGACATTTGCAGGATACGATAAAGAAAAAGATCGTTGTGGCAAAAAGGTAGACAGACTTTCCTTGGAAGCTGGGTACCTACTCCAAATCCAGAATATGTATTCAAATCTTCTAAAGCAGGTGTTCCATTGCCACAAAGTATTTTGGGAATGTTGCCAAGTGATGAGGCTTCTTATAAGGTTGGTGACACCATTGTAGCCAAACAACCTGCTAAAGAATCAGTAGTTGAAGAAGAAAAAGACTATGTCTGGACCTTCAAAGGTTACGATCAGAAGAATGCGACATATAATGGAAAGCGCGTGACATTTACAGGTATCTGGGAAGCAACGCCTAGACCGCATCATGTAAGCTATACTTTTGAAAGCGAAACGGCTGGTGTTGATTTGCCTGAATTTATCCAGAAGAAAGCACCAAAAGATGGCTCAACTTACTTCAATGGGACGAGGTTTTTGCAGAAGATCCGACAACAAAGACTTACAAAGATGATGTGAATGATGGTAACTGGACTTTCGCTGGTTATGATGCCAAAAAGTAAGATTGTGAAAAAGCTGATTTGACTTTCACAGGTAAGTGGAAGTTTGAAGCCAACAAGTATCAAGCTACTTATCGCTTCGAGAGCGCAACAGCAGGTAAGCAACTTCCAGCAGCCATCGCAGCCTTGACTCCAAGCGACAGTGCAACTTATGTGAATGGTGCCTCTGTTTCCGCTCAGCAACCAGCGCAAGCGACCTACACAGACACAGTGAACGATGGCACATGGACCTTCAAGGGCTATGACGCATCTAGCGCCGTTGTCAACAAGGCTAATGTAGAATTTGTAGGTAAATGGACCTTTGAAGCCAACAAGTACCAAGCTACTTACAGCTTCGAGAGCGTAACGGCAGGTAAAGCTCTTCCAGCGGCTATCACATCCTTGACTCCAAAGCGACAGTGCAACTGAGTGAATGGTGCCTCTGTTTCCGCTCAACAACCAGCGCAAGCGACCTACACAGATAGTGTGAACGACGGCACCTGGACCTTCAAGGGCTATGACGCAGCTAATGCAGTCGTGAACAAGTCCGATGTAGCTTTCGTCGGTAAGTGGGCCTTTGAAGCCAAGAAGTATCGTTACTTACCGCTCTTGAGAGTGGTGACAGCAGGTAAGTCCTTCCAGCGTTTTCATCGCCGCATTGACCCAAGCGACAGTGCACTTATGTGAATGGTGCCTCTGTTTCCGCTCAACAACCAGCGCAAGGACCCACACAGATAGTGTGAACATGCCTGGACCTTCCATACAAGTGACGCAGCTACGCAGTCGAACAAGTCCGATGTAGCTTTCTGTCGGTAGTGGGGCCTTGAAGCTATCAAGTATCGTTATCATATCGCTTCGAGAGTGAGAGACAGCAGAAGTTCTTCCAGGCAGCCACGCCGCATTGACACCAAGTTGACACAGTGTAAAGATATGTGAATGGAGTTTCTGTTTCAGCTACAACCAGCGCAAGCGACCCACACAGATGCTCGCGAACGATGGCACCTGACCTCTGGCGGCTATGACGCAGCCAGCGCCGCTGTCAGCCGCAGATGTATCCTCTGTCGGTATCGACCTTTTGAAGCTACCGCATCGCTACTTATCGCTCGAGAGTGCAACAGCAGAGCAAAGCTCTTCCAGCCATCGCATCATTGACACCGCCGACAGTGCAAGATATGGAATGGTGCCCTGTTTCAGCCAAGCAAACCAGCGCGTCGACCCACACAGATACCTTTGAACGATGGCACTTGATCTCTTGGCGGTTATGACGCAGCTAAAGCCGTTGTCAACAAGGCCGATGTTGAGTTTCCAGGAAAAATGCACCTCAGCTAAGCAAGCTCCCTAGTCCGCAGCCGCAACCGGAACCAGCGCCACAACCGCAACCGGTTCCGAAACCAGAACCTCAGCCAAGTCCGGTTCCACCAGTGACTCCAGAAGTGAAACCAACTCAAGAGACTGCTTCAGCAGCTAAAGTTCAAACGGATCAGTTAGAGAAGAAGCCTGAAAGCAAACCTGTTCCAAATGCTAAGCCAGCTGTTCCAACTCCTGCAGGAGATAAGGCCAAACAAACGGCCTTACCAAATACAGGTAGCACTGCTCCAGTTTCAATCGCGGGAGCGACGACAAGTGCTCTTCTTGCGGGTCTAGGATTCATGATTCTTGGTCACAAGCGCAAAGATGATGAGGCTTAAAAAGGTATCTCCTTGATGTTACTTTGGCTAGTGCCTCAATCAAATCTATTAAGAGTCTTCTAAGTAGTGTTTGACTTAGAAGGCTCTTATTTTTCTGAGATTTATGGATTAAGCCAAGATTGATTCACAAAAATTAGGATTTTTGGTATAATAGAGTCAATAATAGGATAAAAGTAGGGAAAAATATGACAAAAATTAAAATTGTGACAGACTCTTCGATTACGATTGAGTCTGAACTAGCAAAAGATTTGAATATTACAATAGTTCCTTTGACAGTCATGATTGACGGTGTAGTCTACCTCGGATGCAAATTTGAAAGAGGGAGAATTCCTTCGGTTGATGAAGTCTAGTAAAAATCTACCTAAGACTAGCCAGCCACCAGTTGGAGTATTTGCTGAGGTTTTTCGAAGATCTGTCAGCGGAAGATGTCCAAATTATCTCGATTCACATGTCTCATGCTTTATCTGGCACTGTAGAGGCAGCTCGTCAGGGTGCTACCTTGGCTAAGGCTGATGTAACAGTTGTCGATAGTTCTTTCACGGACCAAGCGATGAAGTTCCAAGTCGTTGAGGCTGCTTAAAATGGCAAAAAGTCGGAGCGACTTTGGAGGAGATTTTAGAAAAACTTGAGGAAGTCAAAGCCAAGACGGAGCTATACATCGGCGTATCAACCTTAGGGAAAAATTTGGTCAAAGGTGGTCGTATCGGCCGTGTGACCGGTCTGATTAGCTCGCTTTTAAATATTCGTGTCGTCATGCAGATGACAAATCATACCTTGACTCCTATTGTCAAAGGCCGGGGCACTAAAACCTTTAAGAAATGGCTGGATGATTTGAAAGAGTCTCTGAAAGAGAAGGAAATTGAAGAAATCGGAATTTCCTATGCGGGTGGACCAGAATTTGCTAATCAAATGAAGGAAGAGTTACAAGAATTTGTTGAAAAACCAATCCCTGTCTTAGAAACAGGTTCCATCATCCAAACTCACACTGGAGAAAATGCATGGGCCGTTCTAGTTCGCTATAAATAAGGTAAATTATTTGTAAAATGTCTGCTTAAGACTTGACCTAGACGCTTTTTTTAGATATGATAATATCTGTTAGGGTTATTAACCCAGAAAAAATTGAGGATTTGTTAAATGGCTAACAAACAAGATTTGATCGCAAAAGTGGCAGAAGCTACAGAATTGACTAAAAAGATTCAGCAGCAGCAGTTGACGCTGTATTTTGCAGCAGTTACAGAATACCTTTCAAAAAGGTGAAAAAGTTCAATTGATCGGTTTTGGTAACTTTGAAGTTCGTGAGCGTGCAGCACGTAAAGGTCGCAAACCCACAAACTGGTAAAGAAATCACAATCGCAGCTTCTAAAGTTCCAGCTTTCAAAGCAGGTAAAGCCTTAAAGACGCTGTTAAATAAGATAAAAAATTAAAAGCCCATTGTATCAAGCTTCCAGCTTGTAGCAGTAGGCTTTTTCTTATGTTTTCAGCATAACATCAATCATTTTTCCTAAGCTTCTAGAAGACGCAGTATTTGTTTGTTAGAGAAGACAGCAAAAATCAGGATGATCCTCCTGCTCAACTTAAAATATGATATAATGTAGCCAAGAAATGGGGGTAACTATGTATTTAAAAAAAGTAATAACCTTTTTAACCATGCTTGCAGCTGTCATGGCTTTGACAGCTTGCTATTATCCAAGGAAAAGAGTTCCTAGGTCTGAAGCCTCTTCTGTCCAAAAGGTGAAAAATACCAAAGAAATCCAGAATCGACGAAGGCTACAGGGCTCTAGTCAGCAGAGAAAAATCAAAAAGAGTAGCCAGACTGCTCCAGCTTCTGAGAGTAAGGCTACAAGTTCGCCAGATGAAGTGATTTGGATGGCTTGCCTCAAGATGCACAGTCTGCCAATAAAGACAAAATTTACGCAACAGGCGATGGCAAGGTCTCTTATCGCTCTTTTGAAGGAGGATTTAGTGCTCAAACGCCTGATTTCAAAGGCTATACAGAGGAGCAAGTCAAAAAGGTTCTTGGCGAGCCAGAGGCCGTCATAAAGGATCCGAATTATATTAAGGACACTTTTAAAGCTCAGGAGTTAGAAAATATAAAAGAACTCTATCGAGGTCAGCATGTGACGGAAGAGCAGGCAAAAGCTTTCTATGTAACAGCAGCGGATATTGCTCAGGCAGCTAGCTTGAACCAAGACTATCAGTTGGAGAGTGATTATATTTTATATAGCTATAAGCAACATAAAATTAATCTGATTTTTCTCTAAAGGAGAGTTGTATTATATGACCCCCTAAATCCTGATTATCTTTATTTTAAATAATCTTAGAAAATTCTTGCGCTAGTTTACTAGGCTTGCTATAATAGCTAAAACGAAATGAGAAGGAGCAAGGATGAAAGCTTATACGAATGTCAATCTGGTGACCTGTGACAGCGAATTTCATGTATATCGGGAAGGGTTGCTGGTTGTGGAAGATGAACGCATTGCCTACTGTGGCCCCTATGACGAGGCTTGGCTAGAACAATGCAGCGAGCTAGTGGATTATGAGGGTGCTTGGATCATGCCAGGCCTGGTCAACTGCCATACGCACTCAGCCACTGACCTTGCTGCGCAGGGATTCGTGATGACAGCAATCTGCACGAATGGCTGGAGGACTATATTTGGCCAGCAGAAAGCCAATTCACATCGGATCTAACAACCAAAGCTGTCCAGCTGGCTCTAGCTGAAATGATCCAGTCAGGGAACAACGACTTTTAACGACATGTATAATCCTCAGGGAGTGGAGATTGACTGGATTTATCAGGCTGTGCGGCAGTCAGGTATGCGCTGCTATTTCTCACCAACCCTCTTTAGCTCAGCAGCTGAAACGGCAGCAGAGACTCTGGCACGTACTCGGGCCATTATTGAGGAAATCCTCGCTTATGAAGATGAAGATTTTCAGGTCATGGTGGCGCCGCATTCGCCCTATGCCTGTGACGAAGATCTACTCAAGGGCAGTCTTGAGCTAGCGCGTGAGCTGGATTTGAAGCTTCATATCCATGTGGCAGAGGCTCAGGAAGAAAATAAAATCATCCTGGAGCGCCATGGTAAAAGACCTCTGGCTTTCTTAAAGAATTGGGCTACTTGGAGCAGCCAGCCATTTTTGCACATGGAGTTGAGCTGCATCCTTCAGAGATTGCGGATTTAGCGGCTTCACTAGTCAGCATCGCCCCACAATCTATCAGCAACCTCAAACTGGCTTCTGGAGTAGCTCCGGTGACAGACTTACTAGCAGCTGGAGTGACTGTTGGCCCTAGCTGACAGACTCCTGTCGCTTCTAACAATAATCTGGATATGTTTGAAGAAGGTCGGACAGCAGCCCTCCTTCAGAAGATGCGGAGCAGGTGATGCAACCCAGTTTTACGATCGAGCAGGCCTTGAAAGCTTTGACCATTGAAGGAGCAAAAGGCGCTGGGATTGGATAACAAAAATTGGCAGTCTGGAAGCGGGTAAGCAAGCCGATTTCACTGCCATTCAGCCTAAGGGACGACTTCACTTCTATCCTTTGGAAAATATGCTGTCGCACCTAGTGTACGCAGTCAAGGGTAGCGACGTTCAGGATGTCTACATTGCTGGGCAGCAGGTTGTCCGAGACGGCCAAGTGCTGACCGTTGATCTAGAATCGTTCCGTTAAAAAGAAAAGCCGAGTTTGTCTCGGCTTTTATGTTGGTCAGGAGAGCTCTTTTCACTTTCTGCTGGCTAACAGTTTCTTTTGTCAAAGAAAAACTCTGGGTTACCCCAGAGTTAGTAATAGTTTTAAGCTTTCTTTGATTTAGAAATATAGAATAATTGTAGAACGATACCAAGGAGTGCCATGCCAATAACGATGTAGAAGGCCATTGAATAGTCTCCCTTGTTTGCTTGGGCAAGTCGAGCACCCAACTGTGGTCCGGCAATAGCTGCAACACCATAAGCTGTGAACATCCAGCCATAGTTTGTACCGACGTTGGCACGCCCCAATTTTTCGGCTGTAATGCCTGGGAAAGATCCAAGGAAGCCACTAGAGACAGGGCGACAAGCATGACGCCTAAGATTGCAAGGATGCTTCCTTCTCCTTTAAAGAGAGCGGTCAGTGCTAAGCCACCAGCGACAGCGCCAAACATGGCGATTACAGTAGGGTAGCGGCCGATTTTGTCCGATACAGCTCCCCAGAAGATCCGTCCAAAAGTATTGGCAATAGAAACCAGCATAACGAATAGAGTTGCTTCTCCAACTAGTTTATATTGGTCAGAGATAGACGCTGCTGAACCGATAATCATCATACCACCAGTAGCACCTAAAATGTAGATGAGCCATAGCAACCAGAAGTTGCCTTCGCGCAGCATTTCTTTGTGAGTTTTGCCTGTCGGTGCAGAACTTCCTGCTACTGGAGCAGCTGCTGGAGCTTTTTCCATGACAGAGAAGAGCAGCAGATAACGACAAGTAGGGCAATACCCAGAACTTTAAATGTAGAATAGACGCCCATTGAAGCGATGAGAGTTTTGGCAAGTGGTCCGATGATTAGGTGGTCCAAGTCTAAAGCCCGCTGCAGTTAAACCACCCGCGAGACCTTTTTATCAGGGAACCATTTGGTAGCGACAGAAGTTGAAGCACCATAGGCTGATCCGATACCGAGACCAAGGACAACCTGTAGGTCAAGTAGAGTACAGGAAGAGAAGTTGCAAATCCTGTAGCAAACATACCCGCACCAAAGAGAATGCCTCCTAGAAAGACAAATTTCTTAGGGCCTAATGAATCGACTTTAGGTCCGAAAAGAATCATGCCGATTGGCACCATTGCAAAAGAGATACTGAAGGCTAGAGAGGTTTGAGCTTGCACCCATCCTTGGCTAGCATTGGCTTCCAGCAGCGCTTTTTGAAAAACAGACCAGGCGTATCCAGCACCTAAAGAAAGGTTGGTTAAGATAGCTGCTGCTAAAATGAACCAACGATTTGGTGTTTTTCATAATGATATCCCTCATTTATATATTTTTCTAAAAAGTGATAGAAAACCAGCCGTATCCAAATGTTCTTCGGCATCTTTTCTGCACAGCAGATAGAATAGCAGAAGTTTGGTTACAGAATTTCTTACGATAAAACCGATATATCAAAATTAAGCGCTTACATATTTGTTAACATCTCTATCATATCGTGCTTTGAGGCAAAAATCTACTTAATTAAAAATGAATAGGTCTATTAGGCAGATTAATATTTTTTCCTTATTTACAATCATTCTTAATAGAAAATCTATGTTTGTCATGATATAATGGAAATAAGCTAGGAAAATGAATGTAGATGGAGTATAGAAGATGCATGAAGAGTATGAAAAGAATTACCATGAAGTAATTGAACATCTAAGGCTGAAAGGTGTTCCGAATCACAGGAGACGAGAAAGGCTGTGATTGCTTTTATCATCAGCAGTCATGACCATCCTAGTGCAGAGATGATTTACCAAGCCCTCTTGCCTGAATTTCCCAATATGAGCTTGGCGACTGTTTATAACAACCTAAAAGTGTTGATTGATGAAGGCTTTGTCTCTGAGCTCAAAGTCCGAAATGATACGACGACCTATTATGATTTTTATGGGACATCAGCACCTCAATGTTATTTGTGAAAAATGTGGTCGAATTGCGGATATGGACTTGGATTTGCCAGACGTTCAGCAGGGAAGCATAGAGCAGACTGGTTATCAAATTACGAAGAGCCAGATGGTCGTTTATGGCATTTGTCCAGAGCGCCCAGCAAGACACAAGTGGCTAGCTAGAAGTTCTCGACGTGAGAATTGATTTTTCTTAAAAGTCCGAGCAAGTGGAAAATTTCACAAATATCTCACTGAGACTAGATTTTTGAGAGAAAATTTTTGTAAAATAGAATAGATAAACAGGGCAAACCCCGGAAAAATAAAAAGGAGAATCCATCTAATGGTAAAATTGGTTTTTGCTCGCCATGGTGAGTCTGAATGGAACAAAGCTAACCTCTTCACTGGTTGGGCTGATGTAGATCTTTCTGAAAAAGGTACACAACAAGCAATCGACGCTGGTAAATTGATCAAAGAAGCAGGTATCGAATTTGACCAAGCTTATACTTCAGTATTGAAACGTGCGATTAAAACAACAAACTTGGCGCTTGAAGCTGCTGACCAACTCTGGGTTCCAGTTGAAAAATCGCTGGCGCTTGAACGAAACGTCACTACGGTGGTTTGACTGGTAAAAACAAGGCTGAAGCAGCTGAGCAATTTGGTGATGAGCAAGTTCACATCTGGCGTCGTTCATACGATGTATTGCCTCGGCAATGGACCGTGATGATGAGCACTCAGCTCACACTGACCGTCGTTACGCTTCACTTGACGACTCAGTAATCCCAGATGCTGAAAACTTGAAAGTGACTTTGAACGTGCCCTTCCATTCTGGGAAGACAAAATCGCTCCTGCACTTAAAGATGGTAAAAACGTATTCGTAGGAGCTCACGGTAACTCAATCCGTGCCCTTGTAAAAACACATCAAACAATTGTCAGATGACGAAATCATGGATGTGGAAATCCTAACTTCCCACCATTGGTATTCGAATTCGACGAAAAATTGAACGTAGTTGCTGAATACTACCTTGGAAAAATAATTGATGATGAAGCTCTGCTTAGCAGGGCTTTTTCTCATTGTTGGAGAAAAATTCTTTTTCGATCCTTTTTAGATTTCCATGCTTCATTGCTGAAATGTGGTAAAAATAAAAGATAGATTTTTACGAGAATGAGAGAGAAGAAATGTCTAAGAGGAAATTTGATAGCCATTCTATCACAGTACGACTCTACCTTCTATTTGGAATTATCGGAGCCTTATTTTTGGTGCTGATCGCTCGTCTGGGCTATATGCAGGGTCGTCAATCAAGAATTTTTATACAGATAAATTAGCTAAAAGCAAGTAAAAACAAAGATAAAAATCGAGTTCGGTTCATGGGCAAATCTATGACGCTTCAGGCAAGCCCTTGGTGGAAAAATACAACCAAGCAAGTGGTGACCTTTACGCGAGATAATAAACTGACAGCAGAAGAAATCAGTGAAACAGCACAAAAATTACTGCAGTATGTGTCCGTGTCTCGACCTAAAGGTGACCGAACGTCAAGAGGTTGATTATTATTTGGCGGATAATAAAGTTTACCGCGAAGTGGTTGAAAAATTACCTAAGGAAGAAAAATTTGATACGGATGGCAATCGTTTACCTGAAGCCCAAGATCTATAAGGCAGCAGCGGAGAGTATTGATCCAAGCCAGCTAGGGCTATACAGATGAGGAAAAGAGGATTATCGCTCTATTTAGCCAGATGAATGCTGTCTCCAAACTTTTCAACAGGGACGATTCAGACAGATGATTTGACGACGGAGCAGGTCGCTACGATTGCGTCCATCGGAAAAGAACTTCCGGGTATTAGTATTTCAACCAGCTGGAACCGGAAGGTTTTGGAAACATCGCTGGCTTCGATTGTTGGCCAAATTTCAACCGAAAAAACAGGTCTGCCAGCTGAGGAAGCGGATGACTATGTCAAGAAGGGCTATTCTCTGAATGACCGAGTGGGAATTTCTTATCTGGAAAAGAGTATGAGTCTGTTTTACAAGGAAAAACGAGCAGAAAAAGAAATTCGGCTGGACAAAAATGGCAACATGGAGAGCGTTGAGACCATTTCCGAGGGAAGCAAAGGGAACAACCTGAAGCTAACCGTAGATCTGACCTTCCAGCAGGGAGTTGAGGATGTTCTCAGAAATGCCTTTAATATGGAGCTAGCCAAAGGCAATGCTACTTACTCAGAAGGTGTCTATGCCGTGGCTATGGATCCCAATACGGGGTCAATCTTGGCGCTGGCTGGTGTCAAGCATGATCTGGAAACAGGCGATATCTCCAGCGGATGCGCTGGGTACCATTACCAATGTTTTTCGTTCCAGGTTCTGTTGTCAAGGCGGCTACCTTAACCGCTGGTTGGCAGTACGGAGCCATTTCAGGAAATCAATCCTTGGTCGATCAGCCGATTCTTTTCGCGGGTTCTGCTCCCATCAATTCTTGGTTTACGGCCTATGGCTCACGCCTCATTACGGCGGTGGAGGCTCTGGAATACTCGTCTAATCACCTATATGGTTCAGGTAGCCCCTAAATATGCTGGGGACTCCGTATAGCCCAAATATGGCCTTAGGAACCAACAACGTTGATGCTTCAATGAAAAAGCTCCGTTCGACTTTTGCAGAATATGGTCTAGGGGCTGAGACAGGGATTGATTTACCGACAGAATCAACAGGCTACATTTCCAAAAACTTCACAGTTAGCAATTACATTACCAATGCTTTTGGGCAGTTTGATAACTACACACCATTTCAGTTGGCTCAATATGCGTCGACAGTGGCCAATCAACGGCAAACGGGTAGCTCCGCATCTGGTTGAAGGCATTTACGCCAACAATCACCAAGGTGGACTGGGAGACTTGATTGAGAAGAAGGAAACAAAAGAATTAAATCAGGTCAATATTTCTGAGGAAAATATGGCTCTGATAAAACAAGGTTTCTATCAGGTGGTCAATGGATGGAGTGGTTTTACAACTGGACGGACGATTGCGCAGGGCGCTATGGTTTCTATCAGTGCAAAAACCGGGACTGCCGAAACCTTTGTCAACGGTGGTACATCTGCTATCAATACCAATGTTGTATCCTATGCACCAAGCGATAATCCTAAAATAGCTGTAGCCGTTGTCTTTCCGCACAATACTGACCTTTCCTCAACGGTCAGCCACAGTATTACCCGTGATATTATCAATCTTTACAACCAACAGCACCCTATGAATTAGAAAGGAAAAGCAGTAGAATCAGATAAAGATTTTACTGCTCAACGATTACTATTATGCTTTATCCAACTCCTATCGCTAAATTGATTGATAGCTTTTCCAAACTGCCGGGTATCGGCATCAAGACAGCTACTCGTCTGGCCTTTTATACCATCGGGATGAGTGACGATGATGTCAATGAGTTCGCCAAAAATCTATTAGCTGCTAAACGCGAGCTGACCTACTGCTCTATCTGTGGCAATCTGACGGACGATGATCCTTGTGCTATCTGTACGGATCAAACGCGCGATCAGACTGTGATTCTGATCGTTGAGGATAGTCGCGATGTGTCTGCTGCGGAAAATATCCAAGAATACCACGACTTTTATCATGTTCTTCACGGCCTCATTTCCCCCATAAACGGTGTAGGACCAGATGACATCAACCTCAAGAGCCTCTTGACTCGCTTGATGGACAGCCAAGTGACGGAAGTGATTGTGGCAACCAATGCAACGGCTGACGGAGAAGCGACTTGTATGTATACTTTCGCGGGTGCCAAGCCCGCTGGTATCAAGGGTGACTCGACTGGCCCGCGGATTGGCTGTCGGCGCTGATATCGAATATCAGACGAAGTGACCTTGCTCCGAGCCATTGAAAATCGGACAGAATTGTAAGATGAAAGAAAGATTTCTGCTGAAAAACAGCTTTGGGAGTCTCTCTCGTCAAAATGGGGAAATATGGTGACGCTGAAACGGTCTAAAAGAAGATGAGACGGCAACCCAAAATGAACTTATAGCTAGAAATGTTGGGATCAGATAATGGTCAAAACAAACCTGTTTTACTATATGGTGTGCCGTAGTGCTGAGCGAAGTCACGAGTCTTGTCGGCTGAGAGTGTCATGCGCGCTATCAACTATGACAAATTTCTGTCAAGACTTATTTCATCACAAAAGCTGGCGATTTTGTCAGCACGCAGGTATTTACAGAAAAGCCGTCTGGCAGATGAAAAAGCTCATGACCAATGATACGGGTTGACTTCCTCGCAGCAAGTCAAAACCGAGAGTGATATTTATGAGGAAAATGCAGTTGTACTTTCCTGTTCTTCCATGGACGACATGGGCGAGGATGGCTCTATTCAAGGCTTTCCTTGAAGTGCTGCGACTTCCTTATGTGGGCTGTAATGTCTTGTCTTCCAGTGTCGTTGCCATGGACAAAATCACCACCAAACGCATTCTGGAGTCTGCTGGAACTCCCACAGGTTCCTTATGTAGCGGTGATTGAGGTGAAAATCTGAAGATTGCCGAAATCGAAGAAAAATTGACTTTATCCGATTTTTACCAAACCGTCTAATATGGGCTCTAGTGTCGGTATTTCTAAGTCTGAGAATCAAGAGGAGCTGCGGGCGGCGTTGATTTGGCTCAAGTACGACACAGCCGTGTCTTGACTGGAGCAGGGAGTCAAGTGCGTGAGGATTGAGGTTTGGTCTTTTAGAAATTATAGACGTTAAGAGCACCTTTGCCGAGCGAAGCGGGTCGGATGTGGCTTTTCTACGACTATGGAAGCCAGAGTATATTGACAATAAGATTACTATGGATATTCCTGCAAAAATCTCGGATGAGGTTATTTCAGTCATGTCGTATGAATGCTGAGACAGCCTTTTGTGCCTTGGGTGACAGGGATTGGCCTGTGATTTCTTCTACACAGAAGAGGGCTGACATTTTCCTCAATGAGCTCAACACCATGCCTGGCTTTACCCAATGGTCTATGTATCCCTTGCTTTGGGAAAATATGGGGCTGCTCTTATTCCGAGTTGATTGAGAAATTGGTAAATCTAGCTGAAGGAGGCTTTTTGCTAAGAGAAGCGCATCTTTTATAATTATGATATAATGGAGGGACTGAGACGACAGACTGAATATTTACTATTTAGTCTGGCCTCAATCCCTTCTTTTTGGGAAAAAGCGTAAAAATGAGTAAAAATATGAAAATTTAGATTTATATGAAATAGCAGAAGTCTTAGCTGCCAAAATGATGTCAGTCAGTTTGAAAATGTGACTTTTAGAAAGAGACTGAATTTGACAGTCGTTTGATTGGAGACGATCTTTTTTATCCCGCCCAAGGGGGCGCGTGACGGCCATGACTTTATCGCAACAGCTTTTTGCTCGGGGAGCTGCAGCTACCTTGTCTGAGCGTCCAGTAGCAGACGGTCCTTACGTCTTGGTCGATGATGTGCTAGCGGCCTTTCCAAGCTTTGGGCTACCACTACTCATCTGGAAAAGACAGGTGTAGATGTGCCCGCTGTGACAGGCTCCAACGGGAAGACTACAACCAAGGATATGCTGGCTCAGTTTTCATGCAGTACCAGCTAAGCAAAACCTATAAAAACCCAAGGTAACTATAAGTAATAATGAAATCTGGCTCTGCCCTTACGACGGTGCTCCAAGCATGCCGGACGACACAGAAAAGCTTGGTTTTGGAAATGTGTGTGACCATCTTGGGGATATCCTCCATCTTCTGTCTGAAATTCAAGCTAGCTACAAAGACTGCAGCATTGTGGACCTTGGTTGGCGAAGCTTTCACTCAGAATTTTCGGAAGCCGCATGGAAATTGCTAAAGGAAGATGCAAATTGCAGATGGCATGAAGAAAGGCGGTCTGCTCTTGGCTCCAGCAGACAAGATTGTCAATGACTTTCTGCCAGATCAGCAAAAAGTGGTTCGCTTTGGTCCCGATGCAGATATTTGTCTGACTCGTCTAGAAGAGCGCAAAGACAGCTTGACCTTTGAAGGAATTTTCTGAAGCAGGCGATTGACCTACCTGTGACTGGCAAATGCCAATGCGACTAACGCTATGATAGCTCTTACGTAGCTTGCAGGAGGGTGTCAGTGAGTCGGCGATTCGTCAGGCCTTTGCTCAGCTGGAATTGACCCGCAATCGAACCGAGTGGAAGAAGGCGGCTAATGGAGCCGATATCCTGTCTGATGTCTACAATGCCAATCCAACAGCTATGCGCTTGATTCTTGAAACCTTCCCAGAGGATTCCAGCTAGTCAGGGTACGCAAGGCTGCAGTCTTGGCGGATATGAAAGAGCTGGGTGCTGACTCCACGCTCATGCACGGAGCCATGATTACCAGTCTCAATCCAGAGATTATTACCGATCTTTTCCTCTATGGAGAGGGATATGGAAGCCCTCTACGTCTATGCTCGAAATCTACCCACCAAATCGGGTACATTATTTTGTCAAAATGCTGACAAGGATCAGTTTGAAGATTTGGCCAAGACCGTTAAGATTTGTCAGTAATCAGCCGACCAAATCTTGCTCAAGGGCAGTAATTCGATGAAGTTGGATAAACTAGTGGAGGCCTTGGAGCAAGGGGACAACTGATACAGCTTTAATTCTGCAACGACTGTTGGCTATAACGGATACAGGTTTGTCTTTTGCTGCCAGTGACTTTGATCGAGAACGCTATGCGGATATCAGAGAAAATCTGAATCAGCTGCTCAGCGAGACCAGTCATCTGGAACCGGATGAGCTGTCTGACTTGCTCCGGCCGACAGATTTTTATGCGACTCCTTTGGTCGATGTCCGAGCTTTTATCGTTCAGCAGGGCAAGATTTGTCTAGTACGAGGACAGCAAGAGGAGACATGGGCTCTGCTGGGTGGTTTCTGTGAAGTAGGCTTATCTCCCCAAAAGAAAATATTGTAAAAGAAATTCGGGAAGAAACTGGATTTCGCTAGCTAGTACGCTTGCTGGCTGTCTTTGATAGCAATAAATTCCAGCCACAAGGTAAGCAGTATGTCAAACTTGTGTTTGAAAATGTCAGCTGAAAGAGGAGATTTTCAGCCCAATTTAGAAATTGCCGAGATGAGTTTCTGCCCCAGGATTTGGCTCTTTTATCCGAGAAAAGGATAATAAAAGAGCAGATGCAGCTCTATGGGATATTTATCAGAATCAGCAAGAACAATATATAGACTAGATTGAAGTTGATGCTGATTGGATGCTTATATCCAATAGACTAGATAATCTAGCTCAATCTGTCCAGAGTTATAGGGCCATGAAGCTATTACTCTAGAAAGTTGAAAAACTTTTTGAGAAAAATTAAGGACTTTTGCTAGGAAGAGCAAGCCTCAGTGTCCTTAAAAATATTTATTAGGATGAAAATTTTAAAGATGAATTTTACTAGATACTAGTCACAAAACAGAACTGCCTGTGATGACGCCTTTGCTTATATTCTGCCCATGATGAGCCTAGTGTCCGTCATCTATGTTGCTAGTCGTTTTTGAGCGAAAGAAAGTACAGGCTTTTTTTAGAGTTGCCCAAATCGTGCAATTAGTCTCTTTGTATGGCTGGTACTTGTTATTCAGGAGCCTTTGTCGGAGAGTCTCCCCTGTGACCATTGCCGAGTATGGCGATGTTTTGCTGTCTTGCTACTGCCAGATAAAGTAGCCTATAAGCAATATTTCGCCTTATTGGGAGTATTTGGACCGATTTGCGCCATTGTCTCATCCGATTTGGATCCCTATCCATTTCCGCATATCACGCTATTTTCATTTTTCATCGGTCATTTAGCCCTGTTAGGCAATCTCGATTATCTACCTGATCGAAGCATTATGATAGACTTAATCTGTCCTATCGTCGTATCATAGAAAATCACCTTTTAGCTTTAGACTTCATCTCTTGCTTGGAAACTATTGCATCTCGGGGCAACTACGGTTTCTTAAAGGATCCGCCTCTGGTAGGAGATCATGGTATGCTTGGGAATTATATGATCGTGTTCTGTAGTCTTAGCGACGGCCCTTGCTTCTATTTTCTTACTTGTTCAAAGAAATGAAGGAAAGACAGGCAGAGCGATTGATCCAATAAAAAGATTGGAAGAGGAAATGATTTCTCTTTAGCAACTAGGAGAATTCTGCCTAGATTTTCAATCTGACTGCGAGTTTGAACATACAGATTTTTAAAAGTAGAAAGGAAACAGGATGCACTCATTTTTGACTACCAACCAAACTGAACCACCCTTTGTTTTCAGCTTTGGCCTACTCTTTGATGATGGCATTGCTTTTGCTGTCTATCTACGCATCGATAAAATACCATAAGAATCCTAGCTTTGTAAAAAGCATGAAAATTCTTCAATTGTGCCAACTGGCAATTCTTTATAGCTGGTATGTGGGTTTTCAGCTACCTCTGGCAAATAGTCTGCCTTTGTACCACTGCCGTTTGGCCATGTTTGTGGTGGTCTTTCTGCCAGATAAATGGCTCAGCAAGCAGTATTTTCGCTCTTCTAGGAGCCAGCGGAGCAGTCTTTGCCCTTGGCTATCCAGTCTTTGATCCTTATGATTTCCCGCATATTACCAGCTTTTCTTTCCTGATTGGTCACTATGCCCTCTTGGTTAATTCCCTGATTTATCTGATGAATCACTACGATAAGACCCAACTCAAGAAATATACGATTGTCCTCTATACTTTTGTGCTTGATGCCTTTCTTGTCGGTGTCAATCAAGTGACGGTGGAAATTACGGTCTGCTAAAAAGCCCGCGCTTTTATCAGTCAGCACAATCTTTTAGTAAAAAATATCTAGCTGTGTCGATTATTTTGTCTCGCTACCTTGCTTCTTTTTGATGAAATATTTAAGAAATGCTGGAAAAAGCATGCTAGAAATTGTTTAATATTGCATTTTATAGCTCCTGTCAAGTTTAGTTGGCAGGGGTTTTCTTAAATTTGATTTTAATCTTACTCTTTGCAATTTTTCCTCTTTAGCAGTGTCATTGTCGAATTTTAAGACAAATTAGCAAAATGTAAAGAATAGAAACCGCTGGCAAGAGCGATTTTTATGTTCTTCAGATAATTGAGCGCTAAATCCAGCTATAATAGGTAGGTTGAAAGGATTAGAATATTCCAATGTAAAAATATAAAAATACTGACATTCACCAATATCCTAAAATGAAAGAAAGAGAAGAAAATGACTTTACAAGAAGAAATTAAGAAACGACGCACCTTTGCCATTATTTCCCACCCAGACGCGGGGAAAACAACCATTACTGAACAGCTGCTCTACTTTGGGGGCGAAATTCGTGAGGCTGGTACTGTAAAGGTAAGAAAACAGGAAATTTTTGCCAAGTCTGACTGGATGGACATCGAGAAACAACGTGGGATTTCGGTAACCTCATCTCGTTATGCAATTTGACTACGACGGCAAGCGGGTCAATATTCTAGACACACCTGGACACGAGGACTTCTCAGAAGATACCTATCGGACCTTGATGGCGGTGGATGCTGCGGTCATGGTCGTGGACTCTGCCAAGGGTATCGAGGCCCAAACCAAGAAATTGTTTGAAGTTGTCAAACACCGTGGCATTCCAGTCTTTACCTTTATGAACAAGCTGGACCGTGACGGTCGTGAGCCTTTGGACCTCTTGCAAGAATTGGAAGAAGTCTTGGGCATTGCTGAGCTACCCAATGAACTGGCCAATCGGGATGGGGAAAGCCTTTGAGGGTCTCTATGACCTCTATAACCAACGCTTGAGCTCTATAAAGGGGATGAGCGTTTTGCCAGTCTTGAAGATGGGGACAAGCTTTTTGGCAGCAATCCTTTCTACGAGCAAGTTAAGGATGATATTGAACTTTTAAATGAAGCTGGAAATGAGTTTTCAGAGGAAGCTATTCTTGCTGGAGAACTGACTCCGGTCTTCTTCGGTTCAGCCTTGACTAACTTTGGGGTGCAAACCTTCCTTGAGACTTTCCTCAAGTTTGCCCCAGAACCACATGGCCACAAGAAAACAGATGGCGAAATTGTGGATCCTTATGACAAGGATTTCTAGGATTCGTCTTTAAAAATCCAAGCTAACATGGACCCTCGTCACCGTGACCGTATTGCCTTTGTCCGTATCGTATCAGGTGAATTCGAGCGTGGAATGAGTGTCAATCTGCCTCGTACTGGTAAGGGTGCCAAACTATCGAATGTGACTCAGTTTATGGCGGAAAGTCGTGAGAATGTGACCAATGCCGTGGCAGGTGATATTATTGGGGTTTATGATACAGGTACTTATCAGGTTGGAGACACTTTGACGGTTGGGAAAAAACAAGTTTGAGTTTGAACCACTGCCAACCTTTACACCTGAGATTTTCATGAAAGTTTCTGCTAAGAACGTCATGAAACAAAAATCCTTCCACAAGGGAATCGAGCAGTTGGATAAAGAAGGAGCTATTCAGCTTTATACTAACTACCAAACTGGCGAGTACATGCTAGGGGCTGGGACAACTCCAGTTTGAAGTCTTTAAGCATCGTATGGAAAAATGAATACAATGCGGAAGTGGTCATGAATCCTATGGGGAAAAAGACAGTTCGTTGGATCAAGCCGGAAGACCTAGACGAGCGTATGTCTTCAAGTCGAAATATCTTGGCCAAAGACCGCTTTGACCAACCAGTTTTCCTCTTTGAAAACGACTTTGCCCTCCGTTGGTTTGCGGATAAGTATCCAGATGTAGAGTTAGAAGAGAAGATGTGATTCAGTACTACCAGTGGAACCAAACTTCCTATTGGTGGACGCTAGCCGCTATTTGGCGGACTAGCTAGCTGCCTCACTAACTACGTTTGGCAAATGAAATCGATTTGCCAAACCCGTGTCGTAGTATAAAAGTCGGTAACCGCTATGGCGGCTTACCTAAACGCATCACTAGGAAAGTAAGCGTAGTGCCCTAACTGCCTTACAACTTATCGGTGAACAATAATCGTTTCCGCATCTTCGTGTCGTAGCTAGTGACTTGATTTAGCTAACTTCTTTACAAGCTATATTTAAAAGATGATATTGACTTGCTAGCTTTCTTGTCAGGACCTAGGAGCTTTGCCTATGAGGCTAAGAGTGGACATTAGGTATGAGCTATCAGACAATCATTCTAGATCCCAGAAAAGGAGTTCTATGTTTCTGAAAGAAAAACTAAAAAGACCAATCTGTCTGGATCAACATTGACCAGATGATGTTAAAAAGAATGGACAGATTTATCAGGATTATAATATCGACCTTGAAACTATCGAATATGCGCTGGATAAAAACGAGCGAGCTCACATGGACTACAATCGCGAGAATGGGACGGTTCTTTTTATCTATAATGTGCTGAATTTAGCGACAGAGAAGGATTACTATGAAACCATTCCTGATGACTTTCGTGGTGCAGCAGGATCGTCTCATCACCATCAGCAATCAAGACAATGCCTATGTGGTCGATATAATGAAGGCTTACACGGAGAATCATGAGCCCGTGTCAGTCTATAAGTTTCTTTTTGCCAGTCTAGAGTTGATCTCCAATTCCTATTATCCGGTCATTGAGCAGATGGATAAGCGCAAGGATGAGCTTAACTGACTTTTGCGTCAAAAGACCACCAAAAAGCACCTGTTTGCCCTCTCGGACTTAGAAACCTCCATGGTCTATCTGGTGGCAGCATCCAAGCAAAATAGTATACTTTTTAGGGCACATCAAGAGCCATGCTGTTTATCGTAGCTTTGATGAACTAGAGACTGAGCAATTTGAAGATGCCATGATTGAGGCACGTCAGCTGGTTTCAATGACGGATTTGATTGCTCAAGTTCTTAGCCAGCTTTCGGGCTCCTACAATAACTATCCTGAACAATAATCTGAACGATAATTTGACTGTCTTGACCATTATTTCGGTTCTTCTGGCAGTTCTAGCAGTCATCACTGGCTTCTTCGGTATGAATGTACTGCCTTTGTCAGATGATAAAAATGCTTTGGCTTTATATTATCATCATTAGCTTTTGTTCTCTGGACTCTTTTGACCAAGCTCCTCAACTGGGTGGTCAATAAAGAGAGATGAATAAAATACATTAAATGAATGAGGTTTTTCGAGCCCTCATGTGGTGCTAGCTGGAGCGGGTTTCATCTTCTCATTTATGAAAAATAGAGAAAAATTTCTTGTATAGTAGGACAAAAAGGATGAAAAACTGCTTTCAAAGTAGTATAATAATTTTTAGTATCATAATAGGAGGTTTCATATGCTTCATGTAGAAAAACTAGAAAAAGTTTTTGGGCAAAAAGCAAGTCTTGTTTGGTATTGATTTTGAAGCACAGCCGGGGCATATCCTTGGTTTGATTGGGAAAAACGGTGCTGGGAAAACAACGATTTTTCACAGTATTTTACGCTTCTTAGACTATAGTGGAGAGATTCGTTTCGAGGGGCATCCTATCGAGCAGGAGACCTATAGCAGGATTGGCTATCTCCCAGAGGAAAGAAGCCTGATGCCTCAAGCTGACGGTCTTTGAACAAGTGCGCTATCTGGCAAATCTAAAGGGTGTGCCGACAGCTGTTGTCAAAGAAAAACTGCCCCAGTGGATGGAAAAGCTTCAGGTCAAGGGGAAATTAACCGACAAAATCAAGAGCTTGTCTAAGGGGAACCAGCAAAAGGTTCAGCTGATTATCACGCTTCTGCATGAGCCAGACTTGATTATTTTAGATGAGCCCTTCAGCGGTCTGGATCCTGTCAATACTGAAATTTTGAAGGAAGTCATTGTTGAGGAGAAGAAGCGCGGAGCAACGATTATCTTCTCAGACCATGTCATGACAAACGTGGAAGAGTTGTGCGATGATGTCCTGATGATTCGTGACGGGCAAGTGGTTCTCAATGGGGATGTGCAGGCAGTCCGCAACCAATATGGCAAGACTCGTCTTTTCGTTTCAAGTGACTTGTCACAGGCTGAATTAGAAGCCCAGCCCCATGTTGTCAAGGCGACGCAGACCAAGCAAGGCATCTGGAAATTGATTTTGGACGACGAAACAGCTGGTCCTGAATTGTTTGATCGCTTGACTCAGGGAAACTATGTGGCGACTTTTGACCAGCAGGCACCGACAATTGATGAAATTTTCAAATTAGAATCAGGGGTGGAAGTATGAAACAAATGTTAATCGTAATCAAAGAAACCTACCTGCGTCATGTCAAGTCTTGGAGTTTTGTCTTTATGGTCTTGTCTCCATTTCTCTTTCTTGGGTTGAGCTTGGGGATTGGTTATCTGCAGGGGAGCTCTATGGCCTCTTCAAAAAAGGTGGCAGTGCTAACCCAGCTTGATTCTGTCAGAGAAGTGTTAAGAGCTGAAGATCAGCTGAGTTTTCAGTACAAAGATGAAGCAGCAGCCAAGCAGGCTGTAAAAGATAAGAAAATCGCAGGCTATCTGACGATTGAGGAAAAAGACGGACAGCTCTCTGCCACCTATTATGCAGAAACCAGCATGAACGTTGCAACGAAAAATGGCTTTTGTCCAATTCCCCTTATCCAGGTCCAGCAGGTTTTTAAACTTGGCACAGGCCAATTTATCAGCTGAGCAGAGTCAGATTCTTGCACGGACAGTCCAGTTTGAAGAAAAAATCGATGAAAATAAAGAGGGAAAGAAGATGGTTCAGACCTTTGCTGCAATGGGACTGGGCTTCCACTTATATGATTCTGATTACTTATAGTAGCGTCACTGCCCAAGATGTGGCCAGTGAAAAAGGCACTAAAATCATGGAAGTTATCTTCCAGTATTAAGGCGACCGATTATTTCTATGCCCGTATGATTGGGATTTTTGCAGTGATTCTTAGCCATCTGGGCATTTATGTGCTTGGTGGACTGGCGGCCTTTCTCTTGCGGACAGCATTCCTCTTGTATCCCAAGTCTTGAAGAGCAATCCAGCCATTCAGCAGTATATCGGAGAAGCTGTGATCTTTGAATACCCTAGCTTTTTGTAGCAGTTAGTATCTTTATGTATGTTGTCTTGTCAGCTTTTCTTGGTCTCGATGGTGGACGAGCAGAAGATACAGGAAAAGTCCTTTCGCCCGTTATCATGCTGATTTTAGTCGGCTTTTATGGGAGTTTCTTCAATAGGGGTAGCAGGAGACAATGTGATTTTGAAGGTTGGTTCTTATCTTCCTTTCATCTCAACCTTTTCTATGCCCCTTCCGAGCTATCAATGGTTATGCGACCAGCTTGGAAGCTTGGCTTTCTCTAGGAATTACAGCTGCTTTTGCGGTGATGATGACCGTTTTCATTGCACGAATCTACTCCAGTCTTGTTCTACAGACAGATGATTTAGGAGCTTGGAAGACCTTCAAACGTGCTTTTAAAAATATAAATAAATCACAACTTCACTGGAGTCATCTGGTGGAGTTTTTCTTTTTGTATTTTAATTTAATATTTTGAATAATAGGGCTAGGTAAAAAGTGGAATTTATGGTAAAATAGTACAGATAAAAACAAGGAGTGGAAAAATGGTAGAACCTAAATATAAGCGTATTTTGATTAAACTATCTGGAGAAGCTTTGGCTGGCGAAAAAGGTGTAGGGATCAACATCGCTACTGTTCAAAAAATGGCTGAAGAAATCAAGGAAGTCCATGAACTGGGCATTCAAATTGCCTTGGTTATCGGTGGTGGTAATCTTTGGCGAGGCGAGCCAGCAGCAGAAGCAGGTATGGATCGCGTTCAAGCGGACTATACTGGCATGTTGGGAACAGTCATGAATGCACTTGTAATGGCGGATTCTCTGCAACAAGTGGGCGTTGACACCCGCGTTCAGACAGCGATTGCGATGCAGCAGGTGGCTGAGCCTTATATTCGTGGACGTGCTCTTCGTCACCTTGAAAAAGGCCGGATCGTTATTTTCGGTGCTGGTATTGGTTCACCATATTTCTCAACAGATACGACAGCTGCTCTACGGGCTGCGGAAATTGAGGCAGATGCTATCCTCATGGCTAAAAATGGTGTGGATGGGGTCTACAATGCCGATCCAAACAAGGATAAAACGGCTGTGAAGTTTGATGAATTGACCCACCGTGACGTTATTAACAAAGGCTTTACGCATCATGGACTCGACTGCTTCTACCCTTTCTATGGACAATGACATTGACCTAGTCGTCTTTAATATGAATGAACCTGGCAATATCAAACGAGTGGTCTTTTATGAGCAAATCGGGACAACTGTCTCAAATAATTTATAAAAATCAGGGAGAAAAAGAAAATGGCAAATGCAATTGTAGAAAAAGCAAAAAGAAAGAATGACCCAGTCGCACCAAAGTCTCGCGCGTGAATTTGGTAGCATCCGTGCAGGCCGCGCTAATGCTAGCCTTTTTGGATCGTATCCATGTGGAATACTATGGAGTAGAGACACCGCTTAACCAACTCTCTTCTATCACAATTCCAGAAGCGCGTGTTCTTTTTGGTGACACCTTTTGATAAGTCTTCTATCAAGGATATCGAGCGTGCCATCAATGCCTCTGACTTAGGTATCACACCATCTAGCGACGGATCTGTCATTCGTTTGGTTATTCCAGCTCTGACAGAGGAAAACTCGTCGAATTGGCTAAAGAAGTGAAAAAGTCGGTGAAAATGCTAAGATTGCGATTCGTAACATCCGCCGCGACGCTATGGACGAAGCCAAGAAACAGGAAAAGGCTAAAGAAATCACTGAAGATGAATTAAAGGTTCTTGAAAAGGATATCCAAAAAGTCACTGATGATGCAGTGAAGCATATCGATGATATGACAGCGACTAAGGGAAAAAGGAACTTCTAGAAGTTTAATATTTTAGCAGAATCAAAAACTCAGTTGGCCTAGGGCTGGCTGAGTTGTTTTAACATAAAAATCCTTGCGATTAGAAGAAGCAAGGTAGAAGTAGGACTATATGAACACAAATCTTGCTAGCTTCATCGTGGGATTATCACGGATGAAAACGATTGTTTTTACTTTGTCCAGAAGGACGGACAAACTTATGCCCTTTCTAAAGAAGAGGGACCGCATGAGCTCGGTCAGTCTGTCAAGGGCTTTGCCTACAGCGATATGAAGCAGAAACTTCGCCTGACAACTCTTGAAGTCACAGCGACCCAAGAGCAGTTTGGCTGGGGAACAGTGACGGAGGTTCGCAAGGATCTGGGGGTCTTTGTCGATACGGGTCTGCCAGATAAGCAAATCGTGGTGTCACTGGACATCTTGCCAGAAATCAAGGAACTTTGGCCTAAGAAGGGCGACCGCCTCTATATTCGTCTCAGTGTGGACAAGAAAGACCGCATCTGGGGACAGCTGGCCTATCAGGAGGACTTCCAGCGCTTGGCTCGTCCTGCCTACAATAACATGCAGAACCAAAATTGGCCAGCCATCGTTTATCGCCTCAAGCTTTCTGGCACCTTCGTCTCATCTGCCAGAGAATAATATGCTGGGCTTTATCCATCCGAGCGAGCGCTATGCAGAGCCACGTCTGGGGCAGGTCTTGGACGCACGGGTAATTGGCTTCCGTGAAGTAGACCGCACCCTTAACCTCTCCCTCAAGCCTCGCTCCTTTGAAATGCTTGAAAACGATGCTCAGATGATCTTGACATATCTGGAGAGCAACGGCGGCTTCATGACTTTGAACGACAAATCTTCACCAGACGACATCAAGGCCACTTTTTGGCATTTCCAAAGGCCAGTTTAAAAAGCTCTAGGTGGGCTGATGAAAGCTGGTAAAATCAAGCAAGATCCGACTGGAACGGAGTTGGTGTGAGAAAGAAGATTCTTGTGTCAATCAAAAAAAGTATTTGATTTTCTCACTAGATAATGATATGAAAATGAAGGATAGGTATGGTAACGCATTATACGGAAGCTCGTCAGCGAGCAGAATTACATAAAAAGATATGGTCTATAGCTGATGATGTTCAGGGGTGCTGTTGATGGCTGGGACTTTAAACAATATGTACTTGAATTCTTTTTATCGCTTTTATCTCAGAAAAATATGTCAGCATATTTTTGATAAAGCAGAGCATGATGCTAGGCGATTTAGAATTTCGTTATGCTAACCTGACTGACGAAGAAGCAGAAGAGGATTTCCGTCCTGGAACAGTTGAGGAGAAAGGTTTCTTCATCCTTCCAAGCCAACTTTTTGAAAATGTTGTAAAAAATGCTTCACAAAACCAAGAGTTGAATACTGAATTGGCTAACATTTTCCAAGAAATAGAAAAATCAGCGATTGGGTTCAAATCAGAAGATGATATTAAAGGTTTGTTTTGATAACTTGGATACACGAAGCAACATCCTTGGTGGGACTGTGCCAGAAAAATAAACGACTTTCTGACATTCTAAATGGTATCAATAGTATTAACTTTGGCAACTTTGAGGACAATGATATTGATGCCTTTTGGGGACGCCTATGAATTTCTGATTTCCAACTATGCTAGTAATGCAGGGAAAAGTGGTGGAGAATTTTTCACGCCTCAGAAAGTTTCTAAACTGTTAGCTCGACTAGTCATGGTTGGTAAGGATAAGATTAACAAGGTCTATGACCCAACATGTGGTTCAGGCTCTCTCCTTCTTCAAATGAAAAAACAAGACGAAGATCATATCCTAGAGGATGGTTTCTTTGGTCAGGAAATCAACATGACCAACTATAACTTAGCTCGTATGAATATGTTCTTGCACAATATCAACTACAACAACTTTGATATTAAGCGAGGAGACACCCTTTTAAATCCTCAGCATTTGGAAGAAAAGCCTTTTGATGCTATCGTTTCTAATCCTCCATACTCTGTCAAAATGGGTGGGAGATGGAGACCCAACTCTGATAAATGATGACCGTTTTTGCTCCAGCTGGCAAGCTAGCTCCCAAATCAAAAAGCTGACTTTTGCCTTTTATTATGCATAGTCTTAATCATTTATCTAATAAAAGGTAGGGCAGCGATTGTTTGTTTCCCGGGATTTTCTATCGTGGAGGTGCTGAAAAAGACCATTCGTCAGTATCTGGTAGATAACAATTTTGTTGAAGCAGTCATTGCCCTACCTGATAATCTCTTCTTTGGAACCTCTATAGCAACCACGATTTTAGTTCTCATGAAAAATAAATTAGAAAAATAAAAACTCCCTTTATCGATGCGAGTAAGGAATTTGAAAAAGACCAATAACAATGTCTTAGAAGACATAAATATCGAGAATATTGTCAAATTATTCTCTAATTATCAAAAGTGTGGACTATAAGGCAGCTCTTGTTGATAATGATGTGATTGGTTCAGAGCAGGACTATAACTTATCTGTATCAACATATGTCGAACAAGAAGATACATCGTGAAAAGATTGAGATTGATGTAATCAATAAAAGAAATCGCAGAGACCGTTGCAAAGATTGACCACTTGCGTGCAGAGATAGATAAGATTGTAGAGGAGCTTAGTCATGGCAAATGATATGATTCTCTATAGAACAGATGACGGAGAGTTAGCTATTGAACTCCACTTGGATAATGGACCTGTCTGGCTGACCCAACAGGAACTAGCTTAGCTTTTTTCAAACTTCTAAGCAAAACATTAGTAAAACATATAAAGGCTATTTTTGATGATGGAGAATTAGTGGAAGAGGCAACTGTCAACTATAAGTTGACAGTTCAAAAATGAGGGTAATAGGAGTGTTCAGCGAAATGTCGTCTACTATAACCTCGATATGATTTTTTGGAGATTGATTGTCGTGTATACTATATTGAAAAATAATTTTTAAAAAGTAAAAATCCTTGAATTATCTGTTAAAAACGGTATAATAGAGTTAATAGGACCGCCCACCTCTCTTTGATGTGACAAGGCGGACATTTTTTTATGCGGAAGTTATTATGAAAATTAAAGAATTTAAAACTTGGGATGAGCAGGTAGCCAAATTAATTGAACACGGTTGTAAGGATATCAAATCAAAGGAGTATGCGATTGATATTTTACAAAAGGTTAATTATTATCGGCTAACTGCTTATTTTTTACCTTTTCGTGATAAAGAGACGCAGAAGTATAATTCCAGTAAGGTTTCTTTGGAGAAAATCTATGGAATTGCTTGTTTTGATGCAGAGTTACGCTTGCTTATTTTCAAGTATTTAGAGGACATTGAGTTGTATTTTAGGACTCAAGTTGCCTATCATCATGGAAATAAATACGGAGCTTTAGCTTATAAAGAAGCAAATACTTTTAATAAATTTCATAAACATAATGAATTTTTAGAAGATATTGAAAAAGAGTTGAGTCATAGGCAGAAAAGCCCGATTTATAAGCATCATCAGCGAAAATATGCTGGAGAATTCCCTATTTGGGTTTTAGTAGAATTTTTTACTTTTGGAATGACTTCGAAATTTTTGGCAGATTCTCCGATAGATATCCAGCAAGATATTGCTAAAAATGTTGGTATAAAGTCCACTCAAGTTAGAACCTATCTAGAAGTTGCAGTGGTTTTAAGAAATTGCTGCGCCCATTATAATCGATTATACTACACAAGCTTTACAAAGATTCCTGGTCACCTACCTGCTTTTATGAATGAAAATAGTAAATTGAAAAATAGACTAATGGCACAACTTTATGCAGTTAAAAGCCTCTACCCTGATAAGAAAAAATGGAATGAAGGATTTTTATGTGAATTGTCAGCACTCATTAAACGCTATCAAGCAGTGATTCATCTGCATCATATTGGATTTGTGGAGGAGTGGGAAGAAGTGCTAAAGAAATGAGGGAGTATGAAATGAACATCCTAGAAGAAATCCAAAACTGTCCTGTTGAGTGGAAAGAGTTGGGGGAAGTAGTTGATACTGTGACAAGTCCAGTAAGGTTAACTAAAAAGGAGTATCAAGTAACAGGAAGAATACCAATTGTTGATCAGGGTGAACAATTTATAGCAGGTTATGCAGATAATGAAAAATATCTTGAAAAAGATGAATATATCATTTTTGGAGATCACTCAGAGCATGTAAAAATATGTAGATTTCGCTTTTTGTTCAAGGAGCTGATGGTTTAAAAATTTTGAAGCCTAAAAAGTGGTATAAAAAGCAAAAATATATATACTATTGCTTTTTGTAATTTTTTTATAAGAAAGAAGGAAACTATAAAAGACATTGGAGTAAAGCAAGAACTACTCTTATTCCAATTCCTCCTCTAGAAATTCAAGAAAAATCGTGCAAATACTTGACAAATTCACCGATTATGTTACTAAGAATTGACCTCAGAATTGACCTCACGTAAAAAGCAATATTCTTATTATCGAGATAAACTCTTGTCTTTTGAGGATGAGGTCTATCAAGTTGAGTGGAAGACACTTTCGGAAATAGCAAAAGTTTTTGGTCGAGGGAAATCGAAACATAGGCCTAGAAATGATACAAGATTATATGGCGGTGATATCCCGTTCATACAGACTGGAGATATAAGAGGGGCAGGGAAGTGGATTGAGAACTTTTCTAAAACTTATAGTGATTTTGGATTAGAGCAGAGTAAGCAATGGAAAAAGGGAACGTTATGTATCACAATTGCTGCTAACATAGCGGAAACTGGATTATTAGGATTTGATGCATGTTTCCCTGATAGTATTATAGGGTTTGTTGCAAATCCAGAATTTGCCATTACAGAATATGTTTACTACTATTTAAATTCAATAAAAGATCATCTTGCAAATAAGAGTTATGGAAGTGCACAGGATAATCTTAACTTAGCTATATTTTCATCATTGAAAATCCCTGTTCCTTCTCTAGAAATTCAATCTCGTATTGTTGAAGTTCTAGACAACTTTGATACGGTATGTAATGATCTAAATATCGGACTCCCAAAGGAGATTGAACTACGTCAAAAACAATATGAATATTGGAGAAAAATGATGTTCAATTTTAATAAAAAAGGTGACAGTATACTATGACAGAATTCGAAACATTGGAAAGCCTTGCGGCTAATCTTATTTCAAAAATCAAAGAGTTCCCTTCTATATGCTTTTAACGGAAGTGGAAAAACTAGACTATCTATGGCTATTAAGGAAAAATTGGATAGCGATGAACTTGGTCAAATTCAGAATATGGGGATAGACGAAAAGAAAAATTTTTATTTTAATGCATTTACAGAAGATTTATTTTCTTGGGATAATGATTTGCAAGACGATTGGGATAGAAAATTAAATATAAATCTGGAATCAACATTTTTGAAGTATATCCTTGAAGATCAGGGAAAGGAAAATGAGATAATTGATTTATTTCAAGATTACCTTGGAATTTTTTTCCAGAAGGTAATGATTTGAGAACTAAACAGCAAATTATTTTACCAAGTTTCCAAGACAACTTTTGATGACAGTTAAATTTTTCAAAAACTTACACTGCCAAAAAAATGGAAATGGTGAAGATGAAAGAATTACAGAGGATAATATAAAAATTTCTAAAGGAGAAGAAAGTAGTTTTTATCTGGAGTATTTTTCTATACTTTTCTGAATGAAGTTATTCTAACTAAAAATGCTGATCAGGACTCTTTTCCAAATTTAAAAGTATATTTTTATAGATGATCCTGTTTCCTCTTTAGATGACAGAAAAATTATTGAAATGGCTGTTGATTTAGCTAGTTTAATAAAGAAAAGTAACTTTACAAAAGCAACTGCAACCGTTCATAACTCTAGTGGTTTAAAAATTTATTATCACAACTCATCATCCACTATTTTTTTAATGTGTTATTTAATGAGTTAAAAAAAGTGATTCATGTAGTAGATTTGTACTTGAACACAAGTTACAATTGACTACTGGTGATGAAACCTATTATTTGAAGGAAACCTCTGATTCTCCATTTGCTTACCACTTGAAGGTTATAGATATAATAGATGAAGCCATTAAAGAGAATAAATTAGAAAAATATCACTATAATTTATTAAGATCACTTTTTTTGAAAAACATCTACTTTCTTAGGATATAAATCATGGGAAGAAATTATACCTGAGAGTGAAAAAGATGAGGTTCATAGAAGGTACTTAAATTTGTTCAGTCATGACAAACAATCGTTTGAAGAATTTCCAGATATAACAGAAGATGATAAAGAACAATTTAAAGTGATTTATAAGTCGTTTATTGAGAAATACTACTCAATACAGATATTAGTCATTTAAACTAGAATGTTTAGAGATTAGTGAGGAAGCATGCTATGGTTGATTATTCAAAAAGTGCATGAAGTAATTGCGGAAACAAATGAAGGGGATTCTCTTGGCTGAGTATCAACCAGAGTATCGCATGGATAGAGAGTATCAGTCAGAAGCAGATTTAGAAAATCAGTTAATTTCTGATTTGGTACATCATCTTAACTACGAACATTTAGATATTCACACACCTACCGAACTCTTAGCAAATGCCAAGGTTCAGATTGAAAAACTAAATAAGATAACCTTTACGGATGCTGAGTGGAGTCGCTTTGTAGTGGAGTATCTGGATTGTCCTAATGAAGGATTGGTTGAAAAACACGAAAAAAATCCAAGAAAATCATATCTATGACTTTGTCTTTGATGATGGACGAATTAAAAATATTTTCATCCTTGATAAGAAAAATATTCATAACAATAGCATGCAGGTCATCAACCAAGTGACTCAGGTGGGAGCCATACCAATCGTTATGATGTGACCATCCTAGTAAACGGCTTTTCCTCTAGTTCAGATTGAATTGAAGAAGCGTGGAGTTAGTCTGCAAGAGGCCTTTAATCAGGTTCACCGTTATAGTAAGGAAAGCTTCAATAGCAAGAATTCTTTATACAAATACATTCAAATTTTTGTTATTTCTAATGGCACTTATACACGCTACTTTGCAAATACGACTGCTCAAAATAAAAAAATCACTATGAGTTCACCCTGTGAATGGGCAGACCGTAAAAATAAAACAATCCACGACCTAGAAGACTTTACGGTCACTTTCTTGAGCAAGCGAGTCCTTTTTGGAGGTATTGACCAAGTATTGTGTTTTTTTGATGCTGATAATACCTTGCTCATCATGCGTCCTTATCAGATAGCAGCAACTGAGAGTATTTTGCGCAAGATTCATTCATCTAATGAAATGAAGAACTTTGGCACGATTAACGCCTGCGGTTATATCTGGCATACGACGGGTTCAGGGAAAACTTTGACCAGCTTTTAAGACAGCTCGTTTGGCGACAGAGTTGGACTATATTGACAAAGTGATATTCGTCGTAGACAGAAAAGACTTAGACTATCAGACTATGAAGGAATATCAAAAAAATTCCAACCAAAATTCAGTCAATGGTAGCAATAATACAAAAGAACTCCAACGCAGTATCGAAGAAAATGATAATCGAATTGTTGTCACAACTATTCAAAAGCTAAATAAATTTATCACTGCAAATCCAATTCATGAAATCTATGAGAAGAAATGTATTTTGATCTTTGACGAATGCCACCGTTCTCAGTTTGGTAAAGCGCAGAAGCGCATCAAAAAAAGCTTTTTAAACAGTATGCCTTATTTGATTTACAGGGACACCAATCTTCCCAGAAAATAGCTTGACGGGTGAAACGACACAAGAAGTTTTTGGAGAACAACTTCATAATTACGTTATCACAGATGCTATTCGAGATAAAAAAGTGTTGAAGTTTAAGGTCGATTACAACTACATCAAGCCTGAAATCAATAAGTATAGAGAAGCAGAGGAAGCAGTTGGCCGAGAGATTGATGAGAAGAAACTCAAAAAGATGGAGAAGGAACTCTTTTGCATCTAGAACGGATAGCAACCATCACAGAGTACCTGTTGAGAGTTTATAATGACAAGACGCATCGAAATCAACATTATACTCATAAGCAAAAACAACTGTTTGGATTTAATGCCATGTTAGCTGTACAAAGTATTGAAGCAGCAAAAATTATACTATGAAGAACTCCAGCGACAACAAGCAGCTTTTACCAGAAGCTAAACGCTTGAAAATTGCAACCATCTTTAGCTTTTGCGCCAAACGAAGAACAGTCAGCCTATGGTGAAATTCAAGACGAAGATCTAGAACCCTCAAGATACAGCTATGCCTCTATCTTCTAAAGAGTTCCTTTCTAGAGCAATTGATGACTATAATCACATGTTCAAGACCAACTTCTCAACCGATGGCAAAGAGTTTCAAAATTACTATCGTGACCTTTCTAAACGAGTTAAGTCCAAGGAAGTGGACCTTCTAATTGTAGTGGGAATGTTCTTGACGGGATTTGATGCTCCAACTATGAATACTCTCTTTGTCGACAAAAATCTACGTTATCATGGATTGATTCAGGCATTCTCGAGAACTAATCGAATTTTTAATAAGGTTAAACCTTTTGGAAATATCGTTTGTTTCCGTGATTTAGAAAAGGCTACGCAAGAAGCTATTAAGACTTTTTGGAGACACAAATAAGCTTTGAAATTATTTTTAGAAAAAGCTTTTAGTGAATACATGGATGGTTTTTGTGGATCAGGTAACTGGTATCGAGGTCAAAGGATATACAGCAGTCTGTCAGGAAATTCTTGAGAAATTCCCGAATCCACAAGAAATTGGAAAAGAGCATGATAAAAAAGAGTTTGTTAAGCTATTTGGTGAGTTGCTGAAACTTGATAATGTTCTTCGAAATTATGATGAATTCCAAGAGATAGACAAGCCTATCTCAGAAGGTTATCTTCAAGATTTGAAGAGCGCCTATGTGGAAATTCGAGATGAATTCTTAAACCTTAAAAACTATGAAAAGAGCAAAGATTTAGAGGTTGACCTTTCAGATGTTGAATTTGAAATCGAACTCTTAAAAACAGATGAGATTAATCTGGATTATATCCTTGCATTGATTGTTGAGAAATCGAAGAATTCTGAGTCTAAAGAAGATTTGAAGGTTGAAGTTAGTCGTGTAATTCGTTCTAGTATTGATATTCGTGCCAAGGAGGATTTGGTATTGAATTTTATCAATTATACGGATTTATCTCAATTACAGAGTAATGAATCTATTTTAACTTCCTTTTATACTTATGCTAAAAAGAAAAAGAAGATTCCATTCAAAAACTAGCTGATGATGAAAATCTTGGAAAAGGTTATCGTCTATTTATTGATAAAGCGCTACAAAAAGGATATGCGGAAAGTGGTGGGACTAATCTAGATGATATTATTCCGCCAACTTCTCGACGTAAGGGCGCTCGAGAGTTGAAGAAGCAGCAAATTCTTGCCAAACTTCAGAAATTGGTAGAAATTTACCGTGGTATATAATGATGATTTAGAAAGGAACCTATGAGAAAAATCTTTTACAGCTGGCTGATGACGGAGCGCAATCCTAAAAGTAATAAGCCCAAAGCTATTTTTGGCAGATTTGGCTTTTCAGGACACGGCCTTTCCCTAAGCATACGGATGATTTTGATGAGGTCAGCCGTTTTCTGGAGGAGCATGCAAATTTTTCCTTTAACTTAAGGAGTTCGATGCTATTTGGGAAGAATATCAGCCCATTAACTGGCTAGGGATAGTCATTTTTCGCTTTGCTTTTGATATAATAAATGTAATTCATTCAAAAAAATTAAAATAGAGAGGTTCTTTGTTTGCAGGAACATTCAGTAGAATTGAAACTGGGTCATCCAGATGATGCCTTTCATCTCTTTGGCTCTAATGAACGCCATCTGCGCTTGATGGAGCAGGAATTGAAGGTAACCATTCATGCCCGAACTGAGATTGTGCAGATTTTGGGTACGGAGGCTGCCTGCGAGGAGACTCGACAGGTCATTCAGGCTCTCTTGGTCTTGGTCAATCGTGGCATGACCATTGGCACACCCGATGTGGTGACAGCTATTACTATGGTCAAAAATGACGAAATTGATAAGTTTGTAGCTCTTTATGAAGAGGAGATTATCAAGGACAGCTATGGCAAGCCGATTCGGGTCAAGACACTTGGCCAGAAGATCTATGTAGACAGCGTTAAAAATCATGATATTGTCTTTGGGATCGGGCCAGCCGGAACAGGGAAGACCTTTCTAGCGGTGACCTTGGCGGTGACGGCTCTCAAGCGTGGGCAAGTCAAACGAATCATCTTGACACGACCAGCGGTAGAAGCCGGTGAGAGTTTGGGTTTTCTGCCTGGCGACCTTAAGGAAAAAGTGGATCCTTATTTGCGTCCAGTCTATGATGCCTTGTATCAGATTTTGGGCAAGGATCAGACGACGCGCCTGATGGAGCGAGAAATTATCGAGATTGCACCCCTAGCCTATATGCGGGGGCGGACGCTGGATGATGCCTTTGTCATTCTGGATGAAGCTCAGAATACCACCATCATGCAGATGAAGATGTTTCTGACACGTCTCGGCTTCCAGTCCAAGATGATTGTCAATGGAGATATCAGCCAGATTGACCTGCCTCGTAATGTCAAATCTGGCCTCATAGACGCTCAGGAGAAATTGAAGAACATCTCCCAGATTGATTTTGTACATTTCTCAGCCAAGGATGTGGTCCGCCATCCAGTGGTGGCGCAGATTATCCGTGCCTATGAACCGCCAGCTCCTAAGAAAGAAGATAGTGAAATAGCTGAGGACGAAAGTACTAGCTGATAAAAAAGCGACTAACCTGATGAGCAAGTTAGTCGTTTTTTAGTGTCTGCAAATTATTTGGTTAAACCGTAGTTGTAGTCATCATCTTGCATGGCTTCAACTTCACCAAGAAGGTAACCATTTCCGACCTGAGAGAAGAAGTCGTGGTTAGATGTTCCTGTTGAGATCCCGTTCATGACGATTGGGTTGACATCGTCCGCTGAATCTGGGAAAAAGTGGATCTTGTCCCAAGTTCATGAGTGCCTTGTTGGCATTGTAACGAAGGAAGGTTTTAACTTCTTCGGTCCAGCCAACACCGTCATAGAGGCTTTTCTGTATAGCCCTCTTCGTTTTCGTAGAGGGTGTAGAGCAGGTCGTACATCCATTCTTTGAGTTTCTCTTGTTCCTCTTCAGGCAATTCATTGAAACCAAGTTGGAATTTGTAACCAATGTAAGTCCCGTGGACAGACTCATCACGGATGATTAGTTTGATGATTTCCGCAACGTTAGCTAGTTTGTTGTTACCAAGATAGTAGAGGGGTGTAAAGAAACCAGAGTAGAAGAGGAAGGTTTCAAGGAAAACGCTGGCAATCTTCTTTTCAAGGGGGCTACCATTGAGGTAGATTTCATTGATAATTTCTGCTTTTCTTTGTAGGTAGGGGTTAGTGTTGGTCCATTCAAAGATTTCTTCAATTTCAGCCTTGGTATTCAAGGTTGAAAAAGATAGAAGAGTAAGATTTTGCGTGGACGGATTCCATAAATTGATATTATTGAAGACGGCTTCTTCGTGGGCAGTACGGACGTCCTTACGTAGAGCATCCACACCAGATTCAGACTGGAGAGTATCCAGCAGGGTCAATCCTCCGAAGACCTTGCCGACCAAGTCTTTTTCCTTGTTGGACAATTTTCTCCAGTCATCGAGGTCATTAGACAAGGGAATCCGTGTATCGAGCCAGAATTGCTCCGTCAGCTTTTTCCAAGTTGATTTGTCGATGACATCTTCGATGGCATTCCAGTTTATGGCTTTTGTAGTAAGTTTGCATTTTGTAAAAATCCTTTTGAATAATTCTTTTCTCAGTTGCTATCTAAAAAGTTGTTTTATAGAATTGTTATATTCCTCATCAATGTCATCAGTACTTTGATTGTTTTTCTTTTCTATTTTGCACTTCGGTTAAGTAATCATCTGTTTTTTGTTGAATTATTTGATTGATTTCTTCGTTTGATGAGGTTTTATTCTTGCTAGTTTGGAGTTTAGAAAGGAAAAGTTTATATAGTTTTTGAAAACTGAGAGTGGTTACTGTACCTAGAACACTTCCAATACTAATAAGTATTACTGCTAGAGAAACAGCTGCTTTTTTGGGTCCTCCCCATAACTTCGTAAGTTGAGCCATTTTAGCATAATCCCACTTGACTTCTTTTGATATTTTAATAGACTCTAAAATTAAATTTTTCATGTTGATAACCTCAGCGATACTTTGACTTCGTTAGATCACACAGCTTTCACATTGGTTAGCGCCTACTTCGCCGCCATCATCAGTGAAGGTGCGGACGTAGTAGATGGACTTGATGCCCTTGTTGAAGGCGTAGTTACGCAAGATAGAAAGGTCACGGGTTGTTTGCTTGCTTTCTTTTTTCCATTCGTAGAGGCCTTTTGGAATATCACTGCGCATAAAGAGAGTCAGAGATAGACCTTGGTCTACGTGCTCAGTTGCGGCAGCATAGACATCAATCACCTTGCGCATGTCCATGTCATAGGCAGAAGTATAGTAAGGAATGGTTTCAGTTGACAAACCTGCCGCAGGATAGTAAATCTTACCGATTTTCTTTCCTGACGTTCTTCGATCCGCTGGGTAATTGGGTGAATTGAAGCAGAAACATCATTGATGTAGCTGATAGATCCATTTGGTGCAACAGCCAGGCGGTTCTGGTGGTAGAGGCCATCAGCCTTGACCTTGTCGCGCAACTCTGCCCAATCCTCTGCAGATGGGATAAAGATACTTGCGAAGAGTTCTTTGACACGGTCAGACTTAGGTACACATTCACCCGTCAGGTACTTGTCAAAGTAAGTTCCGTTGGCATAGTCAGATTTTTCAAAGTTATGGAAGGTTACACCGCGCTCGCGAGCGATATTGTTAGACTCAACCAAGGTCCAGTAGTTCATGAGCATGAAGTAGATGCTAGTGAATTCGACAGCTTCCGCTGATCCATAATCGATCAATTGCTGCGCCAAATAGCTATGCAATCCCATAGCTCCCCAGACCAAAGGTGTGCGCCAGACTGTTACCGTTGTCGATAGAAGGCACAGCTGTGATGTGCGAGCTGTCAGTGACAAAGGTCAAGGCGCGTGTCATAGTCCGGATGGATTTTCCGAAGTCAGGCGAAGTCATCATATTGACGACGTTGGTAGAGCCCTAAGTTACATGACACATCTGTTCCCAGGTGGAGATACTCTTGTGCGTCATTCAAGAGACTAGGCTCTTGTACTTGCAGGATTTCAGAGCAAAGGTTACTCATGATAATTTTACCGTCGATTGATTTGAACGGTTGGCCGTATCAATGTTTACGACATACGGATAGCCGGATTCTTGTTGAGTTTAGAAATTTCTGTTTCCAAATCACGAGCCTTGATCTTAGTCTTGGTGATCTTAGGATTGGCAACTAGCTCATCGTATTTCTCTGTGATATCGATATAGGCAAATGGTACACCGTATTCACGTTCTGATTGAGTAAGGGGCTGAAGAGATACATATCTTCGTTCTTACGCGCCAATTCATAAAAACTTATCCGGAATGACAACGCCGAGTGAGAGGGTTTTAACGCGAACTTTTTCGTCAGCATTTTCTTTCTTGGTAGAAAAGGAAAGAGATGATATCTGGGTGAAGACATTGAGATAAACAACCCCAGCTCCCTGACGTTGGCCCAGCTGGTTAGAATAGGAGAAACTGTCCTCAAAGAGTTTCATAACAGGAACAACGCCAGATGCAGCACCTTCATAGCCCTTTATTGGAGCTCCAGCTTCCCGCAGATTGCTGAGGGAAATTCCGACCCCGCCTCCGATACGAGACAATTGCAGGGCTGAGTTGATGGAGCGGCCGATTGAGTTCATGTCATCTGTTACTTGGATGAGGAAACAAGACACCAATTCACCACGACGAGCCCGGCCAGCGTTGAGGAAGCTTGTGTAGCCGGTTGATAGCGCTGGTGGATGATTTCATTTGCGATATCCTTGGCAATGGCTTCATCTCCGTTGGCAAAGTAGAGGGCATTAAAGAGCACACGATCTTCCATGCCTTCGAGATAATATTCACCATCATTGGTCTTTAGTGCATACTGGTTGTAGAATTTATAGGCAGCCATGAAAGATTTGAACTTGAAATCTTGAGCATGGATAAAAAGCAGACAACTCTTCAATGTATTCTAGGAGAATAGAGTTGGATAAATTCTTTTTCCAAGTAGTCTCTTCGATTAAGTATTGAATTTTTTCAGTAATAGAAGCAAACTTCATCGTGTTTGGTTCAACATTTTCTTTAAAGAAGGCTTCCAAGGCTTCTTTTGTCTTTGTGAAGCATGATTTGCCCATTGACTGGACGGTTGATTTCGTTATTTAGACGGAAGTAAGTCACATCTTCTAAGTGTTTGAGTCCCATAATTTTTCCCTTTTTCTAAAATGTCTTTTGCTTTTTACAAAAATAAACGGCTCCTTGACGAATGATAGGAGCGGCAACAAAGCTCTAAATACTGGTGAGATTATGATAATTTTTAAGTTTACCAGGCTGGAAACCAGAAAAATGCTTCAGTTGGTGTTTGAATAACAGGCGCTGCATTGAAACCGAGGCTTTTAACATGGTCGATGTATTCTGGTTGCTCATCAAGGTTGATTTCGCGATATTCTACATTGTTGGTATCAAGAAAACGCTTGGTCATCTTGCATTGAACACAATCGTTTTTAGAGTAAATAGTTACCATTAGATGATTCCTCTATACTTTCATTTTCTTAAATTTAAATCTGAAACTAGTATATCTAAAAAGCGAATTCGATGTCAACAGTTTTGAACTAAATATTGTATGATATTTTCTTATAGCAACTATTGAGATACAATATATAGTGTAAAACATCGAAAACAAAGAGAAATAACCACAAGGAGTCACAGCGCTTACTGTATTTTTAAGCGAAGCTAGACCAAGAAGAATTCATTATAAGGAAGAAAGCCTTGAAACTATTTCGGAAAGAGAGGGAGTTGACGATTGAATCTACTATTTTTAAAACAGAATTCATTTTCAAAGTCTAAAGAAATATTTTGTAAGCGGGCTATAAAAATTCTTGAAAAAGATTTCAAAAAGTGATATAATATCAACTTGTAAGGGTTATCACTTTAACTCAAAAAAAGAATTATTTTTAAAGGAGAGTCTAACTATGGCTTCTAAAGATTTCCACATTGTGGCAGAAACAGGTATTCACGCGCGTCCAGCAACATTGTTGGTACAAACAGCTAGCAAATTTGCTTTCAGATATCACTCTTGAGTACAAAGGTAAATCAGTAAACCTTAAATCAATCATGGGTGTTATGAGTCTTGGTGTTGGCCAAGGTGCTGACGTTACAATCTCAGCTGAAGGTGCAGACGCGGATGATGCTATCGCTGCTATCTCAGAAACAATGGAAAAAAGAAGGATTGGCATAAGAAAAATGACAGAAATGCTTAAAGGAATTGCGGCATCTGATGGTGTTGCTGTTGCTAAGGCATATCTATTAGTTCAACCGGATTTGTCATTTGAGACTGTTTCAGTCGATGATACGAATGCAGAAGAGGCTCGTTTGGATGCAGCTCTTGAAGCTTCACAGAACGAGCTTTCTGTTATCCGTGAGAAAGCAGTAGATAGCCTTTGGTGAGGAAGCGGGCTCAGGTATTTGACGCTCATTTAATGGTACTCGCTGACCCTGAAATGGTTGGTCAAATCAAAGAAACGATCCGTACTAAGAAAGTAAATGCGGAAGCTGGTCTGAAAGAAGTTACAGACATGTTTATCGCTATTTTTTTGAGGGTATGGAAGACAATCCATACATGCAAGAACGTGCGGCAGATATTCGTGACGTAACGAAGCGCGTTTTGGCAAACCTTTGGGTAAGAAATTACCAAATCCAGCTTCTATCAATGAAGAATCAGTTGTCATTGCACATGACTTGACTCTTCTGATACAGCTCAATTAGACAAGAAATTTGTTAAAGCTTTTGTAACTAATATCGGTGGACGTCAAGCCACTCTGCAATCATGGCGCGTACGCTTGAAATCGCAGCGGTATTGGGAACAAATAATATCACTGAACTCGTTAAAGACGGCGATATCATTGCAGCAAATGGTATCACTGGTGAAGTCATCATAAACCCAACTGAAGAGCAAGCAGCAGCATTTAAGGCAGCTGGTGAAGCTTATGCGAAGCAAAAAGCTGAATGGGCTCTCTTGAAAGATGCTCAAACAGTGACTGCCGATGGCAAACACTTTGAACTCGCTGCTAACATTGGTACACCAAAAGACGTTGAAGGTGTCAATGCAAATGGTGCTGAAGCCGTAGGTCTTTACCGTACAGAATTCCTTTTACATGGATTCACAAGACTTCCCAACAGAAGACGAGCAGTACGAAGCATACAAGGCTGTACTTGAAGGAATGAATGGTAAACCTGTTGTCGTTCGTACAATGGATATCGGTGGAGATAAGGAACTTCCTTACTTCGATATGCCGCATGAAATGAACCCATTCCTTGGTTTCCGTGCATTGCGTACTCTCATCTCTGAAACTGGTGACGCTATGTTCCGTACACAAATCCGCGCCCTCTTGCGTGCTTCTGTACATGGACAATTGCGTATCATGTTCCCGATGGTTGCTCTCTTGACAGAATTCCGTAAAGCTAAAGCAGTTTACGAAGAAGAAAAAGCGAAATTGCAAGCTGAAGGAGTTGCTGTAGCGGACAATATCCAAGTGGGTATCATGATTGAAATTCCAGCAGCAGCAATGCTAGCTGATCAATTTGCGAAAGAAGTTGATTTCTTCTCTATCGGTACCAACGACTTGATCCAATACACAATGGCTGCTGACCGCATGAACGAACAAGTTTCATACCTCTACCAAACCATATAACCCATCAATTCTTCGCTTGATCAACAACGTTATCAAGGGCAGCTCACGCTGAAGGCAAAATGGGCAGGTATGTGTGGAGAAATGGCCGGTGACCAAACAGCTGTGCCGCTTCTTGTCGGAATGGGCTTGGATGAATTCTCTATGAGTGCCACTTCTGTCCTTCGGACTCGTAGCCTTATGAAGAAATTGGATACGAAGAAGATGGAAGAACTTGCACAACGCGCATTGACTGAATGTGCAACGATGGAAGAAGTTCTTGAACTTGAAAAAGAATATCTTGACTTCGATTAATCTGAAAAATTAAGATCAGGAAATTTTTCCTGGTCTTTTTTAGTTTTTCAGCGTCATAGTAGACTTAGTGTAGAAAGTGAGAATTGATAAAAAGAGAGAAATATAGAAAGTTCATATGAACAAAAGAAGATGATTTATGAAATTTGTGAAAAATTTCTTTAAATTTATAAAAATTTAGTTGAAATTTTCAGAAAATTTGATAAAATGATACTTAATAACATTTTTGGAGGGACACGTGACACAATATAAGAACTATATAAATGGAGAGTGGAGAGCTTCTGAAAATGAAATCACCATCTCATCTCCTATCAATAATGAGATTCTAGGAACTGTTCCTGCCATGAGTCAGGCAGAGGTTGATTATGCGATGGCGAGCGCTCGTGCGGCTTTGCCAGCTTGGCGCGCTCTTTCAGCAGTCGAACGTGCAGCTTATCTGCATAAGGCCGCGGATATTTTTGGAGCGCGATCAGGAGAAGATTGGCGAAATTCTTGCAAAAAGAAGTTGCCAAGGGTATTAAAGCGGCGATTGGAGAAGTTGTTCGGACAGCAGACTTGATTCGCTATGCGGCTGAAGAGGGCATTCGTATTCACGGTCAGGTTATGGAAGGCGGCGGCTTTGAAGCTGCCAGCAAGAAAAATTGGCTATGGTTCGTCGTGAGCCTGTAGGAGTTGTCTTGGCTATTGCGCCATTTAACTACCCAGTCAACCTGTTCTGGTTCTAAGATTGCTCCTGCCCTTATCGGCGGAAATGTTGTGATGTTTAAGCCACCACACAAGGGTTCAATTTCTGGTCTGCTCTTGGCTCAGGCTTTTTCTGAGGCTGGTCTGCCTGCTGGTGTTTTCAATACTATCACTGGCCGCGGTTCAGAAATCGGGGACTACATCATTGAGCATAAGGAAGTGAACTACATTAACTTTACCGGCTCCACTCCAATCGGTGAACGCATCGGTAAGTTGGCTGGTGCAAAAGTCCCATTATGTTAGAATTGGGTGGTAAGGATGCTGCAGTCGTGCTGGAAGATGCCGACTTGGAGCATGCAGCTAAGCAGATTGTTGGCGGGGCATACAGTTACTCCGGTCAGCGCTGTACGGCTATTAAACGTGTCATTGTCATGGAGAGCGTAGCAGATAAATTAGCGGCGCTGATTAAGGCAGAGGTAGAGAAACTCACGGTTGGTGATCCCTTTGATAATGCGGATATTACACCAGTCATTGATCATGCATCAGCAGATTTCATCTGGGGCTTGATTGAAGATGCTCAAGAAAAGGGAGCGTCAGCCTTGACAGAAATCAAACGTGAAGCAAATCTCATCTGGCCTGCCTTGTTTGACCATGTGACACTAGATATGAAATTAGCTTGGGAAGAGCCATTTGGTCCTGTTCTTCCGATTATTCGTGTGACTTCCGTTGAAGAGGCTATCCAGATCTGTAACCAGTCAGAATTTGGTCTTCAATCTTCAGTCTTTTACAAATGATTTCCCGAAAGCATTTGAAATTGCTGAGAAACTGGAAGTGAGTACTGTACACATCAATAATAAGACTCCAACGTGGTCCAGATAACTTCCCATTCCTTGGTGTTAAGGGATCTGGAGCCGGAGTGCAAGGGATTCGTTACAGTATCGAAGCGATGACACAAGTGAAATCCATCGTGTTTGATGTGAAATAATGAGAAAGGCGGCTTTGTGCGGCCTTTTTTCTTACCTTTATGAACTTGTAATTCTAACAAGTGTTCGAACAATATAAAAAAATAAGTAGGCGTTCATATTTTTGATTGCTTATCATTTTAAAATGTAAATTTACATATTGGTCTAGATAAATTATTTTAGGAATCCTAGTACAGGGATTGATTTTTAAGTACAGATATTAGCCTCAAACTCTTTGAAATCAGTATTTTATCAGATATTTTCCACAAAAACCTTTGATATAGCAACTCATTCTTGTAAAGAAATTGGGCTTTTTGAAATTTTTGAGATAGTTTTTGGAAATTTACTTGAAAAATATAAGAAAATGGGGTAAAATAGAAACATAGAAAACGCTACAAACAGAAAAGGTGACTAAATGGACAAAAAGAAGCATTAAGAACCTTTTACAACAGGTGAAAACTTTCATTTGCAGCATTATTTGGGAGTGCATCAGGATGTGGTGAATGGCAAGGCTGGCTACACTTTTAGAGTTTGGGCTCCAAATGCGCAGAATGTGCATCTGATTGGAGATTTCACCAATTGGTATGGAGAGCAGATTCCTATGACTCGCAATGAAGGCGGTGTCTGGGAAGTCTTCACGGATTTACGCTCTAAGGAAGGAGATATTTACAAGTACAATATTAAACGCAGTAGCGGTCAGGAAATCTTTGAAAATTGATCCGCTGGCTATCTATTTGGAAGAGCGCCCAGGGTACGGGAGCTATTGTTCGGACTATTCCAGAGAAGAAGTGGCAAGATGGGCTTTGGCTGGCTCGGAGAAAGCGTTGGGGCTTTTTTTCAAGACCGGTCAATATTTATGAAGTGCATGCTGGATCTTGGAAACGCAATCCTGACGGCAGTCCATATTCTATGGCTCAGCTTAAGGAGGAGTTGATTCCTTATCTGGTCGAAATGAACTACACGCATGTTGAGTTCATGCCGCTCATGGCCCATCCTTTGGGACTCAGCTAGGGGCTACCAGCTCATGGGTTACTTTGCTTTTTGAACATACTTATGGAACGCCAGAGGAATTTCAGGACTTTGTCGAAGAATGTCACTTGAATAATATCGGTGTCATGTGGACTGGGTTCCAGGTCACTTTACCATCAATGACGATGCCTTGGCTCTACTATGATGGAACACCAACCTTGAGTATCAGGATCATGACCGAGCTCACAACTATGGTTGGGGTGCCTTGAATTTTGACCTAGGAAAAAATGAAGTGCAATCTTTCTTGATTTCTAGTATCAAGTTCTGGATTGATTTCTACCATCTAGATGGGGTTCGTGTGGATGCAGTTAGCAACATGCTCTATCTAGACTATGATAGTGGTCCTTGGCAGCCAAACAAGGATGGCGGTAATCGTAACTATGAAGGCTACTATTTCTTGCAACGTTTGAATACAGTCATCAAGCTAGCTCATCCAGATGTCATGATGATTGCTGAAGAGAGCTCGTCCGAAAACCAAGATTACGGGCATGAGAGAGATGGGCGGTTTGGGCTTTGACTTCAAGTGGAATATGGGCTGGATGAACGATATTCTGCGTTTCTATGAAGAAGACCCGATTTACCGCAAGTACGACTTTAATCTGGTGACCTTCAGCTTTATGTATGCTTTTTCTGAAAATTTCCTCTTGCCTTTCTCTCACGACGAAGTCGTTCACGGCAAGAAGAGCATGATGCATAAGATGTGGGGTGACCGCTACAATCAATTTGCTGGTCTCCGCAACCTCTTGACCTATCAAATCTGCCATCCAGGCAAGAAATTGCTCTTTATGGGTTCAGAATTTGGTCAATTCCTAGAGTGGAAGTCAGAAGAGCAGCTGGAATGGTCAAATCTGGACGATCATATGAATAAGCAGATGCAAACCTTCACTTCTGCCCTCAACGCCTTTTTATCGAGATAATCGTCCGCTTTGGGAGATTGATCTTAGCTACGATGGCATCGAAATCATCGATGCCGACAATACCGATCAGAGCGTCCTTTCCTTTATTCGTAAGACGGAAAAAGGAGATATGTTAGTCTGTGTATTCAATATGGTGCCAGTAGAGCGCAAAAACTTTACCATTGGTGTGCCAGTGGCAGCCGTTTATGAAGAAGTATGGAATACTGAATTAGAGAAATGGGGAGGTGTTTGGAAAGAACACAACGAAACAGTTCAGTCTCAAGAGGGACTATGGAAAGATTATCCGCAGACCTTGACCTTTACGCTACCAGCTTTGGGAGCAAGTATTTGGAAAATCAAGCGTCGTGTGAATGTTCGTAAAAATGCTAAAAAAGATTCCACAAAGGAGTAGGATATGAAGAATGAAATGTTAGCTTTGATTCTTGCCGGTGGGCAAGGAACTCGTCTTGGAAAGCTCACACAAAGTATTGCAAAACCAGCAGTACAGTTTGGTGGTCGTTATCGTATTATTGATTTCGCGTTGTCGAACTGTTCCAACTCTGGGATTAACAATGTCGGTGTGATTACACAATACCAACCACTTGCTTTGAACAGTCACATCGGGAACGGTTCAAGCTGGGGCTTGGATGGTATCAATACAGGTGTATCCATTCTTCAGCCTTACTCTGCCAGTGAAGGAAATCGTTGGTTTGAGGGAACAAGCCACGCTATTTTTCCAAAAATATTGACTATATCGACAGCATCAATCCTGAATATGTTTTTAATCCTATCTGGTGACCATATCTACAAGATGGACTACGATGATATGCTCCAATCCCACAAGGATAACAGCGCTAGTTTGACGGTTGCAGTCTTGGATGCCTCTCAAGGAGGCTAGCTGTTTTGGTATCATGAATACCGACGCTAACAATCGGATCGTTGAATTTGAAGAAAAACCAGAAAATCCTAAATCTACCAAGGCTTCTATGGGAATCTATATCTTTGACTGGCAACGTCTCCGCAATATGCTGATTGCTGCTGAAAAGAGCAATGTAGATATGTCCGACTTTGGTAAGAATGTTATCCCCTAACTATCTTGAATCTGGCGAAAGTGTTTATGCTTACGAATTTAACGGCTACTGGAAAGACGTTGGTACGATTGAGTCACTTTGGGAAGCTAATATGGAATACATTAGTCCAGAAAATGCTTTAGACAGTCGTGATCGTCAGTGGAAAATTTACTCACGTAACTTGATTTCACCACCAAACTCACCTTGGTGCAAATGCTCATGTTGAAGATTCTTTGGTGGTTGATGGCTGTCTTGTGGATGGAACTGTTAAGCATTCTATTCTTTCAACAGGCGCTCAAGTTCGTGAGGTGCAGAGAGTTATTGATTCTGTCGTTATGAGTGGCGCTATTATTGGCCAAGGAGCTAAGATTAAACGTGCGATCATTGGTGAGGGCGCTGTTATTTCTGATGGTGTAGAGATTGACGGAACAGATGAAGTGCAAGTAGTCGGATATAATGAAAAAGTGGGGTACCAACAGATGAAGATTGATAAATATTCAGCGATTTTTAGAAATACGGTCGGTTTCACGACATGTCAACCTTGACAGAACATCGTCCAGTTGCCAGTTTGCCATTTGGTGGGAAATACCGCTTGATTGACTTCCCACTTTCTAGTCTTGCTAATGCTGGTGTTCGTAGCGTCTTTGGTATCTTCCAACAAGACAATATCAGCTCTGTCTTTGACCATATTCGTTCAGGTCGTGAGTGGGGCTTGTCCACACTTTTGAGCCACTACTATCTAGGAATTTACAATACCCGTGTAGAAAGTAGCACAGTTGGTAAGGAATATTCATGAACAGTTACTGACTTATCTGAAGCGCTCAGGCTCTAACCAAACTGTAGCCCTAAACTGTGATGTGTTGATTAACATTGACCTTAATCAGGTCTTCCACTTACATAACACGACCCAGCAACCGATGACGGTGGTTTACAAGAAATTGCCATCTAAAGATATTTCAGATGTGAATGCAGTTCTGCAAGTCAGTGAAACAGACCATGTCCTAGGACATAAACTGCATAGTGATAGAGACGAGGGCGAGCTCTTCAATATGTCTACAGATATTTTTGTAGTAGATACGCCGTGGTTGATTGAAAAATTGGAAGAAGAAGCGCAAAAAGAATTCCCACAAAAACTGCGCTATGTTCTTCGGGACTTGGCAGCTGAAGTTGGAGCTTTTGCTTATGAGTATACAGGCTATTTGGCAAATATTTACTCTGTTGAATCATACTATAAGGCCAATAAAGATATGCTTGATCGGCAGAAATTTTACTCCCTCTTCTCACCAAATCAAAAGATTTATACAAAGGTGAAAAACGAAGAGCCGACTTACTATGCAACAGGATCGAAGGTAAATCGCTCTCAGTTTGCCTCAGGTAGTATTGTAGAAGGCTGAAGTTGTAAATTCTGTTATTTCGCGGAATACAAGAATTTTAGCAGGTAGCAGTGTCAAAGATAGTCTCCTCTTCCCACGCGTTGTCGTTGGAAAAATGCAGTGGTAGAATATACAATTGTGGACAAGGGCGTTGAGATTGCTGAAGGAGTTGTCGTTCGAGGGACAGCTGAACATCCAGTTGTACTGAAGAAGGGTCAAAAAGTTACAGAGGACATCGTTTCATGAAAATTTTATTTGTAGCAGCAGAGGGAGCACCTTTTTCCAAGACGGGTGGTTTGGGAGACGTTATCGGCGCCCTTCCCAAATCCTTGGTCAAAGCTGGACATGAAGTTGGGGTTATTCTGCCATACTATGACATGACGGATGCTAAATTTGGTGATCAAGTTGAAGACCTCTTTTCCTTTGAAGTCAGTGTCGGCTGGCGTCGGGAGTATGTCGGTGTCAAAAAGATTGAGTTGGAAGGTGTCAGCTTCTACTTTATCGATAATCAGCATTATTTCTTCCGTGGGCATGTCTATGGTGATTTTGATGACGGTGAACGTTTTGCCTACTTCCAATTAGCAGCAATCGAACTGATGGAGCGCATTGACTTTATTCCAGATGTTCTCCATGCGCACGATTACCATACAGCTATGATTCCTTTCTTGGTAAAGGAAAAATATCGCTGGATTCAGGCCTATAATAACATCAAGACAGTGCTGACGATTCACAACTTAGAGTTTCAGGGACAATTTCCGGATAGTATGCTTTTGGGAACTCTTTGGTGTCGGCTATGAACGTTATGCGGATGGCACTCTCCGTTGGAATGACTGCCTCAACTGGATGAAAGCGGGCATTCTCTATGCGGATCGCGTGACAACTGTTTCACCGAGCTATGCCAACGAAATTCGGACAGCTGAGTTTGGCTGCGGTCTGGATCAGATTCTTCGGATGGAGTCAGGCAAGCTGGTCGGTATTGTCAATGGTATCGATACAGATATTCTACAATCCAGAAACAGATAAATTGCTGGCTTATCACTTTAATAAAAATGATTTGACTGGGAAATTAGAAAACAAAACGAGCTCTTCAAGCTAAAGTAGGCTTGCCGGTGCGGGATGATGTTCCTGTCGTTGGTATCGTCTCTCGATTGACACGTCAAAAAGGTTTTGATTTGGTGGTGGAAGAGCTACATAATCTGCTCCAGGAAGATGTGCAAATTGTGCTACTTTGGAACAGGTGACCCCTGCATTTGAACGGGCCTTCGCTTGGTTTGGCCAGGCTTATCCTGAGAAACTATCTGCTAACATCCTTTTTGATGTTACTTTGGCTCAGGAAATCTATGCGGCTAGTGATATTTTCCTTATGCCGAGCCGCTTTGAACCTTGCGGTCTGTCGCAGATGATGTCCATGCGTTACGGTACACTGCCACTGGTTCACGAGGTTGGTGGTCTCCGGGATACAGTTGAACCTTTCAACGTCTATAGTGGACGGGGAACAGGCTTTAGCTTCAATAACTTCTCTGGTTATTGGCTAACATGGACTTTCAAAGAAGCCCTCAATCTTTACTGGCATGACCAAGAAGCTTGGCGTAGTCTGCAAACTCAGGCTATGGAAAGAGATTTCTCTTGGGATACAGCTAGTCGAGCATACAGTGATTTATATGAGTCACTACTCTAGTATATTGCAATAGAACAGCAATCCTCTCTTGTTTCTGACAAGAGAGGATTTGTCGGGTAAGTGGTCTTTCTCATGTTGACATCTTATCCAGACGGATGCTTTTCCTAAAAGAAAGGAAGTTGATTGGTAAAAATGGAATTAAATAAAGAACAGTTTATCCGAGATTTCAAGGATACTTTGCACGAACGACAGCTGATTAAGATTGCGGATGCTACGCCTGCCGAGCTTTTTCAAGCCCTCGCTAGTTCTATTCGTAAATATATCACGCCACTGTGGCTGGAGCGCCGCAATAAACTCGTGGAACAGCAGCAAAAAACAGCCTATTATTTCTCAATTGAGTTTCTACCGGGACGTATGCTGAAACTAACCCACTCAATTTAGGCATTCTCGATACAGTCAAGGAAAGCTTTGCTGAGCTCGGAGTTGACTTTGAGGATGTAAAAATGCTGAGCACGATATGGCTTTTGGGAAATGGGGGCCTTGGTCGTTTGGCAGCAGCCTTCATGGACTCGCTAGCTACAACGGGCTATCCAGGTTTTTGAAATGGATCTCGCTATCGCTACGGTCTTTTTCAAGCAGAGAATCGTAGATGGCTATCAGGTGGAAAATTCCAGACGATTGGTTTGGCAGTCTGGGCAATGTCTGCGGGAAACCCCGTAAGGATCACGGCATTGTGGGTGTTAAAATCTTTGGTAATGTCTACTTGCTGCCAATGAAGAAGGCCGCATTGTACCGGTTTATGAGAATTCTAAAACTTTGCGTGCTGTGCCTTATGACGTGCCTCAGATTGGCTTTGGCAATGACAATATCAACAATCTCCGTCTATGGGATGTTGAAATTCCAGAAGAATATGAATTGGACTATCCAACTATTGAAGCCCGTCGGCGGGTGCAGGACATCACTGCCATTCTCTATCCAGACGATTCTAGTTACAAAGGAAAAGAACTGCGCCTGATTCAGAGATACTTCATGACCAGCGCAGGGCTGCAAACCATTATCAAATCTTATCTCAAGCAAGGTCGTCCGCTCAAGGATATTCATGAGAAGGTTTCCGTCCATATCAACGATACCCACCCAGCAGTTGCGCCAGCTGAGTTTATGCGTCTTTTGCTAGATGACTATGGTCTTGAGTGGGCAGATGCTTGGAATGCTACAGTGAAGACCATGAGCTACACCAACCATACTATTTTGTCAGAAGCCTTGGAAAAATGGGATGCAGAGCTTTTTAAGAATGTCCTGCCGCGGGTTTGATCAGATTATCCTAGAAATCGACAACCGATATGTGGCTGAAATGGCTGGACGTGGCCTTGATCCGAAGGTCATCGAAAACACTCGGATTGTCAAGGACAATCAAGTCTCACATGGCCCACTTGGCTATCATCGGTGGGCATTCAATCAATGGGGTTGCCAAACTCCACACAGAACTGCTCAAAGAAGACACCTTGCGTGATTTCTACAGTATTTACCCAGAGAAGTTTAACAACAAGACCAATGGGATTATCCAGCGCCGCTGGCTGCAGATTGCGGATGAACCTTTATCGACTGAGATTGATAAGTTAATTGGTAAGGGCTGGAGAAGTGATATCCATGAGCTGCGTAAGCTTTTGGAATTCAAGGACAATCAGCAAGTGCTGGGCGATTTCTATCGGGTTAAGCAAGAAGCCAAGGCTCGTCTGGCTGACTTCATCAAGGAATCAACAGGAGTAGAAGTCTCTACAGAAGCTATCTTTGATGTGCAGGTCAAACGCCTCCACGCTTATAAGCGTCAGCTGCTCAACCTGCTTCATATCATCAAGCTCTACTGGGATCTCAAGGACAATCCAGATAAGGATATGGTGCCGCGCGTCTTTATTTTTGGTGCCAAGGCTGCTCCGGGCTACCATTTTTGCCAAGTCGGTTATCAAGCTGATTAATGAAGTGGCCAATCTGGTCAACAAGGATGAAAGCCTGCAAGGCAAGCTCAAGGTTGTTTTCCTAGAAAACTATCGTGTTAGCCTGGCTGAGCTCATCATTCCAGCAGCGGATGTATCGGAGCAGATTTCTCTGGCTTCCAAGGAGGCTTCTGGCACTTCCAACATGAAGTTCATGATGACAGGTGCCATTACTCTAGCTACACTGGACGGAGCCAATATCGAAATCAAGGATGAAGTCGGTGACGACAACAATGTCATCTTCGGATGGACAAGGACCAAGTTTACGAGCACTATGCCCGCCATGATTACTACTCACGCGGAGTCTATGAAAGCAATCCAGACATTCGCCGAGTGGTCGACACCTTTGTCAATGGCACCATTCCAAATGTTCGTGAAGAAGGATCTGAAATCTACGAAGCCCTTATCACCCATAATGACGAATACTTCCTCTTGGAAGACTTCCATGCCTATGTAGAAGCTCAGGAGAAGATTGATGCCCTCTATCGTGACAAAGAAAAATGGGCCCGCATGAGCTTGATCAATATCGCTACATCTGACAAGTTCACCTCAGATGATACCATTGAGCAATATGCCAAGGAAATCTGGAATCTGGAGAAATAAACCTCTTCAGAAAACATGAACACTAAGAGATTGGGACCAAAGTCTCAGTCTCTTTTGCTATCTATCTACCATCTTGTCTAGAAATATGCTATAGTAGAGAAAGTATGAGAATTCGACTTTTTGAAAAGCAGGGAAAGCAAGTATGAAAGACTATGAGATTTTTATCAACAATTAACGGCTCCCTTTCGCAGTTGTCCTAGGATAGTGAAAGGAATGACCTATTTTAATAGGGGGATGACTGTTTTTATGCCGCTGGTGTATGGATTGGTCTTGATTGATGCCTTTCTGACAGAAGGTTGGAAAGGGCTGCTTGATTTTTTTCTCCTTCCAGCTATCGGATTTGGTCTCTTGTCAGCTATTCGTAAACGACTGAATCAAGCACGCCCTTACGAGAAATGGGCTATTCAACCCTTGCTGGCCAAGTGATACATCAGAGCAAGTCCATGCCCAGCCGCCATGTCTTTTCGGCGACAGTGATTTCATGTGCCCTGCTCTACTTTTTCTGGCTGCCGGGGCTTATCTGCCTCTTGCTTTCAGCAGGGCTGGCTCTAGTGCGTGTGATTGGCGGAGTGCACTATCCAAAGGATGTAGTGATAGGATACCTTTGCGGAATTTGCTGGGGAGCTTTAATCTTTTTATTATAAATGTCTGGCGAGAGCCAGATTTTTCTTTGTAAAGTAAGTTGAGGAGTAGACAAAGTGCCCGAGTCTATATTATAATGTAAGCTAGTACCAAACTTTCATCTCCAAGGAATATGGGATTTTGGAAGATGAAAAATATGTAAGGAGACTATATGTCAGAACCGTTATTTCTAGAGTCTGTGATGCAGGAAAATTTGGGGCGGCACTAAGCTGCGTGATGTTTTTGACTATGAAAATCCCCAGCGACCATGTGGGCGAGTATTGGGCACTTTCGGCTCATCCGAATGGTGTTTCAACCGTCAAGAATGGCCGTTTTGCTGGTCAGAATCTAGATGCGCTCTATACTGAACACCGTGAGCTTTTTGGCAATCGTCCAGAGCCTGTCTTTCCACTTCTGACGAAGATTTTGGATGCCAATGACTGGCTCAGCGTTCAGGTCCATCCAGATGATGCCTATGGATTAGAGCACGAAGGAGAGCTTGGCAAGACAGAATGCTGGTATGTTATCGCTGCAGACGAAGGGCAGAGATTATCTACGGTCATAATGCCCAGAGCAAGGAAGAGTTGCGCCAGCAGATTGAGAGCAAGGACTGGGACCATCTTCTGACCAAAATTCCAGTCAAGGCTGGTGACTTCTTCTATGTACCAAGTGGCACCATGCATGCCATTGGTTCAGGCATTCTGATTTTAGAAACTCAGCAGTCTGAGCGATACTACTTATCGGGTCTATGACTTTGATCGTAAGGACGATGCTGGCAATCTTCGTGAGTTGCATTTGGAGCAATCGATTGATGTTTTGACTATCGGCGAGCCTGCTAATAGCCGTCCCGTTACTATTCAGGCAGACGATTTGACCTCTACTCTTTTGGTGGCTAATGACTTTTTTGCTGTTTACAAGTGGGACATTGCTGGTTCTGTTGAATTTAAAAAGACAGTAGAATTACAGCTTGTTCAGTGTCTTGGAAGGTGCTGGTGAGTTGACAGTGGATGGACTAGTGTATCCTATCGAAAAAGGCTCTCATTTCATCCTACCGAGCGATGTTACAGAATGGACCTTGTCTGGCGACTTGCAACTAATTGTCAGCCATCCATAGTGGAAAAACAAATGAGATTGGGACAGAAATCGGTAATTCGTTAGAATTCGATTTCGTCGTCCCACCTCCGCACAGTTGAGTAGGGCTGTAAAAGCTGATGAAATCAGCGTAGTAGAGCCCACTCAACCACTGCGTCTTGCTCGACAATCCAAAGACAATTGAGAGGCTAGGACTTTTGTCCCAGCCTCATTTTTCTTTATTTTCGCAGAATGAATAGAGAAAACAGGACTTTAACTTCAATCAGTGAAAAAGTCCGATAAATGAGGCATTCCATCATGGTTGCTTGAAGAATGAAAAATGGTACAATGAAATGGAATATCTAAAGGAGTCGAATATGGAACACAAAGAAAAAGATTTTAGTTTGTCCTGGTTTTTTAGATGGTTCTTGGATAATAAGGCCATTACCGTATTTTTGGTGACCTTACTCATCGGTTTGAACATTTTTATTCTTAGCAAAATTAGTTTTATTTTTACACCAGTGATTGAGTTTATTGGTGTCATCATGTTGCCAGTGATTTTGGCTGGGCTGCTTTACTATCTGCTCAATCCCATTGTCGACTGGATGGAAAAGCGCAAGATTAACCGTGTGGCTGGGATTACAATTGTCTTTGTCTTGATTGGTGTTTTTGATTGTGTGGGGGCTTGGCGGTCGCTATTCCTAACTTACAGCATCAGATAGTGAGTTTTTCAAAAAAATGTTCCTGCTCTATCTCAAGCAAGCCAATAAAATGATTGATGATGTTTTGACCAATCATATTTCAGATGATTTGAAGCCACAAATCGAGCAAGTTACGAATAAGCTATCGACCCAGATTACTTCATGGGCCAGCAATTTTTCATCTAAGGCAGTCAATTGGGCTAGCAATTTGATTAGTACAGCTTCACAAATCATTGTGGCTATTATCATCATGCCTTTTATTCTTTTCTATTTGCTGCGCGACGGGAAAAATCTCAAAGGCTATGTGGTTCAGTTCTTGCCAACGAAATTCCGCGAGTCATTTGGTCAGGTCATGACAGATGTCAATACCCAGTTGGCAAATTATGTTCGTGGTCAGGTGACTGTAGCAATCATTGTGGCTCTTATGTTTATGATCTTTTTCAAGATTATTGGTTTGCGTTACGGTGTGACTCTAGCGGTTGTGGCAGGAGTTTTGAACTTGGTGCCTTATTTGGGAAGCTTCCTTGCTATGTTGCCAGCCTTGGTTCTTGGATTGATTGCTGGTCCGATCATGCTGTTGAAAGTTATTATCGTCTTTATTGTGGAGCAGACTATTGAGGGGCGCTTCGTGTCTCCGCTGATTTTGGGAAGTCAATTAAGCATCCATCCGATTACGATTTTTATTTGTTTTTGCTGACTTCAGGAACCATGTTTGGTATTTGGGGGCGTCTTGCTGGGAATTCCAGCTTATGCGTCAGCCAAGGTTGCCATCACAGCACTCTTTTAAGTGGTACAAGAAGGTTAGCGGTTTGTATGAAGAAAGTGTTCAAGAATTAGGAGAAGGCAGTGAATAAGAGTGAACAAATGTTAACAGCCCCTGCAAAATCAAGATTTAGCGCAGGCTGAAAAGTATTTTGAAGAGGCTTTAAGCCAAGATACCGATCAAGAGTTGTTAGAATTAGCCGATTACTTAGAAAGTATCGGCTTTTTCCCTCAAGCTAGCTGAATTTATGAAAAATTGGCTCCGCTTTTTCCCCGAGTCCTATATCAGTCTGGCAACGATTGCTGCTGACGATGGTGATTTGGAGGACGCCTATACTTATTTAGAGGAAATTGACCCTGAAAGTGAATGGTATGTGGCCGCTCTCTTGGCCAAGGCTGACCTCTATCAGCTAGAGGGATTGCCAGATGTGGCACGGGAGAAATTGCTGGAAGCTGCCAAACTGTCGGACGACCCTTTGGTGACTTTTGGTTTAGCAGAAATTGAGTTTGAATTGGAAAATTTTGCCCAGGCCATCAAGGAATATGCCCAGCTAGATAATCGGTCTATCTATGAGCAGACAGGCGTATCTACCTATCAGCGTATCGGCCTTTGCTATGCCAGTCTGGGGAAAATCGAAGCAGCCATTGAATTTTTGGAAAAGGCCGTGGAGCTGGAGTACGATGAAGAGACGGTCTATGAATTGGCAGCTATCTTATATGAGCAAGAGGAGTACCAAAAAGCTAATCTGTACTTCAAGCAGCTGGATACGATTTCGCCAGATTTTGAAGGCTATGAGTATGCCTACGCGCAGTCTCTCCATGCGGAGCATAAGACGGAGGAAGCCTTGGAAATGGCTGAGCAAGGCTTGACCAAGAATCCTTTCGAAACTCGCCTCTTGCTTCTGGCTTCCCAACTATCTTACGAACTGCATGATGTGGAAAAATCTGAAAACTACTTGCTAGCAGCTCAGGAAAATGCAGATGACTTAGAGGAAATTGCTCTACGCCTGACCAATCTCTATCTGGAGCAGGAACGCTACGATGAGGTCTTTAGCTTTTTGAGGAACAAGAGCTAGATCAATGTCTTGACGCGCTGGAATCTGGCGCGTGCTTATCAAGCCTTTGAAAATCTGGAGAAAGCTGGGGAGCTGTATCAGGAACTGGCAGTTGACTTGCAGGAAAATCCTGAATTTCTGGAAGAATACGTTTATCTCTTGCGCGAATTAGGGCGTGTGGAAGAAGCAAAAATACAGGCTGGCAAATATCTGCGTTTGGTTCCAGATGACACTGCTATGGCAGATTTGTACGAAAGTTTGTAAAGTTCTCTTGAAAAATCTCTTGCCTTGCTAGTTTTCGATTATATTAGGAAGAGGCTTGTTTTTTGCTGACACGATAGTTTTGATTAAAGAAGGAGTAGAGATATTGTCCCAACTGAAACGAATCCAAGAAATGGAAGAGCATTTGAATAAATACGCTCAGACGCTGGCTGCAGCTCAATCAGCTTTGGCTGAGCTGGAGGCCGGTCAGAAGCATTATATCCAGCTCCGAGATTATTACACCAGCCAAGTTTTTCTTTGACGATTTGGAATTTTCCAATCGACCAGATTTTTCCTGAGGATGTGGCCTGCGGTGTTCTGAGCGAAGATGCTGTTTATGACCTGATGGGAGAGCACTTTGAAACAGCGCTGCAGCTGCTAGACCTATCCAGTGCCATGCTGAAAGAAAGATAGAAGACTAGGAAGATTCGTGAAATAAAATGACTTCTGTTGAAAGGCTAGAGCATGGACAACGTCAACGAAAGGATCGGAATGTGGGAAATCTAAAACAAAGGCCGACCAACCGTTGACATTATTAAAGGAACACAAGATTTTGCAGAAAGGCGGATTAGCATGCGCGACAATCATCTTCATACTTATTTTTCCCTATGATTCTGAGGGCGGATTTCTGTGACTATCTGGACCATTACGAGGGCGAGATTGTCACCACTGAGCACTATGATTTGTCCAATCCCTACCCTTACCAAGCTGCCTCGCCCCATGATGATGTGCCTGACTATGCGGCCTATTCGGCAAAAATAGCAGAGCTGAACCAGCAATATGGCAACCGCATCAAAAAGGGGATTGAAATTGGCTATTACGCTCCGCGTAAGGAAGATATTTTAGCTTTCTTAGCCGACAAGGAATACGATCTCAAGCTCCTATCTGTCCACCACAATGGCAGTTTTGACTATCTGGAAGAGCCTGTCTTGCAGCTGGACAAGATGGAGTTAATTCCCCGCTACCTGAGAGAGTTGAAGAGGCTATCGAGGCTGTGCCAGCAGATGTCCTAGCTCACTTTGACTATGGTTTTCGCAAATTCGACCTCACCGTAGAGGAGTTAAAAACTTTTGAACCGCAGCTGCGACAGCTTTTTCAAAAGATGATTGATCATGGTTTGGCTTTTGAACTTAACTGCAAGTCCATGTACCTCTATAGGCACGAGGAACTCTATCTCTACGCTCTTGGTCTTGTCAAGGAGCTTGGTGGTCAGCGCTTTTCAGTTGGCTCCGATGGTCACAAGCTGGAGCATTTTCGACTTAAGTTTGACCGTGTGGCTCAAATCCTAGCTGATGCCGGTATTGAGGAAGGTCAGTTGATTTAAGGCACCCCGTGCGTTTTTCCAATCGCCCATTAAACGATCTTTTTGAATTTCGACCAGAATATGATATACTTAATTATCTTAGAAAATACAGAAGTTTATTGATATAGGAGAAAAAATGGCAGAGCCAGTGAAATTATTTCAGTATAATACTCTAGGAGCCTTGATGGCTGGACTTTATGGTGGGAGCATGACGATTGGGGAGCTCCTGAAATACGGCGATTTGGGGATTGGTACACTGGATTCCATTGATGGGGAGCTGATTGTTCTTGATGGCAAGGCTTATCAGGCCAAGGGATCTGGCAATGTGCCTGAAGTCGTTGAAGTTTCAGATGATGTGACAGTGCCTTACGCTGCGGTTGTTCCCTCACCAAGCAGAGGTCATTTTCCGCCAACGCTTCGAAAATGACAGATGAAGAGCTGGAAAAAGCGAATTGAATCCTATTACGATGGGGAAAATCTATTTCGCTCCATCAAGATTCATGGAGAATTTTCCCACATGCATGTGCGAATGATTCCAAAATCGACTTCAGAGAAGAAGTTTGCTGAGGTGGCCGTGAGTCAGCCAGAGTACCATGCGGACAATGTTTCTGGAACTATTGTTGGTTTTTGGACACCCGAAATTTTCCACGGTGTCAGTGTAGCCGGCTATCATCTTCATTTTTATTTCGGATGACCATACCTTTGGTGGTCACGTTATGGACTTTGTCATCAAGGAAGGGATTGTGGAGCTAGGGTGCTGTCGATCAGTTGGATCAACGTTTCCCAGTTCAAGACCGTAAGTTCTTTTTGCAAAAATTCAATGTCGATGAAGTAAGATCGGACATGGACAAGGTTGAGTAGTCAATTGCTGTGACAATTGTCTACTTCTGATAAAAAGAGGCTAGGGACTCTGCTGTCCCCAACCTCTGAAAGATAACTAGATTTTTAAATTTAGTAAGTTTGAGGAGTCTTGGCTCCTCTTTTTGTTTTTTCAATATCCGCCAAATCGATATTTTAGAAACTGATTAGTTTACATTTTTCATGCTTTTTAATCTTTTCTTCATCTGGTGTGACGCGCAGGGTTTTCTGGCCTGTATAGGTGACAAATCCTGGCTTTCCACCGGTTGGTTTGTTGAGCTTCCTAGTCTCAATCATATCTACTTGGACCAGATTAGAGAGTCTGGCTTTGGAGAAGTAGGCTGCTAGCTCGGCAGCGTCTGTCTTGACTTCATCGCTGGGCTGAAGATTGCCTGTGATGACCACATGACTACCTGGAATATTCTTAGCGTGAAACCAAAGCTCGTCCTTCTTGGCCATCTTAAACGTCAGCTCATCATTTTTGTAGATTGTTGCGGCCAACTAGGATAATGGTTTGGCCATCTGTTGCCAAATATTTCTCCGGTTTCTGCCTTTTTCTGGATTTTTCTCTCTGGCGTCGGCGGATAAAGCCAGTCTGGATTAGTTCCTCCCGAATTTCCGCAATTTCAGTCAGGCTGGCCTGAGCAAGGGCAGTTTCCACGCTCTCTAGGTAGAGAATCGTAGTCCGTGTCTCCTCAATCAGGCTGGTCAGGTGTTTGACGGCTTCCTTGAGCTTCTGGTAACGTTTGAAATAGCGCTGGGCATTTTGGTTGGGAGTCAGAGCCTTATCAAGTGAGATGATAATCTTCTCACCTGTGTAGTAATTGTCCAGCTCCACTTGGTCCTGATCATTGGGCACCTGATGGAGGAAGGAGGTCAAGAGTTCTCCTTTTTGGCGGAATTCTTCTGCATTCTCCGTTGCTAGGAGCTCTTCCTTTTGCTTGCCCAGTTTTTCAGGTTCTTTTCCAACTCATTTTTCTACTCGACGGATGAGTTCGCTGGCCTGCTGGTTGACCCGATCGCGCTCAGCCTTGTCCTTTATAGAAAGTATCTAAAAGCTCGGATAACGTGGACATTTGGGTCTTACTGTCGGAAAATAGCAGAGCAGAGAAGGATTTTTCGGTCAGGCTAGGTTGAGTCGGACTGGCAAAAATGCTAGAAAGTTTTTGAGCTTGTCAGCTGTCAGACGACCACTGAGCTCAGTAGCCGTATCCCGACCCAAGCCCTGAAAAATCTGCTGCAGGCGTTTGGGCTCTAAGTCTTCAGTATGTAAGATTTCAAAGAGCTTTTTCATCATCCACAGTGAAAAGGATTGAGACTACCTGTTTGAGGCGGTGCGACATAGGTTGAGCCCGGCAGGATAGTGCGATAGCTATTTTGCGAAAATCCGACATGTTTGATGGCTTCAATAATCTTACCGCTGGCCTTATCCAAGAGAATGATATTGCTGTGCTTGCCCATGATTTCGATAACCAGAGTCACAGCCACGCTATCTCCAATTTCGTTCTTATTGGAGACGCTGATTTCCAAAATCCGGTCATTCTCCACTTGCTGAATCGCTTCAATGACGGCGCCTTGCAGGTATTTGCGCATGACCATGATAAAGGTATTGGGAACAGCAGGATTTTCAAACGTGGTCTCAGTCAGCTGGACGCGTCCAAAGACTGAGTGGGCTGATAGGAGCAGCTTGTGGCTTTGGCGGTTGCTGCGAATCTGTAAAACCAGCTCCTGTTCAAAAGGTTGATTAATTCTTTGGATGCGGCCGCCCAGCAATTCGCGGCGGAGCTCCTCTGTCATGTGGTGTAAAAAATCCGTCGAAAGACATGTTTTTCTCCTTGAAAGTTGCTACAGAAGATTATAACAAAAACCAAGCCAAAAGCTTCTAAAGTCTCATCAAAAAGAAATTTATTTTTTTCAATGATTATCGATATAAACAAAAACCCGAACATTTTATAAAAATTTTCAAAAAAGCCTTGACATCCCTTCAGGAAAAATTTACAATATAGGAAATTAGAAAAGTAGTAGATGCATTTGTTTTTAGCGAGCTTGTGGTTGGTGGAAATGAGCAGCAAATCTTTTGCGAATTGGGCTAATTTATAAATATGAATTTGAAACAATAAGAATTCGGTGCGCACACTTACAGTGCAGCTTGTTTGATGACAAGACAGAGATATGGAGAAAGACTAGTTATTTTTCCATAAATGAGGTGGCACCGCGATTTACGCCCTTACACAGAATACCTGTGTGAGGTTTTTGTTGCTTATTATAAAAAAATAAGGAGAAATGTCCATGTTTAAACGATGGCGTCCCTAGGGATTAAATAGGAAAATTATAAAACATAGAAATGGAGAAAGAACATGAAAAATAAACGTTTAATGACTATTTTTAGGCCTCTTGGCTATTTTTGGTAATCGGTGGGATGGCTTATTCCAGCTTGAGCGGAAAGAGCAACGGATCTAAGACTGCCGACGATAGTAAGACAGTCAAGGTTGGTGTCTTGCAGTATGTCAGCCACCCTTCGCTTGATTTGATTTTACAAGGGAATTCAAGATGGTCTGGCTGAGGAAGGCTACAAGGGCGACAAGATTAAGATTGACTTTATGAATGCAGAGGGAGATCAGAGCAAAGTTTCTACTATGAGTAAGCAGCTGGTGTCCAATGACAATGATGTGCTGATTGGGATTGCCACTCCATCTGCGCAAGGACTAGCTGCAGCTACTAAGGACAAGCCTATCGTCATGGGAGCTATTACAGATCCAGTCGGAGCAAACCTAGTGAAAAATCTGGAAAAGCCAGGTGGTAATATCACAGGTGTTTCTGACCACAATCCAGCTAAGCAACAGCTAGAGTTGATTAAAAATTGACGCCAAATGTGAAAACAATCGGTGCCCTTTATTCTAGCAGTGAAGACAACTCTAAAAGCTCAGGTAGAAGAGTTTAAAAAAATTGGCCGAAGAGGCAGGCTTCAAGGTAGAGGAATACTCTGTTCCTTCAACCAATGAGATTGCTTCAACCATGAATGTCATGACTGGTAAGGTTGATGCTATCTGGATTCCAATTGACAATACTATTGCGTCAGCTTTTGCGACAGTTGTGTCCAGCAATAAAGAAGCTAAGAAACCGATTTATCCAAGTGCGACGGCTATGGTAGAAGAAGGCGGTCTTGCCTCTGTCGTTGTAGACCAATATGACCTCGGTGTTGCGACAGGTAAAATGGCTGCTAAAGTCCTTAAAGGTGCCAAACCTGCTGACACTGCAGTAGATATTTTTTGATAAAGGTAAAATCTGTTATCAATACTAAAAATGCCAAAGAACTCGGTATCACTGTACCAGAAGATGCTCTCAAAGAAGCAGGACAAGTGATTAAATAGAAAAGAAAGGGAGTCTGTTGTTTGACAGGCTTTTTTTCTTCTTGTAAATTCTTTAACTGAGCTTGCGAAATGTTTAGAAATCTGTTAGAATGAATTATAATTGAATAGCAATCCGCAAGACCAGTAACCTAGGGAAGTTTGACGGGAGGGAGCCAGCGACTGAGAGCTCTCTAGATGAAAGCTAGGCGAATTCACTTGCTTTAGGATTGGTAATTAAGGTCTGGCTTGCCAGATAAAAACGGATGGTACCGCGTGTCAACGCTCCGCTTCGGTGTGAGTGAGACCGCGGTTTTTATTTTTGAGGAACTATGTCAACAATTGAAGAACAATTGCAGAGTCTGCGTGAGGAAACTTTAGCCCAATTGCAGACCATTACTCTGGAAAATGCTAAGGATATGCAGGAGCTGAAAGTATCTGTCCTAGGGAAAAAGGAAGTCTGACTGAGATTCTCAAAGGGATGAAGGATGTTTCCACTGAGATGCGTCCTATTATCGGGAAGTACGTCAATGAGGCACGAGATGTGCTGAATGCAGCCTTTGAAGAAGCAGCTCAAATCTTGGAAGAACAGAAAGTCGCAGCCCAGCTGGCCAATGACGCCTTGGATGTGACCCTACCAGGACGTAAGATTCCAGCTGAAATCGCTATATTTTTGACCCAAACGAGGTGAAGAAATCGAAGATATCTTTATCGGTATGGGCTATCAGGTTGTGGATGGTTTCGAAGTTGAGTCAGACTACTACAACTTTGAGCGGATGAACCTGCCTAAAGATCACCCTGCGCGGGATATGCAGGATACCTTCTACATCACAGAAGAGATCCTCTTGCGTACTCACACATCTCCTGTCCAGGCTCGTGCGATGGACGCCCATGACTTTAGCCAAGGACCGCTCAAGATGATCTCTCCGGGACGTGTTTTCCGTCGTGATACAGACGATGCGACTCACTCTCACCAGTTTCACCAGATTGAAGGTCTGGTCGTAGGGAAAAATATCTCTATGGCTGACTTGCAAGGAACCTTGCAGCTGATTATTCAAAAAATGTTTGGTGCGGATCGTAAGATTCGTCTGCGTCCATCTTACTTCCCATTCACAGAGCCATCTGTCGAAGTGGACGTCTCTTGCTTTAAGTGTGGTGGTGCCGGCTGTAATGTCTGCAAGAAGACTGGCTGGATCGAAATCATGGGAGCCGGAATGGTGCACCCAAGTGTCTTGGAAATGAGTGGCATCGATTCAGAGAAATATTCTGGCTTTGCCTTTGGGCTTGGTCAAGAGCGGGTGGCTATGCTTCGCTACGGTATCAATGATATTCGTGGCTTTTACCAAGGCGATGTACGTTTTTCAGAGCAATTTAAGTAAGAAGTCAGTAGAATAGAACTTATTTTGAACAATCCCATCACGACAAGCCTGATTAGCAATGTTTGCGGACTTGAAATGCGTAGAAAAGGTGTTCGGTAGTTTAGTTGCCTATATGACAAATTTTAGCTGGGGAATCTTGCTCTCAGCCGCTTCTGAGAAAGGAGTGCCCTATGTTAGTTAGAGTTCGGCCAGAGGATCTGGATATTTTGCGGGAGTTAGAAGTGCAGACCTACCAAGAAACTTTTGGTCCTTTCATTAAGCAGGAGGACTTGGAGCATTATTTTGCCCACGAGCTGGCGCATGAAAGGCTGGAGTGGGAGTTGGCCAATCCTGAGTCTGAGCATTATTTTGTACTGGACAAGGAAGAAAAATCGCTGGTTTTCTCAAGTGTAACTGGGGTCAGGCTCAGACAGAGCAGGAGTTGGAAGATTCCTTTGAAATTCAACGGATTTATGTACTTGCCTCCCATCAGGGGTCTCGGCTGGGCAAGGAAATGTTTGAATTTGTCCTAGCAGAAGCTGAGAAACGTGGCTTTAGCTGGGCTTGGCTAGGCGTTTGGGAAAGAAATTTTAAGGCGCAGAACTTTTACTTTAAATATGGCTTTGAAAGGTTTAGCCAGCATGAATATATCACTGGTGATACAGTCGATATTGACTGGCTTTTTAAGGAAGAAATTAAACTAAAAAGACGATAGTATCGCTACTTATTAGGCTTTTAGTGGAAACAGAAATTTATAGAGAGAATCAAATACGACCGAAGAGATGAATGGACTGGTTTTGTCAATGAAATCAGAGTTGGTTCTGGTCGGTCGTAAAATCATACATATGTTAGTTAGTTATAAATGGTTAAAAAAACTGGTTGATTTGGATGTGACGAGCGCTGAGCTGGCTGAGAAAATGTCCACAACTGGTATTGAAGTAGAAGGAGTCAGCTCGCCAGCTGAAGGTCTTTCGAAAAATTGTTGTCGGAGAAGTTCTGAGCTGCGAGGATGTACCTGAAACTCACCTGCACCACTGTCAAGTCAATGTTGGTGAAGAGGAGCCTCGCCAGATTGTCTGTGGAGCACCGAACGTTCGCGCAGGTATCAAAGTTATGGTGGCCTTGCCGGGTGCTCGCATTGCGGATAATTATAAGATTAAAAAGGGAAAAATCCGTGGCTTGGAGTCACTAGGAATGATCTGCTCTCTCGGTGAGCTGGGCATTCCGGATTCTGTCGATGCCAAAGGAATTTGCGGATGGTATCCAAATTTTGCCAGATAGTGCTGTACCAGGAGATGAGGTTTTCCCTTATCTGGACTTGGATGATGAGATTATCGAGCTTTCCATCACGCCAAACCGGGCTGATGCTCTGTCTATGCGTGGGGTGGCTCATGAAGTGGCAGCTATCTACGATAAGCCTGTTCATTTCAAAGAATTTCCTGACTGAAGGGGATAAAGAGGCTGCGGCTAGCTTGTCTGTTGCCATTGAGAGCGAAAAAGCACCGTTTTATGCAGCTCGTATTTTTGGACAATGTGACCATTGCTCCGAGTCCTCAGTGGCTGCAAAAATCTCCTCATGAACGAAGGGATTCGTCCGATTAACAACGTAGTGGACGTGACCAACTACATCTTGCTCTACTTTGGTCAGCCAATGCATGCCTTTGATCTGGATACATTTGAGGGTGACCAGATTGTCGTCCGAGAAGCGTGTGCTGGTGAGAAATTAGTGACGCTGGACGGCGAAGAGCGTGAGCTGGAAGACGTCGATTTAGTTGTCACTGTGGCAGACAAGCCAGTAGCCCTTGCAGGTGTTATGGGCGGAGCAGCCACCGAAATCTCTGGCAAGTCGACTCGTGTCGTTCTGGAAGCAGCTGTCTTTAATGGCAAGTCAATTCGTAAGACAAGCAGCCGTCTGGGCTTGCGTTCTGAGTCTTCTTCGCGCTTTGAAAAAGGGATTAACCTTGCAACAGTAACTGAAGCCCTAGATGCTGCTGCAAGCATGATTGCTGACTTGGCAGGTGCAACTGTTCATGCCGGCATTGTCCAAGCAGGACAGTTAGATACGACTGACAAGCAGGTGTCGACTAGCCTTTCTGATGTTAACCGAGTTTTTGGGAACAGATTTGACTTATGCGGATATTGAAGATATTTTCCGTCGTCTAGGTTTTTGGTCTTAGCGGATCTGCGGACTCCTTCACAGTCAGCGTGCCTGCTCGTCGCTGGGATATCAGTATTCCAGCAGATCTTTACGAGGAAATTGCTCGTATTTATGGCTACGACCGCTTGCCAGTTTCCCTACCTCAAGATGCTGGAACGGCTGGCGAATTGACGGCCACTCAGAAGCTACGTCGCAAGGTTCGGACGGTGGCTGAAGGAGCAGGACTGACTGAGATTATTTCCTATGCCTTGACTACGCCAGAAAAAGCTGTCGAATTTACGCTTAATCCTACAAATCTAACGGAGCTTATGTGGCCTATGACAAGGGAGCGCAGTGTTCTCCGCCAAAATATGCTCTCAGGCATGTTGGATACTGTCAGCTACAATGTTGCTCGTAAAAATAAGGATTTGGCCCTTTATGAAATTGGGAAAAATCTTTGAACAAACAGGCAATCAGAAGGAAGAATTGCCTAATGAAATCAATAGCTTTGCCTTTGCCCCTAACTGGCTTGGTAAGTGAAAAAGATTTCCAAACGCCAGCGACTCCTGTGGACTTCTTCTACGCTAAGGGAGTGGTTGAAGCGCTCTTTGACCGCCTAGGATTAGCAGCTGATTATCAAGCAACTGACCAGCTCAAGAGTCTGCATCCGGGTCGGACAGCGCTGATTTCGATCAAGGGTCAGCTAGTGGGCTATGTTGGGCAGGTTCATCCAGTGACGGCCAAGGCTTATGACATCCCAGAAACCTATGTGGCTGAGCTCAATCTGACGGCTATTGAGGCGAGTCTTGAGCCAGAACAGCCTTTTTGTAGAAATCACCAAATTCCCAGCTGTTACTCGCGATGTGGCCTTGTTGCTCAAAGCAGAGATCAGCCACAGACAGGTGGTTGAAGCGATTCAAGCTGCCGGAGTGAAACGTTTGACGGATATCAAGCTCTTCGATATCTTCTCAGGTGAAAAATTAGGTGTTGGCCTCAAGTCTATGGCCTACACACTGACCTCTCTCAAAATCCAGAAGACAGCCTAACCGATGATGAAGTGGCTAAATACATGGAAAAAATTGAAAAATCCTTGGAAGAAAATGTCGGCGCAGAAGTGCGCTAGTATATACAAAGAAAAGCAGTCCTTGAGGGCTGCTTTTATCTAATAGTAGGACTTTATAAAAACTTGATTTATGGTATCCTAGTCTCAATAAAAGATTTTTACAGAAAGAATATTTTAATGGGATATAAAAAGAAGTTATGCAGCTGAAATTGTAGCTATTATTATTGTTATTATTGGAACCTTCATATTCATTGGAGTAATGCAATCACCAAATAGTAGTGGTGGGAACCACAGTGATCGCTTAGAACAGCTAGAGTCTGAACGAAAAGATGCAAAGTTGAATGAAAGCCCGATGACTATTGAAAAGCCAAAACCTTGGTTAATTCGGATTTTTGCACCTGAGAATGAAACACCAGAAGAAGAGCAAAAAGACTGCAAGCTTTTTGTAGAGACCTATAATAAACAATTAGAGTCCGAACAAGCTTCTATCCGAAGAGAAAAGGAATCTGAGCAAGAAATTCTCAATCAAAATAATGAATATGTGGGTCCAATTCTAATTGGTGCAGGTATTATAGTTACTATTTTAGGTGTTTCGGCTTATAAGAAAGCCTCATGAGCCTGCAGCTTTTTACCATTTCTGATGATAAGATTGATGTTAAACCCTCTGTTTTCCAAGATATAAATCACATTGATTTAACAAATATTAAGCAAATCGAGTACGAAATTAGACGTGCTTATTCTAAAAATTCGAGATCAACTTATCGCATACTTTATTTTAAAGACGAAGAAGGAAAAATACTGGAAGAGATTGACTTGAATGATCTTGTTGATGCTGATTTCAATACTATTTATAAAGAAATCAGTAAGCGAGCTCCACATATTGAATGGATTTTTCCGGAATAAAAGGAAAGATTATAGGAAAAGTAAGCATGGAAAATTCAAACCAAATATCCCAATGTCAGACTCTTTGGGCTAGAAATAAATATCTGGTTCCTCAGTCATTCCAGTAAGATTTATCTGGAAATCCGCCAATATCTGAAAAGTGACTCGGTGGAAGCAGCACGATGTTCAAGAATTAATTGACTCAGGCGATAGCCCTGCCAGAAAACCGAGGTCAGGTTCGTAATGCTTTTTCAGCATGTTTGGAGCTATTTTAAGAAAAAGCCCTCCCAGCTGAAAAAAAGAAAAACTTTATGCTACTTTTTAGAGCGATACCAAGTAGGTCAGGTGGAGCAGGAGGTTTTTGGTAGAAGCTGTGAAAGATTTGCTTAGAAAGTACCCCAATCCCTATCTGCAACAGTCGACCTTGATATTTGGGGATGATGCAGAAGGCTCTGTCCATCAAGGATGACTAGCTTTTGATCCTCTAGAAGAAGCAATAGATTTTACATCTCCAGTCAAGTAAGGCTGGGGAATTTTTATTTTAGATAAAAATGCTATATGATTGACAAATAAAACAGACAATTGTAGAATATAATTATAAACTACAAATGTAGAAAAAGGAGGAAACACTATGACTATTTCGAAAAAAAGCCTTTACTGGAATCTTATCATTAACAGTCGCAGTTTTATTGGCTGCTTGCTCAAGCAATGCTAATCAGGGAGGAAATGCTAACTCATCACAAAATACCCAAAGCCAAACATCACAGCCTGCGCAAGAACAGACTTCTTTCATCCAATGCAGGCCAGACCAGCAATCTAAACGGACGCTACCAAGCAACTGACCATGATGGAGACCAGCATGTCCTAGAAATCAATGGTTCGACTGGTACTTGGACTGAGACCGAGGTCGATGGCAGTAAGGAAATCAAACAGGTACAAGTAGATGCAGCGAACCAAAGACTAATTGTCGGTGATGATGTCAAAAGTTACCGTCAAAATGGCAATCAGCTGATTGTGAACGAATTGGATGATGATCCAGATACTCTGACCTTTAGCAAGCAATAAGGCGATTTTTCAATCTGCTCTGGGAAAGAGAAAGTGCAGGTCAGATAGCGGTCGAAACTCTATAGAAAAAGAAACGAGGCAAGATTCGGTAGATGAACTGAAGTCTTTGCTTGTTTCTTTTTATTTTATGAATTTCTTTCAAGGAATGTTTCTGACTTAGGGAATCGCTATACGACTTAGTGATTTTTCGTGTGGATCTGGTTACCATTAGTCTCATATGTTTTTTTCTAGCTTGCTTCTTTATGATATAATGGTCTTCAATATCTCAAAGGAGGGTAGCCGTGTTTTTAGCTTTTAAAGAGATTGTCTATAGCCGAGGGCGTTATCGTTTAGTGGTTGCTGTGGTCTTTCTCATTACCTATATGGTTTTCTTTTTATCCAGTCTTTCCGTTGGTTTGGCTAGGCTCAATCGCTTGGCTCTCGACCAATGGCAGGCTGAGTCAATCGTCTTGTCAGAGTACGCCAATAAGAATCTGGTTTCTTCGACTCTCAAGGAAGAGGAGTACAGCCGCCTGCTTCAAGGCGACTCAATCGCTGCTTTGGGACAAACGTCAGCAGTGGCCAATTATGAAGATGGCACTGATAAAATCAATGCTCAGGTTTTTGGTCTCTCTGGGATAGTTTTCTAGCGCCTGACATTATTGAGGGACGTCCTGCTGAGAATGCTCATGAAGTTATTGCGGATAAGCGCCTGAAGCAAAAAGGTGTGAAACTAGGCGATCAACTCCAGCTCAATGGTAGTGAGCGCCTCTATCAGGTTGTTGGCTTCACAGAGGATAATAGCTTCTTTACGCAACCTGTAATTTTTATGGCTCTAGATGATTTCAGGGAATTAAAAAGTACGGCTCTAGTCAGGTTAAGAATATCAGCGCACTTGTGGTCAAAGATAGTCAAAAAAATTGAAGAAACTGGCGCTTAGTCAGCTCTCTATGAGTGATTTTTATAGAAAAATATCCCTCGGCTATCAGCCTCAGGTTCTGACTTTTTCCTTTATGATTGGGGCTATGGTTCTGATTACCTTTTTGGTATTGGGCATTTTCATGTACATCATCACCATTCAGAAGACTCAACTTTACGGTATTATGCGCCCAAGGAATTGCCAGTGGGAAGATTATTGCTTCTATTTTTGGCAGATTTTCATCCTGTCCACTCTGGGAATCAGCTTAGCTGTCTTGGCTCTTTGGGAACCCAGCTAGTCTTGCCGGCCTCTATGCCTTTTTACAGTGACTGGCGAGCTTATGCTGGATTGATTGTTCTTATTGTTCTTATGTCCCTGGCTGGCGGACTCTTGTCCATTCTGTCGGGTTCTGAAAATTGACCCTATCACAGCAATCGGAGGTGAGTAAATGCCAATCATAGAACTAAAAGGGGTTACAAAAGAATACGGTCAAGGGCATACGCTGGTTCAAGCCCTGAAACCAACTGATTTCCAACTGGAAGCTGGGCAGTTTGTAGCCATTATCGGGCCGTCAGGCTCGGGGAAAACAACCTTTCTGACCTTGCTAGGGCATTTGCAAACTCCTTCAAAAGGACAGGTTCTCCTACGTGGGAAAGATACCTCCCAGCTTAAGGAAAAGGAACGGGCTGCTCTACGTTTCAATGATTTCGGCTTTATTTTGCAGGCTTCCAATCTCATTCCTTTTTTGAAAATCGAAGACCAGTTCCAGCTGATTGACCGCTTATCTAAAAAGGAAAGGACGGATCTAGACAGTCTGATTGAGTTGCTAGATTTAAAAGGAACTCTCAAGCAGTATCCGAAAGAATTGTCCGGCGGAGAACGGCAGCGGGCTGCTATCGCCAGAGCGCTTTACAATAGCCCAGATATTATCTTGGCTGATGAGCCGACAGCTAGTCTAGATACAGAGCGGGCCAAGCGCGTGGTTCATCTGCTCAAAGAAGTGACTCAAAAATTTAACAAGAGCGTGGTCATGATTACCCATGATACCCGTCTGCTGGACGAGGTTGACAAGGTTTATGAAATGCAAGACGGAGTGCTGACTCAAGTCCGATGAAGATGTAGCCAAACAAAAATAGTTTGGGACAAGGAGAATGCCGCAATTCATGATCAAGCAAAGCATCAGCATGATTGAATAGACAAACAAACACGGTTCTGTTTTTCAAGAACCGTGTTTCGTTTTCTTCGCTTTTTGGTGATTTTCAGGATTTATTTTGGTGGTGCGGGCTTTGTGGAGGAGAACCTCCAGCCAGCTACGTTCTTGGATGCGTTCTCTGACCTGTCCATTTTTTCGACTTTCTAAGTATTCGCCCAGATCTTTTGCTTTGATAAACTCTGTGATTCCCATATTATTTTCCTAGGCAGAATTGGCTGAAGAGCTGGGTGATGAGCTCGTCTGGTGCAGCGTCACCAGTGATTTCGCAAGGATTTCCCAAGTGCGGGTCAGATCGACTTGGAGGAGATCCACAGGCATGCCCTAGTTCCAGTCCCTGATTGACGGCTTGCAGGCTTTCGACAGCCTTTTTCGATGAGAGAGATGTGACGGGCATTGGACAGATAAGTGGCGTCTTGCTCGACAATTCCAGCATTCTCAAAGAAGAGCTGATTGATGCGATCCTCGATTTTATCAATATTTTGATTGTGGAGGACGGAAATCTTGATTGCATCAGTCGGCAGCTGGTCTAGTTCAATCTTCTCTTCAAGGTCAGTTTTGTTAAGTAGGACGATGCGATTGCTGTCTTGGCTAATTTCAAGCAATTGTTTGTCTTGGTCAGTTAGTTGCTCGCTGGCATTGAGAACCAAGAGAACCAAGTCGGCTTCCTGCAAGGCTTTTTTAGAGCGCTCAACGCCAATCTGCTCCACAAGGTCATCCGTTTCCCGAATCCCTGCGGTATCGATGAGCTTGAGTGGTACGCCGTTAATATTGACATACTCCTCGATCACATCACGAGTGGTTCCCTCAATATCGGTCACAATAGCCTTGTCCTCGCGCAGAAGGTTGTTAAGCAGGCTGGATTTGCCAACATTAGGGCGACCGATGATAGCGGTAGAAATACCTTCTCGCAGAATCTTGCCGCGTCGCGCAGTTTTGAGAAGATGGGTCAGAAGTTGCTCGAATTCAAGTGTTTTTTCACGAATGATTTCCGTCGTTGCTTCCTCAACATCGTCGTACTCAGGATAGTCAATATTGACCTCGACCTGAGCCAGTGTATTGAGGATTTCCTGACGGGTGCTATTGATAAGGTCGGAAAGAGAGCCGTCCAACTGCTTGACAGCATTGTTCATGGCTTTATCGGTCTTGGCCCGGATGATGTCCATGACGGCCTCAGCCTGAGTCAAATCCACGCGCCCGTTGAGAAAGGCTCGCTTGGTAAATTCTCCAGGCTCTGCCATTCTGGCCCCTTCTCGGATAGCCAGCTGTAGGATTTCATTGGTCACCGCAATCCCACCGTGGGTGTTGATCTCGATGATATCTTCACGGGTGAAAGTCTTGGGAGAACGCATGGCCCCGACCATGACCTCATCCAGAATCTCCCTGGTTTTGAGGGTCGATGATATGACCATAGTTAAGTGTGTGGCTGGCCACTTTGCTTAGATCCTTGCCTTTAAAGATGTGCAATAGCAAAGCTGTCAGTTCCATAGTCTGACGATACTCGATGGCTCCTTCCCCAAGAGGGTCGAAATCGCAACGATTGTATCAAATTCTCATGTTATCATGTATATCCTTTCTGAAAATCTATTTTTGCAAACATCTGTCCCAAAAATTCACCCAAAAAGTTTTTGAGATTTGTGCATCATTTTGTCCTTACTTTTGCATCAATTAATAGGTATAATAGGAAAGTGATAGTTAAATCCTTGTGTCTTAGTAAAAATGCGACTGACGGCTAGAGTTCTTTCCAATATTGGTAAAAGATAAACAGCTGTCGGGTAGGAAATTTATGTTATTCTAAACCTGTTTCCTATCTTGCTAGTCAGTAGGAAAGAAACCGTCTTCGTTTTTGAAAAAAGTTAGGGACGACGGCTTGATACTTGCTTCCTCCTGGTAAGTAGGTGATGGTTTTAATTCAGAGCCGCTGACAGTAGAAGTAGTTTCGTCAGTTGGTTTGCCGTGGTCGCGAATGACATCGTCGTATTTTGTTCCGCCGGCACCTCTTTTCAAAATATCGCCCTCTTTGAGTGCATCAAATTCTGCTTTTGTCCATGTAAACGTCGTGCTTTCTTCTTTTTCCTTTTCTTCTTCTCTTTCTGACGAATCAATATAGGAACGATAAGAACTCGAAAGAGTATCAAACCTTTTTTCCCATTTCATTGAACATACGGGAATAGAATGATAGAGTGACAAGTGCGATGATTAAGGAGAAAAAGGAAATGACAGAGCCAATTATAGCCAAAGTTTTCTGTTTCTTTTGGTTAATAATGAGACCGATAATAGCAAGGATAAGAGCAATAGTACCGATAAAAAGATAGATAATTGATGATTGGTATCCAGGAGCCAAGTAAAGCGATTGCTCAAAGACAATGGCTAAAATACCTAAAACTTTATTTTCTTGCTGCATCATAACAACCTCCTCAGATTTTCTATAGCTTACTACTTGAAATATGTATTTCTTTTTAGTAATTTGCCTATCTTCATTGTAGCGTAAAAATAGAACTAGGAGCAAGATTTTTAAGGAGATTTTTCGTAAAAATGAAGCACTGTTAAAATGCGATGAACCGTTTAAAGAGCTGAAAAACACTTTCAAATTTCAAAGAATTGTGATATACTAAACATAGTTGATTTGAGGAGGTGCTATGGAAACTCTAAAGAAACTAGCAGGCATCAAGGCTGCTGAATTTGTCGAAGACAGGGATGGTGGTCGGTCTGGGAACAGGTTCGACTGCTTACTATTTTTGTCGAGGAAATTGGTCGACGTATCAAAGAGGAAGGCCTGCAGATTACTGCAGTTACGACCTCTAGCGTGACTAGCAAGCAAGCAGAAGGCTTGGGCATTCCACTGAAGTCCATTGATGAAGTGGATCAGGTCGATGTGACCGTTGATGGAGCTGATGAAGTGGATCCTCAGTTCAACGGCATCAAAGGCGGAGGCGGAGCCCTGCTGATGGAGAAAGTTGTCGCGACACCTACCAAGGACTACATCTGGGTGGTTGATGAAAGCAAATTGGTTCAAAAACTAGGTGCTTTCAAGCTGCCAGTCGAAGTGGTGCAATATGGTGCGGACCAAGTTTTTCCGTCGCTTTGCTGAGGCAGGCTACAAGCCAAGCTTCCGTGAAAAATGGCCAACGTTTTATCACGGATATGCAGAACTTCATTATTGATCTAGATTTAGGGTGTAATCGAAAATCCAGTCGAATTTGGCCGAGAATTAGATCATATCGTGGGCGTTGTTGAGCACGGCCTTTTCACCCAAATGGTCAACAAGGTGATCGTCGCTGGTCAAGGTGGCGTAAACATTTTAGAAGCAAATAACTAGAAAAGAGGTTTTCATGTCAAAATTTAATCGTATTCACTTAGTCGTTATGGACTCAGTCGGAATTGGGGCGGCACCAGATGCTAACAATTTTGTTAATGCAGGGGTGCCAGATGGTGCTTCCGATACGCTGGGACATATTTCCAAAAGCAGTCTGGTCTAGACGTGCCAAATATGGCTAAGCTGAGGTCTGGGCAATATCGAGCGTGAGCAAGCGTTAAAAACTGTACCAGCTGAGGAAAATCCAAGTGGTTACTATACTAAATTAGAAGAAGTTTCTTTAGGTAAAGACACGATGACAGGCCACTGGGAAATCATGGGTCTGAACATTACTGAGCCTTTTGATACTTTCTGGAACGGCTTCCCAGAGGAAATCTTGACTAAAATTGAAGAATTTTCTGGCCGCAAAGTTATTCGTGAGGCGAACAAACCTTATTCTGGCACGGCAGTTATTGACGACTTCGGGCCTCGTCAGATGGAAACAGGCGAATTGATCATCTATACTTCTGCTGACCCAGTGCTTCAAATTGCGGCCCACGAAGAAGTAATTCCTTTGGACGAGCTCTATCGTATCTGTGAATACGCTCGCTCAATTACCTTGGAACGCCCTGCACTTCTGGGACGGATCATCGCTCGCCCTTATGTGGGTGAGCCAGGCAACTTCACTCGTACAGCCAATCGCCATGACTATGCAGTCTCTCCATTTGAGCCAACTGTTTTGGACAAGCTCAATGAAGCTGGTATTGATACTTATTCAGTTGGTAAGATTAACGACATCTTCAACGGTGCAGGTATCAACCATGACATGGGCCACAACCAGTCCAATAATCATGGTGTAGACAATCTGATCAAGGCTATCCAGTCTGAGGATTTCAAGTATGGCTTCTCATTTACCAACTTGGTAGACTTCGATGCTCTTTATGGTCACCGTCGTGATCCGCATGGCTACCGTGATTGTCTACAGGAGTTTGACGCTCGCTTGCCAGAAATCATTGAGAACATGCGGGAAGACGACTTGCTCATGATTACCGCTGATCACGGTAACGATCCGACCCTATGCCGGAACGGACCATACTCGTGAGTACATTCCGCTCTTTGGTTTTTAGTAAATCACTCAGGGGAATGGTCACTTGCCTGTTGGACATTTTGCGGACATTTCAGCAACCATCTCTGACAACTTCGGTGTGGACAAGGCCATGATTGGTGAAAGCTTCTTGGACAAATTGGTATAAGCATAGAGAGCGAGGGAAAATATTTTTATGACAACATTATCTGAGAAAATCAAAGCAACGGCAGCCTTTTTGAAAGAAAAAGGTATGACAGAGCCTGAATTCGGCTTGATTCTGGGATCTGGTTTGGGAGAATTGGCTTCTGAAATCGAAAAATGCCATTAGTCTTGACTATGCGGATATTCCAAACTGGGGCCGCTCAACTGTCGTTGGTCACGCTGGAAAATTAGTCTATGGAGATTTGGCAGGACGCAAAGTATTGGCACTGCAAGCCGTTTCCATTTCTACGAGGGAAATCCTCTGGAAGTCGTTACTTTCCCAGTGCGCGTGATGAAGGCTCTCGGTGCGACAGGTGTCATTGTGACCAATGCTGCCGGTGGTATCGGTTATGGTCCTGGTACGCTTATGGCGATTACTGACCACATCAATATGACTGGCCAAAATCCTTTGATCGGTGAAAACTTAGATGAATTTGGCCCACGTTTCCCTGATATGTCTAAATCTTATACACCAGAATATCGTGCAACTGCTCATCAAGTCGCTGATAAGCTTGGCATTTCAGCTGGATGACGGTGTATATATTGGTGTTACCGGTCCAACTTACGAAACGCCAGCAGAAATCCGCGCTTATAAGACGCTCGGGCGGATGCAGTCGACATGTCTACTGTTCCCGAAGTGATCGTGGCTGCCCATTCAGGCTTGAAAGTTCTCGGAATTTCATGCATTACCAATCATGCTGCCGGATTCCAAGAAGAACTCAACCACGAAGAAGTTGTAGAAGTGACTGAACGTGTCAAGGGCGACTTCAAGGGCTTGCTTAAAGCCATTCTTGCTGAATTGTAAGAAAAGAAAGAATCATAGAGAGAGGAGAGCCTGAGTTTCAAAACGAACTCGGATTAACCTTTCTATGACATTTGGTAAATATTTGAACTAAGGAAAGGTAGAGCGTGTGTTTTTGATTTGAACACGAGCGGAAAAACTATCTTTCAAATAAACACAGAAAAGGGAGGGCTAACTGTATTCGCTGAACTGAATACGGGCGGAGAACTGTGTAAAAAAGATAAACTTTCTAGCATCTGCGATGCGTCGTCAGTTTCCTATTTTTACTTGGTTCTCTGTCGCCCTTTATATCTTAATTTATGTCTATCCATATTGCTGCTAAGCAGGGTGAAATTGCTGATAAAATTCTTCTTCCGGGGATCCTCTTCGTGCCAAGTTTATTGCGGAGAATTTTTCTAGAAGATGCCGTTTGCTTTTAACGAAGTGCGGAACATGTTTGGCTACACTGGTACTATACAAGGGTCAGCGGGTTTCTGTCATGGGAACGGGCATGGGAATGCCGTCTATTTCCATCTATGCGCGTGAGCTGATTGTGGACTACGGGGTGAAAAAGCTGATTCGTGTGGGAACGGCTGGCTCGCTCAATGCAGATGTCCACGTTCGTGAATTGGTTCTGGCTCAAGCGGCTGCGACCAACTCAAACATTATCCGCAATGACTGGCCTCAGTATGATTTTTCCTCAGATTGCCAGCTTTGATTTACTAGATAAGGCCTATCATATTGCCAAAAAGATCTCGGTATGACAACCCATGTTGGGAATGTCTTGTCGTCAGATGTTTTCTATTCGAACTATTTTTGATATCGAGCTGGGCAAATAGAGTGAAAGCTGTTGAAATGGAAGCTGCTGCCCTTTACTATCTGGCTGCTCAGCACCAAGTAGATGCCCTAGCTATCATGACCATTTCTGATAGCTTGGTCAATCCTGACGAAGATACGACAGCAGAGGAACGGCAAAAATACCTTCACTGATATGATGAAGGTTGGTTTGGAAACCCTGATTGATTAAGCATGAATCTAGATTTAAAAGAGGAAATTCTCTTTGCGATTTCCCGTTATGACTATGCTTATGCCCTATAAACTGGCGCAGAAGTTGATGGAAGTTCCTCGATTGTAACCAGCCTATTGGCTATTCTGGCAGAGCGCAGAGAGCTCAATATTCTGCCAGCCATGGATGAAGAGTTGAAGACTGCCTTGCAGACGCAAAGCGGCTTTTCAGCTTTTTGTCATACCGATTTGGCTGATGAGCAGCTGGCCAACTATCTCTATGATTTGGAAGCCAAGTTGCGTAATGAGCAGATTATTGATTTCGTTCGAGCGGTCAGCCCAGCGATTTATCGGATTTTCATGCGCCTGATCAAGCTGGAAATCCCTAATATTGAGCACTTTATCCATACTCTCGTGAAGCCAGCTATGACCGCTGGAAGTTTGAACGGATGCGGGAGTCGGATTATGCTGCCTTACAGGTCTTTCATGCGGAAAGCACGGTCAATTCATCTAGTCTGACAGAGTTGATTTTTGCATTTGGATCTGCCGGAGTCTGTCAAGGAAGAGGTCAGACAGCTGCGGGAATTGGAAAAAGTCAGTTCGAAATCCGCTGGCTCATCTGATTAAGCCCCTTTGATGAGGCGGAATTATATCGGACAACTGGCTTTTCATCCCAGTATTTCATGGAGATTTTGGTGGACTTGGCACGTTTCTGCGGTATTGTCTACGATCGGGAACATTTTTATTTTGATGAGGCAAACCGCTTGGTTAGAGCTTTATTGATAGGAGAGGAAAATGGATAAAAATACAGCAGTTGCAAGACATGATTGACCAAAGTCAGAATATCGTCTTTTTCGGCGGGGCGGGTGTCTCGACTGAGTCTAATATCCCTGACTTTCGCAGTTCGGATGGGATTTAGTAGTGTCAAGCTAGGTCGGCATTTTACGGCAGAGCAGCTGGTTTCACATACTATGTTTGAGCGCTATCCGCAGGAGTTTTTCGATTTTTACAAGAAATACCTGCTCTATCCAGAGGCTAAGCCCAATGCGGCTCACGCCTATCTGGCCCATCTGGAGAAAACCGACAAGCTCAAGGCTGTGGTGACGCAAAAATATTGACAGCCTGCACGAAAATGGCTGGTTCAAAAATGTCCCTCAAGTTGCACGGCAGTGCGGATAGGAATTTCTGTCTAGACTGTCAGCGATTTTTACGATTTAGAGGCTTTTCTAGCTCTGCCTGGAATAGTGCCTTACTGCCCTGACTGCAGCGGCGTGATCAAGCCCGATGTGACCCTCTATGAAGAACCGCTAGATATGGAAGTTTTCCAGCAGGCAGCTCAAGCAATCCATCAGCTGACCTACTGATAATCGGCGGCACTTCCTTAGTCGTCTCATCCGCAGCCAGCCTCATCCAGTACTTTGCAGGTAAGCATCTGGCAGTCATCAACAAGACTAGCATTCCACAGGACAAGCAAGCTGACCTCGTCATCGAAGGCAAGATTGGGGAAGTGTTTGCGCAGTTGAGGCAGTAAAAACTAAAAAGTTTTGCTAGGAATGTTTGGTTAGAAAACGAAATCTTTGTCTGGTCATTTATGATATCGTGAGCCATAAGCTGAGGCCTGAAGCTATCAAAGCTTTTTAGAAGGCTATAGTGTGAGGGTTCAGCGTTCCTGCTTTGAGCTGGCTCTTGATAAGCTGGACTTTGACTGCCTTGTGAGGGAGCTGAGGGCCTTTATCAGGCAGAAGAAAGGGGACAATATCATTATCTATCTGGGACTACTAGGAAGAGGAGGCTGGGACAAAAGTCCCAGCCTCTCAATTGTCTTTGGATTATCGAGCAAGACGCAGTGGTTGAGTGGGTTTCACTACGCTGATTTCATCAGCTTTTACAACCCTACTCAATCTGTGCGGAGGTGAGACGACGAAATCGAATTCTAACGAATTACCGATTTCTGTCCCCATCTCTATGATGGCGCGAGTTGCTAGAGGATATTTTTGTTCTTTTTAGGGCTGTTGTTTCTGGGCTAGACATGGTATAATGGAGTTAGGTTTTCAAACTAGTTTCTAAGGGGTACTAGATGTGGTGGGGGTCTCTGAGGCTGTATACAAGATATGCGGTTAGCCCCCAAAAATCCTCGAGAGGGTACTGGAAACGTATTTAAGGAGTGTATAAAGTTCTTTATATAGTTGGTTAGAACCCTCCATATCCTCGAGAGGGTACGGAAACGGTGTTACTGCATCATCTTGATAATCTTCAATGTATGTTAGAACCCTCCATATCCTCGAGAGGGGACGGAAACAAAAGCGTGTTGACTTCATATTCAAGAGATTGTTAGTTAGATCCCCCTAAACCTCGCGAGGGTACGGAAACTTAACACCATCTGAACCTTTAAATAGCGACCAAGTGTTAGAGCCCCCATAATCCTCGAGAGGGTACGGAAACCTATCATGTTAAACAAAAGAGTTCTAAAACCTCGGTTAGAGCCCCTAATCCTCGCGAGGGTACGGAAACCCAATCGTGCTTGTAGATTGCTAATGAATAAAGGGTTAGAGCCCCCCTAATCCTCGCGAGGGGATGGAAACTGAACGTAGGCTTTGTAAAACTCTTCTGGTTTTTCCGTTAGAACCCTCCATATCCTCGATAGGGTACGGAAACCTAATAAAACTTACAGCAGGGGTAAAGCCCTCAGACAGTTAGAACCCCCTAAACCTCGAGAGGGACGGAAACTCCTCTTCCTCCAGATGGACGATCCGCACAGCATTTGTTAGCCCCTCAAAAATCCTCGCGAGGGGACAGAAACATTCTGAGTGTTTTCGCTCTGCTTCGCTTGCGCTTGGTTAGAACCCCCAATCCTCGCGAGGGTACAGGAAAAGCATTTTCGATCGGCGCTTTGATCCACTTGAGTTTGTTAGACCCCCATAATCCTCGCGAGGGAACGGAAACCCGACTTTCACGCTTCCAACCAATTTTGTAGTTTTTACGTTAGATTCCTCTGAACCTCGAGAGGGTACGGAAACCTCGACCTCGTAGCCGTCAAGCTAAGCGCGAGCGAGTTAGCCCCCCAAAAATCCTCGCGAGGGGACAGAAGTAGATGGGGGCTTTTTACTTTCCCTCAGCTTCTTGCTTTGCCAAGAAAGAAGGATCTTGACTGCTTAAGCTTTTTAAACGCTTCAAAAATATTGACAACGCTTTCAAAAACTTGATATAATAAGCTGAGTAAATAATAATCGTTCTAAAGGGCGCCATGAAATCGGTGAAACATACTTTTGCCTTTTTCAGGGTGCTTTGCAGTATAGAGAGGAGATCGTGAAGAAAGTAGAGTTACATTTATCAAAGACAAGACTAAAAGACAAAGAATTGGTCAGTAAGTTTCAGGGCTTTTTGATGGCGCAGATTTCGCCAGACTTTGCGACCTTTTCTCCACGAGCAGGAGACCAATCCCTATTCGATGAACCTAAGCTCCACGCGTGATGAGTCGGTGGGTTGTCAATTTGCTTTTCAGAAGAGGCGGAACAGCAAATGCTAGCTCCTTTATTAAACTTAGAAACCATCAAGCTAGAGAGCTATGCTGAGGAAATCCTTATCAAAAAGGTGGAAATTCACTCCTTGTCCCAGCAGACCTTGCTGGATATTTACCAAGATGATGATGCTTCCCACCTGATACGGGTGCATTTTTATACGCCAACGACCTTTAAGCGTCAGGGGCAGTTTGTGCTATTTCCAGACACGCGCCTGATCTTTCAAAGTTTGATGCAAAAATACAGTCGACTGGTGGAAGGAAGAGCGGAAATCGAAGAGGAGACCCTACAGTTTTTAGCAGACCATAGCCAAATCACCAGCTATCATCTAAAAAGTCATTATTTTCCAATTCATGGACGGAAATACCCCGCCTTTGAAGGCAGGGTGACGATACAGGTAAAGGGAGCATCCACACTAAAAGCCTATGCGAGATGCTCCTAAGATTCGGTGAGTATGCGGGGTCGGCACAAAGTGTAGCCTAGGAATGGGGGATGAGAATTGAAGAAAGAAAAGATTGATTTGATTTACTGTGCCTTGTTTCACAATCTTGGCCGTATTGTCAGTCGCTCACTTGGCCAGTCTGATGATATAGACTTAGGAAAAGCATGGTTAAAGGAACAACTTCCTCAGCTGGATTTGTATGAAGACAGCAGAGCAGGAAAGATCGTTGGCTTAGCAGTTCGTATTGCAAGTGGTTTACCAGATGATAGAAAGGTTATGTCAGATAAACTTTTCTACCCTCAAGCAGATATTTTTTTAATGCTTTCAAAGAGGACAAGGGTTCTCGTTATCAGAAATTTGAAGTTCTGACAGATGATAGTGAACTCAATATTGCCAGCCACGAAGCAGATGATATTAGTCAGGATTGCTATGAGGAACTGCTGAATATTTTGAAAGAAAAACTACAAGAACTTCCCTTTAGAGGAAGAAAACTTGCCATCCTTTTTCAATCTTTGGCGGAGGTTGTTTTCGAAAGTACCTTTACTTCCTGGAGACAAGGAGCTGGGAGATCTCTTTGGCAGAGCATAGTCGATTAACAGTTGCTTTTGCTACTGCGATTTTTTGATTATCTGAAAAGTCAAGACCAATATACTCTACTAGATGATGAATCCAAATTTTATAGAGAATCAGCCTTCTTGCTAGCTAGTTTTGATTTATCTGGCATTCAGGACTTTATCTACAATATCGCCAGCAAAGGGGCTGCTAAGCAACTCAAGGCTCGCAGTCTTTATCTGGAATTTATGAGTGAAAATATTGTGGATAGTCTCTTGGAGAAGTTGGCGCTATCACGCGCTAGTGCCCTCTATGTCGGTGGTGGCCATGCCTATTTCGTTCTACCCAATACAGAAGCTACAGTGGCAGCTTTGGAGCAATTTGAAATAGAATTTAACAGATTCCTCCTGAAGCATTTTCAGACGGGTCTCTATGTTGCTTTTGGTTGGGCACCATTCGCAGCTGAGCAGATTATGAAGTACCGTTGTGGCTCGGTTGCTAGCTATCTACAACACTATCGCGAGATTTACCAAGAAACTAGTCGGATGATTTCTGAAAAGAAAATCTCTCGCTACGATGCAACTACCCTGCGAGAGCTCAATAAGGGTGGTAAGCAGTCTGAACGAGAGTGTGAGATTTGCCATGCAGTTGGGGGAGATTGAGATGCTGCGGATAGGTTGTGAGGATGTGCAAAATCTCTGTCCCTATTTGTCGTGAGCTTTAGAGGATTTGCTGCTAAAATTCATACTTTTGACGATACTGAAAATCCTGGAAGGGAAGACTATTATTATTTTCAGATTGTAGAGGGAGAAGAAGGACTGCCGATTGGCCCTAAAGCTGTATTGCTGGCTGTGGATGAAGAAGATATTTCCACCTCAAGTCGCTTATATGTGAAAAATAAATTTTCTACGAACAAGGCTGGTATTCACGTCTTTATAGGAGACCGTCAGGCAGCGAATATTGAAGACTATGCAGGTCTGTCTCAAAAAGAAATCAGAAGGAAATAAGGAGTAGCTAAAGGGAATTAAGCTGACTGGCTGTTTTGCGTTTGGATGTAGACAATCTAGGTGCAGCTTTTATGGCTGGATTTTCTAAGCAGGAAGGTGGAAGTTATAATACTCTTGCTCGCTCTGCTGTATTTTCTCAGCAGATGAGTCTTTTCTTTAAGTTTTCACATTAACCAATTTGGTAAAGGATAAGAATTTGACGATTATCTATGCAGGTGGTGATGATGTGTTTGCGATTGGCAGCTGGCAGGATGTTATAGATTTTGCGGTTGATATTAGGCAGAAATTTATTGCTTTTACAAATGGGAAGTTAACCTTATCTGCAGGCGTCGGGCTTTTATCCAGATAAAACCCGATTCATCTGATGGCTCTGGATGCTGGACAACTTGAAGAGGCCGCCAAGGACAATGGTAAAGATAGTATTTCTTTTCAATGAACGGTACACTTTCAAGTTTGATGACTTTATTAATGAGATTTACAAAGGGAAATTGAAGGATATTCGGAGATATTTCTCTGGGCAGAAGGAGAGGGGGATAAATTTTCTCTATCGCTTGGTTGAACTTTTGCAACTTAATGACAAAGAAATGTATAAGTCACACGGATCTTCTGATGATAGAAGGATGAATGTTGCCCTGCTTAGCCTACCTACTGGCGCGAATGGAAGATGAAGCCAGCAAAGAGGAGAAGGAACATTTCAGAGAATTCAAAAATGCTTTTTGGAATTGGTATAAGAGTAGCAGTAAAACACAGAGAGAAGCAGAGTTAGCTCTCATCTACTATCTATATGAGATTAGAAAGGTATAAAAAGATGGCACCGTACGAAAAAAATAAAAATAACCAAAATAACGGTGGAAAGAAATTTCCAAACAATCGTAATCAAGATAGATATGGTAATCAAAATAATGAACAAAAATATTTCAAGCTTGAGCCACCTATTTTTGACGGATGATTATGTCGATATAGGCGGAGAAGGTCATTCATAAGTTAAAGAATTCAGGGAAATATGAAGCAGGGCAAAGCAAAGGTAAGATAAAATTCAATTTAACCAGTACACAAATTCGTAATTTAGCTGCTTTGACCAGTAATCTTTTGACGAAAGTAAAACCAAAAATGATATTGAAGAATTAAGAGAAAAAATCTCCTATTTGAGGATTCAGTTTGTTTACCAATCTGGAAGAGAACCAGCTGTAGAAGATTTTTGTTAAAAAGCAGGTTTATTAGAAGCGTTGACAGAAATTCAAGATATACCTAGTTTGCAGCGCTTCTGTCGGTATATGGAAGCTTTTGATTGCATATTTTTAAATTCAACGGAGGAAGAGATCAATGACCTATTCAAGTAAAAAATTTCAGGAATTATTGAGCTGAAAAGCGGACTTCATATTGGGACCAGTAATGCCTTTGCAGCTATTGGTGCTACCAATAATCCCATTATCAAAGACCCCCTTACGAATCTTCCCTATATTCCTGGATCCACTTTAAAAGGAAAAATGCGTAGCTTACTTTATCGGACAGTCTATAATAACAATACAACTGATGAATTAAGCAATGATAGTGAGGAAATTAGCCGTCTCTTCGGGAATGCAAAAAAATGTAAAATTGGCCGCTTGGTTTTTCGAGATGCCTTTCTAAACAACAAAGAAGAGCTAGATAAAAGAGTATCTACATACACAGAAGTTAAGTTTGAAAATACGATCAATCGCATTACAGCTGAAGCAACTCCTCGACAAGTTGAGAGAGCGATCCGCGAAAGTCAATTTGCTTTTTGAGATTATTTATTCTATTCAGGAGAAAGAACCCACTGAGGTCGAAAAGGATATGGAAATCCTCAAAGCTGGTTTTGAATTGTTAGAGTGGGATTACTTAGGAGGTTCTGGCAGTCGTGGCTATGGTAAAGTGTATTTTAAAGACTTTGAGGTTAAGACTGTCTTTGGTAAATTTAATGAGGATAGGATTATAGAAGCTCTGAAGCCATATACTAAGGATGAGTCCGATGGTGGAGAAAGTGCAGAGACCCCAGATTCAGAAATTAAGTAAGGAGGTCTGCTATGGCCTATCAACTCTATAAATTAGATTTTAAGTCTGCGCATTTTGGCGAAGGTCATTTGGATGATTCGGTCATGACTTTCACGGCAGCTCGTCTTTACTCTGCCTTAGTGCTTGAAGCTATCAAGGCGGGGTCTTAGATGAGTTTGAGAATTTATCTCGACAGGATGAGTTTGTACTGACTGATGCTTTCCCTATATGGAAGCCCCTTTATCTCCCTAAGCCAATCGGCTATCCATTATTAGATAGAGTAAACCAAAGTGAAGATATTATCAAACAGCGGGAAGAAGCCAAAAAAGCAAAAAAGTTAGCTTTTATTAAGCTGGGGGATTTTGACTGCTTTCTATCTGGAAATAGTATCATCGGTGAATATCTGGCTACAAAATCAGTTAACACAAAAAACCAGCCCTTCCAAGATGGAAATCTTTATCAAGTTGCTTCAGTTCACTTTGATAAAAGCAGTTTGTATTTCATCGCCAGTCAATCTGATTTGTTGGATCGTTTGTTGGAAAGTCTTCAGTTCAGTGGAATCGGAGGGAAGCGCAGCAGTGGTTACGGTGGTTTTACTCTGGATAAAACTGTTGCCCAGCCACTGGATTTTTTGGAAAAATTAACTGTTAACCATACAGGAAAAGTAATGACTTTGACAACTTCTTTGCCAGTGGATAGTGATTTGGAAATAGCAATGAATGAGGGGCGTTACTTACTGAGAAAGGGAAGTGGCTTTGCATTTAGTGAGAAAATAGAGTCTAATTATCGTAAGCAGAATCTTTACACTTTTAAGGCAGGTTCAACCTTTTCCAAAACGTATAATGGTCAAATCTGTGATGTCAGGCCAAGTAATGAGTTTCCTCATCCAGTCTGGCATTATGCTAAACCTTTATTTTATATATTGGAGGAATCCAAATGAAGACAGAATATAGGAAATTTAAGTTGACCCTGTGTACATTGGGACCAGTGCATATTGGGAGTGGTCAGCTTCATACCGCTCTGTGAGTATATCCTTGAAGGGGACGAGTATTATTTTTCCAGATATGACGCTGCTTTTATGACGAACTTATCAAACAAGGAATTAATGAAAAATTTGAAAAATTCTTAATTGACTCGGATAATAAAACCAATCGAATAAGTGATTTTTCTAGCTGAGCATGGCATAACAAAACGTGATTTTTGGGGGTTATAGACTTAAAAGCAACAGGACTTGAAAAACCTAAAGGAGACTATGCAACCCGAAATCAGGAAACGACAGATCCAGGAGAAATCAATGGTGTTCATCAATTTATGAGAGATTGTTACGGTAACCCTTATATCCCGGGCAGCTCTCTTAAAGGTGCTATTCGCACTATTTTGATGAATACACATTGGCACTCAACGAATTTTTAAGCAGGAAAATAAAAAGGCAAAATCGTTGAAAATAAGAAAGCGATTCCTTGGGGACCAACTCTGACGGCAGAGATATAAAGAATTAGAACCTTTTGATGATATTTTTAATGAGATTCGTGTCTCAGACAGTCAGCCTCTGACAAATGATGATTTAATTCTCGTTCAAAAGTGGGATTTTAGTCCAGATAAAGATACAAAGCCGCATTCACTAAGTATCTATCGTGAAGCTCTGAGACCTGGAAACTAAGATGGAATTTGAAATCATTACCGCTTCAGGTTTTAAAGGTGGAAGAGCCGGTGAGCTCGTTGCTTCTCTTGGAGAATATGCACAAAAATTTTACTTTGGAGTGACAGAAGATGAAGCCTATGAAGGCTACGAAGCTTTCTTTCTAAAGAAATTTCCTAATCATTTAATTCAGAACAATCTATCCTATCCCTCTATCTAGGTGGTGGAAGTGGTGCTTGGACCAAAACAGTTTTTAGGCAGGCGGATGTGAAGTTCAACAACGACATGAGAAAATGTCTGGACGAGGAGCTCTAAAATTGACAAAAGGCGCCTTTTTAACCGTTGATGGTGAAATAGAATTAATTAATAATGCAGAGAATTTCATGAAATGGGCAAAACCTGTTTTTACGATTACGGAGGTAGGTACAAGATGAAGACATTAATCACATTTATCAGTCAGTATGATCCGATTGGTGTAAAATTTAAACATTCGAAAAAAAAAGATGAAACGGGGCGAGAGAAAACGAACGAATTTCGAAGAGCCTTGACTATAGAGGATATTAATAACTACGAGCAAGATGGTTATCGACAGGAAATTTCGGATGGTCCTGCACTCGTAATTATTAAAGATGAAATGCCTGACAAGCTTATTGTGATATATAGTGATGAGATGAAGGTAAAAACAGGAAAACTTTGAAAGCAGCTGTTCAAGCTGTTTACGATGAAAAAGAATCTCCAGTGATACAGAATGAGCATGTAAAGAAGGATTCACGAATTTGATACAATGTATAAATTCGTGGAAGAAATTCTTAACAGAAAGATATGTCACATGGAGATTATATTTTTAAATGTGACGAGTGGTACTCCTCAGTGTCAGGCTGCTATGTATGCTATCAATTTTATCAAGGATTATCATACAAGACTTGCTCAGGGTAGATTCTCCAAATGGTAAGAAAACAAATAGGTCTAATCAGGGCGCTCCTTATTTTGAAGAAGTTGTTTTAGATGATTTATTGAAAAAGCAAGGAGCAAAATATAGAGATGGGCGTAAACCAGAAATTGAAACAGGTGAAAAATTAAAAAATAATTTACTACAGCGGACTTATAAAGATTTCATTTTGAAGTATGAATACAAAGCGGCGTTAGATATCTTAAAGGCAAATCGCGATATCATTTCCAACGAACAAGATTGGGAAGATTCAAAAATGTATTGGAAAACATGATTAGTGTTTTTCAAAAACAGAGAGTTCTTAAAGAGCTTGCAGCTGATTCTAAATTGAAATATAATGACACAGGCGAGTTTCAAAAAGTGTTAAACTATTATCTGATGATTGATATTCTAAACCGTAGAGGTCAAGTGACTGACGTACTAGTCAAGGCAAAATCCTTTGCGGAGTTTGTCTTAAAATCTGTAATAAAAATAAAAATATCCAGATATAAAAAATTTAATGATAAAAAAATTAAGGATTTCAATATTTTTGAATCAATTGATTATCTAGAATATCATCATGAATATTCTGAATTTAAAACTCAATTTCAAAAAATTATAGCTGTAAATAATCAAAGGAATAAAGTTGCTCATGGCCTAGCTGAGATTTCAGTGGAGCAAGAGGAATTGGACGAATTGGTGAAGGGATTGAGAGAGCTCGTCATAGCTGCATATTCTGATAGAGATGCCTCTTTATATCAGAAATATCTTAATTATTATGATATAAAGAATCGAGTTAATCAGCTGTATTAAACAGACTCCCAACCTTCCCTAGCCCTTTCCCCCATCTGATAGACCTGAAGGGAAACCAAGTTTCAAAAATAGAAAAAACACCTAGATCCTGCAGTAAGTTGCCTGCTTCTAGGTGTTTTACTTTATTTATCAAACTGTACTTCCTCAATCAGGTACTCGATAAAGCGCTCGCCCATCTTGGACAGGCTGGCTTTTTCGTGCTGGATATAGACCAGCTCGATTGGGTCATCGATATCCAGAGGGATGGAGACGATATTGTCGCCGTTGAGGTTGCTGTTGAGAATACCGGTCGCAATCGTGTAGCCATCCAGACCAATCAAAAAGGTTAAAGAGGGTTGCACGGTCGCTGACGACAATGGATTTTTATGGTGCTCTTTGAGAGAGAATTTCCTCAGAAAAAGTAGAAGGAGTTGTGAGTTCCCTTGGTCATAGCTGAGGTAGGGAAAGTTTTCTAAGTCGGATAATTGGACTAGCTTTTTCTTGGCCAGAGGATTGGACTTGCTGACAAAGATATGGGGCTGCGCTGTGAAGAGTGGGTCGCAATCAGATGGCTATCATCCAGCATTTTAGAGAGGACATCACGGTTATAGCTGTTGAGGAAGAGGACGCCGATCTCGCTGCGGAAGTTCTTCACGTCATCAATGATTTCCCAAGTCCGAGTTTCCCGCAGAAAGAGCTCGTATTTCTCCATGTCGCTTTTTAAGCAGGGGAGACAAAGGCATTGACCACAAAGGCATAGTGCTGGGCAGAGACGCTAAAAAAGCTCGCGGTGGGCGACAGGATTTTTGTATCGCTCTTCTAAAAGCTGAGTCTGCTCCACCACTTGGCGAGCATAGGAGAAAAACTCCATGCCGTCCTTGGTCAAGGTAATTCCTTTGGGATTGCGAATAAAAATCTCGATGCCCATTTCATTTTTCCAAATCCCGCACAGCGTTGGACAAGCTAGGCTGGGTGATAAAAAGTTGCTTGGCAGCTTCGTTCATGCTACCTGTCTCGACGATTTTGATAATGTAGTGTAATTGTTGAATTCTCATAGGTCTATTTTATCATATTAGCATTGACAAAACACGGTTTAGTTGTAAAAATGTTTTAAATTCAACCTTTAAACAAGTCCAGTGAGGCTGCAAGGTAGGAAAAACGGTATAAGGGGCAATTTGACTGCCTTGTTTTTGCAAAACCCTTGCTGCGGCGAGGTTTTTCTTGTAGAAAGTGAGGTTGTCATGGTTAGTGACAGTTGTAAAAAGAGATTTGGCAAGATTATGCTGGAGCAGATGGAGCTGCTGGAGCAGGTAGAAATTGCGCCTCAGATTTTTCGATGCGCTTGAGAGGCCAGATGGTGAGCCAGATGCAGGTCGGGCAATTCCTGCATATTCGAGTGCCAGATGATAGCAAGTTGCTGCGGCGGCCGATTTCATATCGGAGATTGATCGGGGAGCAGCAAATCTGCCGGATTATTTATCGGGTCGAAGGTGGCGGGACGGCCATTTTCTCTCAGCTTTCTGTCGGTAGCTATCTTGATGTCATGGGGCCTCAGGGCAATGGCTTTGATTTTTCTCCGGTAGCAAAGGGCGACAAGGTCTTGATTATCGGAGGTGGTATCAGTGTGCCTCCCTCTCTTGCAAACGGCCAAAGAACTGCATACTAAGGGTGCCCAGGTTACAGCAGTATTAGGCTTTTGCCAATCAATCTGCGGTCATTTTGGAAGAAGAATTTCATGAGTGTAGCCAGTTGTTTATCACTACAGATGATGGGACTTATGGTCAAAAGGGCTATGTATCAACCATTATCGATGAGTTGACAGAAGATTTTGCTGCGGTCTATTCTTGTGGGGCGCCCGGTATGCTCAAGTATGTGGATCGGAAATTTCACGATCATCCCCATGCCTATCTATCAATGGAGTCTCGGATGGCTTGTGGCATGGGCGCCTGCTATGCCTGCGTCGTTCATGTAGCAGGTCAGGATGAAGTGGTCAATAAGCGGGTTTGTGAAGACGGTCCAGTTTTTGAGACTGGGACCATTGTGCTTTAGGAGGATAAAGGAAATGACTGAAAATCGTTTGAAAAATTTCTCTGCCAGGTTTGGATCTGAAAAATCAACTATTCCAGCATCTGGCTGCTTTTGGTTTCGGTCAAGAATATGCCAAGTACTATGACTTAGACTTCATAGGCTCCATCATGATAAAGGCTACGACTTTGGATCCCCGCTTTGGCAATCCCACTCCTCGTGTGGCAGAAACGCCAGCTGGCATGCTCAATGCTATCGGCCTCCAAAATCCAGGGGTCGATGCCGTTTTGGCTGAAAAACTTCCTTGGCTGGCTCAGCACTATCCGGACTTACCGATTATTGCCAATGTGGCTGGTTTCTCCAATGAAGAATATGCTTATGTATCTGGAAAAATCTCTCAAGCTCCCAATGTCAAGGCCATTGAGCTCAATATTTCCTGCCCCAATGTGGACCATGGCAATGCGGGGCTTTTAATCGGACAAGTCCCTGAGCTAGCCTATGAAGTGGTAAAAGCAGCAGTTGCTGCCTCTCAAGTTCCAGTCTATGTCAAATTGACTCAGCGTAGCAGATATTACCCAAGTGGCCAAGGCGGCAGAAGATGCGGGCGCGAGCGATCTGACCATGATCAATACCTTGGTGGGAATGCGTTTTTGACTTGAAAAGCGAAGCGGCCAATTATTGCCAATGGAACGGGTGGCAGTCTCGGTCCAGCTGTCTTTCCTGTGGCCCTCAAGCTGATTCGTCAGGTTGCGCAGTTCACCAAACTGCCAATTATTGGTATGGGGGGAGTTGACTCAGCAGAGGCAGCGCTGGAGATGTTTATCGCTGGCGCATCAGCTATCGGCGTCGGAACGGCGAATTTTACCGATCCGTATGCTTGTCCTAACATTATAGAAAACTTGCCGCAAGTTATGGATAAATACGGCATTGAAAGCTTAGAAAGCTTGAGGAAAGAAGTCAGAGAAAATTTACTTTAAGCTTGATTTTCTCTTGACAAACTTCCCAGTAAATTATAGAATGTTTAAGACAAAACCTTTAAAGAAGTCCAGAGAGGCTCTAAGGCGCATACGTTTAAAATGGCAGATTTTGCCACATTTTCGTGTAACCTTGCTCTCGGGCAAGGTTTTTTCTGTGATTGTAATCATCTTTATAGTAAGTAACAAGCAAGGAGAAGAACTGTATGCGTGAAGAACGTCCTATTATCGCCCTAGACTTTCCATCTTTTGATGATGTCAAAAACTTTCTGGAGCATTTCCCTGAGGATGAAAAACTGTACGTCAAAAATCGGCATGGAATTCTTTTTATGCCATCGGTCCAGAAATTGTGCATTATCTGAAAGGCTTGGGACATAGTATTTTCCTCGATTTGAAATTGCACGACATCCCTAATACCGTGCGTTCAGCTATGTCTGTTTTGGGAACATTCGGTATTGATATGGTGACAGTTCATGCGGCTGGTGGCGTTGAGATGATGCGGGAGGCCAAAAAAGTTCTCGGTGACAATGCGAAGCTAGTAGCGGTGACCCAGTTGACTTCGACCAGTGAAGAAGATATGCGCGACTGCCAAAATATCCAAACAACCGTGCAAGAATCCGTTGTCAATTATGCCCGCAAGGCCAAGGAAGCTGGGCTGGATGGGGTTGTTTGCTCGGCTTTGGAAGTTGAACTCATCAAGACAGCTACGGCAGACGATTTTCTTTGCGTGACACCGGGTATCCGGCCGGCAGGTGCTGAAATCGGTAGACCAAAAAGCGGGTCATGACACCGCAGGAAGCCCACCAAATTGGTAGCAATTATATTGTAGTTGGTCGCCCGATCATTCAGGCTGAAAATCCTTGGGATGCTTATCACGAAATTAAGAAACAGTGGAATAGCTAAATAAGAATTTTTAAATGAAACGAATAACAGATGTATAAGGAGTGAAAAATGACTTTAGCCAATGATATTGCACGCGACTTGTTGAAAATCAAAGCAGTTTACTTGAAACCAGAGGAGCCTTTTACTTGAGCTTCTGGGATTAAATCACCGATTTACACAGATAACCGAGTGACTTTGGCCTACCCAGAAACTCGGACCTTGATCGAAAATGGCTTTGTAGAAAAATTCGTGCGGAATTTCCTGATGTGGAAGTGATTGCGGGCACGGCAACGGCGGGCATTCCTCACGGTGCTATTATTGCCGACAAGATGAATCTGCCTTTTGCCTATATCCGTAGCAAACCCAAAGATCACGGGGCGGGCAACCAGATTGAAGGCCGAGTGGCTCCTGGTCAAAAGATGGTTGTGATTGAAGATTTGATTTCCACTGGTGGTTCTGTCTTGGATGCTATTGAGGCAGCTAAGCGTGAAGGAGCAGATGTAATCGGTGCTGCAGCTATCTTCACCTACGAATTGCCAAAGGCGGATAAGAACTTTGCGGATGCAGGCGTGAAGTTGGTGACCTTGTCAAACTACACAGAGCTGATCCACTTGGCTGAGCAAGAAGGCTACATCAATGCAGAAGGATTGACTTTGCTGAAGAAGTTTAAAGACGATCAAGAAAACTGGCAAAATTAAGAAGGTACGAGGAGGCGGGACTAGCATGTTCCTGTCTCCTTTTTAGGATTTACTTGGCCTATGCTCACTTTTTAAAATAGCAAAAAGTGCCCTGATTTTGTTATAATAAAGCCATGTCTAAGATTTATCATATCACTTTTTTTGATTCTGCAAAAATCATGCTGGTATTGAGTCTTCATTGGCTGTTTACAGCTATTTTTTTCATGTGTCGCAGTTAAGTAGCTTGGCTCTGATTTTGTTTGGAGTCTTGGCAATCCTAGCGAATCGCTATCGGTTTCAGCTTAAAAAGTCTTATCATTTTTCTCATGAGGCACAAGCTTGCCATTGCTTTTAGCAGCTCTCCTTTTTTTCAGCTCATCCTGCTCCTATCGGCTGAGCTTTTTGATTCGACGGGATGCAGCGGTGGTTTTCACAGGGGCTTTCAAGTACCTGAAGGAGTCCTCTATTTCCAGCTACCTGACGCGCAATCCTAATAATCTGCCCCTCTTTCTCTATGAGCGTTTCTTCTTTAATCTCTTTGGCGAAGCAGCTCTTTGGATTATGCAGGGACTCAATCTTTTTTTACGTCAATATTGCGACTTGGATCCTCTACAAAAGCTGTCAGCGATACTTTTTCGCAGGCTACAGCAGATGCGGTTTTTAGCCTTTATGTGGCCTTGGTCGGATTTTTCGCCTTACTACATGTCCATGTACACAGACATTCCTCCCTTGCCTTTGATTAGTTTGCAGATTTTTTTCTGGCTCTGAGTCTGTTGGAAAATAAGGGAATAGTCGCCAAAATCATTTCTAGAAGCCTTTTTATTAGGGATTCTGACCAGTCTTGCCTTTTTGATTCGTCCGACAGTGATGATTCTGTTGATTGCTGTTTTTGGAGTTTTGTTTCTGAGACAAAACTGGCAAAAGTTTTTCTTGACTGCTGCGGTCTTTACTTTAAGCTTTTCAGTGGGCTACCTTCCACTTCATTATGGTCTGGCTCACCAGACAGAAGTGCCGATCATCCAAGGCCAAGGACTGGCCAAAGGGCCACTACTTTTCATCAATCTGGGCCTAACCAATATCGGTCACGATCAGGAAGACATGAAGGAAGGGCTCTTGCAATACGTTGAACCTGACAAGCGTGCTGACTACAATAATGGCATGTTTGCCAAGGAAAATGTCATCAAAGAAATCAAGCGCCGTCTGAAAGAATACACCCCGCTGACCTTTCTACAACACCTGTATTATAAACACTCTTTGACGGTTGCTGAAGGGAATTTGGGTTGGCTCTATCGCAGTGTTGAAAATGAAAAGACGCCTTATATTTCACCGCTTTATGAATTCACAAAAGACAATGCATTTGCTCAGTTTATCCGTGACTTTTTCCTCAATTCAGATAAGGATAGTTTTTCGATTTTATTCGCTGCTCAAGCAGGCAGTTTGGATTGTCATGGCTTTGGGGCTGGTCTTTGCCCTTTGAAATACCGACCAAACGATTCCTTGAATTTCTTAAGCTTGGCAGTTTTCGGTGGCCTGCTCTTTCTGCAGATTTTCGAAGAGAGGCAAGACCCGTTATCTGATTCAGTTTTTGCCACAGATTTTGATTCTGTCTGCCCTAGGATTAGCCCAGTATCCACAAGTTCTAGGGAAGTGTCGCTTTTGGACTAGAAAGAAGGAGTCTTTAGAATGAAAAGACCTGTTCCTATCTATGAACCGCTTTATAGCTTGAAGCCTATTGCTGAGAATATCTGGATTGTCGACGGTGATTTGATTGAGATGGATGCGGTGTGACAAAGCTTGCCCTTTTCAACTCGTATGACTGTCATAAAGTTAGCAAATGGGCAGCTCTGGTGTCATTCACCAATCCAGCCAAATCAAGCCTTGTTTGACCAGTTGGACGCTTTGGGACCAGTCGCACACCTCGTTTCACCTAATAAGATTCACTATGCTTATATAGCTGACTGGAAGAAGCGTTATCCTGAGGCAATTGCTTGGTCTAGCCCAGGAGTGGAAGAGAGAGCAGCCAAGCAGAAAATACCAGTCTCTTTTGATGAAAAGCTGACGGATGAGGCTCATGAAGCTTGGGCAGACCAGATAGATCAGTTGGTTTTCAAGGGAAGTGCTTATATTGAGGAAGTTGTCTTTTTCACAAGGGCAGTCAAACCTTGATTTTTGACAGATTTGATTGAGAATTTTTGAAACAGAGCATTTTTCCAAATCCTTTTTCGCAGCAAGGTTTATAAGTTAGTTCGTGTTGCAGCTCCGGATGGCCAGACGCCTATTGACTACCGTATGACCTTTATCGGTCATCAAAAAGAAGCTAAGGAGTGTTTTGAAGCGAATGCTGGCTTGGCAACCGGAGAAAATCATCCTAGCTCACGGTTCTTGTTTTCTGGAAAATGGCACCACAGAACTAAGAAGAGCTCTTAGATGGATTAGATAGAAAAAGAAAATGCTTATTGCTTTGTTCTAAGGAGGATATCTCTATAAATTTATGATAAAGAGGAGCTTATTTTTAATTTTTATATACAAAAGCCTTATTCTTCTACTTCTGATCTTGCTGACAGTTTTTGCTTTTTCTTATTTGAATTATAAAAGGAAGTGGATTTTGTATGGGAAGAAGCAAGTAAGGGCGATAGAAAAAAATCGCTTTTAATGGAGTTGTTGGTGGAATTATTATTTCTGGTTTCGCTTTTTGTTCGATTTCTTGAATTAACTGAGCATATCAGCAGGCATAGAAAATATCTTAAAATAATGACGGAGGAATTATCCCCAGTTCCTGATTTTTGAAACAATAGAAGAAGAGGCTGACTTTCATGACAAAGAATTAAAGCTTTTTGATTTATAAGAATTGCCTCATTACTTATCATAACTATTTCTGTTTTAGGAAGATGGATTCTCAAATTTGGCAGATTTTTCTTGAATAAATATCAGAAATATAGTCGATACAAAAGGCAAAGAAAAAGCAAGTCTCTTTTGCCACCGAAGTTCTTCCTTATTGTCAGAAATCAAGACTATAGGGAACAGTTTATGCCACTTAAATATAAAGAGAAAAATTGAGTCGCTTTTAGATCTTATCTAGCTGACCATTATCCGACCATAGAGCTAGATGAACAAGTTCGTGAAATTGAGACGTAAGGAGACAGATATGCAGCATTCAGCTTGGCATGCTTTGATTAAGGAGCAACTGCCAGAAGGTTATTTTGCAAAAATCAATCATTTTTTAGACGAGGTGTATGCTTCGGGGACCATTTATCCACCTAGGGAAAAGGTGTTTAATGCGATTCAGACGACGGATTTAGCGGATGTTAAGGTGGTTATTTTGGGGCAGGATCCCTACCACGGACCGAGACAGGCACAGGGCTTGAGTTTTTCGGTGCCTGATGACATTCCGGCTCCGCCTTCTTTGCAGAATATTCTCAAAGAACTGGCGGATGATATCGGAGTGAAGGAGTCGCATGATCTGACTTCCTGGGCTCAGCAAGGGGTTCTTTTGCTCAATGCCGGTCTGACAGTGCCTGCTGGTCAGGCTAATGCGCATGCCGGCTTAATCTGGGGAGCCTTTACAGATGCTATTATCAAGGTCGTCAATGAGAAGACTGATCCAGTTGTCTTTATCCTATGGGGGTCTTACGCTCGCAAGAAAAAGCCCTGATTAGCAATTCCCCAACATTTGATTATCGAGTCGGCTCACCCAAGTCCGCTGTCTGCGTATCGTGGTTTCTTTTGGCAGCAAACCCTTTTTCACGGACCAATGATTTCTTAGTGGCTAAGGGCTTGGAGCCAATTGATTGGATTAGCATAGGAGGTAGTATGGTTCAGTTAGCAACGATTTGTTATATTGATAATGGGCGGGAATTTCTCGTGCTGCACCGCAACAAAAAGCCAAATGATGTTCATGCTGGAAGTGGATTGGTGTCGGCGGCAAGCTAGAGCGTGGAGAAACCCCTGCAGGAATGCATGCGGCACGCGAGATTCTAGAGGAAACAGGACTAAAGGCCAAGCCTGTCCTAAAAGGTGTTATTACTTTTTCCAGAATTCACTCCCGACTTGGACTGGTACACCCTATGTCTTCAAGGTGACGGAGTTTGAAGGAGAGTTGATTGATTGCAATGAAGGGACGCTGGAATGGGTGCCTTACGATCAAGTTCTTTCAAAGCCGACTTGGGAAGGCGATCATACCTTTTGTTGAGTGGCTTTTAGAAGACAAGCCTTTCTTTTCAGCCAAATTTGTTTATGATGGTGATAAACTGCTCGACACGCAGGTCGATTTTTACGAATAAAGGAGATACAAAATGCTACTAATCAAGAATGGCCGTGTAATGGATCCTAAGTCTGGTCTGGATCAAGTGTGCGATGTGCTGGTGGAGGGCAAGAAAATTGTCAAAATTGGCCAAAATCTGGAAGCGGCTGATGCCCAAGTCCTAGATGCTAGTGGTTTGGTCGTTGCCCCCGGTCTGGTTGACATTCACGTTCACTTCCGGGAGCCAGGCCAGACTCATAAGGAAGATATTCATACGGGGGCTTTGGCAGCAGCAGCAGGTGGCTTTACGACAGTTGTTATGATGGCCAATACCAATCCGACCATCTCTACAGTTGAAACCCTGCAGGAAGTGCTGGAGTCTGCTAGTCGTGAAAATATCCATATCAAGTCCGTCGCGACCATTACTGAGAATTTCGATGGTCAGCATTTGACAGATTTCCAAGGTCTCTTGGCAGCAGGTGCAGTAGGTTTTTCTGATGACGGAATTCCGCTGACCAACGCTGGCATTGTCCGCCAAGCCCTGATCGAAGCACGTAAAAACGATACCTTTATCAGTTTGCATGAGGAAGATCCAAATCTGAATGGCATACTTGGTTTCAACGAGCATATCGCTAAAGAGCATTTTCATATCTGTGGCGCGACAGGTGTGGCCGAATACAGTATGATTGCCCGCGATGTCATGATTGCTTATGATGCCAAGGCTCATGTCCATATCCAGCATTTGTCCAAGGCAGAAAGTGTCAAGGTTGTCGAGTTTGCCCCAAAACTAGGCGCTCAAGTCACCGCTGAAGCAGCACCCTCAGCACTTCTCTAAGACAGAAGCATTGCTATTGACCAAGGGCAGTAATGCTAAGATGAATCCGCCTCTGCGCTTAGAATCGGACCGTCTGGCCGTTATCGAAGGGCTCAAGTCTGGTGTTATTTCTGTCATTGCAACGGACCATGCTCCACATCACGCTGATGAGAAAAATGTTGAAGACATCACTAAAGCACCTTCTGGTATGACTGGCCTTGAGACTTCGCTTTCTCTGGGGCTGACCCTACTTGGTTGAGGGGCTGGTCATCTGAGCTTGATGGAACTTTTGGAGAAAAATGACAGTCAATCCAGCTCAGTTGTATGGTTTTTGATACTGGTTTTCTAGCCGAAGAAGGCCCAGCTGACATCACTATTTTTCGATCCTAAGGCTGACCGTTTGGTCTCCGATCATTTTGCCTCCAAGGCAGCCAATTCACCTTTTGTTGGTGAAGAGCTGAAAGGCTCAAGTCAAATATACCATCTGCGATGGAGAAATCGTCTTCCAAGCCTAGTAGATATTCATAGAAAGTCAACGTTCCATGTCATTTTGGAACGTTTTTCGTATTAAGAAGAAGGATTCTTTGAAAAGGCATTCCCTTTTTACAATAAAAACAGTATAATAGTAGAAAAACATAGACTGGAGCTTTTATTTATGAAAAAGAAGCATCTTATTTTTACCTGTTTTGTCCACGGTTCTGTTGGCACCTGCCTTTTTGGACCATCAAGTTGCTGCGGATGAGGTTCAGCCAGCAACTGCTGTAGCAAATGTGAGTGACTCAGCTCCAAAACCAGCTGACACGGATTTGGCACAAGCAGGTGGAGTTTCTGCCGATGAAGCTAGCGTAAATGCGGCCATCGCAGCTAATGCTCAAGATGTATCAGGAGCGTCTGACGCAAGCTTGCCTGAAGCTACCATTCTTCATACAAACGATGTGCACGGTCGTATCGTCGAAGAAAAAGGTGTTATCGGAGATGCCAAACTTGCAACGGTTATCAAGGAAGAACGTGCGAAAAATCCTCAAACACTGGTTGTAGATGCAGGAGATGCTTTTCAAGGTCTGCCAATTTCTAACAGCTCCAAAGGGGAAGAACGCGCGAAGATCCTCAATGAAATCGGCTATGATGCTATGGCGGTCGGAAACCATGAATTTGACTTTGGCTTGGATGAGGCTAAAAAAATACAAAGAAATCCTCAATTTCCCACTCTCAGTGCTAATACCTATGCTAACAATGCCTGTGTGTTCCAAGCATCAACTATTGTGGACAAGGATAAGAATGTAGAAGGTGATGAATTTGTCGTGATCGGGGTGACCACTCCTGAGACAGCTACAAAAACGCACCCGAAAAAAATATTCAAGGTGTGACTTTTGCGGATCCAATCACAGAGGTTAATCGGGTGATTGACGAAGTTGAAGCACGTGCAGCAGCTGAAGGTAAGACTTACAAAAACTATGTCGTTCTGGCTCACTTTGGGTGTGGATACTACGACACCAGTTGAATGGCGCGGTTCTACCTTGGCTGAAGCCCCTTTCTAAAAATGCTAAGCTAAAGGGCAAGCGTGTTACAGTGATTGACGGCCATTCTCACACAGTAGAGTCCACTACTTACGGTGAAAATGTGACCTATAACCAGACTGGTAGCTATTTGCACAATATCGGTAAAGTTACTTTCAAGGCCAACCAACTTCTGGGCAATCCTCAGCAAATTCCAGCTGCAACAGCTAAAAAGCTAGTCCAGATCCAGTTGTAGCAGAAATGGTCAAGAAGATCAAGGAAAAATACGATGCAGAAAAATGCCAAGGTAATCGTGGCCAATAGCCCTGTTGAGCTTAACGGTGACCGTGAAAATGTCCGCGTTCGAGAAACCAATCTGGGGAATGTGGTAGCCGATGCCCTTTACAAATACGGCCAAACAGGCTTTGCCAACAAAACAGACTTGGCTGTGACCAACGGTGGCGGCCTACGGGAAACCATTGCCAAAGACAAGCCAATCACAAAGGGAAGTGTCATCGCTGTATTGCCTTTTTGGAAATACCATTTCTCAAATTAGGTAACAGGTCAGAATATCGCAGATATGTTTGCCAAATCTTTAGGCTCAATCCTGCAAGAAAAAGATGGAAAACCTGTCTTGGATGAAAACGGCCAACCATTGCTAGAGCCAAGCGGCGGTTTCTTGCAAGTTTCTGGTGCTAAAGTTTACTATGACACAACTCTGCCAGCAGAGAAACGGATCCTTCGCATTGAAATCAAAAACAAAGAAACAGGTGCTTATGAAGCCCTTGACTTGGCTAAGACCTATTACCTGACAACCAATGACTTCCTAGCAGCAGGTGGTGATGGTTATACCATGCTGGGTGGTGCGCGTGAGGAAGGTCCATCTATGGACGTGGCCTTTGCAGAATATTTGGAAAGTGCAGATTTGACCGCTTATGCAGCAATCAATCCAAATTCTCGCACGATTTCTATGTCTACTAGCAAGGATACAGATGGAGATGGTTACACAGATATCGAGGAAAATCCAGCAGGGCACTGATCCAAAAGATGCCGCATCTAAGCCTGGACAAAAGCAATCCAGCAACCCCAACCAATCCGACTAACCCAGCAAATCCTACCAACCCAACTAATCCAACAGTTCCAACAAGACCAAGCAACTCAGTAGTTCCTAGCCAACCCAATCATCCAGTTGTGCCTGAGACAAAACCACAAGAACAACCTTCTCTTGAGAAGCCAAATACAGCTCAGCCAGCAGCTAATAAGGCGACTTATCAAGCTCCAGCACAGGTTCGTCCGACAGAACTAGCAAGCAAACAAGGAACTCTTCCGAAAACAGGAAGCAAGAATCCTTTCCTTCTTTCTATGTTTGGCTTGGTATTCGGAATGCTGGGTGTAGCAGGTCTGAAAAAAACTCAAAAAGATTAAAAAAATGAGGCTGGGACAAAAGTCCTAGCCTCTCAATTGTTTTTTTGATTGTCGAGCAAGACGCAGTGGTTGAGTGGGCTATACTACGCTGATTTCATCAGCATTTACAGCCCTACTCAACTGTGCGGAGGTGGGACGACGAAATCGAATTCTAACGAATTATCGATTTCTGTCCCACTCTCATTTTTTTGGATTTTGCTTGGTCAGGTTAATGCCCCAAGGGATTAGGGTTTTTCAGTTTTATTTTTGAATCCGTTGGATATTGTCCCGATGACGAAGGATGATAATAGCTGCTAAGAGAATGATAATCAGGGTAAAGAGGAAATCATAGCTAGGTAGGATAAAGCCTAAAGCAGGAAAAATCAAGACAGACAGGATAGCCACGCTTGCAGAAATCACGCTAGCGAGGGAAATCATACTTCCCAGATAGAGGGTTGTCACAAAGACCAATATCAGATAGACAAAGAAAGCGGGTGAGAAGCCCAGAACAGCTCCAGCACTGGTCGCTACGGCTTTGCCACCCTTAAAGCCAGCAAAGATTGGAAAGGTATGGCCAATCACGGCCAAGAGACCAAAAATCAGTGGTGAAATCCCATCAATATGTAGGAAAAGTGGCAGCAACGTTGCCAGTGTACCTTTGAAAAAGTCAATAGCAAAGGTGGCGAGTGCCGGCCGTCTTTCCCAAAAATACGGAAAGTATTGTCGTTCCGGTATTGCCGCTGCCGTATTCCCGCAGGTTCTTTTTAAAGAAAATTTGCCCAATCCAAAGCCCGGTCGGAATAGAGCCCAGTAAGTATGCTAATATTAATCCAATTATCGTGTTCATCATGATTTTATTATACCATGATTTGGAACGTGGACAAAGGACTATGATAAGAATATTTTTTAAGTGAATTGTCTAGTCTGACGCTTGCAGTTAGGTTGCCTTTTCTCCAAAATCACTTGAAATCCAGATTCTATCAGTCTTTAAAAGGGGATTTTGTAGAAAAACTTTGCAAAAATTTATCAAAAACTTGTAAGATAATAAAGATGAACTAATAGGAGGTTCCTTGTGTCAAAAAAGGAAATCAATATTAACAATTATAATGATGACGCCATTCAAGTGCTAGAAGGGTTGGATGCGGTCCGTAAACGTCCAGGGATGTATATCGGATCGACTGATGGTGCTGGTCTCCATCATCTCGTCTGGGAAATCGTCGACAATGCAGTCGATGAGGCCTTGTCTGGATTTGGTGATCGTATTGATGTCACCATCAATAAAGACGGAAGTTTGACTGTGCAGGACCATGGTCGTGGGATGCCGACTGGAATGCACGCTATGGGAATCCCAACAGTTGAGGTTATCTTCACTATTCTTCACGCTGGAGGGAAATTCGGTCAGGGTGGCTACAAGACATCAGGTGGTCTCCACGGAGTTGGTTCTTCCGTTGTAAACGCCCTATCAAGCTGGTTGGAAGTTGAAATTACTCGTGATGGGGCAATCTACAAGCAACGTTTTGAAAATGGTGGAAAACCTGTCACGACCTTGAAGAAAATCGGTACAGCACCCAAATCTAAAACAGGTACCAAAGTTACCTTTATGCCTGATGCGACTATCTTTTCTACAACAGACTTTAAGTACAATACCATTTCAGAGCGCCTTAATGAGTCAGCATTTCTCTTGAAAAATGTGACCTTGTCTTTGACGGACAAGCGCACAGATGAGTCTGTTGAGTTTCACTATGAAAATGGGGTACAGGACTTTGTTTCTTATTTAAATGAAGACAAGGAAACCTTGACGCCTGTCCTCTACTTTGAAGGTGAGGATAATGGCTTTCAAGTGGAAGTAGCCCTCCAGTACAATGATGGATTTTCAGATAACATTCTATCCTTTGTTAATAATGTTCGCACCAAGGACGGTGGAACGCACGAGACAGGGCTCAAGTCTGCCATTACCAAGGTTATGAATGACTATGCGCGTAAGACAGGTCTCCTCAAGGAAAAAGATAAAAACCTTGAAGGTTCCGACTATCGTGAAGGACTAGCAGCTGTTCTTTCTATCCTTGTTCCTGAAGAACATTTGCAGTTTGAAGGTCAGACAAAGGACAAACTAGGAAGCCCACTGGCTCGTCCTGTTGTGGATGGAATTGTGGCTGATAAGTTGACCTTTTTCCTTATGGAAAATGGGGAATTGGCTTCTAACCTCATCCGCAAGGCTATCAAGGCGCGTGATGCTCGTGAAGCAGCACGTAAGGCGCGTGATGAAAGCCGAAATGGTAAGAAAAATAAGAAAGATAAGGGCTTGTTGTCAGGTAAATTGACACCTGCTCAGTCTAAGAATCCTGCAAAAAATGAACTCTATCTAGTCGAGGGGGATTCTGCCGGTGGTTCTGCCAAACAAGGTCGTGATCGTAAATTCCAAGCTATCCTACCTCTTCGTGGTAAGGTTATCAATACAGCCAAGGCTAAGATGGCAGATATCCTCAAAAATGAGGAAATCAACACCATGATTTATACCATCGGAGCGGGTGTGGGTGCAGACTTCTCTATTGAAGATGCCAACTATGACAAGATCATTATCATGACTGATGCCGATACCGATGGGGCTCACATTCAGACCTTGCTCTTAACCTTTTTCTACCGCTATATGCGTCCGCTAGTCGAGGCAGGACATGTCTATATCGCCCTCCCTCCTCTTTACAAGATGTCCAAAGGAAAAGGCAAGAAAGAAGAAGTGTCCTACGCTTGGACGGACGGAGAGCTAGAAGAACTTCGTAAACAGTTCGGTAAAGGTGCTACCCTCCAACGCTACAAGGGACTTGGTGAGATGAATGCGGACCAACTCTGGGAAACAACCATGAACCCAGAAACGCGTACCCTCATCCGTGTTACGATCGAAGACCTAGCACGCGCAGAACGCCGCGTCAATGTCCTAATGGGAGACAAGGTCGAACCACGACGTAAGTGGATTGAGGATAATGTCAAGTTTACGCTGGAAGAAGCGACAGTGTTTTAAATCTGTCTTTAACGAATGGGTATTAACATGAGAACTGAAACAGAAATGCTCGATGTAATTTTACAGACTGCCAAAACTTTACAAGTTAAAGCTGTTGCCATGTCTGGTTCACGGACTGATACAAAAGCCTCAAAAGATGAATTTCAAGATTATGACGTAGTCTATGTTGTAGAGAATCTGGACGAGCTGATTACAGGTTTATCTTGGTTGGACCAGTTTGGCAAACGCATTATCGAGCAAGAAGTTGGTCTTGGTCAACGTCGTCTATACCTCATGCTCTTTGAAGACGGCAACCGTATTGATTTAACTCTCTGCCCCAAAGAGTATATCAAAGAGTGGGTGGACAGTGAAGCAGGTTTCACTATTTTAGAAGATCCAGAAAATTTATTTGAACCTTATTTCTCAAATCCAGAGCGTTACTGGACAAATCCAGCTAGCACGATAGATTTTGAAAAAGACTGTAATGAATTTTGGTGGGTGTCAGCTTACGTGGTCAAGGGCATTCATCGGAACCACCTTGTCTATGCGACGGATCATCTATATGGAATCTGTCAGCAAGAATTGCTCAAGCTTTTAGCTTGGCAAGTTGCAGCAGATAAGGGGACTGTCGACGTCGGCAAGAACTATAAGTACCTCTTTAATTACTTGCCTGCTGAGAAAGAAAAGGAATTCTCAAATCTGCTTGATTTTTCAAGTAAAGAGAAAATCACTCAGTCTTTGTTTGCTACGATGCAACTTTTTTTCATCAAGAAGCTCAATTCCCTTTGCTCAAAAGATGGGCTTTGACTACGATAAAGAAGTAGCTGAGAAGATGATTCAGTATGCTGAGGAGAGACTCGAAAAAAATGAAACATTTACAAAATAATAGGATAACAAAATTTTTACTGATTAGTTTTCTCATTTCTTGGGGATTTGGTTGGGGATTGCTCGCTTTTCTGACGCAAATGAACCTCTTAAGTCTAACAAGTCCACTAGGAGTTTTTCTCCATTTACTAGGAGGTTTCGGTCCTACCATTGCAGCCATTTCTTGTTTGCCTCAAAAATCCATTAAAAGCATAGTCTCTTTTATCTTAGGGGACTCAAAGAAACATATTTTGTTATTTCTTTTACTAATTTTCGTGCAGACAGGTGTCATTGCTTTCTCATCTAAGGAGCTTAATACGGCTTTTCCACTAAGAAATTTGTTTGTTGTTTTTTTGAGTGCAGTCTGTGTTTATGGTGGCGAAGAAGAATTGGGATGGCGAGGCATCTTGCAACCAATTTTGGAAACTAGATTCTCCTTTTGGATTTCCGGTTTGATAACAGGTTGTATTTGGGCAATATGGCATGTACCTTTATGGTTTGTGATTGGAAGTTCCCAAAGTGGGATGCCTTTTATATTATTCAGTCTATTTGCAATTTATCTCAGTATTCTTCTAGCAGCTGTTTTCAAAAAGACTAAGTCGGTACTTTTTTGCGCCATTTTTCACGGCCTAATTAATACCCTACTTAGCTTATTTGTTATTAAAATTAATCTTTTGTTCATTCTAGGATTAGTAGGATTGCTCTTCTTTTCTCACTACCTACAAAGAAACAGTTAAATTTAAAAATATAGATTTACTTTACAATAAAACACTAAAAAGAGAATTATTATGTCTAACATTCAAAACATGTCCCTGGAGGACATCATGGGAGAGCGCTTTGGTCGCTACTCCAAGTACATTATTCAAGACCGGGCTTTGCCAGATATTCGTGATGGATTGAAGCCAGTTCAGCGCCGTATTCTTTATTCGATGAATAAGGATGGCAATACTTTTGACAAGAGCTACCGTAAGTCAGCCAAGTCTGTCGGGAATATCATGGGGAATTTTCACCCACACGGTGACAATTCTATCTATGATGCCATGGTTCGTATGTCACAGGACTGGAAAAATCGTGAGATTCTAGTTGAAATGCACGGTAATAACGGTTCTATGGACGGGGATCCGCCTGCGGCTATGCGTTATACCGAGGCACGTTTGTCTGAGATTGCTGGCTATCTTCTTCAGGATATCGAGAAAAAGACTGTTCCTTTTGCATGGAACTTTGACGATACCGAGAAAGAACCAACGGTCTTACCAGCAGCTTTTCCGAATCTATTGGTTAATGGTTCGACTGGGATTTCGGCTGGTTATGCCACAGACATTCCTCCCCATAATTTGTCTGAGGTCATTGATGCGGCGGTTTATATGATTGACCATCCAACTGCAAAAGTTGATAAACTCATGGAATTCTTGCCTGGACCAGACTTCCCGACTGGAGGAATTATCCAAGGGCGTGACGAAATCAAGAAAGCCTACGAAACTGGGAAAGGGCGTGTGGTTGTTCGTTCCAAGACTGAGATTGAAAAGCTAAAAGGTGGTAAGGAACAAATCGTTATCACTGAGATTCCTTATGAAATCAATAAGGCTAATCTGGTCAAGAAAATCGATGATGTTCGTGTCAATAACAAGGTGGCTGGTATTGCTGAGGTTCGTGATGAGTCTGACCGTGATGGTCTTCGTATCGCTATTGAGCTCAAAAAAGACGCCAATACTGAGCTCGTTCTTAACTATCTCTTCAAATACACAGACCTGCAAATCAACTACAACTTTAACATGGTGGCGATTGATAATTTCACACCTCGCCAGGTTGGGATTGTTTCAATCCTATCTAGCTACATCGCCCACCGTCGCGAAGTGATTTTGGCGCGTTCCCGCTTTGATAAGGAAAAGGCTGAGAAACGTCTCCATATCGTCGAAGGTTTGATTCGTGTTATTTCGATTTTGGACGAAGTCATTGCTCTTATCCGTGCTTCTGAGAATAAGGCTGACGCAAAGGAAAACCTCAAGGTCAGCTATGATTTTACAGAAGAACAGGCTGAGGCCATCGTTACCTTGCAACTGTACCGTTTGACCAATACAGACGTAGTTGTCTTGCAGGAAGAAGAAGCAGAACTTCGTGAAAAGATTGCCATGCTTGCAGCGATCATTGGTGACGAACGGACCATGTACAATCTCATGAAGAAAGAACTTCGTGAGGTCAAGAAGAAATTTGCGACACCACGTTTGAGTAGCTTAGAAGACACAGCAAAAGCAATCGAGATTGATACAGCTAGTTTGATTGCCGAGGAAGATACCTATGTCAGCGTGACCAAGGCAGGTTACATCAAGCGTACCAGTCCACGTTCCTTTGCGGCTTCAACGCTAGAGGAAATTGGCAAACGTGATGACGATCGTTTGATTTTTGTTCAATCTGTCAAGACAACCCAGCACCTCTTGATGTTCACAAGTCTCGGAAATGTCATCTACAGACCAATCCATGAATTGGCAGATATTCGTTGGAAGGACATCGGAGAGCATCTGAGCCAGACCATTACAAACTTTGAAACCAACGAAGAAGTTATCTATGCAGAAGTTGTTGGATCAGTTTGAGGATGGGACAACTTACTTTTGCAGCGACTCAGTCTAGGTCAAAATCAAAGCGTGTAGAGCGCAAAGAATTCACTCCATGGCGGACCCTACAAGTCCAAGTCTCTTAAGTATGCTAAAGCTCAAAGATGAAGACAGACCAGATTGTAGCAGTGGCTCCGATTAAGCTGGATGATGTTATGCTCGTGACTAGGAATGGCTATGCCCTGCGCTTCAATATTGAGGAAGTTCCTGTCATCGGAGCTAAGGCAGCTGGGGTTAAAGCTATCAACCTCAAGAAGGACGATGTCTTAGCAGCAGCCTTTATTGCCAATACTGACTCGCTCTACCTCCTGACGCAGCGCGGTTCGCTCAGCTGTATGGCAGTCGCAGATATTCCTGTTACCAGTCGAGCAAATCGCGGTCTTCAAGTTCTGAGAGAGCTTAAGACCAAGCCCCATCGTGTCTTTGCAGCTGGACCAGTCTATGGCGAAGCAGTGGACTTTGACCTCTTCACAACAGAAACTGAAACTAGCGAGGAGCAGATTTTGCAGGTGCTTTTCAACAAAGGAAACTGCCTATGAGATCAATCTAGCTGATCTTAGCCTGTCTGAGAGAACCAGCAACGGCAGCTTCATCTCTGATACTATTTCAGACGAAGAAGTCTTCTCAGCTTATATCAAGTAATCAACAAGCCAGTTCACAAGAGCTGGTTTTTTAAAAAATAAATTTTCAGAAAATTGAAAATAATGATTGAATTTTTCAGAAAAAGAGTGTACAATAGGGAGTATCTATAAATTGAAAGATAAGGAAAAGAGGAAAAAGACTATGACAGTGAATCTTGATTGGGAAAATCTTGGCTTTTCATATATGAAATTGCCCTATCGCTATATCGCTTATTATCGGAATGGCCAGTGGGAGGAAGGACAGCTGACAGAAGATGCGACCCTGCATATTTCTGAGTCTTCACCAAGCCTTCACTATGGTCAGCAGGCTTTCGAAGGTCTAAAGGCTTATCGTACCGAGGACGGCAGTGTTCAGCTTTTCCGTCCAGATGAGAATGCTAAGCGCCTGCAACGCACATGCGATCGTCTATTGATGCCACAAGTTTCAACTGAAATGTTTGTGGAAGCGTGTAAGGCTGTTGTCCGCGCCAATGAAGAATATGTACCGCCATATGGAACAGGGGGAACTCTCTACCTTCGTCCCCTATTGATTGGTATCGGAGATATCATCGGGGTAAAACCAGCAGAGGAGTATATTTTTACGATTTTTGCTATGCCAGTTGGAAACTACTTCAAGGGTGGTTTGGTTCCAACCAACTTCTTGATCCAAGACGAATACGATCGTGCAGCTCCACATGGTACGGGTGCGGCCAAGGTAGGTGGTAACTACGCAGCTAGTCTTCTACCAGGTAAGATAGCTAAGTCTCGGAACTTTTCAGATGTTATCTACCTAGATCCGTCAACTCATACCAAGATTGAAGAAGTCGGATCAGCCAACTTCTTTGGAATTACAGCAAACAATGAATTTGTGACACCGCTGAGCCCGTCCATTCTACCATCCATAACTAAATATTCTTTGCTTTACTTGGCAGAGCATCGCTTGGGCTTGACTCCGGTTGAAGGTGATGTTCCGATTGATAACTTAGATCGCTTTGTTGAAGCAGGAGCCTGTGGTACTGCGGCTGTTATCTCACCAATTGGAGGAATCCAGCATGGCGATGCTTTCCATGTGTTCTATAGCGAGACAGAAGTCGGGCCAGTGACTCTGCAGACTCTACGATGAGCTGACTGGTATCCAATTTGGTGATGTGGAAGCTCCAGAAGGTTGGATTGTAAAAGTAGACGAATAACTTTAAGAGCCTTTTTGAGGCTCTTTTTATTGAGGAAATCACTTGCCAGCTTTGCTATTTTTTTGTGTAAAATAGAGACTTGAAAGAGGTAAAAGAATGAGTAAAAAGATAAAAATTGAGATTCAGATTGCGGATAGTAAGGTGACACTTGGCGCTGACCAATTTGATGGCTACACCCTTTCTATTGGGAAAAAGGTCATTGTGGGAGATTGCCGAGTTTGACGGCCAATTTGCTATTATCAAGAATGGAAATGTTGAAAGTTTATATCAAAAAGCTTGAAAAGCGGTGGAAACTTTGATTGAAACCCACAATTTAGGAAAAATAAGGCTTGCGCTTTTATTAGATTAATGATATAATTGATATCGTTGATTGTCGGAGAGATAGCGAAGAGGCTAAACGCGGCGGACTGTAAATCCGCTCCTTCGGGTTCGGGGGTTCGAATCCCTCTCTCCATTTCATCATTGGGGTATAGCCAAGCGGTAAGGCAAGGGACTTTGACTCCCCATGCGTTGGTTCGAATCCAGCTACCCCAGTTCTTAGGTAATATGTCAGATAAAGGATAAAAATATCGTCGGATATTTTATTTCTTTATAGGGTGGAAAACGGTAAAAGATAAATCAATGTCGTTTGCGGGTGCTAGGAAAATAATTATAAGTATGTCAAGTAGTATACTTGATTGTTGGAGGATTTTTTTAGATGAATGAATTTGAAGATTTGCTAAACAGTGTTAGCCAAGTCGAGCCAGGTGATGTCGTTACTGCTGAAGTATTGACAGTGGATGCTAACCAAGCTAATGTTGCCATTGCTGGTACTGGTGTTGAAGGGGTTTTGACTCTGCGTGAGTTGACAAATGATCGTGATGCTGACATCAATGACTTTGTAAAACCAGGTGACACACTTGAATTGCTTGTTCTTCGTCAAGTAGTAGGTAAAGATACAGATACAGTTACTTACCTAGTATCTAAAAAACGTTTAGAAGCTCGCAAAGCATGGGACAAATTGGTTGGTCGTGAAGAAGAAGTTGTTACTGTTAAGGGCACTCGTGCTAGTTAAAAGGTGGACTTTCTGTTGAGTTTGAAGGACTTCGTGGATTTATTCAGCTTCAATGCTCGATACTCGTTTCGTTCGCAACACTGAACGTTTTTGTAGGTCAAGAATTTGATGCTAAGATCAAAGAAGTAGATCCAAAAGAAAACCGCTTCATCCTTTCACGTCGTGAAGTTGTTGAAGCAGAAGCTGCAGCAGCGCGTGCAGAAGTATTTGGTAAATTGAATGTTGGTGATGTTGTGACTGGTAAAGTTGCTCGCATCACAAGCTTCTGGTGCTTTCATTGACCTTGGTGGTGTTGATGGTTTGGTTCACTTGACTGAACTTTCTCACGAGCGCAACGTTTCACCAAAAATCTGTTGTTTCAGTTGGTGACGAAATCGAAGTGAAAGTTCTTGATTTGAACGAAGAAGAAGGCCAGTGTGTCACTTTTCACTTAAAGCTGCTGCAACTCCTGGACCATGGGACGGTGTTGAACAAAAACTTGCTGCTGGCGATGTAGTTGAAGGTACAGTAAAACGTTTGACTGACTTCGGTGCTTTCGTTGAAGTATTGCCAGGTATCGACGGACTTGTTCACATCTCACAAATTTCACACAAACGTGTTGAAAATCAAAAAGATGCTCTTAAAGTTGGTCAAGAAGCTAACTGTTAAAGTTCTTGAAGTGAATGCTGCTGCTGAGCGTGTATCACTTTCTATCAAGGCTCTTGAAGAGCATCCAGCTCAAGAAGAAGGCCAAAAAGAAGAAAAACGTCAATCTCGTCCACGTCGTCCACGTCGTCAAGAAAAACGTGATTTCGAGCTTCCAGAAACTCAAACTGGATTCTCAATGGCTGATCTTTTCGGTGATATCGAATTGTAATTTACTTTAAGAAGAGGCTGAGTTTCTCAGCTTCTTTTTTCGTCTTTTCAAGTGGGAGTTTACATCCGAGTCATTTATTGCGATACTTGCTCTTTATGCATATTCAGTTTTATTTAAGCGAAAGATGCTAGACTAAGTCTCTCGTGCATTCTATGAGAAAGGAGCCTGCCGTGAAGTTTATTTTTAATTCTATTAGATTTATAGTTCGCTTGCTTTGGCGGCTTATCTGGGGGCTTATTTGGTCTGTGACACTCAGTTTCCTTGTTCTTGTAGGTGTATTTTATTTTACTACTTCGACAGAGACGGGGGCAGAGGGATTATCGCAGGCTCTTCGAACTACTGTTACTCAAGTGGATCAATTCTTAACGCATCAAGGACTTTCCACTGGTCTTCAGACTAGTGAGGAAATTCAGTCCAATCAGCTGACAGATGAGCATACAGGGTCGGGAGCTCGCTGGGAGAAAGCTAGTGCTACGGTATATATCGATACCGCTAATGAAACTTTTCGTTCAGCCTATCAGGAGGCCATTAATTCCTGGAACCAGACAGGAGCCTTCACCTTTCAAATCATCAATGACAAAGACAAGGCGGATATTGTTGCGACGGAGATGAATGACGGCAATGTCAGTGCAGCTGGTGAGGCTGAGTCGCAGACCAATCTCCTACCAAACGATTTACCCGTGTGACTGTTCCCGCCTCAATAGTTACTACTTGCTGGACAGACGCTATGGTTACTCTCATGAGCGGATTGTCAATACAGCAGCTCACGAATTGGGCCATGCTATCGGATTAGACCATAATGAGGAGGAATCAGTGATGCAGTCGGCAGGCTCATTTTATAGTATTCAGCCGATAGATATCCAGGCTGTAAAAGACTTGTATCAATCATAAAGGTATGCTAAAAATCGATTTTTAATATTATTAGACGCTTCCCAGAGCAAATTTTTCTCTCTTTAACTCAGGCATTTTTGCTTGGCTGTGGAAAAAGCGGAAGCGATATTGCTAACCAGCTAGGGCGTGACAGCAGCTTGGGAAACTCATGTTCCAGCGCCGATTCAGGCCTTCTTTGGCGAGAATGTGGAGACAGTTCAAGGATTTTTCCAGCATTCAGCCATTATGTGGCTGATTGGTTCCATGATTATTCTATGGATTGTTCGTTTTGTCAAGGGGATGATAAAGCTGAGTCTCTTTGTTTTGATTATTCTGCTGGGTATTTACTTGGTTATGCAAAATCAAGAAGTTTTAGCTAGTTTTTCTGTAAACTACAAGCAATTTATAGAAGGAAAAATTTTTGATATGAAGAGACTTACTCGAGAGGAGTAAGTCTTTCATAGCGAGTTCAGCGCATGCTTTCCAAGAAGTTTGTAGAAGGTCTTATACTCTCTGACATTTATTGCACATATATATTAAGGTGATGAGTTTTCGTGTGGACAAGCTTGCAACAGTGCTAAATCTTTAGTAAAAAAGTGGAATTCTAAAAAATATTAAAAAAAAAACAAAAGAAAGGGTTTATATTCACATTTTGATGTGTTATAATGAAACTATAAATTGAATAGGGTGAGCGTTACTAAGTTGGATTAGGCGTGACCGCAAATGAATTGGAAGAGGCAAGTGCTCTTGTATTTTCCGTTTATTTGCGGTCATTTTTATTTCACGAAAACCCAAGAAAATGATAAGGAGGGAACTATGTATCGAATCATACTTCCTATGAATAACAATGTTGCTCTAGCCAAACATGAAAATGGTGAAGAGGTTGTTCTGATTGGTAGTGGGATAGCATTCAATAAGAAAAAGGGTGATCCTGTTCTGGAAAGTAAGATTGAGAAAGTCTTTCGTATGAGAACGGAAGAGTCCAAGGAAAACTTTGTGGCCTTGCTCAAAGATGTTCCGCTGGACTTTATCACAGTGACCTATGATGTGATTGACACGCTTTCCAAGAAATACCAGTACCCAGTCCAGGAGTATATCTATGTCACACTGACGGACCATATCTACTGTTCTTATCAAGCGGTCCAGCAGGGGGCGGTACAAGAGCAGTGACCTACCAGATGCTTCAGATAAATATCCCACTCCTTATCAAATCGCGCAAGAAGCAGTGGCTATTTATCGGGAACGACTCTTAGAAGCATTTCCAGACGATGAAATAAACAGAATTGCCTATCACTTTATCAATGCAGAAGGGGTCTCCAATCCAGCAGGTAAGGGTTATTTGGATCAGCGGAAGGAAATTCTAGCTGCTGTAGAAGAAGAGCTAAGAAAACAGGGAATAAAAAGAACATCGGATAATAGTAACTTCTATGACCGATTTATGATTCATCTTAATTACTTCTAGATTACTTAGACAGAAGCCGAGATGATAACGTTTCACTGTTAGAAATGGAAAGTCAGATTAAACTGGCCTATCCTCAAGCTTATCAAATCGGAAGTAGTCTATAGTGAGATTATTGCCCAGAAAACTGGAATAGACTTGTATAATAGTGAGCGAGTTTATTTGGTTTTACATATTCAACGATTACTATAAGGAACATTAAAAGGAGGATCTATCATGAATAGAGAAGAAGTAACATTACTTGGTTTTGAAATCGTAGCCTACGCAGGTGACGCCCGCTCTAAGTTGCTGGAAGCATTAAATGCAGCGCAGGCTGGAGAATTTGACCGCGCAGAAAGTTTGGTGGAAGAAGCCAATGCTTGTATTGTCGAGAGCGCACCATGCTCAGACCAGCCTTTTTGACCAAAGAAGCTGCTGGTGAGGACTTGGCTTATAGCGTGACGATGATGCACGGCCAAGACCACCTGATGACAACCTTGTTGCTCAAGGATTTGATGAAACACATGATTGAACTATATAAAAGAGGAGTAAAATAATGAACAAACTCATCGGACTTATTGAGAAAGGGAAGCCTTTCTTTGAGAAGATTTCTCGGAATATCTATCTCCGTGCCATTCGGGATGGCTTTATCGCTGGTATGCCAGTCATCCTCTTCTCATCTATCTTTATCTTGATTGCCTATGTGCCAAATGCTTGGGGCTTCCACTGGTCTAAGGATATTGAAACTTTCTTAATGACCCCTTATAGCTATTCGATGGGGATTCTGGCTTTTGTGGGTGGGACCACTGCAAAGGCTTTTGACAGACTCTGTCAATCGCAACCTGCCTGCGACAAACCAGATTAACTTTTTGTCTACTATGCTGGCTTCCATGGTTGGCTTCCTCCTCATGGCCGCTGAGCCTGCTAAGGATGGTGGTTTTCTGACAGCCTTTATGGGAACAAAAGGACTTTTGACAGCTTTCATCGCAGCATTTGTGACGGTTAATGTCTACAAGGTTTGTGTAAAAAATAATGTCACCATCCGCATGCCAGAAGAAGTTCCACCAAATATTTCGCAAGTATTTAAAGACTTGATTCCATTTACTGTCTCAGTCGTTCTGCTCTACGGTTTGGAACCGCTTGTTAAAGCAAGTCTGGGAGTAACCGTTGCTGAATCCATAGGAACGCTTCTTGCTCCTCTCTTCTCAGCGGCAGATGGCTATCTGGGAATCACGCTTATCTTTGGTGCTTATGCTTTCTTCTGGTTCGTGGGAATTCACGGTCCGTCCATCGTTGAGCCTGCCATTGCTGCCATTACTTATGCCAATATCGATGCCAACTTGGCCTTGCTTCAAGCTGGTCAACATGCGGATAAGGTCATCACTTCTGGTACTCAAATGTTCATCGTTACCATGGGTGGTACTGGTGCGACCTTGATTGTTCCATTCCTCTTCATGTGGATCTGTAAGTCCGAGCGTAACCGTGCGATTGGACGGGCATCTGTTGTCCCAACCTTCTTTGGTGTCAATGAGCCTATTCTCTTTGGTGCTCCAATCGTACTGAATCCGATTTTCTTTATTCCATTTATCTTTGCACCGATCGCAAACGTATGGATTTTCAAATTCTTTGTTGATACTTTGAACATGAACTCCTTCTCAGCCAACCTTCCTTGGGTAACACCTGGACCTCTGGGAATTGTGCTGGGTACCAACTTCCAGCTTCTGTCCTTTGCTCTTGCAGCCCTTCTTGTCGTAGTGGATGTCATTATTTACTATCCATTTGTCAAGGTTTATGACGAACAAATCCTAGAAGAAGAACGTTCTGGCAAAAGCTAACGATGCTCTTAAAGAAAAAGTAGCAGCTAACTTTAATACTGCTAAAGCAGACGCTATCCTTGAAAAAGCAGGAGTGGATGAAGAAGCTCCAGCGCAAAACAATATTAGCGAAGAAAACCAATGTTCTGGTGCTCTGTGCAGGTGGTGGTACTAGTGGATTGCTGGCCAACGCTTTGAATAAAGCAGCAGCTGAATACAATGTTCCTGTTAAAGCAGCAGCTGGCGGCTACGGTGCTCACCGTGAAATGCTGCCTGAGTTTGACCTGGTTATCCTGGCTCCTCAAGTTGCCTCCAACTTTGAAGACATGAAGGCCGAAACTGATAAATTGGGTATCAAGCTGGCTAAGACTGAAGGCGGCCAATACATCAAACTAACCCGTGATGGTAAAGGAGCACTGGCCTTTGTTCAGGAGCAATTCAAGAACTAAATCTGTTTATGTGAGATGAAGCAACTTGATAGAGTTTGGGGCAAAAAGTCCTAGCCTCTCAATTGTCTTTGGATTGTCGAGCAAAGACGCAGTGGTTGAGTGGGCTCTATTACGCTGATTTCATCAACTTTTACAGCCCCTACTCAACTGTGCGGAGGTGGGACGACGAAATCGAATTCTAACGAATTACCGATTTCTGTCCCACTCTCCAAATGTTATTGAAAGGAAAAATAAGATGACAAAAAGCTTACCTAAAGATTTTTATTTTTCGGTGGTGCAACAGCAGCCCTATCAAGCTGAGGGGGCAACCCACACAGATGGAAAAAGGACCTGTTGCCTGGGATAAATACCTAGAGGATAACTACTGGTACACGGCAGAACCTGCCAGCGACTTTTACCACAAATACCCTGTGGATCTGAAATTGGCTGAAGAGTATGGCGTCAATGGGATTCGGATCTCCATTGCTTGGTCACGGATTTTTCCGACAGGCTATGGCGAGGTCAATCCAAAAGGTGTGGAATTTTACCATAATCTTTTCGCAGAATGCCACAAGCGTCATGTAGAACCCTTTGTGACCCTTCACCACTTTGATACACCAGAGGCTCTTCACTCAAACGGTGATTTCCTCAATCGGGAAAATATTGAGCACTTTGTGGACTATGCGGCTTTCTGTTTTGAAGAATTTCCAGAAGTTCGCTATTGGACAACTTTCAATGAAATTGGCCCAATTGGTGATGGTCAGTACTTAGTTGGGAAATTCCCTCCGGGTATCCAGTATGACTTGGCCAAGGTTTTTCAATCACATCACAACATGATGGTCTCTCATGCCCGTGCTGTTAAGCTCTATAAGGACAAGGGCTACAAGGGTGAAATCGGTGTCGTTCATGCACTTCCGACAAAATATCCTTATGATCCAGAAAATCAAGCAGATGTCAGAGCGGCAGAGTTGGAAGATATTATTCATAACAAATTTATCTTAGATGCGACTTATCTGGGACACTATTCAGATGTGACTCTGGCAGGGTGAATCACATCCTTAAGGTCAATGGTGGCCCGGCTGGATCTGCGAGATGAAGACTTTGCGGCTCTAGAAGCAGCTAAAAGACCTCAATGACTTCCTTGGCATCAACTACTATATGAGTGACTGGATGCGCGACTTTGACGGTGAAACAGAAATTATCCATAACGGAAAAGGCGAAAAGGAGCTCAAGTACCAGATTAAGGGAGTAGGGGCGCAGAGAATCTCCAACCCATATCAAAAACTGATTGGGATTGGATTATCTATCCTCAAGGTCTTTATGATCAGATCATGCGGATTAAGAAGGATTATCCCAATCTACAAGAAGATTTATATCACAGAAAATGGTCTGGGTTACAAAGATGAATTTGTGGACAATACAGTTTACGACGATGCTCGGATTGACTATGTCAAGCAGCATTTGGAAGTTTTATCCGATGCGATTGCGGATGGGGCTAATGTCAAGGGCTACTTTATCTGGTCTCTGATGGATGTCTTTTCTTGGTCTAACGGTTATGAAAAACGCTACGGCTTTATTCTACGTAGATTTCGAAACGCAGGAACGCTATCCGAAGAAATCCGCTCACTGGTATAAGAAACTAGCCGAAACGCAAATGATTGAATAGGAAATAAAGCCGATAGAATTGAACTCTATCGGCTTTTATTGGGACATGCTCAATATATTTAAAGTCTGATTTGATGGTAGAAAGCTTGGTGCTCAATCACTAGACAGGATATTCTGGTCGGAGTACTTGCGAAAAATTTAAAAATTTTTCTTTGAATTGGCTTGAGAGACAGATAGTTTGGATTGCATTTTTTATGACAGCCAATGGCCCTGTACTTTGGAAATCTGCTATAATGGTCTTATGATTATTTTACAAGCAAACAAGATTGAACGCTCTTTTGCAGGGGAGCTACTTTTTGATAATATCAACCTGCAGGTGGATGAGAGTGACCGGATTGCCCTCGTCGGTAAAAATGGAGCTGGCAAGTCAACCCTGCTCAAGATTTTTGGTGGGCGAGGAAGAGCCGACGTTTGGTCAGATCAATAAAAAAACGAGACCTGTCTCTGTCCTATCTGGCTCAGGACAGCCGCTTTGAGTCGGAGAATACAATCTACGATGAGATGCTGCTGGTCTTTGATAGCCTGCGTCAACAAGAGAAGCGCTTACGGCAGATGGAGCTACAAATGGGAGAATTGTCAGGGGAAGACCTGACGGCTCTCATGACCCAGTATGACCAGTTGTCAGAGGACTTTCGCCAGAAAGGTGGTTTTTACCTACGAGGCCGATATTCGAGCGATTTTAAATGGTTTCAAGTTTGACCAGTCCATGTGGCAGATGAAGATTTCTGAGTTGTCGGGCGGGCAGAATACCCGTCTGGCTCTGGCCAAGATGCTTTTTGGAAAAACCAGAGTTGCTTGTCCTGGACGAGCCGACCAACCACTTGGATATCGAGACCATTGCCTGGCTGGAAAATTATTTGGTAAATTATAAAGGCGCCCTCATCATTGTCAGCCACGACCGCTATTTCCTAGACAAGGTTGCGACCATCACGCTGGACTTGACCAAGCATTCCTTGGATCGCTATGTGGGTAATTACTCTAGCTTTGTGGTCCAAAAAGGAGCAGAAGCTAGCCACTGAAGCCAAGAACTACGAAAAGCAACAGAAAGAAATCGCTGCGCTGGAGGACTTTGTCAATCGCAATCTGGTTCGAGCTTCTACAACCAAGCGGGCTCAGTCCCGTCGTAAGCAGCTGGAAAAGATGGAGCGTTTGGACAGGCCGGAGACCGGCAGCCGCTCGGCTAATATGACTTTCAAATCCGATAAGGTTTCGGGCAATGTTGTGCTGACCTTGGAAGACGCAGCCATTGGCTATGGCGAGGAAGTTCTGTCGGAGCCGATTAATCTTGATATTCGCAAGTTCAATGCAGTAGCTATTGTCGGACCAAATGGGATTGGAAAGACGACCTTGATAAAATCACTAATCGGTCAAGTGCCCTTCATCAGAGGTAAGGAGCAGCTGGGGGCTAATGTGGAAGTGGGCTACTATGACCAAACTCAGAGTAAACTGACTCCCAGCAATACGGTACTTGACGAGCTATGGAATGACTTCAAACTGACGCCAGAGGTCGAGATTCGCAATCGCTTAGGCGCTTTCTCTTCTCGGGAGACGATGTCAAGAAGTCTGTCGGTATGCTATCGGGGTGGAGAGCGGGCACGGCTGCTTTCTAGCCAAGCTGTCTATGGAAAACAACAACTTCCTCATCCTAGACGAGCCGACCAACCACCTGGACATTGACAGCAAGGAAGTGCTAGAAAATGCCCTAATTGACTTTGACGGCACCCCTGCTCTTTTGTCAGCCATGACCGCTACTTTATCAATCGCGTAGCCACCCAGATCATCGAGCTCTCTGAGACAGGCTCCACCCTTTATCTTGGTGATTATGACTACTATCTGGAGAAAAAGGCAGAGCAGGAAGCCTTGCGTGAGGAGACGGAGCAGGTCGATTCTGATAAGCCATCATCTACCAATGACTATCAGCTCCAAAAGGAAAACCAGAAAGAACAGCGCCGGCTGGCCCGCCGCTTAGAGCAATTGGAAGCGCAAATCGAGGACTTGGACAGTCAGATCAGTCAGCTTCAGGAAGCCATGCAGGCCACTAATGACGCCGGCGAACTCATGGAGAGCCAGCAGCAAATCGACCAGTTGACCGCCGCTCAAGAAGCTTTCATGCTAGAATGGGAAGAACTAGCGGAGAAGGTGTAGGAAGAAATAGAACAGCTACAGGAATGCCTAGTTTCCTAGAGTTCAAGATACTTAATTTCACATGTGAAATCAGTCCCAAAAGAATAAAAAGCGAATTTTTACATGTGAAATCTCTGATTCTGTGACAAAAATATAAATCCTTCATGAAGAATTGTTTCCCTGAGAGTAAAAGACGAACTTTTACATGTGTTCTGAGATTTTTTTCGAGGAAAAGAAAGCATTCTTCATGTAATCTAAGTTCTTTTTAAAGAAAAGTCAGCCCGTCAGATTTTTCTAAAAAGCTATTTTGGAGCGGAATGACTCTGTCAGAGTTTCGGACAGTTAGTCTGAGAGCGAACTCGAACTTTCTATTTTCGGACGAGTTCTTTTTGTGAATTTGCCTTTTTCCGATTTTTCGGCCGAGAAGATTTTGACGAAATGAGGCTCGTCCGAAAGTAGAATCCGAACAAGGGGCGGTGAAGGTAATTTTGAAAGAGCGACTAGGGAAGCGAAATAGCAATTAAAGGAATTTGAGTGGTAAACAAATGGAAGATTTAGGCAACGTTTTTCGTGATTTTCGTTTAAATGGACATTATTCATTGAAGGAAGCGGCGGGTCAGGTTTGCTCGACTTCTCAGCTGTCTCGTTTTTGAGCTGGGTGAGTCGGACATGACTCTCTCGAAATTTTTAGATCTCTTGGATAATATTCATGTGACTCTTGAGAATTTTTATGGACAAGGCCCGGAATTTCCAGCAGCATGAGCACGTGGCCATGATGGGTAAGATTATCCCTCTTTACTACTCAAATGACATCAAGGGATTTCAAGACTTGCAAGCGGAGCAGTTGGAAAAGGCCAAGGCCAGCAGTGCGCCTCTTTACTATGAGCTGAATTGGATTTTGATGCAGGGCTTGATTTGTCAGCGAGACAGCCAGTTTCGCATGAGGCAAGAGGATTTAGATAAGGTGGCTGATTATCTTTTCCAAGTGGAAGACTGGACTATGTATGAGCTTATCCTCTTTGGCAATCTCTATAGCTTTTATGATGTGGACTATGTCTACCGTCTGGGCAAGGAAGTCATGAAGCGGGAGGACTATTACAAAGAAATCAGTCGCCATAAGAGACTAGTCTTGATTCTAGCGCTCAATTGCTACCAGCACTGTTTGGAAAGTCGTTCTTTTGATAAGGCTAGTTATTTTGAGGCTTACGTAGAGAAAATCATTGGCAAGGGCATTAAACTCTATGAACGCAATGTATTCCTCTATCTCAAGGGTTTTGCGGCTTATCAGAAGGGGCAGAAGAAGCAGGGAATCAAGCAAATGCAGGGAAGCCATGCACATCTTTGAAGTGCTGGAACTACCTGAGCAAGTCGCTTATTATCAAGAACATTTTGATAAGTTTGTGAAAGTATAATTTCCCGAATATGGGAAAAATAAAGAACCTCCCTCCATTCCTGATACAATAGTTTCAGAAATGGAAGGAGGTATTTTTATGAATCGACAGGCAGCACAGCTGATTACACGAGCTGCTATTAATAAAATTGGGAATATGCTTTATGACTATGGAAATAGCATCTGGCTTGCTTCTTTGGGAGCTCTGGGACAGACGGTCTTGGGCATTTACCAGATATCAGAGCTAGTCACTTCTATCTTATTCAATCCTTTTGGGGAGCCATTACGGACCGCTTTTTCCAGACGTAAGGTTCTGATGGTAGCTGACTTGATTTTGTGCTGGTCTTTGTCTACTGATTTTCCTTTATTTCTAATGACCAGCTCATGATTGGAGCGCTGATTTTTGCCAATGTAGTTCAGGCTATAGCCTTTGCTTTTTCTCGGCCAGCTAATAAATCCTACATTACAGAGATTGTAGACAAGGAAGACATCGTGGCCTACAATTCTCATCTGGAATTGGCCTTGCAGGTTATCAGTGTCTCAGCTCCAGTTTTGTCTTTTATTGTGATGCAGTATGCAAATCTGCGCGTGACTCTTCAGCTGGATGCTCTTAGCTTCTTTCTGGCTTTTGCCTTGGTTTACTTTCTGCCTAATCATGAGCCAAGCAAGCAGAAGTCTCCCATCAATCTTGGCAATATCCTGAGAGATATCAAGGAAGGTTTAGTTTATATCCGTCAGCAAAAAGAAATTTTCTTTCTGCTCTTGGTAGCATCTGCAGTAAACTTCTTCTTTGCGGCCTTTAATTACCTATTGCCTTTTACCAATCAGCTTTACGGTAAGACCGGCTCTTATGCGACCATTCTGAGTTTGGGTGCGATAGGCTCAATCATTGGAGCTATTCTAGCCAGCAAGGTTAAGGCCAGTATGGGAAATTTACTTGTAGCCCTGCTATTGACGGGTGTTGGAGTCGCAGTCATGGGCATCTCTACCTTGCTACAAGTTCATCCATATTTCTCCTATTCTGGTAATCTAATCTGCGAGCTCTTTATGACTGTGTTCAACATTCATTTCTTCAGTCAGGTTCAGACCAAGGTGGACAAGCAGTATCTGAGGCCGCGTTTTTCTCAACGATCTACACGCTGGCAATTCTTTTTCATGCCTCCTGCGACTTTTCTGATGACGCTGCTGCCGAGTGTCCGCACCCTTTCCTTTCTTCTGATTGGTTTCGGAGTGATAGGATTGGCTTTGATTTCCTACCTTTATCAAAAGAGAATAGAAAACAAACTAGGTTGGGAGATTTCCAACCCTAGTTTAATGTTTTGTCTTGCAAATCTTCAGCTGAGAATTTTTAGATTCATTACCAGCCCTAATTTGGCTTAGAATTTTATTTCCAATCTACCAGCTCAAATCGGCTGAAAGATCAGGAGTGCTGGAAATTTGAATAGCTGGTAGAAAAAAATTTTTCCATTGGAATGTGCATATAATCATTGTTCCTTGCTAGTAAAAGTAGTATGATGAAGTATAAGCAAAATTAATGGAGGTAAGGAATGAAAAGATTTTCATTTTGATGCGATTTCAGCATTTGAAAACTATAAAATTGAGGAGGCCAAAGATGGCCATGTTTTAGTAACCACAGAGGTCGTCCCCTCTTCTCTGAACTATTATGGCAATGCACATGGAGGCTACTTGTTTACCTTGTGCGATCAGATAAAGTGGTTTGGTTGTCATTTCACAAGGAGCTGACGCTGTGACCTTGCAATCTTCCATCAATTATCTAAAAGCGGCCAAACTAGGCGATACTCTGAGCATTGAGGGGAACTGTGTCCATGCCGGCCGGACGACTAGAGTGGTGGATGTGGATATTGTCAATCAAGATGGGAAGAATGTCTGCAAGGGGACCTTTACCATGTTTGTCACTGGCGAAAGGGGCGAAAAATGCGCAAGTTAGAATATAAGCATTATCTTTTTCGACTTTTATGGAACCCTGGTGGATATCAGGACTGACGAAGATGATCCGGCTTTATGGTTTGTATCTTTCCCGCATCTATGCAGCATATGGAGCAGATTATCAGCCAGAAGACTTGAAAAAGAAATATGGACAATTGGTAGTAGAGCAGGAAAATAAGATAGCTCAAGAGAAAGGCCTTGCCTATCCAGAGGTTGATTTGGTAGCGATTTTCATTCAGCTTTTGCAGGAAGTTCCAACTAAGCATGAAACCCAGATTCCGCTTCGTGATTTGCAGGCTTGGGGAGAGCAGTTGGCCGTAACGTTTCGGAGTTTGTCCCGTCGTCAGCTCCATGCCTATCCCAATACCCTGAAAGTTTTAAAGGCCATTAAGGACCAAGGAGGCGATGTTATTTTGCTCTCTAATGCTCAAAAGGCTTTTACAATGCCAGAAATTGAATTGACGGGTTGTTCCGATTATCTGGACAAAGTTTATATTTCTTCGAATTATCAGATCAAAAAACCACAAGCAGAATGGTTGGAGCTTGTGTTGGAAGAGAATCAGCTTAATCCAGAAGATACGGTTATGGTTGGCAATGATTTTTCTACAGATATGGCTATTGCTGAAGCTGTTGGGATTGATGGCATTTTGCTGAACACTTTCCCATACTCAGCTGCAGAGATAAACAGGCTCAATAAAATGCAGGCCAGAGTCATTACAGATATAGAAGAACTGCTGGAAAATAGGCGGTAAAGGATGTCGCAAGGTCTTTGAATGGTTTATTCACAGCCAAAACTGTGGATAACTCCTGGAAACATTACGATTTGATGAAAAATTGTGGATAACCTTTATTAATTTGCTTACTTATGATATAATAGCCCATATAAATAAAAAAATAGAAGAGGTATGTGAAATGTCACGTAAACCATTTATCGCTGGTAACTGGAAAATGAACAAAAATCCAGAAGAAGCAAAAAGCATTCGTTGAAGCAGTTGCATCAAAACTTCCTTCATCAGACCTTGTTGAAGCAGGTATCGCAGCTCCTGCAGTTGATTTGACAACTGTTCTTGCTGCTGCTAAAAGGTTCAAATCTTAAAGTTGCTGCTCAAAAACTGCTACTTTGAAAATGCAGGTGCTTTCACTGGTGAAACAAGCCCACAAGTTTTGAAAGAAATCGGTACTGACTACGTTGTTATCGGTCACTCAGAACGCCGTGACTACTTCCATGAAACTGACGAAGATATCAACAAAAAAGCAAAAGCAATCTTTGCAAATGGTATGCTTCCAATCATCTGTTGTGGTGAAAGCCTTGAAACTTACGAAGCTGGTAAAGCTGCTGAATTCGTAGGTGCTCAAGTATCTGCTGCATTGGCTGGATTGACAGCTGAACAAGTTGCTGCATCAGTTATCGCTTATGAGCCAATCTGGGCTATCGGTACTGGTAAATCAGCTTCACAAGACGACGCACAAAAAATGTGTAAAGTTGTTCGTGACGTTGTAGCTGCTGACTTTGGTCAAGAAGTTGCGGACAAAGTTCGCGTTCAATATGGTGGTTCAGTTAAACCTGAAAATGTTGCTTCATACATGGCTTGCCCAGACGTTGATGGTGCCCTTGTTGGTGGAGCGTCACTTGAAGCTGAAAGCTTCCTAGCTCTTCTTGATTTTGTGAAATAAGAATAACAATAAATGGCTTGTTGCCCCTAAAGGTGGCAAGCTTTTTAAAAAGTTGGAGAAAAAGGTGAAATCAAAGGAACTTATCTATTTAGCCAGCACTGCCATATTGCTAGCAGCAACGGCTAACGTGGTACAGGCAGAAGAAAATACTCCGACAACCACAGACCCTGAAGTAGCTAAGGCAGAACTTCAAGTAGAAAAGGATCATCAACCTCAGCAGGTATCCTTACCAGAAGCGGTATCCACAGATCGTCAAGTCAAACAAGAAAGCTCGGCCGAAAAATCTGAAGCTAGTACAGTATACAAGGCACCAGAAAATCTGGCACCTGCTGCTAGTCTGGTCAAGGAGAATGTACCAGAAAAGAAAGCAAGTGAACAAGCAAAGGCAGCTGCTTCTGAAGAGATTCAGAATCCAATAAAGGCTGAGCAGACTTCCTCAGCGATCAGCGCCAGTCCTGCATCTAAAAAAGGCAGCACTTCTTTTTATAATGCGGCTTCTTCATCTGGACAAACAGCGCGTGGCAATTCACAAGCAGAAATCAAGGGCTCTACCTTTGTGGATGTGAGTAGTCATAACGGCCATATCAGCGTAGAAGACTATCGCCAATTAGCATCCAAAGGTGTTGGCGGTGTCGTTGTCAAACTGACAGAGGGAATCCACTATACTAATCCTTATGCTGAGTCTCAGGTTCGAAATGCGCAAGCAGCTGGTTTGCAAGTATCAACCTATGCCTTCTCGCATTATACAAGTGATGCAGAGGCGAGAGCAGAGGCCCGTTACTATGCTGCTTTTGCTAATAAACTGTCCTTGCCTAACAATACAGTCATGGTCAATGACATGGAAGACCCTAAAATGCAAACGGGGATTAACCAGCATACTCAGGCTTGGGCAGATGAAATGCGCAAGCGAGATATGCAAATCTGATGTATTACACGAGTGCTAGCTGGGTTGACCAGAACAACCTACGCCACAAAGGTTCAATCAATACATCCCTTTTTGGCCTTGATAATTTTTGGATTGCTCAGTATCCAGCACCGAAGCTAAGTGCAAATGATGCTAAAAATTTGAAGTACAATAGCAGAGCAGGAGCTTGGCAATTTACTTCTCAAGCGCAGCTGCTTTCTGGTAAGCATGTTTTCGATCAAAGTATTGACTACTCTGGTAGATTTACAGCTATAGCTACTTTGGTTAAACAACCGCTGACAGGTAAGATTAGTATTCAAAATAATAATCCAAAAACTGGCACATTTGATGTCGTTGTTTCCGAAGTTTCCGCACCATATGGAGTTCAGGAAGTTAAACTTCCGACTTGGTCCAGTGAGCGTGGGCAAGATGATATTGTTTGGTACACTGCAACGAAGCAAGCCAACGGAACTTATAAGCTGACAGTTAATGCTGCCAATCATAAAGGTTCTACGGGCGAATACAATGTTCATTTGTATTACGTTCAAGGTGACGGCAAGTTAGTCGGAGTCGGTGGTACAACGACTAAGGTTTCAGTTGCTAAACCAGAAGGCAAGCTGACTATTGCCAACAACAATCCTAAGACCGGTACATTCGATGTGATCGTGTCCGAGGTTTCTAGCCCGCAAGGCGTTCGTGAAGTACTGCTTCCGACTTGGTCCAATGATCAAGGTCAGGATGATATCATCTGGCACAAGGCACAGAAACAGTCAGACGGTACATATAAATTCACCGTCCGTTCTAGCGAGCATAAGAATTCCGTTGGTGACTACAGTGTCCACTTGTACTATATCCAAAACGACGGCAAGTTGGTCGGCGTCGGTGGTACAACGACTAAGGTTAGTCTTGCTTCCGTTGCTAAACCAGAAGGCAAGCTGACTATTGCCAACAACAATCCCAAGACGGGTACATTCGATGTGATCGTGTCTGAGGTTTCTAGTCCACAAGACGTTCGTGAAGTCTTGCTTCCAACTTGGTCGCATGAACAGGGACAAGATGACATCATCTGGCACAAGGCACAAAGACAGTCAGACGGTACATATAAATTCACCGTCCGTTCTAGCGAGCACAAAAATTCTGTCGGTGATTACAGTGTCCACTTGTACTATATTCAAAATGACGGCAAGTTGGTTGGCGTTGGTGGTACAATGACTAAGGTTTCAGTTGCTAAGCCAGAAGGCAAGCTGACTATTGCCAACAACAATCCCAAGACGGGTACATTCGATGTGATCGTGTCCGAGGTTTCTAGCCCACAAGGGGTTCGTGAAGTCTTGCTTCCAACTTGGTCAAACGAGAATGGTCAGGATGACATCATCTGGCACAAGGCTCAAAGACAGTCAGACGGTACATATAAATTCACTGTTCGTGCTAGCGAGCACAAAAACTCTGTTGGTGACTACAGTGTCCACTTGTACTATATCCAAAACGACGGCAAGATGGTCGGCGTCGGTGGCATAACAACTAAGGTGTCCGTTGCGAAGCCAGAAGGCAAGCTGACTATTGCCAACAACAATCCCAAGACGGGTACATTCGATGTGATCGTGTCCGAGGTTTCTAGCCCACAAGGGGTTCGTGAAGTCTTGCTTCCAACTTGGTCAAATGAGAATGATCAGGATGATATTATCTGGCACAAGGCACAGAAACAGTCAGACGGTACATATAAATTCACTGTTCGTGCTAGTGAGCATAAGAACTCTGTCGGCGACTACAGTGTCCACTTGTACTATGTCCAAAATGACGGTAAGTTAGTCGGTGTCGGTGGTACAATGACTAAGGTTTCAGTTGCTAAGCCAGAAGGCAAGCTGACTATTGCCAACAACAATCCCAAGACGGGTACATTCGATGTGATCGTGTCCGAGGTTTCTAGCCCACAAGGGGTTCGTGAAGTCTTGCTTCCAACTTGGTCAAATGAGAATGATCAGGATGATATTATCTGGCACAAGGCTCAAAGACAGTCAGACGGTACATATAAATTTACCGTCCGTGCTAGCGAGCACAAGAATTCTGTCGGCGACTACAGTGTCCACTTGTACTATGTCCAAAACGACGGTAAGATGGTCGGTGTCGGTGGCACAACAACTAAGGTTTCCATTGCGGCAGGGGAGAAACCACAGGGA